>Ga0197142_1001871_pt1 | contig 18974 bp, 16 predicted proteins | sample GBS60_MetaG_FD_148614 | JGI IMG/M metagenome (GOLD analysis project Ga0197142, IMG submission 148614) | Sediment microbial communities from Great Boiling Springs, Gerlach, Nevada, United States - GBS 60_MetaG | ecosystem: Environmental > Aquatic > Thermal springs > Hot (42-90C) > Sediment...
ATTTGATCAATGTTTTCTACAACTTTTATTAAATCTTCTGTTTGATACTCTAGTCGTGAAGTGTAGTGAGATAGCTGTTGATCGAGTTTGGTCAACTGAGTAAACAATGATGTATAATCGGCAAGCTGCCGTTGCACAACCTGTTGCTCAGAATCGGGTAAGAGAGAAATGAATGCTTGTAAATTGTTGATCTGAATCCGAATATTATCAATGTATTCCTGGCGTCGTGTTGAGAGATAAGCTTGCTCTTCAAGTGCAAGTCTGATCAAAAATGTATTGCCCCCATTCCGTGCAAGGCTTTGCCAGAGTTCGCGGCGCGCCAGGCCTAATGTTTGTTCAATGCCGTCACTCCGCTGGCGCAGGTCGATCTGGTCAGTAATCTGCATCACCGTCGTCTGATATTGATCCAGCAGATGGTTGAGCTGCTGCCGATCCGATTCAAGTTCCGGCAAATTACTAATGGCAGTGTTGAATCTCTCTATCGCGGCCCGTACCTCTGTCAGGGCTGCCGTGTGCTTTGCTGTTACGGTTGGCTCCGACAGATTGTGGCTGACAATCTCGATAAGCTGATAATCATACTGACGAGCGATCAGAAAGGCCGTTTTGAGGTTAAGCATCGCTTCACGCATCTGAGCGAGATCCTGCTGGCGCTGCACAATCTGCTCGCGGAGCTTGAACTGCCAGCCTAGCCCGATTAGCGTAATCAGCAGTGACATTGCAATCGCGCCAATGATGCTAATGGTAAGGCGACGACGAAGGGAAGGGGTTGGCGTGGTCACGGTTGTACCTCTGTCCAGGCAGCACGATAGAGTTCCAGTACCGCAGGGTCAACATCGGTCAGGTGAAACAGCAAACCAGCTTGCTCTTGAGCTATATACTGATTGAGGGAGGCACGTAGTTCTGCATCGATAAGTGGTAATGCCGCTTGGTTCGGCGTACCGTAACGACTCATATTGGCAAGCGCAGCGCTGTGTTCAGGTGTGAGAACGAAATTGATAAACTGTTCGGCAATTGATTGACTAGCAGCATTGGCCGGTACACAGAGACTATCAGTGATAAGGATAGAACCCTCTTCCGGAATCGTAAATCGGATGTCAGCATCGTCACGGGCTATTTGCAATATGTCACCACTTCGTGCCACGACAATATCAAGCTCATCACGTTGCAACAACTCCTGCTCATTACTGGCGGTAAAGCGATTGATCTGGTTGGCCACGCTCAACCACCAGTTGCGAGCAGCGGCAATTGCTGCCGGATCACTGGAGTTTGGGCTGAATCCTGATTTGATTAGGGCCATCCCCATGCTCAACCGTACCTCATCCGGTACTCCTATGCGATCGGTGTATGCGGGATCGAACACATCATCCCAATTGTTGATCGCACGACCGGTTGCTGATTGCCGGTAACCAAATCCCAATACGCTCCACCGGTACGGAACACAGAAGCGATAATCTGGATCACCATTCGATCTGGTAAACATTGGATCAAGATGGACAAGATTTGGTAGTTGCGCATGGTTCAACACAGCCAACCGTTGTTCACGACGCAGCCGATGAACCAGCGTATCGCTAACAATTATCACATCATACGCTTGATCCGTTGTGGTCAGGAAGCGGTACGCTTCTTCGCTCGTACTATATAGATGAGACGTGATTGAGACCCCAGTTTCGGCACTGAATGTATTAAATACCGGCAGATCACTGGTCGAATAGCTGTCGAGCAAGTGTAGCTCAGACAGCATGGGAGTTGGTGAAGGTACTGGTGGTGGTGTTGTGCATCCTGTCAAGATGTAGCACAGAAGGATCGATGTCAAGATACGTGGCAGCATAGTTAAAAATAGGTGTAATTTTTTATTGTAATGTACGATTTATATCATAGTACACCAATATTACCAGTACCGACAATCATGCGTGCAAAAGCCAGCAAATGACCGATCCCAAATCCGTTTGGGCAAACTGTATAGTATGCTCCTCACGGCAGTCCTTCAAGCGAGTGGAACGCGGCGACCAGCCCTATAGGGCGCTTCAGTGCTCCTCAGCAACCATGTGGATTAGGGTGAACGATGTTGACCGGAAACCCACCAAAACCTGAAAACGCTGAACAGACCAACAAGAAGCGAGAAAGGGGGAGAATGACCAGGGAAAGAACGTCAAGTACCGCTTACTACCAGAAAAGAGAATGCTCTGCCACACGCTTAGCCTCTTCGGTTACACGAAAACGACGTATAATAATTACCGCTTGCTAGCGAGCACCTTGCTTCAGGAGAAGAGATATGTCAGCGCGCCGTCAGCGTTGGGAAATCCGTCCGGCAGCACCTGATGCGTTTGTTGGACAACTCGGCCTTCATCCATTGCTTGCCACGCTTCTCTACCAACGGGGGTTGCGTGAGCCTGACACTGCCATGGCCTTCTTGACAGCCGATTACAGCAACGGCTTACATAATCCCTTCGCAATGCGTGGAATGGCAGATGCCGCAGGCCGCATTGCTGAGGCTATCGATCGCGACGAACTGATGGCCGTTTATGGTGATTTTGATGTCGATGGGATTACCGCTGTGGCATTACTCACCCAGGCGATCAGTGCGATGGGTGGACGGATTCGCCCGTATATTCCTCATCGTGCCCGTGAAGGCTACGGTCTCAACAATCTGGCGATCGGTCAGTTAGCTGCCGACGGTGTCAGGCTGCTGATCACGGTTGATTGTGGTATCTCGAACTACGCAGAAGTCGCCGAGGCCAATCGCCTTGGCCTTGATGTAATCGTGACTGACCATCATCATCCGCCGGCCACGTTGCCACCAGCGTTGACCGTTGTGAATCCGCGGCAACCCGACTGTGCGTATCCCTTCAAGGGATTGGTTGGAGTAGGGATTGCGTTCAAGCTGGTGCAGGCCCTGGCTCGTTACGGAAAACGACCGGCCACCCTACGCGGACGTGATCTCCTCGATCTGGTCGCCCTGGGTACAGTTGCCGACATGGGGCCGCTGTACGATGAGAATCGAATATTGGTACGTGCTGGCTTGATTGCACTCAACGAAAGTAGGCGTCCGGGAGTGCAGGCACTGGTGGCGGCTGCCGGACTAACACTGGGGATGATCGATAGTGGCGCGATTGCTTTTGCGCTGGCGCCACGACTCAACGCTGCCGGGCGGTTGGCCGATGCTCAACGCGCTTACGAATTGTTGCTGGCAACTGATCGTACCAGGGCGGACGTGCTGGCTGCCGAGTTAAATGCCACGAATCGCGAGCGCCAATCTCTCACGCGCCGGTTACAAACGACGGCTGAAACACTGGTGTCTCAGCACGGTCGGGCTGAACATCCCTTGATCGTGATTGCCCATCCGAGTTTCAATGCTGGCGTGATTGGTTTAGTCGCTGCGCGCCTGGTCGAGACTTACCATCGACCGGTGGTCGTGATCGAGCAAGGGGAGGAAACTTCCCGTGGATCGGCGCGTTCGATACCTGGTTTTAGCATTATCGATTTGTTCGATGAGTGTGCCGAACTGTTTGTGCGTTATGGTGGGCATGCGGCGGCGGCTGGTTTCACGATTGCTACTCCTCAGATTGCAACGCTAGAGCAGCGGTTACTGGCACTGGGCCGACAGCGTTTGTCGGATGAGCAACTTGTTCCACGCCTGCTGATTGATGCCGTTGTGCCCCTGAGTGACATCTCATGGGAGCTGTACGCCGCCTTACGTCAGCTTGAGCCATTTGGTCAGGGGAATCCTCAGCCTGTACTGATGACTCCAAACGTGACTGTTATTGATCCGCAACCGACCAGCGACGGTTCGCACTTACGGATGCGAGTACGGGTTGGTGATACGGTACTCGAAGCCATCGGCTTTCACTTCGGACGTTTTGCCGAACCTTTACGGCGCCATTCCCAGATCGATCTGGCTTATCAGTTAGAGGCCGATGAATGGAACGGCCAGCGCCGGTTGCGCTTACTGATACGTGATTTTCGGCGAGCTGGACAAGCGGAGATGTCATAGGGGCGGCAGTGATAGGATGTTGCTGGAGAGGGAAAATGAGGAGTGCCAGCCGTAACTCAGGACGAGTGCCGCGTTCTACGATACCGGTGCGTAGGCCTCTGGCCCACGCTCACTGAATAACTTATGGTCACTTTACAATGCATGAAACCCGTGGCTTAAAGGGCATGAGGAAGGGCACGGCATTGTCGTGCCCCGCTAGACATATCGGAGCACGACATCGCTTATGGTCTGTAAATGCCGATCCGGAATACCCTGTCACAGAAGAAGATCGGTTGGGCCACAGCGCCGCTGTGCCCGTACATCTATCAGGTGTCATCCGCCGTACCGTGAGACAATTATTCGGATAGGCTCTAAGGTGCTGTCTCACTAGAATAAATCGCTCGCTGATCACGTCAGGGTGCCTGCGAGCAATGCTGGCGAGTCATGTCGAACTGACGATGGGTGCCCGATTACACTCTATGTGATCTCGTTCGTCACACTCATCACAGTCAATGATCGCTGACGCATACTTACCACTATGATTATTGCGGTCATGAAGAGGTAGACCAAAATACTTACCGCATTAAGCATGCCTCCCCAGCGTCGCCATTCGATTACCGGCAGCAAATCACCGGCAACACGCAAGAGCAGCGATAGGTGCAATAACCCTAATGGGACGTATGTCCAACCGCTAAAGCGGACGGGTAGGTTAAGTAGCGCCGGAATAATGATCGGTGCATGACCAAAAATCATGGCGAACACAAAACCAACAAAGATACTATGCAGAATTGCATCGTAAAGGAGGCCACTGTAGGTTCCACCGACAATCGTCATGAGGAGACCGCCAAATGCGAGCCAGGCACTGCCCGAAAGCATACATGCCGCGCTGAAACGGGGTAAACCAGGACGACGAATAGTGCGTCGGCCAATGTCGTATGTTAACAGCCACAAACCACTACCGAGTAAGCCTATTCCTGTTATACGTGATCCGTTGATGTAGTCAAACAACCCCCAAATCAGGCCCAGACCGAGCAGGCATACGCTCAGGCTAAAACTCCAGAAGGCACGGGTTGGTAATTGGCGTAATCGTCCCAGCTCGAGCCGCTCTCCGAAGATGGTTAGGGTAAGGAAGCCAACCCACCAGAGTGAGGCAACTGCTAATGGTTGACCACTGAGCCAGAGCAGGTTCCCACCAAACCATGCTAGTGCGCCAAGAGCCATCGTGATCAGAAACCGGGCTGGCTGGCGCTTGAGCAACAGTGCGAAGATGACCAACAAGCCGAGGCTTCCACCACTGATAAGCAGTGCACTGAAGATCATTGGCAGGCCAGCCAGTAATCCTAATCCACCGAGAAGTGTCAAGATTGGTCCGGCAAACGCCCAGGCTCGGCCAATGGCAATAGCCCGTTCCAGCCCTATCACAGTTCCCAGCATCCCACCGATAAAGAGCTGTCCGTGCATTCCGGCCACTGACGATAGTGGGAGCGCCCATCCGATGCGCAGTAGTCCGGCCCAAAGCGCACTAACCATCATGACCATCACGCTGGCCGCAAATACGATCCGCCATACGATGGAGCGCGAAAGATTCATGATAACTCTCCCTTCTCCTCGAACCTGATACCGTTGCTCTGCTAACCAAGTTGGTTTAATCGGTCTTGCGCAGAGTTGATCGATCTATCACAACTATAGTGTGAGGTAGAGTGTCTAGCTGTGAAAAATGTCACAGCGAACATCAGCCTCGTCCTGTATTGTGAAGATGCGAGACGGTATAACGGCTGGCAAGCGGAGTTGAGCGTTATGAAATGGTTTCTGAATGTGAAAGTATGGTGTGCTGTTGTAGGGGTATGCTTGATGAGCATAATACCGACAAAAACCCTCGCTGTACCCCGGTCAATGGGAAGTGATGACGACAATGGCATTGTCCGTGTGATTCGCGTAGGCTATGGCGGTGATTACGTTCAGCTTGATAGCGCACTCGCTGCCGCACCGGCTGGCTCTATTATCGAGATATTACCTGGTTTGCATCTCGGGCAATGGATCATTGATCGGCCATTAACGCTGCGTGGTCGCCATGGAGCCGTTCTTGATGGCGGTGGTGTTGGTACGACCATAACGGTTACTGCACCAAATGTAACAATTCAGGCCTTAAATGTTCAGCATACTGGCACGAGTCCGGTTGATGCGGCGATCCTGGTACAGGCCCGTGCAGTCACCATTGAGGGTAATCGATTTGAGCGATTTATGCGCGGTATTGTAATTGGTGACGGCGTGGAAGGAAGTGGTGATGCTGCATTCACAATCGTGCGAAATAACACGTTGATCGGATCGCCAGAAGGGAATCTACTTGAACAGAGTGTTGGTATTACCTTACTCAAGGCATCAACGACACTGGTGGAGCTAAATACGATCGTCGCAGTTCAGACCGGTATCGCCGTAGCCGATTCACCTCAGAGTGTTATTCGCGGCAATGCGATACGGTTTACTGAAACGGCGATAGTGAGTCCGCTGCCCGTTCATCCATCCTCGATCTTCGATGTAACGGAGACCGTTCTCCATCCGGCAGCCAGCAATATATTGATTGAGCAGAATACCCTGGAACACAATGCAACTGCGGTGAAGCTGGTTGGCGGCGAGCGCATGACAATTCGATCCAATCTCCTTCGCAATCAGCAAGTTCAGGCATTACTGATTCATAATAGTACCGACCTAGTTGTAACGGGGAACCGCTTCCAGCAGAATACTCGCGCAATCACGATTGGCGGTCATGGGACGGTGGACATTCAACGCAACCGTTTTCTCAATAATGAAGTGGTGCTGAACCTTGGTGCTGGCGATTGCGTGATCACTATGCGCCAGAATGATCTGCTTCATAACCGTTATCCGCTTTTGCATGAATCACAGGCGCCGGATGTGGTTTGGGAAGGTAATTATTGGGAATATCATTCACTTCACGATTGGTGGTTTCGGCAACAGGCGCGATGGAGTGACCGCAATCGTGATGGGCTAGCGGAGCTGCCTTATCTGATTGGCGATGTGGTTGATCCATCGCCAGCACTCGAACCTTACCTGACCGCTGGGCTGACAATTGATCAAAGTCTGCTGAGTTTGAGGAATGCTATCCTAATCGGTATTAGTTTGATAGGGCTAAGCTGGCTGTTGTACTGTCTGAAGCGCATGGTGTTTCGCTGAAAGGAGTGAGTGAGATGGGATTACCACCTGAACACGTAATCGATGTAGCAACCATTATGCACACGGCAACCCACGATGGTGCGATCTGGAGTGTCAACAGTGAGCAGATGAATGTTAATTTGATGCGGCTGAAAACTGGAGCGACAATTCCGCCCCATGTGAATGATGAACTGGATGTCTTGCTGGCAGTCTACGAGGGTGAAGGTGAGCTGGTGGTTAATGAGAGCACTGTTACCCTTGCTGCCGGGATTGCGGTTGTAGTACCACGAGGACTTCAACGTTCGTTGCGCTGTCTGCGCGGGCCGTTAGTGTTCTTGACTGTCCATCGTCGGCGAGGGGGATTGCAACCACGGTGATTGATATTGTGAGCGTTTGTCTTGAACACAATCCTCTTGCCTGAGCCGCGTCGAGATACACCGTCAGTTATGTGATATAGACTGCTGAAGCCGCGCTTCAGCAGTCAACTACAACCCCACGTATGCTCTAACGTCGTCGTCTCTCTTCCTCCGGCTATCTGGAGCGGCGGGTCTTCGGCCTGCATCGTGCGGTACGCTGCTGAAATCAATCGGTTGGCGCATCAACCCCCCCCAAGTTTCCCGAAGGCGGAGGGGTGAGTGAATCCGCATCTCTCATACTGATCGAACTACTCTTCGCATCCTCATCCATCTTACCCACGCAGCTTCAGCAACGCCTCAACCGGTGCAAAATCCCATGGTTCCCCCATCCCGATAATGATATGGGTTGCCCCTGCTTCGAGGTATGGCTCAATGGGTTCGCCGGCACGAGGTGATACACTGCGTTCAATAGTTGCCGGGTCGCGGCCAATTTGGGCACACCATTGATCGAGGATCGCATTCTTGCGCTTAAAGTTCTCAATCGGGCCAAAACCATGCCAGATGTCGGCATGTTCGGCTGTGATCCGCAGCGTCACTTTTTCGCCACCACCACCGATCAATATCGGAATCCGACGCAGCGGTGGTGGTTGATCGACAGCCCAACGCTCTTTAATGATCGGCAACGCATTGCGTAGCGCCCGCAAGCGATCAGCAGCGGTACCAAACTCGTAACCAAATGTCGTATAATCTCGTTCAAACCATCCAGCGCCAAGACCAAGGATTAGTCGTCCACCACTAATATGATCAACCGTCTTCGCCATATTCGAGAGTAATGCCGGATTGCGATAGCTGTTGCATGTCACGAGACACCCAACCTCGGCCCGCTGAGTGATAACTGCCATTGCCGTAAGCAGAGTCCAACCCTCGAAATGGGGGCCATCGGGTGGGCCATAGAGAGGGAAAAAGTGGTCCCAGTTCCAGATCGTATCACAGCCAATCTCTTCGGCGTAGCGAACAGCATTGCGGTACGACTCCCAGGTAGTGTGCTGGGGGTGGAGTTGAACACCAACGCGAAAGCGAGCCATTGATCATCCTTTCCTTCGGCTTCCATAAAGAAAATGATACTCTAAAAACCATTCACAAACTGCGTTTATGCTGTAAACTGTGAGATGCAGTGCTGTATTTTATTGTGCATCTGGTTTTGTCAGCACAAGACATTGCATGGACGCATCCATGAGAGTTCGTATCTGGGGTACCCGTGGCTCGTATCCTGTCGCTCATGCTCACATGTTGCGATATGGCGGCAATACAACCTGTGTTGAAGTAGAAGTAGACGGGCACTACATCATTCTTGACGCCGGTACCGGCCTACGAATGTTGAGTGAGGCTTTACGCCGACTGCCTGTGCAACCGCGCCAGTACGATCTCTTGATAACACATACCCATTGGGATCATATCATAGGTTTCCCCTTTTTTGCACCGTTATTCGATCCCAATGTGAACCTCGATATCTATGGTCTGGCCCGCACGCAATCGAGTTTGCGGACAACCTTAGCGGGTGCGTTGAGTGATCCGCTCTTTCCCCTCCAGTTCGATGATTTGCGTGCACAACTTAACTTTTTCGAGATTGGCGCTGGGTCTGAGTTTGAATTGGGACCGGTTAAGGTATACACTGCACTGGCCAATCATCCGTATCGGGCATTGGCCTATCGTCTCGAAACATCACGTGGGGTATTAACCTTTATTCCTGATACCGGCCCATTTCATACCGTGCTATTTGGCGAACAACGGATTGAGTGGACTGGTCAACCGACGGCGCGTAGTCAGAGCGAACTACGAGAACTGGCGGCGATGAAAGAGGCCATTCTCGAACTGGCTTACGGCGCCGATTGGCTGATCTACGATGCCCAGTTTACTGATGCGCAATACGCCCGCTTTCCGCACTGGGGGCATAGTAGCGCCTCTCAAGCTCGTGAAATTGCTGAAGCAGCCCACGTGCGCCAGTTAATCCTGTTTCACCACGATCCTCACCGTACTGACGCCGAGTTAGATCAGATCGTTGCTGAACAACAGTCGCTAGCAGCATCCGGATTATTGGTTACAGCAGCGTTTGAGGGCATGGAACTGGAGAGGAGACCATGAAGGTGCGTTTCTGGGGAGTCCGCGGCTACGTCCCAACTCCCGATGCCTCAATGCTTCGTTATGGCGGGAATACCTGCTGTACCGCAGTGACCGGTGATCAGGGTGAACTGATTGTCCTCGATACCGGTACCGGCTTTTGTATGCTAGGTGATGAACTGATGCAAGGTGAATTTGGCCGTGGCCGCGGAACGTTGACCTTGTTGATCTCTCACACCTATTGGGATCACATTCTCGGTCTCCCTTTTCCCGGTGTTGTGCACATCCCCGGTAATCGTCTTGACATTTACGGTCCTGATAGCACCCGCGGCTCATTGCAAATGGTCTACGATGGAATGCTCTCGCCAGTCTATTCGCCGGTTTTTGGTCTTGCCCATATCGGTGCTACCCATCGCTTCACGCCCATTTCTACTGAACCATTCATTGTCGGTCAACTGACTATTCGCGCCATGCCGCTCTCATACCGTCCGCACTCACCGATCTGGGCCTACCGTCTGGAAGAACGTGGGCGAGCGCTGGTCTACATTACCGATGTGCGTTATAGCGAAAGTGGCATTCGTGAGGCTGCGATTGCATTTGCTCGTCGCGCCCATGTGCTGATCCATAGCGCCCCGTACTTGCGTTCAGAAGAGGTGGAAGATTACGGTCATAGCAGGATCGAAGATGCGATTGAAACGGCTCAGGCCGCAGAAGTAGATCGTCTAGTCCTTTTCCACCATGCCCCCACTCGCACCGATGATGAGCTAGATGCCATTGTTAACCGTTTTCGCCAAATGCTCACCGCGCAGGGAAGTGCATTGCAATTGCTTGCTGCTGCAGAAGGTATGGAGCTGGTCGTGTAGCGTTGCTATTATACTGCACAGTGAACAGTTTCTCACTGTTCCTATCTTGCGAGAGAGGCAATCGCGTAGTAGAATACGACCAAAGTTATCTGATGGGTGCTACGAAGTAGTAGCGTTCCCTTGCGATATGAGGCCTTATGACCACATTGGTCAGCCTGACAACGCAATTGATATCCTTTTGAGAAATAGCTCGGTCCTCGCCGTGCTAACGGCGGGGGCCGGGTTGTTTTTATCGCCCTGCCCATCCTTGTAGATGGGCCTCAGCGGATGGAGGACACGATGGAACTGACTATCAAGAGCCGGAACGGCAAGATTTCGGAACGTCAACGTGCACATATCGAAGAGAAGCTCGCGAAGCTTGAGCGTTATCTTCATGGCATTACCAGTATCACCGTCGAAGTACAACACGAACAACAACGTAATGCTGGTGAAGTCTATCGTGTACAGACGACGCTGGTTGCCGAACACGGCGTGATCTTGCGGGCTGAAGAGCGTGCACCTGACCTCTATGCCGCGATTGATGAGGTGCAAGAGGTACTGCAACGCCAGATTTCACGCTACAAAGAGAAATACTGGCGACGTAGCCGCGAGCAGCGCCGTGCCCCGAACGGTCTGACTCCGGCTGAAGAAGTTGCTATCGCCGAGGCAGAAGCTGCGGCGATTGCTGCACCAGGTGAGGCCGAGGCTACACCGCGAGTTATCCGAACCAAGACGTTCCGTCTCCGCCCGATGTTTCTCGATGATGCGATTGAACAGATGGAATTGCTCGGTCACAACTTCTTTATCTTCCAGAATGCTGAAACGATGCAAATAAACGTCTTGTATCGACGACGCGATGGAAATTACGGGGTGATTATACCGGAAGTTGGTTAGTGCTTTAACCCTTCCTACACGGCGAGATGGCAAGCCATCTCGCCGTTTTGACTACAGATTGGTCCCCAACACGATGACAATCAACACACAGAATACCAGTACTGTCAGTACAAGATGTGCATACCCTAATACCATGCCAATGAGGGCAATTCCCTTGCCGGTCACAGTGCCATTCCCACGTTTGACTGCGCTGTGCCCCAGGTGACCGCAGATTACGGCCGGAATGGCCAACAAGAGGGGGATAAAGAAGAGAATCCACGTCATCACGCCGCAAATGAGGCTGGCAATCGCCATTCGGCTATTGTGCGCCGGTACGAGCGGCATCGTGGTGTTGATGGCCGGTGAGAGATTATCTTGGTAGCGCTGTAGTTGTTGACCACAAGCCGGACAAAATCGCTCCGTGCCGCTTATCGTCTGACCACAGTCAGGACACCGTTGCACTGCTGTCACTCCTCGCTCCTCACTTCCAAATGTTGCTCCTACCGTATCAGTCTAATGACTGATACGGTGTGAACGTCCCAGTACATCAAGCACTTGCTAGCATCCGTACCTGGGCCCCGATGTCAGATGCCGTAACCAATGCTTCCCCGACCAGGATTGCGTCAGCGCCGTAGCTGCGTACTTCGGCAACATGGTCGGGTGTGAAAATACCACTCTCGCTTACCAGGATTGGTCGCTGTGGCCCAACCGGCAGATGTTCTGCTATCACCTTAGTGGTTGTACGGTCGGTTACGAAACGATGGAGGTCACGATTGTTCACCCCAATGATGGGAGGATGTACCTTCAGTGCTCGTTCAAGTTCACCGACGGTATGTACCTCGATTAAGGCATGCATCCCCAGTTCGCGGGTAAGGGTAAAGAGATGCACCAGCGTTTGGTCATCGAGAGCGGCTACGATCAACAAGATTGCGTCGGCGCCATACGCACGTGCTTCGTAAACCTGATACGGATCGATAATGAAATCTTTACGCAACAAGGGGGTTCCCGTAGTCTGTACTTCGGGCAGAGCACGGATACCGGCAAGGTAGGTCAGGCTACCCTGAAAGAACCGTTGATCGGTGAGAACCGAGATCGCCGCCGCGCCATTAGTAACGTATGTACGAGCCAGCGCGAGATGGTCGAAATTGGTCAGCAACACACCACGGCTGGGTGAGGCCTTTTTGACTTCGGCGATGAGTGCTGTGGCCGGTGTTCGCCGGAGGGCAGCCGCGAAGTCGCGAATCGGTGGTGCACGTTGAATTCGCTCTTGCAACACATCGAGTGGGATTTTGGCCTGCTGGCGTTGTACCTCGATTCGTTTGTGAGCCAGTATCCGTTCCAGGATGGTTTCACTCATGGATCGTCACCTGCTAAAAAAGGTCGGGTTTTGCTATGTGCGAATGCATGGCAGCTCTCGCCACCTTCCGCTGCAACAGGCGTATTGCTCTCGCTGATACGTTCAAGTGAGAATGTCTCAGCAGTTTTTGTAACATAACAGAGTGCGCAAAAATCGAGGAAGGTGATAGTCTGTGGTTTCGTTTCTCCAGTTCCCCTTCGCTACAAACGAACTCGTGTCGGGTTTCTTTCATCGATCCTTATTGTATCATCTGAAGGCTTTCCTGAAAATGGTAATCACCATCAAAGTAGGGCCTTGCAGAGCTTGCAGCTTTGGGCTATGTTCAATAACCGAACGGTCCAACAATGGAGCGATACCGACGCACGTCACGGGCCGCTGACAATACCTAACCCGCACACTTCCTCTGGGAGCGCGGACCTCTGGCCCGCATCTTGTGAGGACAGCCGTTCTCCTCGGTTTGAAAAGCTCTCTCGTCCCTGCCTCTTGACGGCTCATACCGTTATCGATGAATTGAGCCAAAATTCGTCGTACCTCATCAACACACTTCTAACTAGTCTGCGCTACAATATAGGGTAGAATAATATTGTCTAACGGGAAAATATTATGATTGTACTAAATTATTCTCACCCCATTACCCCTGAACAGCAAGAGCAGATCGTCACCCTTACCGGGCATACTATCGAGCGGCTCATCGATATTTCCAGTCAAATTGATCAGCAACAACCATTGGCGCCACAAATCGTTGCGATGGCTGATGCCGCGGGATTGTCAGCTCAACAGTGGCAAAGCGAAGCCATTTTGATCAATCTACCGGCTCTTAACTTCAGTGCTGCGGCGCTGTTGGCCGAACTGCACGGCCGTATGGGCTATTTTCCGCCAGTATTGCGCATTCGGCCGGTTACCGGTGCTATGCCACCCCGCTATGAAGTAGCTGAAATTCTCAACCTCCAGGTACTGCGCGATGAAGCACGTACTCGCCGATCCCAGTAATTGATGGCGGAGAGATGCTTATGCACAATCGTCTGATCTACCTCGACCACGCTGCCACCACACCTCTCGACCCACGGGTTTTAGAGGCAATGCTGCCGTTCCTCTCTGGAATGAGTGGAAATGCTTCCAGTATCCATCAGGTAGGCAGAGCAGCTCTGCAAGCGTTAGACGATGCGCGTGAACAGGTCGCGCTTGTATTGGGGTGTCAGCCAAAAGAGATTGTCTTTACCAGCGGTGGCAGTGAGAGCATTAATCTGGCCCTCAAAGGGGTAGCAATGGCGTTGCGTGCGCAAGGGAAGAACCATCTGATCAGTAGCACGATCGAACATCATGCAGTCTTACATGCGCTCGATTACCTGGTCGAATTTGAGGGTTTCACCGTGACCCTCTTACCGGTTGATCGCAACGGCCGAGTGAATCCTGCCGATCTCAGTGCTGCAATCCGCCCCGAAACCGCGCTCGTCTCGGTGATGTACGCCAACAACGAAACCGGTGTTATCCAGCCGATTACCGAATTAGCCGCTATCTGTCGTGAACGCGGTGTGCTCTTTCATACCGATGCGGTGCAGGCGCCTGGTCAATTGTCGCTTGACGTCAACGCTTTGGGGGTTGATCTGCTTAGTCTCACTGCGCATAAGTTTTATGGGCCGCAAGGAGTTGGGTTACTCTACCTGCGTCGTGGGACGCCGCTGGTTCCGCAGATTAACGGTGGTGCTCAGGAGCGCCGTCGGCGCGCCGGTACCGAGAATATTGCCGGGATTGTTGGCTTAGCCAAAGCACTGACAATTGCCGAGAGCGAGCGTACAACCCACGCTAGCCGATTGCGTGCGTTAAGTGAACGACTGATTGATGGGGTGTTATCTCGTATTCCCCAATCGTGGCTGAACGGTGATCGTGAATCGCGCTTGCCGTCTATCGTGAATCTGGGTTTTGCCTGTATTGAAACCGAAAGTCTCTTACTATTGCTCGACCAGCGTGGAATCTGTGCTAGTTCTGGCAGCGCATGTACGTCCGGTTCTCTTGAACCGTCGCATGTTTTACTGGCTATGGGGTTATCGCCTGAAGAAGCAAACGGTTCGATTCGTTTCTCGTTGGGGAAACAAACGACTGATGAGCAGATCGATATTGTGCTCGATCTGTTGCCTGATCTGGTAGCACAATTACGAACAGTAACCTCATGTGCGAAATGATCGCCAGCATGGACACTAGCCGACGCACAGCAGCACTACGCCTGTGCATTCTATGTAAACTCACTGAGGAGAGCGAACGGAGAGGTCATTAGCAGGAGTTTTCAACGTTTTCAGTGAACATGCTGCAAAGTGCGTTCGGATACTGCACCTGCCCCAGCTTCCTTCCTCTTCCACAGGGGGAGAGGAGGGGGAATACTCATTCGGTCAGGCAGCGTTGGGTCATGCCAGCCTCGGATCGCAACGAACCCATCTATTCACCGCCTGCCTCGTACTGAGGCATTCATGGAGTGGGATGGGACACCAGTTTCTTAGCCGGGAATGGTATCCAGAGCGGAACCAGAACGATGATGAGACGGAACTCTATGGAGTGCTAAAGCCATGCTTCAGCACTCCACGCGACAAGTGCGAACCGTTCGTCGCCCAATCTTGGTCACGCGGCATCAGGTATCTCAGGATTGGGCTTGCGAGGTATACGTCGCCAACACCGCCCCAGCCTCGACTGTTGAACCAACCTCGACCCGCACCTCGCCTATTGTTCCGCTGTGTGGTGCCGTGATCTCGTTCTCCATCTTCATCGCTTCCACGATAAAGAGGACCTGACCAGCCTCTACGGTCTGACCGTGAGCAACCCGCACCGCAACAACTCGTCCCTGAATCGGACTGATCACACCATCCACCGGTACGGCCAATTTCGCCTTCTTCGGCGGCGCTCGACGGGGCAAAGCGGTGCGTGCTGCCGCCTGAACCGGCGCCGCGCTCATACCATTGCCGAAAACGGCCACTCCGAAGCGGCGACCATTCACTTCAACGGTAAACCGACGTGGCTCTGAAGGTGGCTCAGGTGTCACCACTTCCGTTGATGGCGGCATAAGCTCAGCAGTCCGCGTGAAAAGTTCAGGGTGACGGGGGATGAAATTTACGGTTGCTTCACCGGCCACAAAAACCGGATGCTCGAGCGCTGCCCGATGGAAGGGAATGATCGTGGTAACGCCCTCAATGCGATATTCGGCCAGTGCGCGCCGCATACGGGCAATGGCTTCTTGCCGATTGCTGCCCCAAGTGATCAATTTAGCCAGCAGTGAGTCGTAGTGTGACGGTACCGTGTAGTAGGCGCGCACCCCACTATCAACCCGCACGCCCAACCCGACCGGTTCGTGGTATTCGCCAATCGTTCCTAGTGCCGGACGGAAGTTTTGAAGCGGATCTTCGGCGTTGATCCGACATTCGATTGCGTGACCACGAGGTGTTAGCTCCTCTTGCCGGAGCCAGAGCTTCTCGCCTTGCGCAATGCGAATCTGCGCTGCGACCAGATCGACACCGTAGACCATCTCGGTCACAGTATGCTCGACCTGAATGCGCGTATTCATTTCAAGGAAGTAGTAGCGTCCATCTTGATACAGAAACTCCAGCGTCCCAGCGCTCACATAGCCAACCGCCTTGGCCAGTCGTACCGCAGCAGCCCCCATCTCCGCTCGAAGTTCAGGGGTCAGGGCTGGTGAAGGACATTCTTCGATTAACTTTTGATGCCGCCGCTGCACCGAACAGTCACGCTCTCCCAATGCTACCGCATTCCCGTACTGATCGGCTAAGATTTGTATCTCGATATGGCGGGGATTATCGAGATACTTCTCAACGTACAGTTCACCGTTCTTGAAGGCAACTTCGGCTTCACGACGAGCCGATGCAAAGGCTTCATCAACCTCGGCCGGTGAACGAACTACGCGCAACCCACGTCCACCGCCCCCGCCAACAGCCTTAATGGCAATCGGATACCCGAATTCCTTCCCTAGGCGAAGTACCTCCGCCGCACTGGTTACCGGTTCGAGCACGCCGGGTACGACCGGTACGCCAGCAGCGGTAGCTTCTCGCCGGGCAGCGGTCTTACCACCCATCCGCTCCATCGCTTCAGCAGGAGGACCGATGAAGATCAGGCCGGCCGCCGTAACCGCTCGTACAAAATTGGCATTCTCCGCTAGAAAGCCATAACCAGGATGGATCGCCTCGGCGCCAGTAGCCTTGGCAGCGCGAATGATAGCTTCGATGTTAAGATAACTCTCAGCCGGTGATGGCGGACCGATCAAAAATGCATCATCGGCATACGCCACGTGCGGGGCGTCGCGATCCGCCTCCGAATAGACGGCAACGCAACGCAAGCCCAACTCCCGGCAGGCGCGCATAATGCGCAGGGCAATTTCACCACGATTGGCAACCAATACTGTCCGAAACATTGCAGCCGCTCCTCAATGCTGCTCTGCGTCGCTTCAACGCTGTGCGACATCAACGCCAATTGTAGCATAGCGCATCGTGTTACATTGATGGTGCAGGTCGTCCTAGCACTTGCTCGGCGGCAAATGCTGCGCGGAGGAGAAGTGCCTCATGCCATGGGCGAGCGATCAACTGTGCTGCACGAGGCAAACCGTCATCACCTATACCGGTTGGCAGGCTGAGCGCTGGCCAGCCGAGAAAGTTCCAAGGCCCGGTAAATGAGGTTGGTGTTGGTACACCCAATGCAGGCGCCGGTCCTGGCGTCACCGGGGTGATCAGCAGATCGATATGATGCAATCGCTCTGCTACTCGTCGGCGTAGCCCTGCGCGTGCCTGCTGCACGCGCGTGACGTCGACCGGTGCGTAGATGAACGCAGCCAGAATCCGATGGCGCATGAACTCACCGTAGTCATCAAGCCGACTGCGCAACCAGGGTAGATGTAATGCGGCAGCTTCCATTGCCAGCAGAGCCTGGTTGAGCAACCGCAGCTCTTCCAGTTCTGGCACTTCAATAGGTATGACATGAGCGCCCTGTCCGGCCAGTGCATCGGCGGCCTGCTGCATCGCTGCCAGTTCTGCGGCGCCAGCCATCACTTGTCCGCTCCCATCAGCCGTGAGCAATCCTATACGTAAATCGCGTACTCCGCCAGTCAGGTGACCAATCACAGGGTCTGGTGCTGGGCGTAAGGTGCGCGGGTCACGTGAGTCAGGCCCGGCAATGATCCGAAACAATAGCGCTGTATCGGCAACCGAACGGGCCAGTGGACCGGCATGATCGAGTGACCACGAGAGGGGAAAGCCGCCGGCCAGACTGACCCGACCGTGAGTTGGTTTGAGACCGACGATCCCGCAATGGGCAGCAGGAATCCGGATAGAGCCACCAGTATCGGTGCCCAACGCAGCAAAGGCCATACCTGTAGCCGTTGCGACGCCACTTCCACTACTGCTACCACCACTATCACGTTGAGGGTTGTAGGGGTTGGCAGTTGGCCCATAGTGAGCGTTATTTGATCCAGGTGAGTAAGCAAATTCCGACATACGGGTCTTGCCGATAATAATTGCGCCTGCGGCCCTCAATCGAGCAACAACCGTAGCATCTTGAGCTGCTATGCACCCGGCTCGAATCCGTGATCCGGCTGCGGTTGGATATCCAGCAACATCAAACAGGTCTTTAACCGCGATCGGTACGCCATGCAATAGGCTACGAACTTTTCCAGTGGCTAATTCAGCATCGGCAGCACGTGCATCGGCCAGCGCACTCTCGGCCATTACAATCTGAAATGCATTGAGCGCAGCATCGTGGTTGGCAATCTGTTCCAGGGCCTGTTCAACCAGTTCGACTGCCGAAATGGTTCGTTGCCGTAATTGTCCGGCAATGCCCAAAATGGTGGTTGGATCGTCAGTCGTTACCATTTCACCTTCAGGAGGCGTAGGCATTGGCGGTAAGCTCACTGCATCGAGCATATCGGGCAACTGTTCGTGATCAACTGCGTTAAGCAACCGTTCCACATCGGGAAATCGACTGAGAAACCCTTTTTCAATAATTCCGGCAAAGTCGGCGTCGGTGGCCGGGATACCGGCAGCCTGGAGCGCTGCCCGCAGTCGGTCTATCAGTTCCATACCTTATTCCTTTCCAGCTCGTTTCGCGCCAGCTTTTTGATAGCAAGACGGAATGAGACATCACTGATTATCGTTCCAAACGACTCGCCAGCGTTCCGCTTGTCCTCTTCAATGCTAAAATCGCCACCCGCCGACCCAGATAAGAGGTTATGGCGGAAGCTAGGTGCGCGGGCCTGCGGCCCGCAGGTGCAGTGCACTGCGACCCGCCGACTATCCAGACAAGAG
>Ga0197142_1001872_pt1 | contig 18971 bp, 14 predicted proteins | sample GBS60_MetaG_FD_148614 | JGI IMG/M metagenome (GOLD analysis project Ga0197142, IMG submission 148614) | Sediment microbial communities from Great Boiling Springs, Gerlach, Nevada, United States - GBS 60_MetaG | ecosystem: Environmental > Aquatic > Thermal springs > Hot (42-90C) > Sediment...
TCACCGGAGCTCTTTTTGCCGACTTTTTTCTGGATCCCTCGCAAATGGGCCTTGCATTCCTTGCCCTGCTTGGGTTTAATAAGGGTAGAGTTCCCCCTTCGGGGGGATCCCTAGAAATTGGAAACCAGATCCAGGAAGAGGTGGCCTGGGCAGGCGAGGGCGTTCCCCCTTCGGGGGGATCCCTAGAAATTGGAAACGAACCTGGTCGTCGCTGCCCTCGGCGCCCAGGTTCTTCGTTCCCCCTTCGGGGGGATCCCTAGAAATTGGAAACCGATCAACTCGAAAACTAACTCGCCCTTGCTGAGGCGGTTCCCCCTTCGGGGGGATCCCTAGAAATTGGAAACGGAATAAGACCAAAGGATGATAAGTCCATAACGACTAAGGTAGTTCCCCCTTCGGGGGGATCCCTAGAAATTGGAAACCCTCGAGGCGAGGATCGGCTGCCTCCAGAATCGCTTCGTTCCCCCTTCGGGGGGATCCCTAGAAATTGGAAACTCGACGTCGAGGTCGACGGTAAGGTCATTACCGTTGGCCGTTCCCCCTTCGGGGGGATCCCTAGAAATTGGAAACTCCAAGCCGGCTGTTTTGTCCAAGCCGGCTGTTTCGTCCGTTCCCCCTTCGGGGGGATCCCTAGAAATTGGAAACCACCATCCATAAGGTGAACGGCAAACGGCTCAACCTCGGAGTTCCCCCTTCGGGGGGATCCCTAGAAATTGGAAACGCGAGACGCCGGATTGTAAGTCGGGAGTGAGTGAAGTTCCCCCTTCGGGGGGATCCCTAGAAATTGGAAACTACCGGTCGAGCCGGTGACCACGATGTTCACGCGGTCGTTCCCCCTTCGGGGGGATCCCTAGAAATTGGAAACACGAGTAACGCCAAGCCGGAAGACGGCAGGCCATAAAACGTTCCCCCTTCGGGGGGATCCCTAGAAATTGGAAACGTTAATGTCCCCCAGATTAACCATAACCAAGCCCCCCTGAGTTCCCCCTTCGGGGGGATCCCTAGAAATTGGAAACCGCAAACTCCTCGCGGATGGTGCGCTCCGCCGGGAGTTCGGTTCCCCCTTCGGGGGGATCCCTAGAAATTGGAAACAATGGGGCTCGGCGGTGGAGCGGGAGTAGCGGCGCAAGGTTCCCCCTTCGGGGGGATCCCTAGAAATTGGAAACCAAACCCCGCCGCACGTTGACCGACGACGTGTGCGGATGTTCCCCCTTCGGGGGGATCCCTAGAAATTGGAAACTACCAAGATGGTGGCGGGCAGCCGCTCGTCCCCGGGTTGAAGTTCCCCCTTCGGGGGGATCCCTAGAAATTGGAAACCGATTCTGAAACGTTGAATCCACCACTTCATTGTTTTGTTCCCCCTTCGGGGGGATCCCTAGAAATTGGAAACCGGTGAAGGGAACCAGCCTTGGATTTAGGATTGCAACTTCCGTGTTCCCCCTTCGGGGGGATCCCTAGAAATTGGAAACACCGTAGCGCCGTCCACTTCCGCTCCAGCCAGCCGGGCGTTCCCCCTTCGGGGGGATCCCTAGAAATTGGAAACTCCCCTTTCGGGGGGATCCTCAACTGGATTGGACTGAAAATGCGCTTTGAGTTTTGCCGGTATCGGCGGCTCTTCCGGCGGCCTCTGCGCACGCGCTACGGCCTATGGTCTGTCCGGGAAGGGATCCTGATCCGGCTGACGGATCTGGAGACGGGTCAGCAGGGCTACGGGGAGATTGCTCCCATCCCCTGGTTTGGCAGCGAGACTTTGGAGCAAGCACTGGCGTTTTGCCAGCAGTTGCCGGCTGAGCTATCCGAGGCCCAGATTGAAGGGATCCCAGCAACTCTGCCCGCCACTCGCTTTGGCTTGGAATGCGCCTGGCTGGCCTGTCGGGATCCCGGCTGGCTGGCCAGGGATCTCTCGGGGCTTGCGTTTTGTGGGCTTTTGGGAAAAACCGCGCCCCCAGGTTCCTACCCGGTTTACAAAGGCAAGGTGGGGGTGGATGCCTTTGAGCAGGAGTGGAAAAAGCTGGCAAGCTGGCTGGAGCAACTGCCGCCCGGATCCCGGCTGCGCCTGGATGCCAACGGGGGGCTGACCCTAGAAGAGGCGCGGCGCTGGCTGGCCCTTTGCGACCAGCTCAATCGGGAGTGGCCAGGCAAGATCGAGTTTTTCGAGCAGCCCCTGCCCCCGGAGCAGTACGCCGACTTGATCGAACTGAGCCGCGAGTTTCAAACTCCCCTTGCCCTGGATGAGTCAGTGGCCGGCCTGGAGCAGTTGCAAGCTGTCCACCGCTCCGGCTGGCAAGGGATCCTGGTGGTCAAGCCCTCTTTGGTCGGATCCGGTCTTGCCCTGAGGGACTACCTCAGCCAACACCCGGGGTTGGATCTGGTGTTTTCCTCGGCCCTGGAAACCCCTATTGGCGCTTGGCACGGCCTAGTTTGGGCGGGATCCCTGCAGGCAAAAACAGCCCATCCCAGAGCCTTGGGATGGGGGCTGGGGGAGTTTTTCCCAGAGTGGGATCCCGTTCAATTGGGCGCGATCTCAGCCCAGGAGCGGGCGGCCCTGATGCAAGCGGTGTGGGAGCGCCACAGCCAGCCCTAGACTGCGGCGGCTTGCTTGGCGTGTTCCTGGCGCAAGTAGGCCTGGATAAAGTGCATCAGCTCCTCCGGTTCGCCATTCATAAACGCCTCAACGTTGGTGGTCTCGGCGTTGGTGCGGTGGTCCTTGATCAACTTGTAGGGATCAAAGGTGTAGGTGCGAATCCGGCCCCCAAAGCCCTGGGTCACCATCTCGCCGCGGATCTCGGCCAGCTTTTGCCGGCGCTTCTCCTCTTCCAATTCGATTAGCTTCGCCTTCAGGATCTGGATAGCCCGCTCCTTGTTTTGCAGTTGGGAGCGCTCTTCGGTGCAGCGCACGGCAATGCCAGTGGGCTTGTGGATAACCCGCACTGCCGTTTCTACCTTGTTCACGTTTTGGCCGCCTGCCCCGCCGGAACGAGAAGTCTCGAACTCCAGATCCTCCATCCTCAGCTCGAACTCATTCTCTTCCTCCAGGATGGGCATGACCTCGACGCCGGCAAAGCTGGTCTGGCGCTTGCCGTTGGCGTTGAAGGGGCTGATGCGCTCCATGCGGTGGTTGCCCTTCTCGGCGGAAAGATACCCATAGGCGTAGGGCCCCTCGATCAACAAGGTGGCCGACTTGATGCCGGCCTCTGCCCCTTCCGAGTATTCTGAGAGGCGAACCTTGTAGCCCTGGTTTTCTGCCCAGCGGGTGTACATCTTCAGGAGCATCTCTGCCCAGTCCTGGGCATCGGTTCCCCCCGCGCCAGCGGTGATGGTGAGGATGGCGCCGTTTTTGTCATAGGGGCCGGAAAGCAGTTGCTGCAACTCCCATTGGCTGAGCTCCCGCTCCACCGCCGCCAGGGATCCGGACACTTCTGCCAACAGCTCTGGGTCGGGATCTTCTTGCAGCAGCTCCAGAGCAGTAGCGGCATCTTCCAGGCGATCCTTCCAGCGGTGGACTTGATCCCAGGAGGCCTTGAGGCTGTTGAGCTGCTGCATGTGGCGGCGGGCCGCCTCGACATCGTTCCAAAATTGCGGCTGCGCGGCCTCTTGCTCCAAAATAGCGATCTGTTGCTCCAGGTGGGGCAGGTCAAAGATAGTCCTGAGCACTGCTCAGGCGCGAGGTGAGCGATTCTAGGCTGCGTCTCAGATCGGCCAGTTCCATGGGTTTGTAGATGCTATCTGAAGTCATCGGGTCTGGGATCCCATCTTAACTTCCTGGCCCGCTGACGGGCGCGTTGGGAAGGTGGATTGGGGGAGTGGCTTTTGCCTGGAGATCCCTGTCGGAGGGATCCGAGCCCATAGCAAAATAGGGATCTTGTTTTGGAGGCTGCCATGTTGAAGGTTCTAGGCTTGCTTGCGGGGCTGGTTTTGGCCGGAGGAGCGGCTGCTCTGGCCCTTACCAATCCCACCCTGGAAGAGTACGGAGCCTACGCAGGAGACCAATTGGCTGCCTATGCCACGCGGGAATACTGCGCCCAGATCCCAGCTTTTTTGCCTACCTTAGTTGAAGAATGTCATGCCCTTGTGAAAGAGCTGCAACCAGAGCTGGTGGATCTGTTCCTGCGCCAGACCCGCCGGCAAAACTTCATCCTCTTCAGCCTCTACACCACCGATTTGTCGTTGCTCAACTTCGGCCCCCTGGGGATCTCCTTGCCCACCTACCACTTCCAAACTCTGGCGGTGGCAGGGCAGTTTTACACCTACGAGATCCGCGAGGGCAAGACCGCTCCATAGGCCACTCCCAAAAAGGGCTAAACCTGGGCCCGCTCCAACAGCGCTTGTAACTCTTCCAGGGCCAACTGGGCCGACTGGGCCTGCTGGTAAAGGGATTGCACCATCTCAGCGCTGGCCTGAGCCGATTGCAGGGTGGATTGGCTTTGGCGTTGGATGCGATCTGCCAAGCTGCGGATGCGGTTGCTGGCTTCGGTGGTGCGCCCCGCCAATTTGCGGATCTCCTGGGCAATGGCGCCGAAACCGCCGCCTCCGCCGCTGCGGTTGGCCTCCACAGCCGCGTTAAAGGAGAGCAGACGAATGTAGCCCGCCACCTCCACGATCAAGTCAACGATGGTGTTGATCTCCTTGAGCTCTCGGGATAGCTCCTGGTTGCTGTCGGCAATTTCCTGAAATAGGCGGCGCACAGCCTCTACCCCGGCAAAGGTTGCGGCAAAGGTGGATTTGCCCTTCTCCGAGAGCACCGAGCTGATCTCGATGATGCGAGCGTTGAGGCGGGCCAGCTCTTCCGAGCGCTGCTGGGCCTGGCGCCGCTCCCGATCTAAAGCGATGTTCTGGCTGAGGATCTCGGCCTTCTGCCGCTCCAGGTCGCGGGCGTACTGGAGGCTGCGGTTTTTTTCCTGCTCCAGCTCGGCCAGGATCCGTTTCATCTCCTCCTGCTGTTCTTCGAGCTTCCGCTGGGTGGCTAGATGCACCTGGGACTGAGCCACCAACAACACCGGCACATCCAAAAGGCGGTAGTCCTGGGAACCAACTTGTACCACCACCGGGTCGTAGATGGTCTCCTGGGGCCGCCGGAAGGCCTGGCTGGCCGCCGCGATGACATCGCAGTCGCCGGGGAGCAGCAAAAAGCCCCGTCCGTGGAACTCCACCAAGGAGCTGATGGGCCGCTTCAAAAACACGTCTAGGCCATAGGGCTTGCTCAGCATCCACTCCAAAATGGCGCGGCGGGTCAACATCCCCTGCACCCGCGACCGCTCATCCAGCACGATGACCCCCGAAAGGCTGGGATCATCTTCGAGGCGGCGCACCACGTTCTCGCAGGGGGTGGACTCGCTCACCTGAAAGTCCACCAGGGCCAGATCGCGCAGCTTGGTGTTGATCGATAGGGTGGGAGTGGGCGGATTGGTCAAGGTAGCCATCACAGGGATCCTCGGCGCGGGTTGAGTGGAGACAAGTGGCCAATCCTGTGCTATGTATAGGGAAACACAGAATTAGGGGTCTGCCCGGCTTTGCAAAAGCCTGTTGGCAAGGGAAGCCAGTTACCCTACAGTTTGCCTTGGGATCTTGTCTCTTGGCTACAGTCCTGTGCGGGATTGTGCGGAAAGAGGCTCTTTTTTGTGGGCAGGCGAGGAACCTGAGTAGGATTAGATGTTGTAAACCCAGGGGATAGGGGGATCCAGGCTCAGCGAGGCTCTCGGTAGCGGTGGTAGATCTCCAGGATTTCGCCGCGCCCGCGGTTAAAAGCTGCCACCACTTGGGGATCGAAGTGGCTACCGCTTTGGCTTTCCACAAAGCGAAAGATATCTGACAGATCCCAAGCTTCTTTGTAAGGGCGGCGGCTGGCCAAAGCGTCGAACACGTCGGCCAAAGCCACGATCCGCCCTTCTAGTGGGATCCCTTCCCCTTTGAGGCCCTGCGGGTAGCCGCTGCCATCGAACTTCTCGTGGTGGGTGAGGGCAATGATGGCGCTTTTTTTCATCAGCTCCGAGTCGGATTTGCTGAGGATCTCGTAGCCAATCTCAGGGTGGCGGTTCATGATCAGGCGCTCTTCGGGGGTGAGGGGGCCTGGCTTTTGCAAGATGGCATCCGGGATCCCGATTTTGCCCACGTCGTGCAGGGGGCTGGCATAGAAGATCAGCTCCTGTTCATGGCTAGAGAGGCCCAACTCTTTGGCGATGATGCGGGAGTAGTGGCTCATCCGCTTGAGGTGAAAAGAGGTGTCTTGATCCCGGTATTCGGCAGCCTGGGCTAGACAGAAAATCGTTTCCAGGTGAGCGGCTTTCAGCTCTTCCCGCAAGCGCACATTTTGATAGGCAACTGCCGCCTGGGAAGCCAGGGCTTCTGCCACCCGGACTTCCAGCTCAGAAAACGGCTGGCTCCAGTTGGCCACTTGGTTGGGTGCTAGGTTGGCAGGGCGCTCCGGCCTGAGACGGTTCAGCAGTTGCAGGGCGCCGAGGATGTTTCCTGAGGGATCCCGCAGGGGCACGGTAAGCAAAGAGCGGGTGCGGTAGCCAGTCTGCCGATCCACCTGCGGGTTAAAAGCATAGGGCAGATCGGGGGGGAGGCCGTAAACATCCGGCAGATTCAAGCTCTCCCCGGTGAGCACCACATAGCCCACAATGCTGGAAGGGCTGAGGGGCAAGCGCAGATCCCGCAGCTCCTCGTTGCGGTTGACCACGAAAAAGCGCAACTCCTCTCCCTCTCGGATGAACAGGCTGGCGCCATCACAGCAGGTCAGCTCGCGGGCTTGGGCGACAATCAGCTCCAGCAGGCGCCTTAAATCCGTTTCCGAAGAAAGGGCGATCCCCACCTGGATCAGCCGCTGACTCAGCCGCAAGGCAGCAGCAGCCTCGAATTCAGCTTCGCCAAGAGAGAGGTCGAAGGCGGCAGGCCCATGGGACATAACTTGTCCTTCACCGGGTTACGAGTGTTCCCACAAGCATTCACAATGAAGCAGTGCCAGAGCCCCAACTGGGGATCCTGCCGCTGCTCGTTGGGAGGCTGGGGGTCGCCAATCCAAAGTAACTCTGCTACCCTACTTTACCTGTGGAGGCGAGAGAGGCTGTGACCCAGGTCAAGACCCAGCAGCCAGATGAGGTTGCCCTCCAGCTCATCGTTGGCCTAGGCAACCCTGGCCCGGAATACGCCAACACCCGCCACAACTGCGGCTTTATGGTGGTGGATCGGTTGGCGCAGCGCTGGGGGATCCCGTTGGCTTTGGAAAAGCGGTTCCAAGGCAGCTACGGAGAAGGTTTTGCTCTGGGGGGCAAGCGGCGCCTGCTCAAGCCGGAGACCTACATGAACCGTTCTGGCCAGTCGGTGCGGGCGGTGTTGGATTGGTACAAGTTGGATCCCGCCTCGGTTCTGGTGGTGTACGACGATATGGACCTGCCCCTGGGTCGCCTGCGTCTGCGGGGATCCGGCTCTGCCGGCGGACACAACGGCATGAAGTCCATCATCCAACATTTGGGAAGCGAGGCCTTCCCTCGCCTACGGCTGGGGGTGGGCAAGCCCAAGGGCAACCAGGATGTGGTCGGATATGTTTTGGGGGGGTTTGCCCCTGCCGAACAAGCGGTGCTGGATCAGGTGTTGAGTGCGGCGGTGGAGGCGGTGGAGTGTTGTTTGCGGGAGGGACTGATGGCGGCCATGAACCGCTTCAACCCTCTGGATCTCTCTGAGCCGGTAGCTGAGCGAGATCGGCAAGATCCGCCGGCTCCTCTCGACCCAGCCAAGACTGCGCCCAAAGAAGGCTGATGCCGGGATCCCGCGCCGCTGTCCGACTGAGCAAAGCCGCCTCATCAAGGCCTACGTCCGGCCACCCGGTCTTCCACCCGCGGCAATTCCTCAGAGCCGCTTGACCGCGTCAGGGGGTCGGCATCCCCAGAGCCACTGGCAGGAGAGGGCAAGGATCCCTCCAGGTTGCTCCCCTCAGGGGTGCGGATCCCTCGCAAAGCCAGAGAGCTGGTGGCTTCAGCGGCCTGAGCGCACAGCTTGGCGCGAAGCTCTGCCTCCTGCTTGGGCTTGAGATAGAGGTTCTCCAACAGCACCGCCATGCCGGCCACCCAGGGGGGAGCGATCACCGCCCCAACAATGCCCAATAACTGGGTGCCGCCCAGCACCGCCAGCAACTGGTACAGCGGCTTCACCCGCACCGAGGATCCCACCAACAAAGGATCCAACACGTAGGTTTCCAAGTTTTGAACGGCAACGTACAGGATCAGCACCCACAAAAATGTCCAGCCCCCTTGGACGATCGCCACTACCAAAGCCGGCAGGGATCCCAGCACCGGCCCGATGAAAGGGATGAGGTTGGTAAACCCGGCGATCACCCCTAGGGCCAGGGCGAACTCCGACAGACCCAAAAAGGGGAGCGAGACGGTGATCATCACCCCCAGAATGGCAGAGACCAAAACTCGCCCCTGGATATAGCCCCCCATCCGCTGCGCCATCGGGTGGATCTGCTGAGCCAGCCGCTCGTTCCAGGGGTAGGGAAACAGCTCCACCAAGCCCCTCACCAACTCAGAGCCGCTCACCAGCATGTAGCCGGAAATGAAGAGGGTGAGCACTACAGTCAGCAGGCCCCCGAGCAAACCTCGGGTGAAATCGAAAGACTGCACCAGCAACTGCTGTCCCGAGCGAACCGCCCAGTTCATCAGCGCCTGCGGATCCAGCAACTGGTTCAGGTAGTCCAGCGCTGCAGGATCCACCCCCGCCAGTTCGGCAATCCAGGTGTCCACCAGCAGTTGCAGCCGCTCCAGGTAAGAGGGCAACCTTGCCAGCAGCCGTTGGGTCTGGGTCACCACCGTCGGGCCGATCAGCAGGGCCAGGCCGGCAATCCCGGCGATCAAGCTTAGATAGACCACCACCACCCCCAGCCAACGGGGGATGCGCAGCCGCTCCGCCAGATCCACCAGGGGAGCCAGGGCCGCTGCCACCACCACCGCGATCATCACGGTTACCACCAAGTTGCGCAGTTGCCACAGCAACAGCAGCAACATCCCTGTGGCCACCACCAGGGCTATGGAGGATACGGAGAGGGTCAGTTGTCTTCGGCTCATCTGCTGGATGGGCTCTCTCAAAACACTTCGGCCCCTGCCCTTCGAGGGGGGCGAGCTCTAAAAAAAGTCGGCAACTCCCCACCATGCTGGCCCGACTTGGCTTAACTTGCCAAATGCCCCTCCCTCAAAGGGGGCGAAACCGTTCTCCCCCTAAGCCGAACTCCATTCTCACCCTGCGGCTGAGCAGCAGGGATCCCTGGTCGCAAGCCAAGCGGGGCTACGGCCGTTGCAAAAGGTCCCGCCGCACCGCCTCTACATACTGCAGCAGTTCTGGGGATCCCGTGCCCGCAGCCCGCCACAGCCTCAAGGCGCTGTCCAGATCCGCAGCCGCGCCGGCCCTGTCTTCTCCCTGGTAGGCGCGCGCCATGCCGCGGTGATAGTACCCTTCAGCCCGCTGCGGCTGCACTTCGATGGCTCGGCTGAAATCGGCAACGGCCAGTTGGAAATCGCAGATGCTCGCCCACATCAGGCCGCGATGAATGTAGGCATCGAAGAGATCGGCAAGATTTTGATTTTGTTTGGCCAGTTCAATAGCCAGGTGAGACACATCAAACGCCGATTCCAGATGTCCCTGTTCGGCCCAGATGCGAGAGCGCAGCAAGTGAAGTTGGGGGTTGTAATAGGCAATGCGATCCAGGGGAGACAACGTTGCCAAAGCCTGCTCCAGCTCCCCGAAATGCTCGTATTGAATCCTGGCCTTGAGCAAATAAGCCTCAGGCAAATAGGGATCCAAAGCAATGGCAATGTCCAGATCCCGCAGCGCCAAGCCCAGCAGGTGGTCAACAGCAGTTGCCTGCTCTGGCTCGGACAAGGCCAAGGGATCGCCCTGCAACCGATCCCAGAAGTACTGAGCCCGCTGCAGATAGAGCTGCGCGTTCCCCGGCTCCTGTTCCAGAAATTGAGCTAGCCGCGCCAGATAGACGCGATCCAAGTGAAAACGCTCGCCAGCCTGGGTGGAAAGAGGGATCCCCCTTTGGGCCGCCTGCTGCGCCAGCAACTGATGCACCTGAGAGCGCTGCTCAAGCTGCCGTACTTGGGCTTGCAGTTGGGCTTGTTGCCTGAGCAGGAGCTCAGGATCGGGTTCATCTGCAAATGCCGTCACTTGAACACTCTGCGCTGGCGCCGAGGAAACTTCAGGGACAGCGCCCCGTCCCTTGCGCAGGGAAGCCAACCAGCCGCATTCGCCGCTCAAACACAGCCAAGACAGCAAGCCCACCAGGGCCGATCCGGAAAGCAAAAGACTGGGCCTAAGCATGGAGCCCACCCCACGAAACAGCATAGAAAGAGAAGTTGCCTCTAAGCTAGTTCGCCATCGCGGCGGTGTCCAGATTTCTTGGCTACACCAGTCGTGCTCCAAAGCCCGAAGGTCGTCTTAGGGGATTTTGCCGCCAGCCAGATCCACCAGCTCTACGCGGCGGTTCTTCGCCCGGCCCTCGTCAGTAGCGTTGCTGGCTACAGGAGCTGAGAACCCCACACCAACCGGATAAAGTCGGCGTTGCTCGATGCCAAGCTGAACCAGCCGGTTGACAACCGCTTCGGCCCGGCGTCGCGAGAGGCCGAGGTTGTATTCAAAGCCGCCAGTTGCATCGGTATGGCCGACCACGAGGATGCTGAGGTCGGCGCGCTCGCGCATCAGCTTGGCGATCTCGGCAAGGGTGGGCTCGGCAGCCGCCTCGATTTGATCCGAGTCATGGGCAAAGAGAATGCCGTAGAGGGCGATCCGGCCATCGCGGCTGATGGCTTGATCCAGCTCGCTGCTGGTCACCAGTTCCAGGCGTTGCTGGCGAGGCTTGACATCGATAACATCCACCCGCCCCAGGGTAATCCCGGTCGGGATCCGTCCACTGCCGCGCGTGACCTCCCAGTCATCGGTATTGACCACAAAGTAGGCGCTCACAAATCGCTCATCCCCTTCGGGCGACTTGCCACGTGCGGCTAAATAGGCAGCATTGTTGTCTCTAGCGTTCTGGAACGGCCACTGCGCCCGTTCTTCCGGTGTGCTGTAGGTGCCCTTCATATCGAGGATCTCGTGGGCGATCTGGTTGTTGTAGCCGAGGGTCTCGATCTCCTCCCCCAAGCCGGAGAAGAGGATCTCAAAGCCAGACTCTTTCAATTCGGTCTCGTAATTGCGCAGCGCCTCTAGAGGGGCAACCCGCTCCGGCAGTCGGTAATAGGTTGTAATGCGGCGCCCTTCGACAGTTTGAGACCGATAGGGCTGCACAGCTCCCATCGCGCCACTGAAGACGATTTGCTCAAGGGCAAACTTGAGGCGGTCGTAGTCGGCCCGCGATTGAAACACAATGCTAGAGCCGGCAAAGCGCCTAAGCCCTGGCGGATCCGCCGTTCCTGGCAGATCGGCCCAGGCCGAACCCGAATTGACCAGCAAAGCCGTTAGCGCAGAAAAGATAAAACCCTGCAGTGCATTGCGCCGCAAATTCACGTAAAAAGGCATGATATCTCCCAGATTTCATTTGCCAGAAGCTTAGCTCAAAAAGCATCAGAAAGACGTAAAGTAAGATAAAGAATGTCCTTACAGCCTGTTTATCAGTTAAGAGATATAGGAAAGTTTATCTTGAAAGCCTAGCATCAATAAACTTGTGGCAAGCGGGGTTCCAACTGTATCTGGTGGCCACGCAATAAGCTGTACTTTTTACAACACTCTCAATTGGTCTGAGACGCCAGGGGCATTGAGAGAAGTCTCGCGGCTCCTTGGAGCCGAGCTTTGGACATGTGGGTTAGTGCGGTTTCTCAATCTGAATTGAACGGATCCGAGTGAACGGCAAGCTAGGCGTGAATGTACTCTCTTGCCCTCAATTGAAATAAATACACATCATAGTCGCAGAAAAGAAGCCGCTGGGCAAAAATTTTCAATTCCGAATTCTTAGGGATCCAAGCCCACCTGTTTAAAACCTAAGTGACGTGCCCTGTCCCACACCAAAAGGGTATGGATCCCAAGCCAAAAGCTCGTCCACAGCCAGTTATCCAGCCAGATCTTGCCGAGAATAGGTAGGGTCAGACCCTCCGTCCCTCCCAACACTAGGCCGGCTGCCAAGATCAGCCCTTCAAAAGCAAAAAACCCCAGGACGAGCATGGCCGGGATCCAAAGATAATTTCGCAGCCATTGCCCAGCTTGGACGGGGTGGGACTGGAAAAAGAGAGGACGGTAGCTGGCCAGCAGTGCCACCCCCACCGTGCCGATTCCCAAGACCAACCCCCAGGCAAAAGAATCGGGGGTGCGGGGATAGTTGTGCCAGACATAGCCAAAGATTTGGTTGGCTAGCCAAATCATCGAAGCGCTAACAATTGCCCTTTGGCGAGTTAACGTAGTGCCCGCGATGATGCCAACCGTTACAAAAGGAAGCGTACAGGTATAGACAATGTTGCTGAGGCACCCAATGGTGGTAAATAGGCTAGGCCAAAATCGGCCACGAGCTAAGTCTTGAGCGGCTTGTAGCCAAATGGTGACTGGGATCCGGCGGCGAGGATTAGGGATGGACTGGACAAGAGATTGTAGGCTGACCATAGACTAATCTCCGGGAAAAAGGTGGGCTTTCAGGGGGCAGTTCTTTAGCAGATGCTCCTGGACAATTTGCCGCGCTACTGGGGGTGTGACTCGCTTGTACCAAGTGCGGTCGCCAGAGTAGAAAACCACAGGCCCTTGTTGACAGACTTCTAGACACCCGGAAGTCATGACCCGAATATCCAAATTGGCTTCCTGCAGGGCAGATCGCAGAGCTTCCACAACTGGCTGATAGTTGCGAGAAGGATAGCAGCGGCTGGAGCGGCAAACTGCCAAGTATGGCCGCTTGAGAGGGTTATCTTCGTAAGGGATCCGCTCTTTTCCCTCCACGTAAATGGCCCGCAGACGTTCATAAAGGGAGAGCTTCTGATAGTCGGCTTTGCCCTCGGGCAGGTAGTCTTCTCCTGGCCCCAAAAAGGGACTGGGCAAAAAGATCTGCAGCAGAGATTCCTCTGCCCCGTTCCAAAATTGGATTCCCCATTGGCGAGGCTGGCGCTGTGGATTGAGGCGGCGATAGAGGGCGGCGCGGCTGACCAATCTTTTGCGGCGCAGTTCTGGCGGAGTTCGGCCATAGGGGCCGCCCTGGTGCTCCTCTAAACACAGATGCAAATGCCAAGTTTCCGTGGCCACGGTTAAGTAGCCGTCGTAGAGCAAACAGAGAGCGGGAGGATTTGTAAAGGCCGCTTCCAGCACTCCTCCCTCCGCCACCCAGCCCACCTGGATCTCAGCCCAGCGCTCCTGAAAGAGCTCATAGAGCAGCGGCCCAAGACAGTCGATGTGAGCTGGGATCCCTTCGTAGAGGGTTACCCAGCCAGTGGGGGAAACCTCCTGCCAAGTCTGGTTTAAGGGCGTGATCCAGGGACTGAAAGCGGCCATAGGTTGTTCCTATTGGACTGGAGGAATGCGGGCAATCACCCCTTTTTTAATGGGGCGCTCTGCCCAGGGCAGGATGCCATCGGGCTTTGTCAAATACAGCTCCGCTGTTTGCAAGATTGGCTCCACATCTTGGGGATCGAGATCTCCAAATACGTAGGTCATCTTCCCAGGGGCTGCCAGGGCAATCACGCAGGCATGGCTACAGCCGCTCATACAGGCAACTGGCTGGAGTTGCAATTGGGGATTGAGCGCTTGCGATTGCAAGGCGGCTAGGAGCATTTCTCCCTTGCTCACCCCCTCTTTTTGGCCGTTCACCCAGCGAGATCCGCAGGTGGTACAAACCCAAAGGTAATGTTTGGCCTCAGCTTGAGCCGAGGTCGTGGAGGGAGAAAAAGTGGGAGATAGAGAGTTGGTTGGGATCGCCATACAGTTGCATCCAAACTAAGCTGGAGAGCAGACAAATTGGGACAGTTCTTGCCAAAAATAGTTAGCTAGAGAGTCGAAAACAGCCTGAGATATCGCTAAAATTGCCCTCGCAAGTTCAGGCGAACCGTGCGACCAATTCCTGGATAGCCAGGGAAAACTTCATACTGCTGATCCAGAAGGTTATCGACTCCCGCTTCCAAACTCAGCGTTTCAGTCAGCGGGATCCCGCCGCGCAGAGCCACAGTGGTGTAGCCTGGCAGCGCCTCGGTGTTGGTGTTGTTGGTGAAAAAAGTTCCAATTTGGTGAACCAAAATTGAGCCGTACCAGCCCTGCTGATGGCGGTAGGTTAGGCCTAGATTGAAGCTATCGGCTCCCACAAAGGCTAGCCGCTTGCCAACTGTGGCTGGGTTAAGGGCGGCGCGGATGATGGGATCGTTTAGGGTATAGTTGACAAAAAGCGTCCAGTTTTCCCCTAAACGCAAATCCAAAGCCGCTTCCAGGCCGGTGTATTCAACTAGGCCAATATTCTCGTAGGTTCCCCGGCGCGGCCCAAGGCTGACAAAGGTGATGCCGTCGCGGATGCGGTTGTGGGCAAAGGTCAACCGCAGCAGGCCGAAATCTCCCAAGGTCTGATCCAGGCCGATGTCAAAACTCTCCCCTCGCTCTGGGCGGAGATTGGGGTTGCCATCCACTTCAAAAAAGCCGCGCAGCCGAAAGAACAATTCCGAGATCAAGGGGGTGCGAAAGCTGCTGGCGTAGTTGGCCCTCAAGGTAGTGCCTTCTGCCACAGTCCAGCGGATCCCTGCCGCCGGCGAGGTGGCCGAGCCGTTTACCAAATTGCTGAAATCTTGGCGCATGCCCAGATTGAAATGAAGGTTGGGATCTGGGCTGTAATCCAGGCGGGCAAACAGGGCACCCTGGTTAACCGTATCGTCGTAGTTGATATTGGCAGAAGCCCTGGCAAAAGAAAAAGTTGTATTGCGAGCTGAAATAGAGCGATAATCTGCCCCCAAGACTCCCTCCAGGTTTTCGCCGGCTTTCCAAGCATACTGAAGCTGGGATCCCCAGCCATTGCGCAGGATAACATCGCGAGATCCCTGAGTTTGGGGAGCGCTGAAACGGTAGTTGAGATCGTCGAAAAAGACTCTTGCCTGCAGGGATCCCTTCTCCTGAGTCCACAGCCAACTGAGATCCAGCAGCAGATCGTTGGTGTTTTGCTCTGCGTCGGGAGAGGGAAATTCTACACTGCCAGGCACGCGAAAGGCTTTGTTGAGGTAGAGGGCGTTTGCTGTTAGAACTTGGTCTTTGGCCAGTTGCCAGGTGAGCTTGGCCTGCAAGTTGTGGTACTCCACCGCCGAGTTTTCCCGCTTGCCCGACTTGCCCAGCCGCTCAATTGCAAAGGGAAAGTCGTTGTTACTTTGCAGACGGCGATAGCTGAGCACCCAGCCTAGGTTCTGGGCTTGGCCGCGGCTTTGGATCCCTTGCTCATTGAGGCCGTAGCTGCCGGCCGCGGCTTCCAGCACCGTCTCCGTCTCTGGCTGTGGCTCCACCGTGACGATGTTGATCACGCCGCCGACGGCATCCGAGCCATACAGAGTAGAGCCGCCGCCGGGAGAGACTTCAATTCGCTCGACAACATCGGTGGTGATTTGAGAGAGGTCAAACCCGCCAAAGAAGCCCAGATCGTTGAGGGGGCGGCCATCCAAGAGCACCAACACCTGCGCCGTTCGCCCTCCCCGCATGAACTGAGAGCTGAGGGCTCCCAACTGGGTGCCGGCTGTGCCATCGCTGAGGATCCCAGGCAAGTAGCGCAGGGCTTCCTGCACTGTCCTTGCCCCTTGCTCACGCATCTGCTGGCGGGTGATGACATAGACCGGACGCGAAGAGTCCCGCAGCAAGCCGGGGCGGCGAAACGGTGTGGTGACAGGTTGATTGAAAATCTCGGCACTAAGGCTGGTGTCCAAGACTGCTTGCGCCCAGGCTGGGATCCCCAAAGCCCAACTTCCCAGCCCAAGGCTGAGACCTAGAATTGTCTTTTTCATGTCAGCTCCTTGTTCCGTGCGACGCGGAAGGGGCTACAGGCCCCGAGCTAAAGCCGCAGGCGGGCATCCTGACTGAGGGCTTTTGCCCATCACAGTTGCGGCACAGCGCCGGATTTGCACCGGACTTTCCCCATTACTTGCCCTGGCTGATCCCCAGGACAACCTGACGGCACGGCCTTCCTTTCCCTTGCTCTGGAAAAAGCCGTGCTAGGCATCATACATCTCCTGCTGTGGAGTTCCTATCCTGTCGGGGGGGATCCCCAGGCTAGGGGCTGACTTTAAGGCGGAAAAGAGCCTCGTCGGTCATTTGAAGAACTTCCTGCCCCGCTGCCAGGAGCTGTTCTGGGGGCACCTCTCGGTACCTAGCAATAAACTCAGGCAAAACTTGAAACTCCACCCGCTTGCCGGTTTCTCGATGGATTACGACACTGCGCATTTTTTCCAGGGAGTCCACCTCCACCAGCTTCAAATTCAGCTTGCCCAAGCTGGCTCCTGTGGCGGCGTGCAACCCATCCACGATGCAGGCAAACGGGATCTGGAGCGGCGACTCGTGGATAACTTCCACCAGAAAGCGACTTGGGGAAGTGGCAAACCCAGCTCCTTGAGAGCCCGCATCCCCATGCGATAGCCCACCACAGCCCAGGGGCCAGCACCCCCGTGGATTTCGGTAACTCGCTGGGTGGCAGTCTCAAGGGCAGCCGGAAGATTGGCAGAGCTGCCGCTGGGGTGGGCCAGGGCAGGGATACCGACTGCTATCTGAATGGCTATCCACACAAGAGGAAGCTGCTGCGGCTTGAGAACCCATCGCCTGCTCATAGGCAACCCAAAAGGCAAGGACTAGACTTCAGGGCAGTATCCTAGGCCCTGCCCCTGGGTCTTGCCTATGCAGGGGAGGACGTCACACAACCAGGTTGACCAGCTTCTTCGGCACCACAATGACCTTCTTCGGAGTCACCCCTTGCAGATACCTTTGCGCCGCCTCCGACTGCAGAGCCAGCCGCTCCTGCTCCTCCGGCGTGACATCAGCAGGGGCTTCAAAGGAGCCGCGCAGCTTGCCGTTGACCTGCACCACAATCGTTACTGTATCGGCCACCAGCGCCGCCGGGTCGTAGCTGGGCCAAGACTGGCGATGTACCGAGTCCGTATTGCCCAGCGCCTGCCACAGCTCCTCAGCTATGTGGGGGGCAAAGGGAGCTAAGAGCAGGATCAAGGTGCGGATCCCTTCTGCATAGACTGGCGAATCTGGGATCCCCGCCTCGGCCAGGGCGTTGCTCAGCTTCATCAGCTCGGCAATGGCGGTGTTGAACTGGTACTCCTCCAGATCCTCACTGACTTCCTTGATGGCCGTGTGGACGGCGCGGCGCAGATCCCTTTCCGCTTTGGTCAGGGATCCCACTTCAACCTGGGCCTGCAGCAGCTCAGCAGCCTTGCCCCGCAAGGACTCCGTCCCGCTACCGCGAACGACAAAGTCGTACACCTGCCGCCAGACGCGGTTGAGAAAGCGAAACTGCCCTTCCACGTCGGCATCGTCCCATTCCAAGTCCTTTTCCGGCGGCGCCTTGAAGAGGATGAACATGCGGGCCGTGTCTGCCCCGTAGTTGGCCAGCACCTCCTCCGGATCCACGCCGTTGCCCTTGGATTTGGACATGGTTGCGTAGATAACTTCCAGAGGTTCGCCGGTCTCCGGGTCCCGCGGGTCGTTGGGATCCTGCACCAGAGCCGCTGGGATCCAGCGATCCTTGCCGGACTTGTTGGGGTTGTAGTAAGTGCGCGCCTGCACCATCCCCTGGGTTAGCAGGCGAGAGAAGGGCTCATCGAAATTCAACAGCCCCAGATCCCGCAGCACTTTGGTGAAAAAGCGGGAGTAAAGCAGGTGCAAGATGGCGTGCTCAATGCCGCCCACGTACTGATCCACCGGCAGCCAGGCGTTGACCAAATCCTTGCGGAAGATCTCGCGGTCGTTGCGGGGATCGCTAAAGCGCAGGAAATACCACGAGGAGCAGATGAAGGTGTCCATTGTGTCCGTCTCGCGGCGGGCGTCAGCGCCGCAGGAGGGGCACTTCACCTTCACCCAGTCTTCCCGCTGCGCCAGGGGAGAACCGCCCCGGCCGCTCAGCTCCACATCCTCCGGCAAAAGTACCGGCAGATCCTCCTCCGGCACCGGCACAACGCCGCAGTGGGGGCAGTGGATGATGGGAATGGGGCAGCCCCAGTAGCGCTGCCGCGAGATGAGCCAATCCCGCAGGCGGTAGTTGACCTGCCGTTCTCCCAGCCCATGCTCCTCCAGCCAGGCGATGGCCCTTTCCACACTTTGCCCTGGGCCCTTGCCCACCGGGATCCCGTTCAAGGGGCCGGAGTTCATCAACACCCCCTCCCCTGTCCAGGCTGCCTGCAGATCTTCAGCACTCTCCACCTCCCCTTGAGGCGGTTGCACCACCAGCTTGATGGGGAGGCCAAACTTGCGGGCAAACTCAAAGTCCCGCTGGTCGTGGGCAGGCACAGCCATGATGGCCCCCGTGCCATAGCCCATCAAAACGTAGTCGGCAATCCAGATGGGGAGGCGCTCTTGGTTGACAGGGTTGATGGCGTAGGATCCCGTCCAGACGCCGGTTTTTTCCCGATCTTCAGCGCTGCGCTCGATTTCGCTGCGGGCAGCGGCCTCGGCCTGGTAGGCTTTGACGGCGGCCTGTTGCTCAGGGGTGGTGAGCTTTTCTACCAAGGGATGCTCCGGCGCCAGCACCATGAAGGTGGCTCCCCAGAGGGTGTCGGGCCGGGTGGTAAACACCGGCAGCTCCTCCCCAGTTTCGGTTTTGAAGACAACTCTGGCCCCCACCGACTGGCCAATCCAGTTCTCCTGCATGGTGCGCACCCGCTCTGGCCAGCCGGAGAGCTTCTCCAGGTCAGCTAGGAGTTGATCGGCATAGGCCGTGATCTTGAGAAACCACTGCTTGAGGAGGCGCTTTTCCACCAGAGCCCCCGATCTCCAGGAGCGCCCCTCGGCGTCCACTTGCTCGTTGGCCAAGACGGTCTGATCCACGGGATCCCAGT
>Ga0197142_1001873_pt1 | contig 18970 bp, 14 predicted proteins | sample GBS60_MetaG_FD_148614 | JGI IMG/M metagenome (GOLD analysis project Ga0197142, IMG submission 148614) | Sediment microbial communities from Great Boiling Springs, Gerlach, Nevada, United States - GBS 60_MetaG | ecosystem: Environmental > Aquatic > Thermal springs > Hot (42-90C) > Sediment...
GGTGTTGGTGGTGGACTGCACCATGGCCACCCGCACCGTGGCCGCCCTAGTGCTGGGCTGCCAGCATTTCGACCCCCAGGTGCCCCTGAAGGGGGTTATCCTGAACCAGATCGCCCGCCCCCGCCACGAAGCCATTCTGAGAGCCAGCATCGAGCGCTACTGCGGCCTGCCGGTCCTGGGGGCCCTGCCCCGCCTCAAGTGCGCCGTGTTCCCCGAGCGCCACATGGGACTGGTTCCGCCCCAGGAGCATGCCGCGGCACTGCGGGCGGTGCACACCGCCCGGGACCTGGCGGAAAAATACCTGGATCTGGAGGGCCTCTGGCAGGTGGCCCGGCAGGCCCCGCCCCTGCCCCCCGGACCGTGGCTGGAGCCGGTGCCCGATACCGCCCCGGAGCCGGTGACCATCGGCATCATCCGGGACTCCGCCTTTCAGTTCTACTACACCGACAATCTGGAGGCCCTCACGGCCGCCGGGGCCCGGCTGGTGGAGCTCAGCGCCCTGGAGGACCCCACCCTCCGGGAGGTGGACGCCCTTTACATCGGCGGCGGCTTTCCCGAGACCCACGCCCAGGCCCTGAGCGAGAACCGCACCTTTCGGGAGGCGGTGCGCCAGGCGGCGGAGAACGGCCTTCCCATCTACGCCGAGTGCGGCGGTCTCATGTACCTGGGCGCGGCCATCCGCACCCTGGAAGGGGAGCGCTTCCCCATGGTGGGCCTCTTCCCATTCGATTTCGTCATGGGGCGCAAGCCAAAGGGCCATGGCTACACCGTCCTGGAGGTGGAGACGGACAACCCCTTCTTCCCCCGGGGCAGCCGCCTCAAAGGCCACGAATTCCATTATTCCCGCATCCAGCCGGAGCCCGGGGCGGACACGGTCATGGCCTTCCGGGTGGTCCGGGGCGCCGGCATCGGCGGCCAGCGGGACGGCCTGCTGTATAAAAATGTCCTGGCCACCTACACTCACCTCCATGCCCTGGGAGCCCCCCATTGGGCCCCCGCCCTGGTGGCCCGGGCCGGGGAATACCGCCGGTGCCGCCTGGCCTACCCCGGGCCGGACTCCCCCCGGCAGGAGCGCCCGGAGCTGATCCCCCGCCGCCCTTGGGGTGAGGGGCCACTTTTTCATTGACTTCCCCTCGGTGATACGGTATCTGTTTTGTGAAAAATGGCTCGAGGGCCGGAGCCCCGGCTGCCAGCCGGATTTTTCCTCCCCGCGTTTGTGTCCCCTCGGGGCTGCAATTCTTTTCCAGGTAAAATCATGAAGGAGGTTAGGCATGGGTTGGCGAGTGGAAGTGGATGAGGACAAGTGCACCGGCGACGAGGAGTGCGTCAACGTCTGCCCTACGGGTGTCTTTGAGATGCAGGAGGGCAAGGCCGTCCCGGTGAACGAGGAGGAGTGCCTGGGCTGCGAGAGCTGCATCGAGGTCTGCCCTTCCGGTGCCATCACGGTCACAGAGGTTTAACCCCACACTCACCAAAAAACCCCGGCCTGCCGCGGCAGGCCGGGGTTGATTCCCCCCTCCCCGACCCGGTCACCCTTCCATGCTCTCCTCCCGGCAGGCATGGCACTGCTTTTTGTGGCGGAGTTCCTCGGGGTCCGGCTCCCGGACCTCCAGGACCCGCACCTGGTAGTAGAGATCCTGCCCCGCCAAGGGGTGATTGAGATCCAGCACCACCCGGTCCCCCTTTACTTCCTTGATGACCAGGGGATATTCCGGCGGGAAGGGCAGGATGGCGGGGAGCACCTTCTGCCCGGGCTTGAGCTCCATGTCGGGGGGGAAGACCCTGGTGCTCCAGACCTGGACGTTTTCCGGTTCATACTCCCCGAAGGCCTCCTCCTTGGGGACCACGAAGTCCACCTCCCCCATCTCCGGGGAGAGGCCGTAGAGGCGGCGCTCCAGTCCGGGGAGGACCTCCCCCACCCCGGCAATGAATTCCATCACCGCGGGTTCGGCGGCGCTCCCCCGCACATATTCCCCGTTGGCCAGCCGCAGGCGGTAGGCCAGCCGGACGTACTTGTCCGGAGTGATCACGCTCATGTCCTCTCCTTGGGCGGGGCCTGGAAAAAACCCCGCCGGTTTTTATCTGATATAATATCACAGGAAGAGGGGAACAGGCGGCCGCGGGGCCGTTACACCGCCATGATCCGGAAAGCCAGAATCGATGAGGTCCCGGAGATCCGCCGGCTGCTGGCGGAGTTTTCCCGGGAGGGGGATGTGCTGCCCCGCACTTTGGCCAGCCTCTACAGCCATCTCCGGGATTACTCCGTGTTTCGGGAGGGGGACGGCCCCATCCTGGGCATCGTGGCCCTGCACGTCTCCTGGGACGGCCTGGGGGAGATCCGCTCCCTGGTGGTGCTGCCGGAGCGCCGGGGGCAGGGGCTGGGCTCGGACCTGGTGCGCCACTGCCTGGCGGAAGCCCGGGAGCTGGGGCTCAGGCGGGTTTTCGCCCTTACCACCAGCCCGGAATTTTTCGCCCGCTTCGGCTTCCGGCCCTTCCCCAAGGAGAATCTGCCCCCCATCGTCTGGGCGGACTGCGTGGATTGCGTCAAGTTTCCGGATTGTGACGAAATCCCGGTGATGCTGGAGCTGGAGCCCCCGGAAAGCAAGGAGCCCGAACCGCGGCGAGCACCGTAGCGGCGGGTTCAGCATGGGCCGGCCGGGGCCGCCGGCCCCAGTGGGAGAGACTCATTCCGTATGCTCGGATATGTCTTAAAGAAAATCTTTGGCAGCAAAAACGACCGGGAGCTCAGGCGCCTCGCGCCCCTGGTGGATCGTATCACCAGCCTGGAGCCGGAGTTCCGGAAGCTCTCGGATGCCCAGCTCACCGCCAAGACCGGCGAATTCAAGGAGCGCCTGGCCCGGGGGGAGGAGCTGGATGACCTCCTGCCGGAGGCCTTCGCCGCCGCCCGGGAGGCCGCGGTCCGGGTATTGGGGCTGCGGCCCTTCGATGTTCAGCTCATCGGCGGCATCGTGCTGCATCAGGGCAAGATCGCCGAAATGAAGACCGGCGAAGGCAAAACCCTGGTGGCCGTCATGCCCGCCTACCTCAACGCCCTCACCGGGGAGGGGGTGCACATCGTCACGGTGAACGACTACCTGGCCCGCCGGGACACCGAGTGGATGGGGGGCATCTACCGCCTCCTGGGGCTCTCCGTGGGCACCATCGTCCACGGCCTGAGCGACGCCGAGCGCCGGCGGGCGTACGCCGCCGACATCACCTACGGCACCAATAACGAATTCGGCTTCGACTACCTCCGGGACAACATGAAATTCTCCCTGGAGGACATGGTGCAGCGGGGCTTCAATTACGCCATCGTGGACGAGGTGGACTCCATCCTCATCGATGAGGCCCGCACCCCCCTCATCATCTCCGGACCGGCGGAGGAATCCACCGAGCTCTATTACATCCTCAACCGGGTGGCCCTGCAGCTGGTGCGGGACCGGGACTACACCGTGGACGAAAAGGCCCGGAGCATCCTCATCACCGAAGAAGGGGTGGCCCGGGCGGAAAAGCTTTTGGGGGTGGACAACCTCTACGACCCCCGCCACATTGAGCTGCTGCACCACCTCAACCAGGCCCTCAAGGCCCACAACCTCTTCAAGCGGGACGACGAATACATCGTCAAGGACGGCCAGGTCATCATCGTGGATGAATTCACCGGCCGCCTCATGCCCGGCCGGCGTTATTCCGACGGCCTCCACCAGGCCCTGGAGGCCAAGGAGGGGGTGCGCATCGAAAACGAAAACCAGACCCTGGCCACCATCACCTTCCAGAACTACTTCCGCATGTACCGCAAGCTGGCGGGGATGACCGGCACCGCCGACACCGAGGCGGAGGAATTCAAGAAGATCTACAACCTGGACGTGGTCATCATCCCCACCCACCGCAAGATGATCCGGGTGGACCATCCCGATGTCATCTACAAGACGGCGGAGGAGAAATTCCGGGCGGTGGTGGAGGAGATCAAGGACTGCCACGCCCGGGGCCAGCCGGTGCTGGTGGGCACCACCTCCATCGAGAAATCCGAAATGCTGAGCCGCATGCTCAAGCGGGAGGGCATCAAACACGAGGTCCTCAACGCCAAGCACCACGAAAAGGAGGCCCAGATTGTGGCCCAGGCCGGGCAGCTGGGCATGGTGACCATCGCCACCAACATGGCGGGCCGGGGCACCGACATCGTCCTGGGGCCCGGCGTGGTGGAGCGGGGCGGCCTGCACATCATCGGCACCGAACGCCACGAGGCCCGGCGCATCGACAACCAGCTCCGGGGGCGCTCCGGCCGCCAGGGCGACCCCGGCTCCTCCCGCTTCTACCTCTCCCTGGAGGATGACCTCCTGCGCATCTTCGGCGGCGACCGCTTGAAAAGCCTCATGGAGCGCTTCGGCATGGAGGACGGCCAGCCCATCGAGGCCCAGATGGTCTCCAACGCCATCGAGCGGGCCCAGAAACGGGTGGAGGCCCACAACTTCGAGATCCGCAAGCACCTCCTGGAATATGACAACGTCATGAACAAGCAGCGGGAGGTGATCTACGCCCAGCGCCGCCAGATCCTGGCCGGGGAGAACCTGGAGGAGGACCTCCTGGAGATGGCCGAGGAGCTGGTGGAGGATCTGGTGTCGGAATACACCCAAGACCGTATCGCCGAGGAGTGGGACCTCAAAGGCCTCCAGGACGCCTTCCAGCGTCAGTTCGGCTTCCGCCCTGACCTGGTGCAGGCCGACGGCGATCTCACCGATTATCTCACCGACCTGGTGCGCCGCCGCCTGGAGCAGAAAAAGACCGAGCTGGGGCCGGAGCTCTTTCGCCACCTGCAGCAGATGGTGATGCTGCAGATCGTGGACAACCACTGGAAGGAGCACCTCCTCAGCATGGACCACCTCCGGGACGGCATCGGGCTGCGGGGCTATGCCCAGAAGGATCCGCTGCGGGAGTACCAGCGGGAGGGCTATGAGATGTTCATGGATCTCATCCACCGCATCAAGGCGGACACCGTGGGCACCCTCTTCCACCTGCAGGTGCGGCCGCACCAGGAGCCGCCGCCGGAGGCCCGCCCCAGCCCCTCCCAGATGGTCTACAGCCACGGCGGTGAGGCCGCCCCGGCCCCGGTGAGCCGGAAAGAGAAGAAAGTGGGGCGCAATGCCCCCTGCCTCTGCGGCAGCGGCAAGAAATACAAGAAGTGCTGCGGCCGTTGACGGGGGTGGAGGGCCGGAGGAGACAGCGAAATCCGGGAGGGCCCGGAAGTCACTCTCCTGCTCCGGACAGGGGGAGCGGACACCTGTAGAACCAAAAACCGGGGGCTGGAGTTCATGGCTCCAGCCCCTCGGTTATTTCTAAGAGGCGGCCTCCCACAAGGCCCCGTGAGCCAGACCCATCCCCGCGGGCCGAAAGGTCGGGGGAAAGGGAAGCGGCGCCCGCCTCCCTCATGGCCTTCGCGGGAGGGCGGGGAGGCCGGGTCCGGGAGCCCTCCGGCCCCCCATCCCCTTCCTGCTTCCTTCCCCGCGGCCAAATTCCCCCTCTCCTGGGAGCAGGGGCCCTTTCCTGTCCCGGGGGTCCTTTATTTCAGGCGGGTGAAATCAAAGTCCGGGCGGCCCAGGTCGGCCTTGAGATCCGAGACGTCCCGGCCGGCCCGGATGGCGGCCTGGATCTCGGCGCTGCCGGTGAGATCCCCCAGGAGGATCACCCCCACCAGACGGTTGTCCTTCAGGACCAGCTTGCGGTAGGTGCCCTTCTTTGGGTCGCCGCTCACCACTGCCTCCAGCTGGCCTTCGGCGTCGATCTCCCCGGCGGAGAGCAGATCAATGCCCACCACCTTCAGGGTGTTGGCCGGCACCGTGCCGGCGTAGCTCTCCTGACCGCCCGCCATGTTCATCCCGGCGATGCGCCCCTGCTCCTGGGCGGCGGGCCAGATGCCGTAGAGCCGGCCCTTATGCTCCGCCACATCCCCCGCGGCATAGACCTCCGGCAGGCTGGTGCGCAGGTAATCATCCACCACCACGCCCTTGTCGATCCGGGCCCCCAAGGCCCGGGCCAGGCTCACCTCAGGGCGCACCCCGGCGGAGATGAGCACCATATCCGCCGGGAGCCGCTCCCCGTCCTTCAGGACCACCGTGAGGCCGCCGTCCGCCCGCAGGATCTCCTGGGTGGTGGCTCCCAGATGAAACCGGAAGCCCATGGCCTCCAGGCGGCGCTGCAGGATGGCCGCAGCGGCCTCATCCAACTGCCGGGGCAGGAGCCGGGGGAAGAATTCCACCACCGTCACCGCCAACCCCGCCTGGCGCAGGCCGTTTCCCGCCTCCAGACCCAAAAGCCCGCCCCCGATGAGCACCGCCTGCCGGGAGTGGGCCGCCATCTCCTTGATGCGCCGGGCGTCCTCCAGGGTGCGCAGGGTGCACACCCCCGGAAGATCCGCCCCCGGGATGGGGGGCACAAAGGAGACACTGCCGGTGGCCAGAAGAAGCCTGTCATAGGGGTAACGCTGTCCGTGGCGGTCACTGACATACCTGGCCTGGGCGTCCCCCCCGGTGATCTCCACCCCGGGATGAAAAGAGATGTCCTTCTCTTTGTACCAGGCCAGGGGATGGATGATGAGGCGGTTGATGTCCTTGGTGCCGGCCAGGAACTCCGGCAGGGCCGGGGTATAATAGAAGGGGTGCGGTTCCCGGGAAAAGAGATGGATGACCCCGGTGGGGTCCTGTCTGCGGATGGTCTCTGCGGCGGCATTGCCGGCCACCCCGTTGCCGACGATGACATAAATGGCCATTGGCTCTCTCCTTTGCGGGCCTCTGGGAAGCTGATATAGTGTGGGCATTGGGACGCTCGGCCCGGCCGCATCGCCCGGATGCCCGGCTCCGACCTTGAACATAAAGCCGTTTCCCCGGGTGTCAACCGCCCCGGCGGGTTTGCCCGGGGTGGCGTGGGAAATGGGAAGTGAACCCTTAGGATGTGAGGAGACCGATATGCAAGATCTGAAGAGCATCGCCCAGGAACTGGTGGACTCCCTGAAGCTGGTCTATGAACCGGTGGGCGTGAATCTCTACCGGGAAGGCGATTCACTGCCTCCGGATCTGCCCCTGACCAACCTGAGCCTGAAGAGCTTCTGCCAGGCCCTGACCCTGGCCGGCAAGGGCCAGACCCTGCTCCTGGCCCGGGAAAACATGGGCTGCAAGCTGGGCACCTCAGTTCTGGGCATGGAAGACCAGGACATGGAGCGCTATCTGGACGACGGCGTGCTGGAGAAGTATGGGGTGGGACTGTTTGCCACCGAGGAGGCCTCTGCGGCCACCATCAAGGACGCCATCTATCTGGAGAAGGGCAAGACCAAGGCGGTGCTGGTAAGCCCGGTATCGGCCCTGTCAGAACTTCCCCAGGTGGTGGTCTTCACCGCGGACAGCGAGCAGGTCATGTGGCTGTTGTATGCGGTGAACTATGAAAAGGGCGGCCGCATCAACCTGCCCCAGTCCGGCGGGGCCTTGGGAGGCTGCGCCGACATCACCGCCCTGCCCCTCCTCCAGGGGGTGCCCAACATCACCTTCCTGGGCCTGGGCTGCCGCATCAAGGCCCAGGTGGGTCCCTGCCACCTGATGATGGGCCTCCCCGGCACAGACCTGCCCCGGGTGGCGGCCAATCTCAGGGAGATGGCCAAGCCCATTGCCATGCTGCGGAACGCCCTGGCCGGCGTCGGCAGCTGAGCACCCCGCCCCCGTCCCGGCCGGCCCTTGAGCTTCCGGCGGCCCCCAGACAAGGGGGCAGCAGAGACCGGACTCGGGGCTGCCGGTCCGATCCCGAAGGGGCCTCAAGGGGTATCGGGGGCGCGGTGATCCCGCCCGGCCTCGGCGTCCCTGCCCCCCCGCCGCACCGGCCGGCCGCACAGGGAGGAAGGGGCTGGTGCGGGCCCCGGCTGCTCCCGGCAGCACCCGGGTCTCCGGCCAAAGCCCGGCCCCCTAGCGACCCGCGCTCCCGGCGGAAGGTATCTGCTCTGCCTTTCGCCCCCGGTAAGGCCCCAGGCGGGCGGCCAGCTCCGCCGCCTCCGGGGTCAGGCGCATCTCCTCCAGGGTCAGAGGGAATTTCTGGCGCCAGTTGGGGTGTTCATCCCGGGTCCCGGGCAGATTCTGCTGGGCCACCAGGCCGAAGACCTCCTCCAGCCGCACCTCCAGAAGGGCCGCCCGGCTCCGGGCCAGGTATTCCAGCACCCCCCAGCGCACCTCCGGCGGCAGGACCGGGCTGGCTAGCAGGCGCTCCCGGGCCTCCGGGGGGAGAAGCCCCTGGGCCGAAAGGGCCTCCACCAGCAGAACCCGGTCCCGCTCCCGGGCCTGGGTATCCACCAGCGCCAGAGAGGGCTGAGGGTAGAGGTGAAACCGCGTCTTCAAGGTGATATCCTCCCCCTGCCAGTAGCCCGCCAGGGTGGGGAGATCATGGGTGGTGGTGGCGGCCAGGGCTTGGGCCGGATAGTCCTCCGGGGCCCGGAAACGGCCGTCCGCCTCCCGTTCAAAGATGAAAACCCGGTAGGAGAAGATGCGGCGCCGGGCCAGCTCCCGGCGGATGGCCGGGGACACGGTGCCCAGATCCTCCCCCACGATGAGGGTGCGGGCCCGGTGGCTTTCCAGGGCCAGGATGGCCAAAAGCTCCGCCGCCGGGTAGCGCACATAGGCGCCGGGAACCCGGGCCTGCTCCGGAATCCAGAAGAGGCGGAAGAGCCCCATGACGTGGTCCAGCCGGAGCATGCCCCCCGGCGGCAGGTTGGCCCGGAGCGTGCGGATGAAGAGATCAAAGCCGGACTGCCGCAGGCGCTCGGGGATGAGGGGAGGCAGCCCCCAGTTCTGGCCCTTGGGATTGAAGGCGTCGGGAGGGGCCCCGGTGGCCGCGCCCTGGGCGAAGAGGTGGGGATAGGCCCAGGTTTCAAAGCCTCCCGGGGCCGCGCCCAGGGCCAGGTCCTGGTAGAGGGAAAAGGGCAGGCCCGCAGCCTGGGCCCGCTCCCGCACGCCCTGCAACTGGCCGGCGGCCAGCCACTGGGCATACTGCCAGAACTCCACCTGCTCCCGTTGATGCGCGGCAAAGTCCGCCACCGCCGGTGCCTCCCGGGAGCGGTAGGCGGGGGGCCACAATCGCCAGTCGCTGGTGCCGTGAAACTCCGCCAGCGCCACATAGAGGGCGTAGTCATGCAGGTGGCGGTCCCTCTCGTCACAGAACCGCCGGAACTCCCGGCCCCGGGCGGTCCGGGGGGGCTCGCCGCCGTGCTCCCGGCGGAAGGCCACATAGAGGCGGTGCATGACCTCCCGCTTGATGGCATACACTTCGGGATAAGGAAGCAGGGTCGCCGCCCGGAGCCGGGTCAGCAGGCCCAGCCCCCCCGGGGTGCTGAGATAGTCCCGGGCTTCGGGGCAGTGGGCCATCTCCGGCACCGCGCTCAGATCCAGATAGAGGAAGTTGGTGAACAGGCGGGTGGCGGGGGAATAGGGGCTGGGATCGGAAATCGCCTCCGGCAGGCCGGCATGCAAGGGGTTGATGCCCACGAAGGCTGCCCCCAGCTCCCCGGCCCAGTCCATGGCTGCGCCGAGGTCACTGAAATCGCCGATGCCCCAGTTGCGCTCGCTGCGCAGGGCATAGAGGGGCAGATTGAGCCCGAAGAGCCGATGCCCCCCGGCCAGACACTCCGGCAGGAAGGCGGCCAGGGGCGCGGCAATGAGCCGGCTGTCCCCCGTCTCCCGGAAACCGGGGCCGGTAACCTCGACCTTCAGCTCATAGTAGCCCGGGGCCAGCTCCGGCGGGAGGGCCACCAGGGCCAGACCCCGCCAGCCGGCCGGATTTTGCCGCCAGCGGGGCGGGGCGGCCCAGCGGAGGGGGCCGGCGAAGCTCAGGCGGCGCCCGTCTTCCCCCATCAGTTCGCCGGCGGCCGCCAGCCCCGGAACCGGTTCCGGCCGGGGCAGCCGCACCGCCAGGGGTAGGCGCGGGCGGGGCCGCAACCACAGGGCCATGACCGGCGGGAGCAGGCGGTCGGTTTCCTCCTGACGCCGGACGATCTCCCGGCGGCGCTCTTCCGGGCTCTCCCAGGCCACCCCCATGGCGGCCAGCAGCGCCCCGCAGGTGGCGGCGGAGGTATAGTGGCGCCGCCCCTGATTATCCCAATACCTGGGGGTGATACCGCACAGACGGGCCAGCAGGGCCAGGTGGGACCGTTCAGCCGGGACCTTCACGAAGACCATGACAACTTACCGGAGTGAAGATGCACATAGCCCACCGGCAGATTCTGGAAGGCCTCCTCCTGGGAGAGCTCCCGCACGAGGGCCTCGCATTCCGGGTGACTGGAGAAGAGCAGCACCTGCTGGTTTCGGGCGCACTCCAGGATCACCCGGGCGGCGCCCCGGCGCCGGCGGGGGTCGAATTTCACCAGCACGTCGTCCAGGATGAGGGGCCAGGGTTCGGACTGCCGCCCGAATTCCCGGGCCATGCCCAGGCGGACGGCCAGATAGACCTGATCCGCCAGCCCGGCGCTCCAATGCACTTCCTCCTTATGACGCCGGGAGGCATCCTCCAGCCGCACCCCCCCGCCCCCCACCGGGGCATAGAGGCGGTAGCGGTCGTGGGCCATGAGGCGCAAGAACCGGTCGGCCTCCCGGATGACCTCCGGCTGGCGTTCCCGCTCATATACCCCCCGGGCCTCCTCGATGAGGTGCCGGGTCAGGGCCAGGGTCACATAGCGGCGGACCTCCCGGGACCACTGCTCCTGCAAGGAGGCCTCCTCCTGGAGGAGGTCCCCCAGCCGTCGGTCGGCGCTCAGCTGCCTGAGCTCATTGGTTAATTCCCCCACTTGCCTTTCCCCCACGGAGATGGCCTCCGCGAGCTCGCTGAGCCGACGGCTGAGCTCCCCTTCCTCCCGGGCCAGGTCGGCGGGGTCGCTCCGGGCCAGCTCGGCCTCCAGTTCCTCCAATCTCTGGGGCGCACCGGCCAGGGTGGTGAGCTGCAGGAGGGCTTCGTCCCGTTGCCGCCGCCACTCCTGCCATTCCTGATGCCGGGCCGCCCGGCGCTCGAACTCCAGGTCGTCTGCCGCCCCGGCCTGGTTAAGGAGGCGGGCCCACTCCGCCCGGAGCTGGGCCTCCCGCTCCTCCAGGCGGGTCAGCCTCTCTTTGACCCCGGCCGCCTGCTGCTCCAGGTTCCGGCGCCGCCCCTCCTGGTCCAGGGCCTCGGCCAGCTCCCGGCGCAGGATGTAGAGATCCGCCGGCCCTGGCTCCCCGGCTTGAGGTTCCCGGCCCAAGCGGGCCAGCAAAGCGGCCAGCCGGGTGCGGATCCCCCGGAGGGCCTCCTCCGTGCGGGCGAGGCGGTCCCGGGCCTGGGCCACCTGGGCCAGGGCGGTCCGGGCCGCCTCCACCAGCTGCAGCAGCACCTCAAAGGTCTCCGGGGTCACCTCCGGTGAAAACCCCCGGGCCGTCAGCCACTCCCGCCAGGCCTGGCTTATCCTTTCCAGCTCCCGGGCGGCCTGGTCCCCCTCCTCCCTTGCCCGGGTGAGCCGGCGTTCGCTCTCCTGGGCCTCGGCCTCGGCCTTCCCGCACTCCTGCTCCAGGGCCAGCCAGGCGCGGGCGGCCTCCAGAGCCTGTTCCAGGTCGGCCTGCCGGCTGATCACCTCCGCCATCTCCCGGGGCGGTTCCTCCCCTGCTTCCCGGGCCGCGGCCGCCACTTCGGCGTCCAGGCGGGCCAGCTCCGTTTCCAGCTGCCGGACAGCCTGGGCCCCCATCTCCTGGCGCTCCTGCAGCTCCTCCCGCCGGCGCTGCCGTTCCTGAGCCGCCCGGAGGCGGATCTGGCGCCGGAGGAGGGCAAGGAGGCCGGAGACCAGGGCCCCTGCGGCAAGGATGCCCCCGCCCAGGAGCCACGGCCACCGCCCGGACCCGGGCCGGGCCAGCCAGAAAAGGAGGAGTACCCCCAGGGCGGCCGCCAGGGACAGGAGCGCCGGCAGAGCCGCCAGCCAGCGGGGCACAAACTCCCGCACACCCTCCGGGGAGGCCGCAAGGGCCGCCAGCCGGGCCTCCGCCTCCTCCTGGGCCCGGCGGCGCTCCCCGAGCCGGGCCCTGAGCACTTCCGCCTGGGTGACCAGGGGTCCCAGGCGCCGCCAGACGGCCAGGCGCGTGCTCAGGGTGGCCACGTCCTGGGGCGGCCGGGAAGTGGCGGCCAGACGCTCCCTTGCGGCCTCAATCCGGCGCCGGGCCTCCTCTGCCGCCTCCCTTAAGGCGAGCTCCCGGGCGGAGAGCTCTTCGGTGCGCCGCTGGGCCATGCCCAGGCGCCGGCCGAATTCCTGCACTTCCCGGCGCACCGTAAGGGAGGTGTCCACCTGGGCCAGACGGGCCTCCTCCCAGTCGGGCCCCAGGTTCTGAAGCCGCCTGGCCGCCTCGGCCCGGGCCTGTTCCAGGGCCAGCCGCTCCTCCGGCTCCCGGCGCAGGGCCTCTTCCAGGCGCTTTTCCTCCGCCAGCAGCCCCTCGATCTCCTGGCGGTGTTCCAGGAGTCGGGGGTCGGGGCTGAGGCCGGCCCGTTCCCGGTGGAGCCAGGCGAGCTCCTCCCGGGCCGCCTCCTTCTCCGCCTCCAGGGAGGCCCGGGCCGCCGCCAGCCTCTCCCGGTGGGTCACCGCCTCCGGAGGAAAGTCTGCGGCATCCTCATATTCCGCCAGCCGCTCCTGCGCTGCGAGGAACCTCACCCAGGGTTCCCGGGCCTGCGCCAGCAGCTGCAGGCGTTTAAGGCGGACCTCCCGGCGGGTCCGCTCCGCCTTCCGGTCCTGCAGCTCCGCCTCCAGCTGCTCCCGCTGAGCCTTCAGGGCGGCAAACCGGGCCGCCTCCGGCTGCAGGTCCCGCACCTGCCGGGCGATCTCCCGCAGACGGTCCCGGATCTCATTGAGCCGGCCCCCTTTCCGGGGTTTGAGAAGCCCCTCCAGCTCCCCCTCCAGGTACTTCAGCACGCCAGGAACCGCCGCCGCCCCCGGCCCGGCCCCGGCAGCGAAAAGCCAGCTCCGCACCTGGTCCTGGCCCAGGAGGTCCAACCCCTGCAGATCCGGCACTCCCACGGCAAAGATGGCCCTATAGGCCCCCCGGTCCAGCCCCCGCAGCCGGGCCGTCAGGGCCTCGGGCGGCGCCGGGGCGTCGTCTTCGGTGAGGGTGAGCCGGTTTTCCCGGCGCTCCACCCGGAGCCGATGTCCGTCCCGGCTTACCAGGAGGAGCCGGCCCCCCCGGACTCCGCCCGCCAGGGGCTGGTAATCGTTGCGCCCGGCCGCCCGGCGCTCCGGGCCGAAGAGCATGAAGCGGAAGAATTCCAGAAGGGTGGTCTTGCCGCTTTCATTTTCGCCGGTGAGGAGAACCAGCCCCTCCGGCAGGGAATCCAGCCCCTCATCCTGGTAGATGCCAAAGCCGTCGATATGAAAGGCCTCAAGGCGCATGGCATGTCGTTCCGAAAGAGCGGCGGTCCCGGCGGCCCCGGGGATAATCTCTCCGGGGGGATCCCCACCTCCCGCCCGCCCTTCTTCAAAAAGACATCCCCGGGGCTCGGACGTTAACCTCAGAGGCGGGAAAACCTCCCCACCCCCATCCTCATTCCTCTCCCCGGAGGAGGAGGTCCACGGCCTGGGCCTCCGCGGCCCCCACGGCCGCCTCCCAGTCCGCCCCGGACCAGCGGCTGAGGGAGTCTTCCAGAAGGTGGAATCCCCCCCGGGTGCGGAGCAGGGTGAGGATTTCAGCCGGGTCGGCCTCCCGGAGCCGCCGGGCCGCTCTGAGCACCTCCCCGAGAAAATCCGGCGCCCGGCGGCGCTCCTCCAGGTCCACCGCCGGCCGGGTGGCGATAAAGACGCCCTCCAGCCAGACAAAATCCGGCCGCGAGCCCTCCCCCTGGCGCAGGGCCTCCGCCAGATCCCGCTCCGGGTCCAGGCGGAGGAGCCGTTCGTGCAGCTCCCCCCGGCCGGCAAGGTGCAGGCGCCAGATCACCCCCCGGCCCTCCGCCTCCTCCCGGAGACGCTCCCGGACGGCCTGCAGATCCTCCAGGAGCTCATCCAGATGGGCCAGGCCTTCAATGGAGCGGGTTTCCTGATGCCAGCGGACCACGTCGGTGGGGACAAACCGGGGCCGGGGCCGGCCGTCCGCCCCCACCTGCACCACATAACAGCCCCGGGGCCCGGCCTCCCGGATATGCCGCCCCTGAGGGGTGCCGGCATAGACCACACACGGCCCTTCCTCCCGGAGGACCTGGGGGGCATGGATGTGCCCCAGGGCGAAATAATCCAGGCCGGTCGCGGTCAGGTTCGCCAGGCTGCAGGGGGCGTAATTGTCGTGGGCCGGGTTGCCCCCCACGTTGGCATGCAGCACCCCCACCGCGAAGGACCCTCCCTCCTTGCGGGGGAAGCGCGCCGCCAGGTTCTCCCGCACCTCCCGCACCGGAAAGCTGATGCCATACACCCGGGCCAGCTCCGCGCCCTGGCGCCGCACCGGCAGGCATTCCACCTCAGCACCGCTGAAGCGGTGCACCTGGGGCGGCAGACTGAGCTTCGCCTCCCAGGCGGAGAGGGGGTCGTGGTTGCCGTGGGCCACAAAGACCTCGACGCCGCTTTCCGCCGCCCGCTTCACCGCCTCCTGGAAGCGGATCTGGGCGTAGAGGCTGTGGTGGCCGCTGTCATAGACATCCCCGGCGATGACCAGGAAGGCGGCCTGGGTCTCACGGGCGAGATCCACGATGCGCTCAAAGGCGCGGAAGGTGGCCTCCCGGAGGCACTCCCGCACCTGGGGGGCCACGGCGGCCAGCCCCTCAAAGGGCGCGTCCAGGTGCAGGTCGGCGCAGTGCACAAAGGTAAACCCGTCCATGGCTCCCCTCCTATATACCGCCATCAGGCCCCGTTGTCCACCGGGACCGGGTTCCCGGGCCGGCGAATTGTCGCGGCCCTGGGCCGGGTTTTGATATAATGAGGCCGGTTCGGGGCCGGGACCCGAGGGCGCAGTTCCCGTTACCTCACCCATGGAGACGTGACCCACCTTTCCGGGGAGAGGAGGGAGGGCGCGGGGAAAGGGGCGGGACGGCCTCCCCGGATTCCTCCCCGGCACCGGTGGTGCAGGCCCCCGCAAGGGAGAGCCTGGCCTCCCCCCCTGCCCGACAGCGGGGTGCCCCCAAAGAAGGAATCGGAGCGTGTCTGAAAGCCCTGCCATGCCTGCGCACCCTGCCGGTCACCCGGCGGGCCCCGGCGCCCGCCGTCCCCGGGCCCGGATCCTGGCTCCCGCTCTGGTGGCCTGGCTCCTTTTCCTCCCCCACCCGGCCGGGGCCGCGGAGGCCGGCCACACCCTTTTGGCCAGCATCAGCATCAGCATCCTGGTGGCCACCCTGGTGGGCTGCCTGGCCATCCTCCTCAAGCAGCCCCTCATCCTGGCCTACATCGTGGGCGGGGTGATCATCGGCCCCCAGATGGGCTTCGCCTGGGTCAAGAACAAGGCCGACATCGAAATCATCGCCGAAATCGGCCTCATCCTGCTCCTGTTCATGATCGGGCTGGAGCTGGACCTGAAAAAGATCCGGGAATCCGGCAAATCCCTGATCATCACCGGGATTTTGCAGTTCATCCTCTGCGTGTCCCTGGCCTTCGCCTTTCTTCTGCTGTTGGGCTTTTCCCTCCGGGGCTTTGCGGGGGAGTACCAGATCCTGGGGGTGACCCTGAGGGGCGGGCCCTATGACCTGGTGTATCTGGCCGCCTGTCTGGGTCTGAGCAGCACCACCATCGTGGTGAAGCTCCTTTATGAAAAATTCGAGCTGGACACCCTGGCGGGCCGCCTCACCGTGGGCGTGCTCATCTTCCAGGACCTCTGGGCCATCGTGCTTTTGGGCCTGCAGCCCAACCTCTCCCAGCCCCAGGTGGGCATCATCCTCTGGTCCTTTGCCAAAGGCGGGTTTCTGGTGGTGGTCAGCCTGCTCTTGAGCAAATACGGCCTGGGCTTTGTCTTCCAGCGCATCGCCAAGCTGCCGGAACTGGTGCTGGTGGCCTCCCTGGGGTGGTGTTTCTTCATGGCCGGGCTGGCCAACTATCTGGGTCTGTCTCTGGAGATGGGGGCTCTCATCGCCGGGGTGGCCATCTCCACCTTCCCCTACAACCTGGACATCATCGGCAAGATCATTAATATCCGGGACTTCTTCATCACCCTGTTTTTTGTGGCCTTGGGCATGGTGATCCCCAACCCCCTGACCAAGCCCGGGCTCTTTTTCCTCGCTCTGCTTATTGCCGCCTTCCTGGTGGCCACCCGCTTTCTCACCGTCTTCCCGCTGCTCTACCACCTGGGGAACGGCAACCGGGTGAGCCTCCTCACCTCCATCAACCTTTCCCAGCTCAGTGAGTTCGCCCTGGTCATCGCGGTGATGGGGGCCAAGCCCGACTACGGTCATATCGGCCCGGACACCCTGACCCTCATTATCTTTGTCTTTGTGGTGACCTCCATTGCCTCCACCTACATGATCAAATCGAGCCATGCCCTGCAGACGGTCCTGAGCCGGGGGGTGGAGAAAGTGGGGTTCCGGCCCCTGCGGGAGGAGCGGGGGGAGGAGGCGGCCCCGGAACACAAGGACATCGCCCTTTTGGGCTTTTTCCGGGTGGCCAGCGCCCTGGTGGCCCACCTGGAGCAGACCCGGCCGGAGCTTCTGGAACACCTGGTGGTGGTGGACTTCAACCCCGAAGTCTACCGGGGTCTCCGGGCCCGCCGGATCAAGGTGGTGTACGGGGACATCAGCAACCGGCAGACCCTGCACCACGCCGGTCTGGAGCACGCCCGGCTGGTGATCTCCACCATCACGGATGACATCCTGGTGGGCACCGACAATCTGAAACTCATCCAGGCGGTGCGCTCCCTGGCTCCCCAGGCCAAAATCATTGTCAGCGCCCACAGCGCCTTCCGGGCCCTGGAGCTCTACCAGGCGGGGGCGGATTATGTGCTGCTGCCCCACGCCGCCGCGGCGGAGCGGCTGCTCACGGCGGTGGAGCGGATGCTTGAAGGGGAGACCCTGAAGGAGGCGGAAATGACCCATCTCTCGCAATTGCGGGAGATCCTGAGATAATGGAGGAGAGGAGAGAGGGCAGGGCAAGGCTCCCCTCCCCTCATCCCACACGGGGGTGACTTATGTACAAACTGGTGTTGCTGCGCCATGGCGAGAGCGTCTGGAACAAGGAGAACCGCTTCACCGGCTGGATCGACGTGGGCCTGTCGGAGAAGGGGGTGGAGGAGGCCATCGAGGCCGGCCGGATCCTGGCCCAGGAGGGTTTTGTCTTTGATGTGGCCTATACCAGCGTCCTGAAGCGGGCCATCAAGACCCTGTGGCTGGTCCTGGAGGAGATGGACCTCATGTGGATCCCCATCCACCACAGCTGGCGCCTCAACGAGCGCCACTACGGGGCCCTGCAGGGCTTGAACAAGGTGGAGACGGTGGAGCGCCATGGCCTGGAGCAGGTGCAGATCTGGCGGCGCAGTTATGACGTGCCGCCCCCGCCCCTCAGCCCCGACGATCCCCGCCACCCCGCCCGGGATCCCCGCTACCGGGGGGTGCCCGCCGCGGAGCTGCCGGTCACCGAGTGCCTCAAGGACGTGGTGGCCCGCTTCCTCCCCTACTGGCACGAGACCCTGGCGCCGGCGGTGAAATCGGGCGCCCGGGTCATCATCGCCGCCCACGGCAATTCCCTCCGGGCCCTGGTGAAATACCTGGATAACCTCTCCGACCAGGAGATCGTGGGCCTCAACATCCCCACCGGTATCCCTTTGGTCTATGAACTGGATGCCGAGCTCCGGCCCGTGAACCGCTACTACCTGGGGGACCCGGAGAAGGTGCAGGCGGCCATCCAGTCGGTGGCGGACCAGCTGAAAAAGAAACAGGCCTGAGGGGAGGAGGTGCCGGGAGGGGAAAGAAGGAAGCCTTTCTTGACAAATACCCTACCATGGTATAGTATAAGACCAAAGCGGCCTCTCCGGCCGAGACCCAGCATTTCACCCCCAGAGGAGGAACCCCATGGCCACCCCCACCCCGGAACCGGCCCTCCAGGACATCCTCACCCGCCTGAAACGCATCGAGGGCCAGGTGCGGGGGCTCCAGGAGATGATCCAGCAGGAGCGGGACTGCGAGGCCATCCTCACCCAGGTGCGGGCGGTGCAGGCGGCCCTGAGGGCGGTGGGCGGCCTGGTGCTGCACCATTACCTGGCCCAGTGCCGGGAGGAATGGGAAAAGGAGCCCGACCCCCGGACCCTGGAGCGCAAACTGCGGCGCGCCGTGGAGCTGTTGACCAAATTCATGGGCGGCTGACCACAGCCCGCCCCAGGAGGAAAGGAAATGAGCGCACAAAAAGAAAAAGCCTGTTTCATCTGTTCCCGGGACACCCTGGACGGGGCCTACCCCTCCCTTATCCTGGGCATCAACGCCGCCCGTCTGGGGATGGAGGCCAAGGTGTTCTACACCTTCATGGGAGTGAACCTGGTGAAGAAGGGAGGAGTCCAAAAGGCCCGGTTCATCCCCCCCGGGCCGCTGGGCGCCCTGCCGGGCATGGCCCGTCTGGCCACCGCCCTGATGAAGAGAAAGGCGGAGAAGGCCCAGATCCCTTCCCTGGAGGACCTGATGGAGATGGCCCAGCTGGAGGGGGTGGAGCTCATCGCCTGCCGGATGACCATCGATATGATGGAAATCAAAGAGGAGGAGATGCTGGAGGGGGTCCCCATCTGGACAGCGGAGGAATTTCTCCGCTACGCCAAAGATGCCAAAATCTGTCTCTTCACCTGATATTTTCCGGGGAATCGGCCGCTTTCCCGGCCGCCTGCTGCCGGCGGCGGCCGGTTCAAATTCTTATCCGTAACCGTCCAATTTCCGACTCCAAAAAAAATTCTTCCCGCCGCTGTATTGGCTTGACAGGCAGGAGCCAAACCCCTTTAATGAAACCAGATGCGGATGCTGCCTGTTTTCCATGCCCCGTTCGCCCCACCCTGAAGGACGCCCGGACCTG
>Ga0197142_1001875_pt1 | contig 18970 bp, 19 predicted proteins | sample GBS60_MetaG_FD_148614 | JGI IMG/M metagenome (GOLD analysis project Ga0197142, IMG submission 148614) | Sediment microbial communities from Great Boiling Springs, Gerlach, Nevada, United States - GBS 60_MetaG | ecosystem: Environmental > Aquatic > Thermal springs > Hot (42-90C) > Sediment...
CGCGTTTTGCAAGAAGTGGAGCATTATAGAGGCCGGTAGGCCGTATCTGTGGTAGGCGTATGCCAAGCTCAGGGCTATGATAAATATGGGCACAGCGCCGAGGCCGGGCCTATGTAGCATCGCAAACACAAGCGACGACAGCATGTAGGCCGCCGCCACGCCCCACCGCCGCCTCACCTCCTCAAACAGCATCCCCCTAAACATCACCTCCTCCACCAGCGGCGCCAGTGCCAAAGCCTGAAAAGCCACGAGGAGGGTTCCCAGCGGGCATCCGGCCGCCGCCTGGAAGAACCTGACCTGTGCCTCGCTCATCTCCACGTACTCCTGCCTGATGGGGGGCACTGCGAGGATCACGCCGCCCGCGGTCAACAAGGCGAGGAAATACGCCAGAATAGCCAGGGGAAACCTCCTATCCAGCCACCACTCAGCCAGCAGGCCTGCGGGGACGAAGGCCAGGTAGAGGGCCGTGCCTAGGTAAAGCGCCGTGCATGCGGCGGGTTTATACAGGGCAAATGCCGCTACGGCCGCTATGAAGATCAGAGGGACCACCGCCCTTTGGCGTATCACTGCCGGGATGAATCATAACCTTTTTAATCTCTGTGGAGGATTCCCCGTGGTTTTTCGAAGCGTAATCTACTCATACCCCGTGAGGGTAGCGTTTAAAAAAGACGTAGACATACCCATGCTGGGGGTCTCCCATAAGGCAGGCACGGAGGTCGAGATACCGCTTTACCTCGCGCTGAAGCTCGAGGAGATGGACGCCGTGGAGATTGACGACCGCAACATGATCCAGCCCAAAGACGTGGCCTCCCTCAGGTATGTGGAGCAGAGGGAGAGCTACCCCGTCAAGCTCCCCGACGGCTTCTACCCCCGGGTGAAGCTCACCATACACATGCTCAACAAACGCGGCGACGCCAAGGCTGTGAGGACGATACTTCAAGATGTGAGGGAGCTCGTGATGGAGCGGATAAGGAAGATGGCCGTGTTGCTCGCCACGCGGCCGGACGTGATAAACGATCAGTCCTTCCTCGACAGGCTAACGCCGGAGGAGAAGGCGCTCCTCCTCTCCATGTACACCTCCGTCTCCTCCTTCATCCTATCTGTAACCTAGCCCTGACGATCTCGGCCACCTCCTTCGCCACAGCCTCCGGAGGCCTTGAGGCATCCACCACGGGGTACCCCTCCTCAGCCGCCCGCCATAGGTAGATCTCGCGCACACGTCTCAAGAAGGCTACGTGTTCAAACTTCTCAGCTCCGCCCCGCCGTGAGATTCTCTCCACGGCGATTTGGGGATCCACGTCTAGAATCACGGTGAGGTCGGGCTTGGGCACCAGCGAGTTAATGTATACTATGAAGTCTATGGGCACCCCCGCCGCGCCTTGATACGCGATGGAGGACTCCACGTAGCGCTCCGTCACCACGAGGAACCCCTCCATCAGCTTAGGCTTCACCTCCCTCCTGTAGTGCTCAATCCTGTCCGCGGCGAAGAGAAGCGCATCCACGTGTGGATCCGAGGAGCCGCCCCTCAGAGCCCACTCCTTAATCAACTTGCCGATGGGCCCCCCGCTGGGTTCCCTGGTGGCGTAAACACCTGGAAGCATCTCCGCCAGGAGAGAAATAACTGTGCTTTTACCTGAGCCGTCAATCCCCTCAATAGCCACGAAGGGCATGGTGATAGATACGGCCAGCTTATTTTTGCTTCGCTTGGCGCTAATGTCGGCTCAGGTAGTTCAAAATGCCTCGCGCCGCCAAGATGCCGGTCGCCGCCGCTACGTTTATCCCCCTGGAGAGGCCGGCGCCGTCTCCCGCCACGAAGAGACCCGGCACAGTGGTCATGAGGTTTCTGTCGACGGTGGGTCGTGCCGAGTAGTACTTGATCTCGGGCGCGTAGATGAGGGTCTGGGGGCTCGCCACGCCGGGAGCCAGCTCGTCTAACCTCTTGAGCCCCTCGATTATGTCCTCAACGACGCGGTGGGGCAGGGCGAGGGATATGTCGCCTGGCGTTACGTCTTTAAGCGTTGGCGATATGCTGGACCTCCTGATCCTCTCCCAGGTGGATCTCTGGCCCCGCTCCAGGTCGTAGAGGCGCTGGATCAGCGGCTTCCCACCGCCCAGCTTCGTCGCCAGTCTCGCGATGGATTTGCCGTATTCTATGGTGTCCTCCATGGGGTCTGTGAGCCTCAGCGTGACTAAAAAGGCGAAGTTTGTATTTTCGCTCTTCTTCTCTAAATAGGTCTCGCCGTTTACTCCTATAGTCCCATCTGAGTACACCTCTTTCACCACAAACCCCCGGGGGTTTGTGCAGAAGGTACGCACCTTGTCGTCGTATTTTGAGGTGTAGAGAATCACCTTGGGGTCGTGCACGGCGTCTGTCAGCGGCTTCATCACGTGGTACGGCACCTCTACCCGTACCCCAATGTCAATGGGGCCGAAGTCCAGGTCGGCGCCTAGCCTCTTCAGTTGTGATATGAGCCACTCGGCGCCGCCCCGCCCAGGCGCCAGAAGCACGGCGCGGGCGTTGAGGACGCCTCTGCTGGTCTTGACCGTGAAAAGGCCGTTGCTCCCCCTCTCCACCTCCAGAGCCCACGTCCCGTACATCACAGCGACTCCCGCGTCCTCTAGATGCCGCGTTATGTTATCCACCACCTTCACGGAGCCGTCCGTCCCCATGTGTCTCTGCCTAATCGGTACGATGCGGGCGTTGACCCTGGCGGCCAAGGCGGAGAGCTTCCCTATGAGCTCAACGTTGGGCTCGTAGACTTTGTCGGGAGCGCCGAACTCCACAAACACCTTGTCCACGTAGTTTATCAGCTCCATGGCCTTGTCCCAATCCCCCACGAGCTCGTGCAAGTCGCCCCCCACGTCCGGCCTCAGGTTTATAAGCCCGGAGCTGAGGGTCCCTGCCCCGCCGATGCCATACATGATGTGGCAGGGCACGCAGAAGGTGCATTTCTCAATAGGCGTCTGGAGTGGGCAGTGTCTCTGCGTGGCCTTGTACCCCCCGTCGATAAGCGCGGTTTTCAGACCCCCAGCCTTGGCGAGCTCCAACGCCGCGAAGAGACCCGCCGGCCCCGCCCCCACAATGACCACGTCGTAGTCGCCCACATATCTATCCAACACACGGAGCCGGGATAGATACTGCGTGACCACCTTTGTCCTGATAAATATTTCATTTATAAAGTGTACGCGGTACAACATACAGGAAAGGCTCCTCAGCCCAACAGACAGGACGAAGATATTTTAAATTGAGGCAGAAGACGTAGGTCGTGCTGTATATAATAGTGGATGGGTTCTTCGGCGATACGGGGAAGGGCAAGGTGGCGGCGTATCTCGCCCTCGCGGACAAGCCTGCGCTGTGTGTAAGAACAGGTGCCCCCAACGCGGGCCACACCGTGACCCTGGACGGGCAACAACACGTCCTTAGGTCGCTTCCCACCTGCTTCGTCAACCCTGGGACCAAGCTCGCCGTTGCCCCGGGGGCCCTCATAAAAATCGATGTGTTTCTCTCTGAGGTGGAACGCTACGGGAGGGGGAGATCCTATCTTGACTTCCAAACCGGCGTCATAGAGGAGAGACATGTGGAAGCGGAGCGGCGGGATGAATACCTCATGAAGGTGGTGGGCTCCACGGGGCAAGGCGTCGGCGCCGCCATGGTGGACCGCGTCTTGCGGAGGCTGAGGCTCGCCAGGGACTTCGAGGAGCTCAAGCCCTACCTCGCCGACGTCCCCGCCATGATTCACGAACATAGGCCCAGCGGCGTCGTCATAGAGGGCACCCAGGGCACCTTCCTATCGCTTTATCACGGCACGTACCCCTACGTCACCAGCCGCGACGTAACCGCCAGCGGCATGCTCAGCGAGGCGGGGGTAGGCCCTAAGGCTGTGGACGAGGTAGTGCTGGTCTTCAAGGCGTATGTGACCAGGGTAGGCGGCGGCCCCCTACCCGGCGAGTTGCCGCCGGAGGAGGCAGAGAAGAGGGGCTGGGTGGAGAGAGGCGCCGTGACCGGAAGGCCGAGGAGGGTCGCGCCCTTCAACATGGAGCTCGCCAGGAGGGCTGTCCTCCTAAACACGCCGACGCAGATAGCCATAACGAAGATAGACGCATTGTTTAGGGAGGCTGCAGGGAAGACCCGCTGGGCGGACCTGCCCCCAGAGGCGCGCCGCTGGGTCGAGGAGGTGGAAGAGCAGCTCAAAGTCCCCGTGACGCTGATCGGCACAGGCCCCGAGCCCCGCCACATGGTGGACCTCAGGAAGGAGAAGGGCAGGTGATGATCTCCCCCTTCGACTGGCGGTACGGCACAGAGGAGGTACGCAGACTCTTCACGCCGCAGGCCATAGTAGATACATACGTGGAGGTGGAGAGGGCCCTAGTATGCGCCCTTGAGGAGCTGGGCGTGGCTGAGAGAGGTTGTTGCGACGCCGTGATGCACGTGAGGGTAGACGCGGAGGAGGTGTACAAGCTGGAGCGCGAGACGGGCCACGACGTCTTGAGCCTAGTTCTGCTCTTGGAGCAGAGAAGCGGATGCCGCTTCGTCCATTACGGCGCCACCTCCAACGACGTAATAGACACCGCCTGGGCACTCCTCATACGCCGTGCCCTCTCTGCGATCAAGAGGAAGGTAAACGAAGCCGGGATGGAGCTGGCGAGTCTCGCCAGGAGGTACAAGGGGCTCGTCGCGGTGGGCCGCACCCATGGCCAGTGGGCGGAGCCCATAACCCTCGGCTTCAAATTCGCCAACTACTACTACGAGCTCCACCTGGCGTGTCGACACCTGGCGCTGGCGGAGGACATGGTCAGGGCTAAGATAGGCGGGGCCGTCGGCACCATGGCGGCTTGGGGCGAGCTGGGGCCCGAGGTCAGGAGGCGCGTCGCAGAGAGGCTCGGCGTGCCTTTCCACATCATCTCCACCCAGGTGGCCCCCCGTGAGACCTTCGCCATGTTGGCCTCTGCGCTGGCCGTGCTAGCGGCCGTCTTCGAGAGGCTCGCCACGGAGATCAGGGAGCTGTCCAGACCAGAAATAGGCGAGGTGGTGGAGAGGGGAGGCGGCTCCTCCGCCATGCCTCACAAGGCGAACCCCACCGCCTCTGAGAGGGTGGTGAGCCTTGCCAGATACGTCAGAGCCCTCACCGTCGTCGCGTTGGAAAACGTGGCCCTCTGGCACGAACGCGACCTCACCAACTCGGCCAACGAGAGGATCTGGATACCGGAGGCTCTCCTAGCAGTTGACGAGATCCTCACCACCGCGGCCAAGATCCTCCGCACAATCCACATAGACGAGGAACGGATAAGAGACAACCTAGAGAAGGCTCTTCCCTATATACTCACAGAGTTCCACATGAACCGCATGATAAGAGAGGGCACGCCCCGCGCCGAGGCCTACAAAAAGGCGAGGGATATCCGTGTAATTACGTATGAATTCGAGAAGTGGCCTATCCAAAAGCTAATAGAAGATACGCTAGCTCTACCGCTGTGTACTTAGCACAAGACAACCGAGGGATCTCTCGGCCGACCTTACTAGCGCGGAGATTCGATCTTAGCAACATGGTGAAGGCGACGTGACGTGTGACACATCGCTTGTTGGAACGTTCAGACAGCCGTCAAGTTTCGTAGACGTCCGAGATGGCAGGTAGAGGCAAGGCAAAAATATGACATGTTGCTAAGCCGTTAGAATTTTTTAATGGATATTGGGAGAAGTGCGTGTCGCTAGGCGACGCACTGCTGTGGCTTTATGCCGGCTTTGTGGCGGGAGTCTTGTCGCGGACTGTTGACGAGCCTGCGTACGCCATGGTCCTCATATTCCCGCTACTCTTCGCCGCCGGCGTGTCTCCCCAGACTGCGGCTGTGGGTCTCACAATGGCTATAGGAATAGCCCTTGTGCTCAACTTAGTCTATCAAAAAATCGTCACTGGAGCCTCGGTACAGGTAAAGCCGTCAAAGAGCACCCCAGTGATACTCGGCGTGGTCCTCGGCACACTTGCCTGGGCGCTACTTCCTTGGCATACACTTAAACTGCTCGTAGCCGCAAGCTTGGGAGCCGCCGGTACGCAACTCCTCGTCGGGAGGACTCTGAAAATACGGCGGGGGCGCCTCGTACTCAACCTTCTCGTGGGTGTGGCTGAGGCGTTGCTAGGCGCAGTGGCTGCCTTTGCCTTAGCTCGCGTCTTTATAGGCGAAATAGAAGCCTTGCTTCCAGTCCTACGCGGCGTCGGTACGCTCACAGCCACCGCCCTTAAGCTAAAGCTGATACTTGGCGGGGCTCTCGCCGGCGTCGGCATATTCTTAGGACAACGAGTAATGCCGCCTACACAGTCCCCCCACATGCCCCGCGTGGCCGCCGTGGTCATGTTCGCCACGGCTATATACATACTACTCGCCTAGTACATAAAAACGGCGGGCCTGCGGAATATGTGTATATACCGGTGGATTCAACTCATCGGTCGGCGATATGCCGTCTATAACGGACGCGAGCGGGCCGCGGCGGCTTAACTCGGCGGAGTGGGACGTCGCCTTAACTAACTGTGTTTAAAGGCGGTATGTGCTAGCTATGCCGACGCCTGACGAAATCGGCGTATCGCGTGGGGTTCTAAATGCGAATCGATAGCTCAACATCATGAAGCTCGGCGAAACCAGATCTTACCGAAGAAGCGGATTAGAACCACGGGTCTCTTCGCGTTGGCTAAATCCACATCGGCGTCTAACGTGGCGGCATGATAGACATTTAAACCGCGTGCAGGCACGGAGTCGATGTAGTGTGGAGACTGTCACGATCCACTTCACGTGGGACAGGAAAGAGACAATGCGCCTTAAAATGAAACAGCCAGAGGACGCTCCTATCTGTGATGGGCCCAGCGCCGTGGGTAGAGACGCGCCCATCTCCACATGCGAATAACTACAGCAAGAAGAGAACTAGGCGGCGCCATCTACAAGCGCAGAGCTACTCCAGTGCGTCCTGCCGATTCTTAGCTCGCTCCCAGCTCTAATCACTTAAGGAGGTTGGGCGATCCTTTCTAAACTCACATTTTTTAATTAAGTCTGGCACTTCTCGTATGTTAGTCGGTTTAGTTGACTACACGGTGGGCAACATCGGTAGTGTCTTAAACGCCTTGAGACGAGCCGGCGCGGAGCCGCGGGTAATTAAGCGGCCTGAAGAGGCGCATGATGTAGACGCCTTGGTGCTCCCCGGCGTCGGCACCTATGCGGCGGCCTACGAGATGGCCCATGCCTTCAGGCCCCTAGTCCTTGAGAAGCCTACGCTAGCCATATGTCTCGGTATGCAACTCCTCTTTGAGGGTAGCGCGGAGGGAGGCGGCCGCGGGCTTGGCATATTCAGGGGATTCGTGGAGAAGATACAAGCCGATAAAGTGCCGCACATAGGCTGGAGTTATACCTACGTCCCGAGGGGCCACGAAGTGATTAAGGAGGGGTACTACTACTACTTACACAGCTATGGGGTGCTTTGGCGTGAAGACGACGAAACCCACGTGGCGTATGTCAGCCTACGCCGGAGATACACAGCGGCGGTCAGCCGCGGCGCCCTTCTCGGCGTTCAGTTCCACCCTGAGAGAAGCGGGAGAGCTGGCATAGAGCTTATCTGGCGGTTTCTACGCCTAGCTAAAGCTTAATCTTGAAAGAATTTGGCGACGTGAAGCAACTACGCGTGCCTGTGTGGCATGCCGCGCCGATTTGAACCACTTTGAGAACTACGGCGTCTCCGTCGCAGTCGCTTCTAAACTCTTTTACAAGTTGAAAATGTCCGCTCGTCTCGCCCTTTAGCCATATGCGTCTCCGCGACGTAGAGTAGTAGTGGGCAAGCCCCGTGGTCAAGGTTAAGACCACCGCAATCGGGTCCATGTGGCCTACCATAAGCACCTCCCCCGTCTCCACATCTTGTACCACCGCAACGACGGTGCCGTCTATCTGCCGGTAGTTAAGCGACTTCGCGATCTTCCAAGCCTCCTCCGGCGTGGCTAAAGGCAGAGGCTCCACAAGCCGTATAGGAGTTATATAAATATAACTTTATTCCTACATAACATCGGCGGCTGGTAAATGGTAAAGATTTAAACGAGGGCCGTCCCCCTCTTAATGCCTCTCCCCGAGCTAGACTTCGCCTACGAAGAACCTGACGTGGGCTATGTAAAGATTAGGCTCCACTTCAACGAAAACCTCCTACTGCCCGAGGAGTATTACCGCACAATTGTGCCGAAGGTGGAGGCTTGGGAGCTCCGCTACTACACAGACCCTAACAACAAGAGACTTGCCGCAAGGTTGGAGGCGTACCACAGACTGCCTCAGGGCGCTGTGGTAGTCACGGCGGGGGCCGACGAGGGGTTGAGACTCGCGATGCAACTCGCCGTGCACACAGGCCGGGGGCTTGCCATTGTGGAGCCGACATACGGCATGGCCCGCGTCGTTGCGAGACAGGTGGGGCTGAGGCCTACGGTGTACACATACCGCGAGGACTTGACGCTAGACGTAGACGCCTTAGCTAAGTCTGGGATAGGCGCTGTCTACGTATGCTCCCCCAACAACCCAACGGCGCATCTCGTAAGGGAGGTGGAGGACCTCGCGGCAAGGTTTGAGGGTTTAATTATCCTAGACGCGGCGTATGCAGAATACGCCGGCTACTGGAGCCCGCGGCTGTACGAATACGGCAACGTGGTGGAGATCCGCACATTTTCCAAGGCGTGGGGCTTGGCCGGTCTGCGAGTCGGCTACGTCGTTGCTGATAGAAAAATCGCAGAGCTACTCCGCATCCTCTCGCCGCCGCACCCCATATCTTCCTTCTCAGCAAAGGTGGTGGAGAACGCTCTGGAGAAAGGCGAGCCTTACGTTAAACGTGCAGTGGAGGAGACTGCAGAGGTGAGGGAGCGGGTCCTCCCCGAGATAAAGGCTGAGAAGTACAGCGGCCCGGTGAATTTCATCACATTGAAGATCCCCAACGCCGGGGCGGTCGCCGCGGAGCTGGACAAGGCAGGCTTTGTCGTCAGGACGCTGGGCGGCAAGCCCCTCTGTCCCTCCTGCCTCCGCTTCACCCTTGCGCCCCTGCCTGTGATGGAGAAGTTCTTGCAGGCGCTCAAGGCGGCGGCAACTATATAAAGAGCCGGGAAGAAAGACCGCATGGACAGCGGTCCCCATGCTCCTCGCGGTGGCCTCTAAAGGCAGACTCCAAGAGCCCACCCTGAAGCTCCTTGAGGCCGTTGGCATAAGACCCCTTGCGTCTGACGAGAGAGCACTCGTCATACCCACCACCTGGCCAGACCTAAACATAATCAAGGCCAGGCCCGAGGACATACCATACATCGTTGAGTCGGGCAGAGTCTGGGCAGGTATAACAGGCCACGACTACGTGGTGGAGTCAGGCGCGAACGTGGTGGAGGCACTGGAACTCAACTTCGGCAGGGGGAAGCTCGTCGTGGCAGTGCCCAAGTCCAGCGGTGTCAAGACCGTGGAGGAGTTGCCCCCAGGCGCCAGGGTTGCCACCAAGTTCGTAAACATAGCCTACAGCTATTTCGCCGAGCTTGGCAAGCGCGTCAGGGTGGTCAAGGTGACGGGCTCCGTGGAGATCTTGCCACAGCTCGGAATCGCCGACGCCATACTCGACGTGATGGCCACCGGCACCACCCTTGAGGTACACGGCCTAACCCCCATCGCCACTGTCCTCGAAACCAGCGCCCGCCTCATCGTGCATCCCCGCTACGTCGAACACGAGCTCACAAAGAAGCTCATCACCTTCATCCAGGGTTACTACGCCGCCCAAGGTAAGAAGATGATATTCCTCAACGTCCCCGCCGACAAGCTCAACGACGTCCTCGCCGTGCTCCCCGCCATGGAGGCCCCCAGCGTAACCCCGCTGGCCAAGGGCAACACCTACGAGGTCTTCAGCGTAGTCCCCGAGGACATACTGCCCAACCTTGTCATGAAGCTAAAAGCCGCCGGAGCCAAAGACATAGTCATAACCTCAATAGAAAAACTAATCTCATAACGTGGAGAACCCCTCCAGCCCGGGGAGTCAACTCGCTGGGCGGAAAAGAAGCCGGCAAGGGACTATCTGAGGTATAGGGCTAGCCGTTGACCTTCTTTATTAGGTTGTAGTAGGCCTCGGCCACGTTTATCACCTGCCTTACCTCCACGTATTCGTCGGGGGCGTGGGCAAGCCCTATGGGCCCAGGCCCGTAGGTAACCGTGGGGATGCCCGCCTTGATGAAGAAGCGGGCGTCCAAGCCGCCGATGCAGACCGTCCTTCTCGGCCGTCTTCCGACCACCGCCTCCACCGCAGACGACAACGCCTCCACAAGCGGGTGGCCCGGCTCCACCAGCGCCGCCTCAGAGACGTTGGTCACCTTCACCTCCACCTTATGTGGTATCTCCCTTGCCACACTCTCCACGAACTCTATGAACTCTCGCTTGACCTGCTCCACATCCTCTTCCGGGATAACCCTCCGGTCCACTGAGAAGGCGAAGTAGCCCGGCACCACGTTGGTCTTGACGGAGCCTCTCACCTCCCCGCCCATGGTTACGGTAGGCGAGGCGCCCCTTGGGTCGTCGAATTCATACCTGCTGACGCGGGTAGACACCGCCCTTATGTACTCCTGGAGCCTATATGCTATATGGACGGCGCCCTCGAAGGCGTTTAGGCCCAGCCACGGCGTGGAGCCGTGCGCCTGCTTCCCGTAGACCTCCACCAAGAACCACACCAGCCCTCTGTGGCCGATCCAGATGTTGTCCTCGCCGGAGCCCTCCGCTATGACCACCCACGGCGCCCTCAACCTGCCGGAACGCGCCAGGTAGCCAGCCCCAGTCTCGCCGCCGGTCTCCTCGTCGGGAACGAAGGACACCTCGAAGTTCTTCAACCCGGCGGCCACCGCCTTCTCAACAGCCAGCATAATCGACGTGAGGCCGCCCTTCATGTCAACGGCCCCCCTCCCGTATAGCCTCCCCTCGCGGTACGCCGGCTCAAAGGGCTTTGTGACCTTCCAGCTCTCTAAGGGCCCAGGCGGCACCACGTCGTAGTGTCCGTTGAAGTGTAGCTTGGGCTCTCCCAGCCTAGCCAGCAGGATAAGCCTTGGGTAGTCCGCGCATTCGGGGCAGTACTTAGCGACCTCAGCCCGGGGGACCTCCACCACCTCCGTGTCGAGACCCAGGGACCGGAAGTACTTCTCCGCGGTCTCCACGAACTCTTGGTATTTCTCGCCGGGGGGATTCACCGTGGGTATAGAGATCAGCCTGCTTAGGAGAGACAGGGCCTTGTTTTCCATGGAGAGGAGACAAATGGAGTTAATAAAAATGGCATTTCGCCTCCTGTCTAAGTTAACTGATAAAATTACTCCATTCTTTTAATCCATGGAAAAGTATCAACTAACATTAAACAATATATGGAAGTATATAAAGGAGATCTTCGGAGATGTTGAGGTGGCGTATCTCCCGCCCCACGGCAACAACATCCGCTCCACATACGCCAAGGAATACGAGAGGGCACTCCGGCTTGCAGACGGCCTGCGGCAGATGGGCGTGGGCCCCGGCGACCTGGTAGCCACGCTCGACTGGAACACCATCTGGCACTTCGAGCTGTACTGGGCCGTCCCCGGGATGGGTGCCGTACTCCACCCCCTCAACGTGAGGCTTGCGCCGGAGGACATAGCCTATATAATAAACCACGCCGGGGATAAGGCGTTGGTTTACCACAGAGACTTCGCGCCGCTTGTGGAGAAGCTAAAGCCACACCTAAAAACCGTTCAGATCTATATACAGATCTCGGACGGGCTTGGCCCAGCCACAAAAGACCCCGAGATAGAAGACGTGATAAAACAAGGTCAGCCAAAGCCGCTCCCAGAAATAAGCGAAGACATGGTCGCCACGATAGGCTACACCAGCGGCACCACCGGCAAGCCAAAAGGCGCGTACTTCACACACAGAGCGCTGACGCTACACACTCTCACCTCCACAATAATCTTCGCCGGCTACAGAGGCTTCGCCCGGCCCGAGTGCGCGGAGAAGCTCTGCACCTTCCTCCAGCTGGTCCCCATGTTCCATGTCCACGGCTGGGGGACCCCCTGGACTTTCGCCCTGTTAGGCTGGCGGCAGGTCTACCCAGGCCGCTTCGACCCTAACCACACAGTGAAGCTAATCGCAGAGGAGGAGGTCAAGGCGCTGGCCGGCGTCCCCACCATGTTGTACATGTTGCTGACCGCCCCAGAGTTGCCGAAGTATCTGGCGAAGATCAGAGAGGTCAGGCCCATCTTCGTGGTCGGCGGCGCCGCGTTGCCCAAGGAGCTGGCTAAGAAAGCCGCCGAGGCGGGATTCGTCCCGAGGGTTGGCTACGGCATGACAGAGACCGCGCCGATCTTGACGCTGGGCTTCTTCAGACCCACGGAAAAAATGCCTGAGGACGTGGAGGAGTACTACAGCCTGCTCACCGCAACCGGCCTCCCAATACCGCTGGTGGACCTGATGGTCGCCGACGAGAACTTGAACCCCGTCCCCCGCGACGGGAAAACCATGGGCGAAATCGTGGTGAGGGCCCCCTGGGTCACCCCCGAGTACCTAGGCGATACCGAGAAGACCAAGGAGGCTTGGAGAGGCGGCTGGTTCCATACAGGCGACGTTGCCGTGTGGCTCCCCGACGGCCGTGTCCGCATTGTAGACAGAGCCAAAGACGTGATTAAGTCAGGCGGGGAGTGGATCTCGTCTCTACAGCTCGAGGATCTCATATCTACGCACCCGGCCGTGGCGCAGGTGGCCGTCATAGGGGTGCCGCACGAGAAATGGGGCGAGAGACCCGTCGCCGTCGTGATCCTGAAACCCGGCGCGTCCACGACGGAGCAGGACATCGTAAAACACCTCGAGAAGTTCGTGGAGGCGGGTAAGATACCCAAGTGGTGGTTGCCAGATAAGGTGATTTTCGTGCAGCAACTACCGCTGACGGGCACGGGCAAAATCGACAAGAAGGTCCTGAGGGAGCAGTTCAAAGACGTGTTGAGGTGAAGGCGGTACAGCTCGTTAAGTTCGGGACTCCCCGAGAAGCCCTGCAGTACACGGAGTTGCCGGACCCCAGACCGGGGCCTGGGGAGGTCGTCGTGAGGATCGAGGCCGCGGGGGTCTGCGGCAGGGACTTAGTGGTGCGCAAAGGCGCATTCCCGCACGTTAAGCCCCCCGTCATACCGGGACATGAGGGGATTGGGCGGGTCGTAGAAGTAGGTCCCGGCGTCGAGAAGGAGCTTATAGGCGTTAGAGTGTTCCTCTCGGCGGTTTACGACGGAACATGTGAGTATTGCCGGAGGGGGCTGGAGAACTTGTGCAGAAACGCGGAGCTCCTCGGCGAGTCGCGCAACGGCACTTATGCAGAGTACGTGGTCCTGCCCGCGAAGTTCGTGCATCCGTTCCACGGCGTCGATCCCAGAGCCGCCGTAGTGGCGACGTGTCCTCTCTCCACGGCTGTATATGCGCTTAAACATGTGGACGTAGACGGGAAGAAGGTTCTAGTGGTAGGCGCTGGGGGCACCGGCCTCTATATAGCGCAGCTGGCAAAAGTGAGGGGTGGAGATGTGTACGTCTCCACCAGATCGCCTGAGAAGGCGAAGATACTATATGAGCTGGGGATAAAAACGGCCGTGGAGGGCGACAAGGACTTTGACGTGGTTGTAGACACCGTGGGTAGCCCCACCCTGGAGAGGTCTCTGAAGCTGGCTAGAAGAAACGGGTCGGTGGTGGTTATTGGAAACGTGACTGGAGAAAGAGCGTCGATAAGCCCCGCCTTGATCATCTTGAGACAGGTAAAGGTCATTGGAAGCATGGCGTTTAGACCCTGGGACATCTACGAGGCGCTTGACCTGCTGAGGAGAGGGCTCATAAAGCCTCTCTATACAGAGTACAGGTTAGAGGACGCGGCCAAGGCCCACGAGGACATGGAACGCGGCGCCGTCTTTGGAAGAGCAGTTTTAACCCCCTAGTTTTTCCCCCACGTGTACATGTTAGTTCTCTCTCTCTAGGAGACCCGGTCTCGCGAACCTTCCTCAACCTACTAGCGGGTAATTCTAATCTAGTTGTGAGGTCGGTTGGTTATTCTTCGGCGAATTTGCGTGTTATCGCGGCGGCTACTTGGGATACGGCTATTTTGCCTTCTTCGAGTATTGGGTAGAGGTTTATGAAGGCGTGTGCGACACCGGTGTAGCGGGTGGCGACTGCCTCTACGCCGTGTTGTCTTAGGCATGCGGCGTATATCTCGCCTTCGTCTCTAAGAGGGTCGTATTCGGCGGTGATTATGGGCTGGGGGAAGACCTTGTGGCTTGGCGAGGAGGGGGAGGCGTAGGGGCTTGGGGCGTCTTCTGGTTTGGAGAAGTATTGGGCGGCGAACCAGGCCATGAGTTAGGCGGTGAGGATTGGGTACTCCGGCGTGCTGTATTCGAGGCGGGAGAAGGTGGGTATTTTCATGTGTATAGCCACTGGGTATATGAGGACTTGGTACCTGAGGAAGCCTTAGCCGCGGTCCCGCGCCACTAGCGCCGTGACTGTGGCTAGGTTTCCGCCTGCGGAGTCCCCAGCCGCGGCAATTTTGCCGTTGTCTATGCCGAGCTTGTGGTAGTTGTCCGCAACTCACTTAGCGGCGTCGTAGGCGTCTTCAATGACAGCTGGGGAGCTGTGCTCCGGCGCGGGACGGTGGTCTGCCGGCATTGCGACGGCGCCTGGAGGCATTGTGATTCTTCTGCAGATGTTTGTGGGTTTCTATGTTGCCTAGGACGAGGCCTCCGCCGTGGAGGTGGATCACGGTTGCCGTCGCTTGGTCTGTAGATCTGCACATTTGATGGGGTTGCCTCTTCCTGGTATGGTTATGTCCTCCGTTGTGTATATGGGCTTGTTTGCTGTCTCCGCGGTGAGGAGCGCCGCGTTGTTGTATTCCTCTCTTTTCTGCGGCGGCGTGTCTGGCGCGAGGCGGAGGCCATCAGGCGAATTTGTCTAAGGACTTGGTTAAGAGGATGGTCGTGTCTGGCGTTTTGTCGTTTTGATATACATATCTTGCTTCTGTCCATAAGTTTTGGTTCCGATAAGTAGTTGGCGCACTTGGTTTAATGTTTATATACTGGGCTTAACCTTAGCACGTGGTTGAGGTCCTTGTCTTGCTTGTATTGCTTATTGTCGTTGTTATCTACTTCAAGGGGAGGATTAAGGAGCTCTCTGCGCGTGTTGATGCCTTGGCTACTGAGAAGGCCCAGAGGCTTTTTGAGGAGTGGAGAGCTAAGGAGCTTGCCGCTGTGAGGACTCAATACGAGGAGCAGTATGTAGCTTTGAAGAAGCAACTGGATCAACAATATGCCGAGCTGAGGAGACAGATGGAGGCGCAGTACGCCGCCGCGTTTGCCGAGAGGGTGGAGGCTGTTAAGAGGGAGTATGAAGCCTTGTTTGAGAAGTGGAAGCAGGAGTATGAGGAGAAGATTAGGCAAGACGCGGTGCAGCGGAGTTTGGCGACTATCCTGGGGAGGGTTGGGGAGGAGCTTGCCCCTCTTGTGATTTTTGAGAAGCTAGGGATAGGGCCTAAGGATCTTAGGCATATCGGCACCCCGGTGGATTACGTGGCGTTTCGCGGTCTCTCGGAAGGGCGGGTAGACGAGATTGTATTTATTGAGGTGAAGACTGGCAAATCCTCGGCGTTGTCAGATCGGGAGAAGACGGTCAAGAAGGCTGTGGAGGAAAAGAGGGTGAGCTTCGCAGTTATCAACGTAAGGGAGGAGCTGGATCAACTTCTGCGTCGGCTCCAGTCCGAGTTGCCGTTTAAAATTGAACAGGTTTGATGCAATTGCTTCGGCCGAGTTCTCAGGCTGGGAAGGGATCAGTGTGCCATATTTACAATGATCTTCACCCAGAAAAGCCTTCGGAAGACGGCCGATAAACGCCCCGGGCTATTACTATGTTGATAAAGATGTTGGACCTCCTATCTGTTTATCAGGAGCCCCGACTTAGGCGATTAGCAGTAACTCACTTGACATCTACCCAGCATCAGCAACAGCTTCTTGTCTTCTTCGGCCTTCGCCACCAGTGAGCTCTCGAAGCTGGACAAAGGCGATCTCGCTGTGCATGGCAAGCCGATGGCTTATGACGAATTGGACAGTACGTGGAAGAGACGTAGTTTCTCTAGCTGTGGCGTCCCGCAGTTCTTGCACACCCGTTGCGCTACATATGGCCTTCTTTTATTTTTTCATTCTTTTTTCTAGTTCGGCGCAGATGTCGTTTAGCGTGAGGTTTTGTGCGGCTAGGAGGACCAGGAGGTGGTATAGGAGGTCTGCCGCCTCCTCAACGGTGCGCTGTCTGCCTTCGGCGACGGCGGCTATCGCCGCCTCTACGGCCTCCTCCGCGACCTTGCGGGCCACGTGGGGAACGCCGGCGGTGTAGAGGCGGTAGGTATAGCTCTGGGGGTTGCCCTCCCTTATCCGCTGGCGAATTAGATCTTCGAGCTTATGTAAGACGTCGCAACTCATTGCAGAGCCCTCTTGTGGTGTGGAAAGCCTTCGTATTCGGCGAGCTTCCTGGCGGCGTCGAGGAGCTGGAGGGGGCCGGCGGCTTCGGCGATGCCGATAGGCTTCATGAACGTGTGGGGGGTGAGTATGCCGCGCCACCTGGCGGAGCCTCCGGTGGGGAGGACGTGGCTGATCCCCGCGGCGTAGTCGAGATACGGGCTGGGCACGTCTACAGAGACCGCGCCTACGTTTCTGACGAGATACGCCACCTCCCGCCTGCCCCAGACTTCTAGGTGTTCTGGGGCGATTTCGTCTATTAACTTAACTGCCTCTTCAACGCTCGCTACTTTTTGCGTCTTTAGGGGGCCCATGGAGGACGTCTTTTCTCTGGCATATATCTCCTCAGCCTTTTTGAGGAGCTTTTCGTCGGGCGATATGAGATGGGCAAAGGAGGTGGGGCCGTGCTCCAGCTGGGCCAGGGCGCCCCGCGTGGCTATTTCGGCGTCTACGCCCTCGGCGTATACCACAAGCTCTGTAGGCCCCTCAATTCCGTCTATACCCACGTATTGAGAGAGGACGTACTTGGCCGCCTGTACGTATAGGCCTCCGGGCCCCGCTATCATGTCAACGCCTAGGTGGAAGACGGCGTAGGCAAGGCCGTGAGGTCCTCCTATCGGCACCACAGCCGTTATGCCCAACTCTTTGGCCACGGCCAGGAGCTCCGGCGTTATGCCTTTGGGCGGAGTGACGGCGTAGATCCTCTCTACCCCGGCGGTTTTAGCTGGCACAGTCAGCATGACCAGCGTCGAGATGTATTTAGCCGGTACATACAATGCAACCGAGCGCACCGGCTTCCACTGGACTATCCGGAGGATGCCGCCGTAGTAATCTGCAACGTTGCTGGGCATAAGTTTTCTGTATAAGGCGTCTAGAGCCTCGGCGGCTTTAAGCGCAGCTGCGACGACTTCGGGGTCTCCGCCTGGGCGTGGCTCGAGGAGCGGGTTTTCGGGGGCTGTCCCGTCTAGCCGTTTTGAGTGCTCCAGGGCGGCCTCAAGGCCCCGCGCCGCTACGTCGTCTATTATCGGCTCCACAGCCTTAATCACGTCGCGGGGGAGTCCTCTCACGTCCTCACCTCTACGCCTCTCTCTCTTAAATACTGCTTGACTTGTTGGAGGGCGAGTTGGCGGAAGTGGAAGAGGGAGGCCGCCAAGACCGCGTCTGCGCCTGCCCTCACCGCCTCGTAGAAGTGCTCCAGCGCCCCTGCGCCGCCGGAGGCGATTATAGGCACGTCAACTGCCTCGGCCACCTTGGTAATTAGATCTGTGTCGTATCCCAGCTTAGTGCCGTCGCGGTCTATCGACGTCAGGAGTATCTCGCCTGCGCCGAGCTCCACCGCTCTCTTTGCCCACTCCACGGCGTCTAGGCCTGTGGGCTCGCGTCCGCCTTTGATGTACACCTCGTATCCCCCGCCGACCCGCTTGGCGTCTATGGCGACTACAGTGGACTGGCTCCCGAAGATCTGGGCCATCTCTTTTATTAGGTTGGGGTTCTTCACGGCGGCTGTGTTTATGGAGACTTTATCCGCACCTGCCTTGAAGAGAACTTCTGCGTCTCTCAGAGTCCGCACGCCGCCGCCGACGAGGACAGGGATGGTGACCGCCGTGGCCACCCGCCTCACAGTCTCCACGAAGGTGCCTCTGTCCTCCGGCGTGGCTGTTATGTCCAATATGGCGATTTCATCGGCGCCCTCCCCCTCGTACTTAACTGCCATCTCCACGGGATCTCCCACCTCTCTTAGCCCAAGGAAGTTGACGCCTTTGAGCACCAAGCCCCTCCTCCCATCTACATCTAGGCAGGGTATAACCCTAATCGCTGGCACGTGCAAAAATAATTTTAGTCTTAAATCTAACGCTGCTGGTCAGCCGCCGCGTTATGGCTGTTGCTTCTTGACTAGCTCTATCATCAGTTTTTGTATCTCTAGAAGAGTGGTCTGCAGGGCATCAATCCTCTTCGCCAAGTCGTCAATCCTCTTCGCCAGCTCGTCAATCCTCCTATTAGTCTCATCTATTCTCGCAGATAGGGTTTTCGCCAATTCATCTATCCTTTTGTTAGTCTCGTCTATGCGCTGTGAAAGCATCCCGGCTATCTTGTCTATACGCTGGTTAGTCTCGTCAATTCTTTTATTCGTCTCGTCGATACGCTGAGAAAGAACTTCGGCGATTTTATCTGCACGCTGGTTAGTCTCCCCTATACGTGTGGAGAGGGTTTTCACCATCTCATCTACCCTCTTGTTAGTCTCGTCAACACGCATAGACAGGGCCTCGGCAATTTTATCTATACGCCGATTTGTCTCATCTATTCTCGTGGATAGGGTTTTTGTCATCTCGTCTATTCTCTTGTTTGTTTCTTCTTCTAGCCTAGCCACTTCTGTTCTTAGGTCTTTTAACTCGCCTGTGATCGTGCCGAGGTAGAGGATGAAGATGTCTTCTGTCGACAATTTCTTACCTTCACCAACCTTCTTCAAC
>Ga0197142_1001877_pt1 | contig 18957 bp, 18 predicted proteins | sample GBS60_MetaG_FD_148614 | JGI IMG/M metagenome (GOLD analysis project Ga0197142, IMG submission 148614) | Sediment microbial communities from Great Boiling Springs, Gerlach, Nevada, United States - GBS 60_MetaG | ecosystem: Environmental > Aquatic > Thermal springs > Hot (42-90C) > Sediment...
CCGCTCACCCTCGACGACGTGCTCCATCCTGAAGTGGGAGACTTCATCGTGCACAGCGATCGCCACGAGACCGACCGGATGTACCTCACCGCCGTGCTGCGCGCGCGCCTGGAGCCGTCCCGTCGGGCGATTGTGCTCAGCGATGTGCGTATCGCCTGGGACATCCCCGATCTGCGCGCGCACGGACCGGACGTGATGGTCATCCCCGGCGTGCGCAAACGGCGCAACTGGAGCACGTTCGAGGTCGCGGTCGAGCGAACGCGCCCGGCGCTGATCATCGAGATTGTCTCGCCAGATGCGCGCGAGAACGATGTAGTGATCAAGGTGGATCATTATGCGCGGGCGGGAGTGGCGCAGTACGTGATTGTGGACGATACGGGGCGCGGCGGAGTGCGGCGGTTGCGGTTGCTCGACTATCGTCTGGAAGGTACGGCATACCGGTTGCAGGAACCGGACGCCGACGGGCGGGTGCATCTGGCGATTGCCGACGTATGGCTCGGAATACGACGCGACCACGTGGTCTGCTATGACGCGGCGGGGCGGGAGATCGGGGACTATGTGACGGTGGTGCGGCAGGCGGCGAAGGCGGAAGCGCGGGCGAAAGAAGCGGCAGCACGGGCGCGGCGCGAAGCAGCAGCGCGTGCCGAGGCAGAAGAACGGGCGCGGCAGGAAGCGGCGGCGCGTGCCGAAGCGGAGGAGCGCGCGCGGCAAGAAGCGGCGGCGCGGGAAGCCGAAGCGCGGGCGCGGGCGGAAGCCGAAGCGCGTCTGCGCGTGCTACGTGAGCGTCTGCGAGCGCTGGGGATTGAACCGGAGGATGAATTATAGTCCAAAGGCAATGGCGTCTTCCTGCTGGAAAGAGATACTCGTTCCTGACAGAGAGATACCAAAACCTCAGAACGTCATCAGACATGCTACACGCGGCTTGACAGAGGTGTCAGCGCACGGGCAAACACTCTTCCAGGCGCGCCGGAACATTGCACGTCCCTGCACTGCCTGAAAGCGTCAGCTTCTCGCCTGCATGCAGCAGTGTGACCTATTCATAGGATCGAGGACATCCCGCCCTTGATCGCCCTGCAAGGGCAGGATGCCTTCGCTCCGTGGCGAATGTCGCGGATGGTGAACGGCTCGACAACGAACTGAACGCGGTCAATGCAACGTGAACGATATGCAGCGCCAGATACCCGGTGAACGACGAACCTCGAAGCCGCGCACCGATCCGGTGAACTGGCTGCTGGGCGAATCATTGTCGTTCGACTGGAATATCGTTGCGATCAGCGTTATCAGCGTCTCACTGCTGGTATTTGACAGATATTACAGCATGACGCCGTATAAGTACTGGGATCGGGTCATCCTCTACCTGTTTGTGCCACTGTTCGTCATCATCATTATCTGTCGCGAACACCCGCGCATTTACGGCTTTACCGTTGGCGACTGGAAAGCTGGCATTGTTCTCACGCTGCTCGGTATTGGCGTCATGACGCCGCTTCTGTACGTCTTCGGGCGGCACGATCCGGCGCTCAACGCCTACTATCGCGGGCTAACGACGGGTTTGCCGTGGACAACCCTGCTTGATCTGATCGGCTGGGAGTTTCTGTTCCGTGGATGGATCCTGTTCGGCTACGCGCGTCGATTCGGTCCCGAAGCGCTGTGGCTCCAGTCTGTTCCGTTCGTCCTGGTGCATATCGGTAAGCCGGAACTGGAGACCTTCTTCACAATCATTGGCGGGTTTGGCTTCGGCTGGCTGGCATGGCGCACGAAATCGTTCGTCTGGCCCTTCCTCGTTCACTGGTTCGTGGCAACGTTTCTCATCCTCGTTGCTGCATCACGATGATCCTGCGCGCGATCGGTGGGCGCAGGTTTTTGTGCGCAGAGTCCGTCACTGTGCTTCACTCCATCTGGTGGAAGCGGTACTGGAGCGCCTCGGCAATATGTTGCGCAGTGATTCGTTCGGCGCCGGCGAGATCGGCGATGGTGCGCGCCAGTTTCAATACCCGGTGATACCCGCGCGCCGACAGGTCGAGCTGCCGCATTGCGCTCTGTAACACCAGTTGACTCTTATTGTCGAGCACACAGTACCGATGCACCTCCGCAGGTCCCATATCGCTGTTGGTGAGCGCGCGTGTGCCGCGAAAACGGCGCTCCTGGATCTGCCGGGCGGCGATGACCCGCTCGCGGATCGTTGTTGATCCCTCGCCAGGTTGCAGGCTGTTCAATTTCTCGAAGGGCACACGTGGCACGGTGACAAAAATATCGAACCGGTCGAGCAGTGGTCCGCTCACGCGCCGCTGGTAGCGCGCCACGGCGGATGCCGTGCAGGTGCATGGACGCTCCGGATCGCCGTACCAGCCGCACACGCAGGGGTTTTGGGCAGCGACCAGCATGAAGGATGCCGGGTAGGTAATGCTGCCGACGGCGCGGCTCAACGTCACCACCCGATCTTCCAGCGGCTGGCGCAGCACGTCGAGTTTGCTGCCGAATTCCGGCAATTCATCCAGGAACAGCACACCCCGGTGCGCCAGTGACACCATGCCGGGTTTGACCCGCACGCCGCCGCCGCCAACCAGCCCGGCGAGCGAGGTGGTGTGGTGCGGTGCGCAGAACGGTCGCTGGCGGATCAGCGGCGTGTCTTTGGGCAACTGCCCGGCGACACTGTAGATTTTTGTCACTTCGATGGCTTCGCTCATCGTGAGGGGTGGCAGGATCGAGATCAAGGCGCGCGCCATGAGGGTTTTCCCCGCGCCTGGACTGCCGGTCATCAGCACATTGTGTCCACCGGCTGCAGCGACCTCCAGGACGCGCTTGACGTGTTCCTGTCCGCGTACGACGCTGAAGTCAACCGGATATTCAGGTACAAGTTCGGTGTGTACGGGTGCACCGGTATACTCCGGCAACCGTCGTGCGCCGCTCAGATGCGCCGTCAGATCTTCGAGGCGCTCCACCGGCACAATCCGCACTCCGTTGATGAGCGACGCCTCGGCGGCATCTTCCTTCGGCACGAAGACCTGCCGGATACCACGCTCGTGCGCTACGGCGACCATTGGCAAGACGCCATCGGTGTGGCGTACTGCACCATCGAGCCCCAATTCGCCGATGAAGACTGCATTGCTTGCGTCGCCCTGGATCTGTTCTGATGCAAGCAACAAGCCGATGGCAATCGGCAGATCATACGCCGGACCGGCTTTGCGCAGGTCGGCTGGCGCCAGATTGACCGTGATCCGTTTCATGGGAAATGAATACCCGCTGTTGCGCACCGCTGCACGCACCCGTTCGCGACTCTCCTGCACGGCGGTATCGCCCAGTCCGACAATGGTAAAAGCCGGCAATCCCTGGGCAATATCCACTTCGACCTCGACCAGCACCCCCTCGAGACCAATAACAGCGCTGCTGTAGACCTTTGCCAGCATGCCATGCCTCCCATCTGCCACGGCTTCACAGGTATACCGCGCTGGCGACAGACGCGGATCGGGTCAGGGATTGTGAACAGGAAGAAAATCTCGCCAGAATGACGATTCTGTGCGTCTATGGTGAATCTGACGGCACTGTTTCTGGTATACTGAGCCTGGATCAGCGATAAGGTATGCGTGATATGATGCTGGCTTTTCGATGGATCTTTGCTCTGTTGATCGGTGTGGCGCTGTTGGCTGCCTGCGAGACGGTTGAGGGCGGGCGTAAGCCCGGCACACCTGTTCTGCGCCCGGCGGCGCCAGCGACGCCGGTGATTCCACCTGCGACCGCGCCAGGCTCGTCGTATCCCTATCCGTCGCCGTAACAACGAACGGAGTTTGCGCCCATTCCGCGAAAATGGTATACTATAAGCCACGAGTTCGCGGTTGCGTCGAAAAGTGGGCGTCCCCCACTTTTCTTGTTGTTAGCGCGATCATCGGGCGGTTGAGCGACCGCGCAAGCACGACGCTGAGGATACGATGAAAAGCGACTTTTATGCGGCGATCTCTCAGATTGCCTCCGAACGCGGTATTCCAAAGGAAGCCATCGTCGAAGTGATGGAAAAAGCGCTGGCGACTGCCTATCGTCGGACACTGGGACCGAACCCGCCGCCAATGGAGATCTCGGTCCGGCTCGACCCTGTCACCGGTATGGCGCGTGTGTACGCCGAGAAACAGGTCGTCGACGATGTCTTCGATGAGCGCTTCGAGATCGACCTGGAGAGTGCGCGCAAGATCAAGCCCGATGTCGAACTGGGCGAGTCGGTTGTGGTCGAGGCGACGCCCAAGGATTTCGGGCGGATTGCCGCACAAACGGCAAAGCAGGTCATTCTTCAGGGAATCAAGGAGGTCGAGCGCGAGCATATCTACGGCGAGTACATGGATCGTGAGGGCGAACTGGTGACCGCGACGGTGCAGCGGATAGCGAAAGGCAACGTCATCCTCGAAATGGGGAAAGCTGAGGCTATTCTGCCGCCGAAAGAGCAGGTCGAGACCGATCGGTACTACCACGGGCAGCGCCTGAAAGTCTATCTGATGGAAATCCGGCGTGAGGATCGCGGTCCGAAGTTGATCGCGTCGCGTGCGCACAAAAATCTGATCATGCGCCTGTTCGAGATGGAGGTTCCGGAGATTTATAATGGCGCTGTTGAGATCAAGTCGATTGCACGCGAGCCGGGCATCCGCACAAAAGTGGCAGTCGCCGCGCGCCAGGAGGGGATCGACCCGGTCGGCTCATGCGTCGGGATGCGCGGAATCCGGATCCAGAACATTGTCAATGAACTGAATGGCGAGAAAATCGATGTGGTTCAGTGGTCGTCCAATCCGAAAGAGTTCATTGCCAATGCACTGTCGCCGGCGCAGGTCGTTGAGGTGCAACTGCGCGATGATGAACACGCGGCGACGGTGATTGTGCCGGATAAGCAACTTTCGCTGGCGATCGGCAAAGAAGGTCAGAATGTGCGCCTGGCGGCAAAGTTGACCGGATGGCGCATCGATATCAAGAGTGCATCGGCGTTGCTCGACGAAGAGCGCGCTGCTGCCGAAGCGCGTGATGCTGCGGAAGCCGAGGCGCTGGCGACTGAAGCGGCGCTGGCGACGGCAAAGGTCGAGACGCGCAAAGTCTATGCCGATGGCACGATCGTCTATCGCAAGCACCGCTACGGTCCGCTCGGCGATGATCTGGTCGGTGAAACGGTTCAGTTGCGCGCAACGCCGCAGAAACTGTACATCTATCGCGGCGATCGCCTGGTGGCTTCCTATATCCTGGTTGAAGACGACGACGACGAAGAGGATGAAGACGAGGAGTGATGGCTGATAGTCGTGAAGGGTGCATCGCGCCCTGATCGGAGTACAGCAGTGACGCAGACGGCAAAAAAGAAGAAAGGACCGCGTCAGAAGCATGTGCCGCAGCGTACATGCGTCGCCTGTCGCCACACCGATGCCAAGCGCACGCTGATTCGTCTGGTGCGCGACACTGATGCTCGGGTGCATATCGATCCGACAGGAAAACGAAATGGGCGTGGCGCTTATCTGTGCAACGATCCGGCGTGCTGGGATCAGGCGCTCCGACGTCATGCACTGGAACGTGCACTGCGGGTAAGTGCACTGCATCCTGATGATCTGGCGGCGCTTGAGGCATACGCACGAACCCTGCCGTCGGTGACGGGTGTGAAGTAGGTCGGTTGCTTCCTCCGCCAGAGCCAGAGCGAAGCACTGCTGATAGAGTACAACAGAGCGTACCAACCGCGGGCCTGGCCTGTAGTGAGGAGGAACGACAATGAGTGACATGCAAATCTCCGGTTATCAGAGCGCTATTAATGCGCGGCATTATATCCAGTTCGCTGGCGGCGGGCGCGGTCCGGGCAATCCGGGTGGCGGGCGCGGTCCGGGCAGTCCGGGTGGCGGGCGCGGTCTGGGCAGTCCGGGTGGCGGGCGCGGTCCGGGCAATCCGGGTGGCGGGCGCGGTCCGGGCAATCCGGGTGGCGGGCGCGGTCCGGGCAGTCCAGGCGGCGGGCGCGGTCCAGGCGGCGGGCGCGGCGGTGGGCGCGGCGGCGACGGTCGCCGCCGTGATGAGAGTTTTGTTGAAAATGAAGGGGGGCGCGGCAATCGGAGCGGACGTACGACCAGCACTGCGACAACCGCGCGTGCTCCGGGTGGATTGGCGCGTCCGACAACCACGGTGCGCGCGCCCGTGCGCCCGAAAGGACCGATCGCGCTGCCGGTGACCATGACGGTGCGTGAGTTCTCAGAGGCGACCGGCGTCGGCGCGTCTGAGATTTTGAAAGCGCTGCTCAAGGCTGGTGTGGTCGCCAATATCAATCAGCAGATCGACTATGAAACCGCCGCAGTGATTGCTGCCGATTTCGGTATCGAGACGGTCGAATATGTGCCGCCGCAACTGGAAGGGGTCGTTGAGAATATCCGCGATGTGCTGGCTGCGCAAGACCCGAAGGATATGAAACCGCGTCCGCCGGTTGTTACCATTATGGGGCACGTGGACCACGGGAAGACGAAACTGCTCGATGCGATCCGTTCGACGCGAGTGGCGGAGAGTGAGGCGGGCGGTATCACGCAGCATATCGGCGCTTATCAGGTTGAATTGCACGGGCGGAAAATCACCTTCCTTGATACGCCAGGGCACGAAGCGTTCACTGCAATGCGCGCGCGTGGCGCCCAGGTGACCGATATTGTGGTGCTCGTGGTTGCTGCCGACGACGGGGTGATGCCGCAGACGCTGGAGGCGATCTCACACGTGAAAGCGGCGGGCGTGCCGATGATCGTGGCGATCAATAAAATCGATGCGCCCAACGCCAATCCTGATCGCGTTCGCCAGCAACTTGCCAACGCCGGTGTGATTGTCGAGCAGTTCGGCGGCGATGTTCCATCGGTTGAGGTGTCCGCCAAACTGAAGAAGAACATTGACGGATTGCTTGAGATTGTGCTGCTCGTCGCCGACCTGAATGAGTACAAGGCGAACCCCAACGCGCCAGCAGTCGGAACGATTATCGAAGCCGAAATGGATCGCACGCGCGGTCCGGTGGCGACCGTGCTGGTGCAGAACGGGACACTGCGCCTGGAAGATAATGTGCTGGTTGGAAGCACGACTGGCACGATCCGCACAATGTTCAACGATGCGGGAAAGCGTCTGCGTTTCGCCGAACCGGCAACGCCGGTGGTCATTCTTGGTCTGCATGATGTGCCGCAGGCGGGCGATATTTTGCAGGTCATGCCCGATCTGGCGGTGGCGCGCGAGATTGCGCTGCAACGACAACGCAAGCAGCGCCTCGAAGCCATGGCAACCTCGCGCGGCGTCAGCCTCGATGGACTGTTCAGTTCCATCCAGCAGGGAAAAATCAAAGAACTGAACATCATCCTCAAGGCGGATGTCCAGGGGTCGATTGGCGCAATCGAACATGCCCTGAGCCAGCTCAACACCGATGAGGTGCAGATCAGGATTATCCATCGCGGTACTGGGACGATCACCGAGAGCGATGTGAACCTGGCGATTGCCTCCCATGCGATTATCATCGGCTTCAATGCCCGCCCCGATCCGGCGGCGCGCCGGCAGGCTGAACAGTACGGCGTCGATATCCGGTTCTACAATATCATCTACCAGTTGACCGAAGACATCAAAAAGGCAATGATCGGTATGCTGGAACCGGAGTATCGTGAGGTAACCGAAGGGTTCGCTGAGGTGCGCAATACCTTCCGCCTCCCAACCCGTGAGATTGTGGCGGGTCTGTATGTGACCGAGGGGAAGATTTCGCGCCAGTACAATGTGCGTGTGCTGCGGAACGGGGTCGTTCTTCACGACGGGAAGATCGCCAGTCTGAAGCGTTTCAAGGATGATGTGCGCGAAGTGCAGGCTGGCTATGAGTGCGGCTTGATTGTTGAAGGGTTCAACGATATTACGCCCGGCGATACGATGGAGTTCTATCGCAGGGAGCGTGTGGAACGAACCGTATGAGTAAGCGCACCGAACAACTTGGTCACGAGATCCAGCGGATTCTGGGAGAGGTCATTCAGTATGAACTGAAGGACCCGCGGGTTGGGTTTGCGACGGTTGTGGGGGTTGAGGTGACTGCCGATCTGCAGATCGCGCGGGTGCGGATCTCGGTGATGGGAACGCCAGATGAGCGGCGGGAAACGATGGCGGCGCTTGAACGCGCCAAAGGCTTCCTGCGCCGGCGTCTGGCGGAAGAACTGAACTATCTGCGCTTCGTGCCAGAATTGCGGTTGATCCTCGATACGTCCGTTGATTATAGTCTGCATATCGATGAACTGCTTCGGCGCGCCGCCGGAGAGCGCGCCGACTCCCCCCCTCAGCAACCTGAAGATGACAAACCGGCGGAGTAGTGGGTTGGTTTGCGATTGCCTGCGTCTGGAAATGGATGCGCAATGACGACGGTCGCGACCCCGGTCGATGTGTATTACAAAAAGCGGATTCCGTACACCTGTCGGGGACAGACGTTCGCGTTCGACGTGGCGCACACGCTTTTTTCGTCCTATCAGGTCGATGAGGGGACTGACCTGTTTTTGCGCACGATTGCGCCAGACTCACCGCAGACGATCCTCGATCTGGGGTGCGGGTGCGGTGTGATCGGGATCGTTCTGGCGCGCTGGTTCCCGCAGGCGCGCGTTATTTTAGCCGACCGCGATCTCCTGGCAGTGCGTTATGCCCGTCATAACGCTGCGCTCAATCAGACCCCTAATGTCGAGGTGATCGGCAGCGTCGGGTTCGAGCATATTCCTGCCCTTCCCTTCGATCTGATCGTCTCCAATATCCCGGCAAAAATTGGTGATGAGGCCATCGAACGCGAGTTCATTCTCGATCCGCTCGACCATCTCCGCCCCGGCGGCGACTACTGGTTCGTGGTGGTCAGCGGTCTCAACCGCCTGATACCGGCGCTGGGGCGTCGCCATAACCTGCGCCTGAAAGAAGTCAAGAAGCGTGCTGGCCATACGGTTTATCACATCCACAGGGTGCCTGCATGATCTACAACGATCCAGCCCTTGCAGCAGCGCCGCTTGCCGAACGCATTGCCGCTGCGCAGCACATTCTCATTCTGACGCATATCAACCCCGACGGTGATGCGGTCGGGGCGACGCTGGGCATGTGGCACGCGCTTGGCGCCCTCGGCAAACAGCGCACGGCGATCCTCATGCCGCCTGTGCCAGGGTATACGCAGTGGCTCCCCGGCGTCGATCAGATCATCCTCTATCAGTCGGGGATGGCGCTTCCATCGGTCGACCTGGCGATCCTTGTCGATACTGCGCATCTGACCCGCATCGGACAGATCTATGATGAGCATGCGGCGTTCCTGGCAACGCTGCCGGTCGTGGTGATCGATCACCACGTGACGAATGATGGCAGTGCGACGTTCAACCTGATCGACCCGGATTCCGCCTCCACCTGTGATCTGCTCTATCGGCTGTTCTGCGCCATGGGAGTGGATATCGACAGGACAATCGCTACCTGTCTGCTGCTTGGGCTGACGACCGATACGCAAAGTTTCCAGACGAATGCCACCCGTCCGGCGTCGCTGCGCGCTGCGGCTGCGCTGCTCGAAGCCGGCGCCGACCATGCGCGGATCATTCGGGCAGTGTACTACGGGTTGCCCGCGAGCAGCGCGGCGTTGATGGGACGCGCGCTCGCCGGATTGCGCTGTGAGGATGGCGTCGCCTGGGTGACGGTGAGCAGGGAGATGTTCGCGGCGACCGGCGCTGAGGAGGAAGCGGCGGACGAAGTCATTCGCGTGCTGCAACGCATCGGCGAGGTGCAGGTGATGGCGCTGTTCAAAGAACGTCACGATGGTACAACAAAGGTGAGCCTGCGGGCGCGTGCGCCGCTGAATGTGGCGGATATTGCGCAGCGCTGGGGAGGTGGCGGGCACGCGCAGGCAGCGGGCGCCAATATCCCAATGACGCCAGCAGATGCCGCCGATGCCGTGGTTCCGCTGCTCAAGGCGCTGGCAGCACACGACCTGCCCTGACTCAAATCACCACATGCATGGATTTCTTAACATTGATAAATCCGCCGGTATGACATCGCACGAAGTCGTGGCACGGATTCGTCGCCTTAGCGGGCAACGGCGCGTCGGGCATGCAGGCACGCTCGATCCGGCAGCGACCGGAGTGCTGGTTGTTGCGCTTGGCGGGGCAACCCGGTTGATTGAGTATGTTCAGCATCAGACGCTGAAGCAGTATCGGGCGACCGTGCACCTGGGTGTGACCACGACCACCGATGACGCAGACGGCGAGATTATTGCCCGGCATCCGGTTCCGCCGCTGGACCGGGAAACGGTCGAACGCGCACTGGCGCCGTTGCGTGGAACGATCTGGCAGACGCCGCCCATGTATGCGGCGCTGCACCACGAGGGTCGGCGGCTGTATGAACTGGCGCGTGCCGGTGTGACGGTCGAGACGCCGCCGCGACAGGTGCATATTGAGCGTCTCGACCTGGTCGCGTTCGATCCGCCGCTGCTGACGCTCGATGTGGTGTGCGGCAGTGGAACGTACATTCGCGCACTGGCGCGCGACCTGGGAGTGGCGCTGGGGTGTGGCGCGCATCTCGCTGCGCTTCGCCGCACCGCAGTCGGCACGTTCCGTATCGAAGACGCACTACCGCTGAGGGTTCTGGAAGAGGAGGCGCAAGCCGAAGCGCTTCCGACAAGCGACATCGTGCGCCGACATCTTCTGCCGCCTGACATTGCCGTCGCCGACTGGTATGCCGTCCAGGTCGATGAAGCGAGCGCCCGACGCCTCCGGCACGGCATGCCGCTCGTCGCACCATCCGGCGCAGCGCCACGCGCACGCGCTCACGCTCCTGATGGGACGCTGATCGCGATTCTGCGTTTTGATGGCACATACTGGCGTCCGATAAAAGTATTCGATTGGACTGACGCATGAATATTGTTTACGGTCTTCCACAACCGATCAACGAACGACCGACCGTGCTGACCATTGGCGCGTTCGATGGCGTGCATCGCGGGCATGCCCACCTGATCAGCACGACCGTGCAACGCGCGCGTGCGTTGGGGCGTCAGGCGGCGGTGCTGACCTTCGATCCGCATCCGGATGTTGTTGTTCGTCCGGGGAAAGAGCGTCCCACGCTTACGACCGTCGTCGAGCGGGCGGAATTGATCGCTGCGCTTGGCGTTGATCTGATGGTCGTCATACCGTTCACGAGAGAACTGATGGCGCTGACTGCGCACGAGTTTATGGCTCGCCTGTGCGGAGCGCTGGCAATCCGCGAACTCTGTATTGGCTGGGACTTTGCACTCGGTCGTGGTCGAGAAGGCGATGCTGAGCGTCTGGCGGCAATCGGACAGACCTTCGGCTATACAGTGTATCGTGTCGAGCCGTTCCTGCTCGATGGCGAGACAGTCAGTTCAACGCGCATTCGTGCAGCACTGGACAATGGCGATATTGAATCGGCGAATCGGTTGCTCGGCTACCCATACGGTCTGCGCGGTCCAATCGTCGAAGGTGACCGGCGCGGGCGAACGATCGGTTTCCCGACTGCCAACATCCATGTCGATCCGCGTCGTATGCTGCCGGCGCACGGGGTGTATGTCTGTCGCGCTTTGCTTGGCGGCGTCACCTATGGCGCAGTGACCAACGTCGGCGTGCGTCCGACCTTCGATGGAGTACGGCGGACCGTCGAGGCGTACCTGCTCGATTTCAGCGATGAGGTGTACGGCGAAGAATTGCGATTGATGTTCCTGCACCGTCTGCGTGGTGAGCAGAAGTTCGACGGCATTGCGTCGCTGGTGGCGCAGATCACCCGCGACGTCGCCGCTGCGCGCGACTGGTTGCAGGCGCATGATGTCGTCTGACCTGATGCGAATGGCACGACAACCATGAACCTGATCGAAACCATCCGAATCGCGCTGAACAGCCTGGCAGCCAACAAATTGCGCTCCGTGCTGACGATGCTTGGGATCATCATCGGCGTCGGCGCAGTCATTACGCTGCTGGCGCTGGGCGGCGCCATTCAGACGCTGGTGACCCGCGAGTTGCAGGGGTTGGGGTCGAACCTGGTTTTCCTGTTTCCCGGCACCAACGATCCTGAGCAGAACCGGCGTGTTCCGCCGCGCCTGACGAATGAAGATGTCGCTGCGCTCGCCGATCCGCTCAATGTTCCGGCAGCCGCAGCGGTGGCGCCCCAGTTGACCCGTGGCGCGCTGATTGTCTATTCCGGCGCCAGTTTCGACGGGCGTGTCGCCGGGGTGACGCCAAACTATCCGCAGGTGCGTAACGCCAGAGTGATCAGCGGACGCTTCTTCGATCAGACGGAGACTGACCTGCGATCACGGGTGGCAGTGATTGGCGCCGATGTGCGCACATCGCTCTTCCCCAACGAAGACCCGATCGGGAAACGCATCCGTATCAACGATGTCAGTTTTGAGGTGATCGGCGAAATGGCGCCGCGCGGCGGCAATTTTGGTCCCAGTGAAGATAATCTGGTGTTTGTGCCGATCACGACTGCGCAAACGCGCCTGTTTCCGCCGCCACCAGGGGCTGTGAGCCGGATCGAGGTGAGCGTGGTCTACATTCAGGCAATCGATGAACGCAGCATCGATGCGGTGATCGATCAGGTCACCGACGTTCTGCGTCGCCGTAACGGATTGACCTATCAGGACAACAACTTCACGATCGTGACGCAGCAGGACCTGATCGCCTCGTTTGGGACGATCACCGGTGCGTTGACGGCGTTTCTCGGCGCAATTGCAGCGATTTCGCTGCTGGTCGGCGGAATCGGCATTATGAATATCATGCTCGTTTCGGTCACCGAACGCACCCGCGAAATCGGGTTGCGCAAAGCGGTCGGAGCGCGGCGACGCGACATTCGTTTTCAGTTCGTTGTCGAGGCAACAACCCTGAGTCTGCTTGGCGGATTGCTTGGGATCGCGCTGGGGTATGCGCTCTCGGCGCTGGGAACGGTCTTTCTGCGGGGGGTGGCGGAAGGCGCCGAGGCGCGCGTGCAACTCGATGCGATCCTGCTTGCGACGCTCACATCGATTATTGTCGGGTTGATCTTCGGTATCTACCCTGCTATTCGCGCTTCGCGGCTCAACCCGATCGATGCGCTGCGGTATGAATGACGTTCAAATGCAGCAATCTGGAGCGGTGATCCGCAGTATCGGCGAATAATTTCCAAACGACCACGGATCTGCTCTTCCACAGTGATAATCGTCACTGCTACGCTGTCGTCGTTACCAAGTGCCTGATGGAGATTGAGAATTTATTCCGCTATACCGCGCTAGCCGTGGGGCTGAAGCCCTCGGCTAGCCAAGACAAAGCCCGCCTGCGCGGGCTATACCGGACTTAATTCTTAAAGATCATAAGGCGTTGCATGATCACCGGATGAGCACGTTGCTGGAGCGAAATGTGATCGGTGTCGAGGATGTAAAGCGTCATGCAGCATGATCCTGAGGTAATTCCGGAGAGTTTTCATCGTCGTGCTCACGCCGATACCCGGACATAAGTTCGTCAAATTCAGCGGCAAAGGGGTCATCCTTGAATACTCCAGCAGTTTGAAGCCACGTTCGCTCTGTTTCAATGTCAAGAGGGACAATTCTGGCGTCTTTGAGGTGCGACGCGATCAATTGACGCAGTGCATTCATCGCTTCGACTTCTGTATTGCCCTGAACCGTCATCGAGGGCCAACCAATTAATGAGGCAGTGACTCTGCCTGTCGGTTTGTTCTCAATCAGCACATACATTGTCATTGCTGCGCGTACCTTTCATATCTTCGTCACTTTCTATTCTAGCACAAGAAGCGCACAACAGGTCACGTTTATCCCCCTGATCGCACCAGCACCACCGTCTCCTCGTCTGCGTACACTTCGCGCCACACGTCGGCGCGGGTGCGGGCGTATTCCAGCAGCGGCGCCTGTTCTTCGATGCTCAGCATCATGCCGTCAATGCGGTATTTTGCCAGCAGCGCCTCAACTTCAACCCCCTGCCCCAGCAAGATGTAGTCGCGCCACTGCTCGAACGGATAGAGCTCGATGCGCGGATCGATAAAGACCTTCTGTTCCGGCGCTGCCCAGATCAGGTACGAACCGTAACTCATGGCATGAAACAGTCGCTGCGGGCGTTGCGGCAATTCCTGGAGCGCACGTGTCGCCTCAACCGGCGTGCCCTTTGCAATCAAGGCGCCGGTTTCCGGCGGCAAGAGGGCAGGCTTGACCCACGGCGAGCCGATCAGCAGGAGCAGCGCCAGCAGACCGATGAGCGCAGCATTCATTGCCGGGACGCCCTGGAACCGGCGTTGTGGCGGCGGTGGCAGCAATGTCGTCGCCTGAACCGCCAGGAGCGGCGTCGCCACAAATCCCAGCCACACGATATTGCGCGTGGCGCCGAGCGCCAGCCAGAGAAACGCGCCAAACAGCACCAGATCGGTCAGGTCGGGTCGGGTGCGCGCATAGATCAGTGTGAGAGCGGCGACGATCAGAAACAGGAAGAAGATGGCGCCGTTGATGTCCCGAACAGTCGGCGGCGACCACTCTGTGACCAGATCGGTCACCTGACTGCTGCCGATCAGGTTCGTCACATACCCCAGCACCTCAACGCCGCGCGGGTTGAGGAGCGTTGCGGCTGCGGTTGCCGCCCCCCACACGATGAGCGGTACATCCAGACGGGGACCCGGCGCGCCACGCCAGCGCTTGATGGTTTCGCCGGCGAAGACGATGCCGATCAGTCCTAAACCGAGCACAAACGAGCCATGCATATTCACCCACAACGCCATGAGGATCGGCAGCAACCACAGGCGACGCGCCATTCCAAGACGATACCCGGTCAGCACTGTTAGAAACCCGGCAAACAGCGGGAATACATACGTTTGCGGGCGGACCGTCCAGTTATCGAACGACAGTGGCATGGTCACCAGCAACAGGATCGCCACGCACGCCCGGATCCGACCGGTGCGCAGGATGCAGAGACGAAGCAGCAGCCCATATGCCAGCGCCAGCACCAGCGCCTGCACCACGATGATCAACGGCAATCCGCCGATCCGATGGATCAGCGCCATCAGCAGTTGCGCCAGCCATCCCTGATTGAAAAACGGCTCGCCAGCGCGGGTATAGGAGAAAAGATCGTTCTGCGGGATCGTTCCGGTCTCCAGGATCACGCGCCCGGTCGCCATGTGCCACCAGAAGTCGTGCGGCGGAATAGGGGTCAACAGGGGGCGCAGCGCAATCAGCATCAACGCAGCTATGATGTAGACCTGATCGAGCGTCGGGCGCAGGCGGGTCTGCTGTTTTGCGACGGCGTCAAGCGTTGAAGGCGAGGTCATAGTCAGAGTGCTACCTTTCTCCGACACGTCGGTACAGAATACTATACCGATCCTCGTACTCGATAACCCAGGAAGGATCGGCAGCCAGTGCAGCGACGAGCGGCGCCTGCCGTGATCGACTGAGCAGCGCCCGATCAATGCCGTACTGTTCGATCAGCGTGCGATACGCACGCGCTTCGCCGAGCGCCAGGTAATCTTCCCACAGCGCCAGCGGGTAAAGTTCGACGCGCGTATCGACGAACACCTGTGGCGCAGGAAGCGCCCAGATCAGGTACGAACCATACGCCATATCATTGAACAGCCGACCGCCGGGATGATCGCGCAGGTATGCCGCCGCGCCGATCGGCGTATCGGCGCTGTAGATCAGCGGCGCGCCGGGCACATCGGCGAACAAACCCCGGTAAGAGTCCGGCAGGTTGAGTGACGACTTGAACGGTGGTTGCAGCGCGCCGACCCCAAGAACCAGGGCAAGCGCCATGATTGCGGCGAACAGGTCTCCGCGTTGCGCAGCGACTCGCGGCGCAGGACGCGCCAGACACTGCGCCAGCATCGGCATCGCCAGCATGCCGAACCAGACCACATAGCGCATGCCGCTCCACGCCAGCCACAGGAAGGCGCACAACAGCAACGTATCGGTCAGGTTCAAACGCCGCCGACCAAGCGCCAGCGCAGCGATCAGCAGTAACGTCGCCAGAAAGAACGCCTGACCTGCCAGGCTCCGCACGGTCGGCGGTTGCCACTCGTTCACCAACCCCTGGCTCGGCGGATCGGTCAATAATTTCACTACATATGCGAAAATATCGACGCCGATCGGATTGACGAGCGTGGCGGCCAGGGTTGCCAGCGCCGCCGCCGCAAGCGCTGCCAGGCGGCGGAAATCGGGCGCATCCGGTTGTCGCAAGAGCGCTCGCGTCCCCTCGCCGATGCCGTACAGCGCCAGCAGCGCCAGCCCCAACACGAATGAGCCGTGCGCATTCACCCAGAAAACCATCAGCGGTGGCAACGCCAGCAGCGCACGCCATCCCACCTGCTTTGTCGCATATGCGCCAAGAATGATCGCATACGCCATAAACGGCGCCCATGCCCAGTTTTGCGGGCGCGTCGTCAGATTGTTAATCGTCATCATCCCTGCCAGGAAAACCGCCAGCCCGGCCAGGCGCCACGAACCGCTGCGTCGCCAGGCTTCCAGCAATACCAGCGCAAACGCGAGCGTTCCCAGGATATTGCGCGCCAGCACCGGACCCTGCAACCCGCAGAGGAGATACATCTGATAGAAGAGCCAGTCGCTGAGCCAGGCAGCATAGACGAACGGCTGATCGGGCGGAACAGTCCAGGCAAACATGTTGGTGCGCGGCACACCCGTTTCGGACACAAGCCGCCCCACCCGCAGATGCCACCAGAAATCGTGCGGATCGGTTGGCGCCAGCGCGATCAGCGCTGCCACCACAGCCAGGGGGATCAAGCCATACAGATGAATGAGCGCAGGGAATGGCGCATTGCGCACGAGTCCCCCGACGGCATGAAGCACAGACGTGTTCGCGCGACGCACAACCGTATCAATCGTTGCTCTGGGTCCATGCCGGGTGCGCCCCGAAACCAGCGGGGAGCGCTTCCCGGCAGACATTTTGTTGCCATTTTGCTACCTTCTCGCGTCACGATTGTGATCGCGCAGGAAGCGATGTGACGAGTATAATGGACAGGCGCTGGTAGATCAACCGCGCCGGTTCCGGGTCTTTGTGCGCTGGCAAGGAGATCGCATGACGTTGCCGCAACCGATCACGCAAAAACGAGCGTCCGTGGATGTCGGGCTGGCTGACTGCACGGTTGTTATTCCGACGTACAACGAACGCGAGAACATCGCGGAACTCATCCAGCGCATCCTGGAGATGTCGCGCTTCCGGGTGCTGGTCGTCGATGACAATTCGCCCGATGGAACCGCTGGCATCGTGGCGGATATGGCTGCTGATGAACCGCGCGTCGGGCTGTTACTGCGACCGGAGAAACGCGGATTGGGCAGCGCCTACGTTGCCGGTTTTCGCCGTGCGCTTGCCGAAGGCGCGGCGTACATCTGCGAAATGGACGCCGATTTCTCCCATGATCCGGCATACCTGCCGCAGTTGCTGGCAGCCGCCGAAACGCGCTACGATCTGGCGCTTGGCTCCCGCTATGTCCCTGGCGGCGGCACGACCGACTGGGGGATCGTCCGGCAGATGATCAGTCGCGGCGGCAACCTCTACGCCCGCGCGATCCTGGGATTGCCGGTCATGGATGCAACCGGCGGTTTTCGCTGCTATCGGCGTCGGGTGCTGGAAACCATCAATCTTGATGATATTCAGTCGAACGGGTACGCTTTCCAGATCGAACTGGTCTATCGCACCATGCGCGCCGGTTTTCGTATTGGCGAACTGCCGATCATCTTTCCAGACCGGCGCGTCGGGCGTTCGAAGATGTCGAAGCGTATCGTCCTCGAAGCGCTGATCAACGTCTGGCGGCTTCGGTTCCGTTCCCTATGAACGGGCGTCGAGGGTGGTATAATATCCGGAGATTGGCTTTTTGTTCCGCCAGAACTGTGCTCTGGAGGCTGTTGTGACCGTCAATGATGCTCCGCCATCCCTCAAAGAACTCTACGATACATTGAATGCCGATCTGGAAAAAACGCGCCGGGAATTGAACGAGATCGAAGCGCTCCTGCGGCAGACATCCAATGAGGTCGAGAAACTCCAGCAGCGCGAACTGACGGTCTCGAATCGCCTGCGTGATCTGGATGTCAATATTGATCGGTACAGCAAGGCGGACATTAAGAATTTCTATGCTTCGGCGCAGGAGGTGCAAATGCGTCTCCTGACGATGCGCAGCCAGCTTGAGCAGTTGCAATACCGTCAGCAGGCTGCCAAACAACGGCAGAGTCAGGTCTTTGCGCTGATCACCGCGCTCGAACCATTGCTGGGTGTTGCTGCACCTGCCGGCGGCGCTCCTGGCATGATCGGAAGCGACCAGTTGATCGCCGATATTATTCAGGCGCAGGAAAAAGAACGTCTGCGCATCTCGCTGCAGATGCACGACGGTCCGGCGCAGTCGATGAGCAACCTTGTGCTGCGCGCCGAAATCTGCCAGCGCCTGCTCGACCGCGATGTTGAGATGGCGCGCGCCGAACTTGGCGCCCTCAAAAATGCCATCAATGCCACTCTCCAGGACACGCGCCGCTTCATCTTCGATCTCCGCCCCATGATCCTTGATGATCTCGGTCTTGCGCCGACGTTACGGCGCTATGTTCAGCAGGTGAGCGAAAAGAACAAACTCGACATCAACCTGATGGTGCAGAATCTTGATATGCGCCTGCCTTCCCACTACGAAGTCGCCATTTTTCGCTTCATTCAAGAGGCGCTCAACAATGTCATCAAGCACGCCAATGCCACCCAGGCGCGTGTGCTCGTCAGCGTGCGCGATGATGTCGGTGGAACGCGCATGATCCACGTATCGGTCGAAGATGACGGCAGCGGATTCCACGTCAGCGACGTGCTGGCTGATGACAGCGGACGGCGCAACATGGGAATCGCCACACTCCGTCAACAGGTCGAAACGCTGCTCCGCGGCGAGTTCGGCATCGAAAGCGCCATCGGGCGTGGTACGCGCGTCGAAGCGTTGATCCCCCTGCCGATGTAGGAATGCCAGAGAAAAGAACATCGCCTTGAAGCCAGCGGACTGTCCATG
>Ga0197142_1001878_pt1 | contig 18956 bp, 17 predicted proteins | sample GBS60_MetaG_FD_148614 | JGI IMG/M metagenome (GOLD analysis project Ga0197142, IMG submission 148614) | Sediment microbial communities from Great Boiling Springs, Gerlach, Nevada, United States - GBS 60_MetaG | ecosystem: Environmental > Aquatic > Thermal springs > Hot (42-90C) > Sediment...
GTGACAGCAAGTTTGGAATGCCTTATGGAGAAGCCCTTCGGTTAGTAGCTTCTCGGGCAGAGTTTCCGGGCGTGGATATTAGAGGCGTACATGTGCATGTAGGTTCTATGCTGGCCGACGTAAAGCCATATAGACTGGCCCTGGAACTGGGCTTGAAGTTCATAGCGGAGGCGCGGTCGATAGGCTGTACCATTAGTATGCTGGACCTGGGAGGGGGCTTTGCCGTAGCCTATCAGGAGGGAGATCCTGAGCCGCCCCTGGAAGAAATAGCTAAAACTATTTACTCTTACAAGGAAGTAGTGGATTTAGAGATATTTTTTGAGCCGGGAAGGGCTGTAGTGGCTGATGCGGGTATTTTATTGACCCGAGTGCTTTATAATAAGGTGAATGCTGATACTCACTATGTAGTGGTAGATGCCGGGATGAGTGACCTGATTCGTCCGGCTCTGTATGGGGCTCTTCATCATGCCTGGGTCGTCCAAACGGAACCGACTGATCAAGAATGCCTTCCTGTAAGTCTTGTAGGGCCCATCTGTGAAAGTGCCGATATACTGGTTCCTCGGATTTTTTTGCCGCCTGTGCGGCGGGGGGATCTGATCGCGATTTCCCATGCAGGCGCCTACGGGATGAGCATGGCCAGCCAGTATAATAGTCGTCCCCGCGGGGCAGAAGTGCTCGTTCAAGGGACACACTGGCAGGTCATAAGACCCCGTGAAACCTTAGAAAGCCTATGGGCAGAAGAGCTGCGCCTTCTATATCACACTATGCAAGGTGAGAGGGTATGGTAGCGGCAAATAACACGGCCTTTTCTTCTGTTATGAGGGAATACATAGATACTGGCATATGGATACAGGCATTTTACATACGCATCATCTCTTAGGGGTCCTGCTTCTGGTGCTGGTGGGGGTTCCGGTGGTGTTTCCAGACTGGAGCCGGCGACTGGGCCGATTGCACATGGTATTGGATAGTTTGCTTTTGCTAACGGGGTTATATCTGCTTTTTCGGGCGCCAGCGGCATTTTCGCTGACGGCTGTGGTAAAGTACCTTCTGGTAGCCGCCGCTATCGCCCTCGCCATCATCGGAAGCCGCAGGGGCATCAAGAAATGGAATGCCCTGGCATTCCTCCTGCTGGTTTATGTGTATGGTTTGTCTTTGCAGCGAGACTTTCTCTTGAGAAGTGAAGAGCAGCGGGTAGCCTCGGTGGCGTCTGTGCCGTCTGTGGAGGCGGGGCTTGAGATTTACAGGACGCTCTGTCAGCGGTGTCATGGAGCCGATGGGCGGGCCGGCTACCGAAAGTCTCCTTCCCTTCATCCTGCACAGGGTGACACGAATTACTGGGCGGCCGTTATCAAAAATGGCAAGGGAGTCATGCCAGCCCATCCTTACCTCTCGGAGAATCAGATCCAGAGTCTGCTCCGGCTCCTCCAGAGCTGGCAAAACTCCCCCACCCCTCCTGCTCACCCCTGACCTTCCCTTCCATAATCCAGAAGTTTCGTACTTTTGTTAGTGGATACGATAGCCTCTCAGGGGCTATCTCAACGACGACACGATACCGGCACAAAGGTTATGGACGTAACGAAACTCAAACGGTTGCCTCTATCTAAACTGCGTTCGATGGCCCGGGAGCATGGGATTGCTGATTTTGAGGTTTTAGATCGGAAGGCTATTTTAGAAGCGCTGGCAGCTCTGGACGATGGGGCCCCGACTCGGGCTGCTGAGGATGATACCTTGCCACTGCCGAAAGAGGAAGAAATTCTGGTTGGGGTGCCTACAGAGACACCGGTAAGCAAGGAGAGTGTTCCTCTGCCTTTGACGACGGCTTTTGAAGAGGAGCCGCTCCCTCCCGAAGCGGGGCGGGAGGCTCCTTCGTTTACTTATGAAGAGGGGGATAACGGGATTCCCCGCGCGTCCCTCCCGGCCCAGGGAGAGGAAGCCGAATCGTTAGTCTCGGACGGGGATAGCCTTCTCAAACGAAAGCGGAAGCGGATTCGCCGCGTTATACCTGCGAATGTCGGTCAATCCGGGGATTTGGCTGGTGCGCTCTCAGATAACACAGCCGTGTCCTCGGAGCAAACTTCACGTCCTCCGATGACACCCGAAGCGCCCCCAGTAGAAGCCACCTCGTCTCCCCCCGTGCAGGAGGCACCACCCTCCAGACCCGCTCCCCGCATATCGGTGCAGGAGCTTTTAGAGCAACTTCGGGTTTCGGTTCAGGGGGTCTTTGTGCCCGTAGAACGACAATCTCACGGGTATTTGCGCTCGGCCCTGTACAACTACCATTCCTCTCCGGATGATGTATATGTACCGGGGTCTCTCGTTCGGCAGTATAACCTGCGCTGGGGCGATACGGTGGAGGGGAAAATTCGTTTACCCCGGGATAATGAGCGAGCCTATACGCTCGTGGAGATAGAACGGGTCAATGGACTACCCCCGCAATATTTACGAGAACGGCGCAGTATTGAGCACCTGACAGCGCTTTTCCCTACGGAACGGTTTCGGCTATCGGAGGGCACGGATGATCTGACCCTGCGGGTAATAGACTTATTTGCGCCGATTGGGAAGGGCCAGCGCGGGCTTATTGTAGCTCAGCCCAAGACGGGTAAAACGATTATCCTGCAAAAGATAGCTAATGCGATTCTTCGCAATCATCCGGAGGTGTATATGATCGTTCTTTTAGTGGATGAGCGGCCGGAGGAGGTGACGGATTTTGCGCGGCATGTGCCTGCGGAGGTGGTGGCGTCTACTTTTGACGAGGAGCCGGCCCGGCAGGTAGAGCTGGCCGAGACCGTAATAGAAAAGGCCAAGCGTCTGGCGGAGACGGGCCTGGATGTGGTGGTGCTGATGGACTCCATTACCCGGCTGGCGCGGGCGTACAATCATGCGACCCCGGTATCGGGGCGTATCCTGACGGGAGGAATGGACTCAGCAGCCCTCCACAAACCCAAACGCTTTTTCGGTGCCGCCCGAAAAATAGAAGAAGGCGGCTCTCTAACTATCGTCGCCACCGCCCTGATTGACACCGGCAGCAAAATGGATGAAGTCGTCTTTGAGGAGTACAAGGGTACAGGCAATATGGAGCTCAAATTAGACCGGCGCCTGGCCGATAGACGCCTATTCCCCGCCATTAATGTTCTGGAGTCGGGCACCCGGCATGAAGAAGCCCTCCTTGACCCCGATATTTTAGCCCGGGTATGGGCCTTACGCAAGTTTTTAGCCGAACTCAAGCCCGATGAGGCTACGGAGTTTCTTTTGGACCGCATGCGGCATACCCGCACCAATCAGGAATTTTTAGAAGTCATGTCCAAATGGTCTCAATAGAAGGGCAGAGCACCGTCCCTGAAAGAGTAGAGCGGGTTGCCTGGCGGTTGTCGGAGAGTGACTGGCAGGCCCTCATGAAGACCTGGGACTACCCGGCTTACTACGGGAAAGTCATCTGGAAATGGCTCTGGCAGAAGGGAATAGTCGACCCCACGGCCTATACAGACCTCCCTAAGGCGCTGCGAGAGAAACTTCTGTCTACTTACAGCTGGCCCGTAGCCGGGCTAAAAGCCTCTGCAGAAAGCCGCGACGGCACCCGAAAATTTCTCTGGGAGATGCCCGAGGGTGGTCAGGTAGAATCCGTATGGATACCTCAGGATAAACGCTCTACCCTCTGTATATCCAGCCAGATTGGATGCAGCCTGAATTGCAGATTTTGCGCAACGGGTCAGCTGGGACTTGAAAGAAATCTTCACGATTACGAAATATACCTGCAATACCATGCTATTCGTCATGAGTTTGGGCTGCCCGTGACGAACATTGTATACATGGGGATGGGGGAACCGCTTTTGAATTTTTCTGCGGTGGTGGGGTCGATGGGTCTTTTGACCCGGGGGGCGGGGCTGAGCAGTCGGCGGATAACTATCTCCACGGTAGGCGTACCGAAGGGAATTCGGCGACTGGCGGAATCTGAGATGGATTTTGAGCTGGCGGTGTCGTTGCACAGCGCCATAGAGGAGAAGCGTCGGGCACTTATTCCCCTGGCGGAGCGCATCTCTCTGGCGGAGCTCAGGGAAAGCCTGGGCTATTACTGTCAGAGGCGCCGGGATTGGATTACCATAGAGTATGTACTCCTGCAGGGAGTAAACGATGGTCCCGAGGATGCCGCGGCGCTCCGGGATTTCATAGCACCGCCGATTGAAGCTAAAGTCAATCTCATCGTGTACAATCCCGTTCATGGTATTTCGTTTCAGCCCTCCCGGCGGATGGCGGCGTTTCGGGAGGCGCTCCTCCGGTCAGGATTGATCACGACGATTCGCAGGAGTCGGGGAAGCGACATCGCAGCTGCCTGCGGACAGTTAGCACGCCATTACAGCTTAAGGAAATCAATCTAATCAGGCCTCTCTCCTACCCCGGTAAGGCTATGTCTATCCCCGTACAGGGGAGCTTATGAAGGTAGGTGCCTCCCGAGGAAGATAAGTCGTACATGTTTTTCTTTACCTTTGCAGGGATTTTGAGACGCTTATGAGCAAGGTATTGACTGCAACGGACATTCGATTAGGTTCTGCATGGCTGAATGCATCCCTGACACCATGGAAGATGCTGCATACCAGCTGGGAGTCCCGTAGAGGTTACTTAGAGCAAGATGGGGCTCTGGATCAGGCCACAATGGATTTATTTTACCGGCAGGCGGTAGAGATTTTAGCGCTTCAGGGGGTAGCGTCGGTTCGGCCCGAAGCCTGGGAGCGGTATCGGGCATCGGGCTATGCGGTGGCGGCGCTTTTAGGGGAGGAGGTCATGCCGGGTTTATCGCTGGCGCATGTGCGCATAGAAGGGTTGGCTCATGCCCTGTCTGAGGCCTATCGGCTCGGTGCCGCTAAGGCGGCCCTTACCCCTTCCGTACTCCACGATCTTGTGCAAAAGGCCTTCAAGGGCGAAGAGGCCTTATCCCATGCCATCCCCTCACAGGCTATCTTATTAGAGTCCCTGATCAGGGCCATAGAAGACAATCTCCAGACCGGCGTTTCCGGGATCACCGTAGCAGCCTGGGCGCATCACCTGCTGACGCAAATCCGACCATATTCGGATGGGAATGCCCGGGCAGCATTTCTTTTGACGAACTACATTCTGGGGCGGGAAGGGATAGCTCCGCTCCTTCTCTGGCGAGAACAGCGTTATGCTTATTACAGCGCGCTCCAAGCCGCCGACCAGGATGCGATCGCCGGGTGGGTGGCCCTTTTCCTGCGAGGCCTCCAGCAAGCTGTTCTGTATCTGCTTTCCTGGGGCTATCCACATCGCTTCTCCTATGAGGAGGCCCTCCGCATCTACCAGCGCCGGCATCAGCACTGGCGCAACCAGCAAAACCGAGAGCGCTCGCAAACCATCATGAACAACCGCTATACAGTCTTCGATTACATGGAGGAGATACTGGGGCAGCTAACAGGCGAGTTAGGCCGTCAGGGCGAAAATGGCGACCCTTCGAGCGTACGAGCCCTGGTGGCTAAAGCTTATCCCGACTCTCCGTACTACTACCAGTTCACAGGCGAAGTAAGCAGCTACGCCAGCAAATATCATTATGTGCTTAATCGTAGCCTCCCGCGGGGCTGGTTTAAGGTTAAGTTTTATCTCTCAGCCAATAAGCGCTGTCAGCTGGTATTCCCCATCCACCATGTTGGGCATGATGATGCGACCCTGGCGGTAGGCGCTCTCCTGCATTACCTGGAGCCGCTCAAGTACCAGCGCAAGCGCCGAATGGGACGGCGACGCAACCCCCAACAAAAAGAAAAAGCTATCTACCTCTTTGCCCCCCTTCCCTTGGAGAGGGACCCCATCGCTTTCAATATCGCCGAAGATGTGGCCGCTGTGCGTCCCCTGTTAGAAAATTACGTGCGGGAGACACTCCAGGTCGCACTCATTGAGCTTGCGAATCAAATCTACTGATATGACCGCAGCCAGGCCACAAACCGTCAATGATCTGTACCTATCCTCTACCTTCAATCCTCACTCCCTGAGCATTTACCACCTCGGCGTCTATTTTGAAGAAGACACGCTCCTGCTGGGGATTTCGAATGTTCAGGATGAACTTCTCTTTCTACGGCAGTACAAAAACCGGGATGGGCTGGAACCCTCGAAGTTCTTAGATGCTATTTGGAATCAGGACGACTATTTCCGCAAGCGATTTGCCCAAGTACTCCTGCTGCTGGGAGCGAATAAGTGGATGCCCATTCCGGCAGAGTATGTGCCGGATGGAATGGAGGGGTCGTATTTATCCGTTTATTACGAGATTGGGGAGGGGGCGCTATCGCATTACCGCGTTCGGAAGGATGTAATTCGGGGGACGGGGGCCGCAATAGGATATGCCATAGAAGGCAATGTAGCAGATTTTATCTCGGCGCGGCTGAGCCAGGCCACCACCCTGCACCTGGCTTCCCGGTATATAGAGATGACCCGAGCCCTGTCTCTGAAACCTCTTGGTCAGCAGCCTTTCACCGGCGTCGTGTGGCTCTACATGAACAAGTTTTATTACGTACTCTTTCAGGGAGAGCGGCTCATTCTCGTCAATCAATACACAGCACTCACTGCAGAAGACGTCATGTACTACCTCCAGGGCATCCACAATCAACTGGGTATTGCTAAGAACAACCTTCTGATAGGAGTGGCCGGCTACTCGGTCTTGAAACCGTATGTGGCGACCCTTTTGTATCGGTTTTTTGGGACCGGGTACCGTGATCTGGGTAAATTATTTCCTGCGGCGTCCTCCCTGAAAGAAGCCGGCCTCGGGGCAGAGGATACGCTGTTTTTGACTTTTTGGACACGGGGTGCGGATTCTGCGGGGTAAATGGAGAGGCCGTTCTATCGCCTTTCCAGGATCTCCAGGCACTCGCCCTCTCTCTGAAAGGGCCCGGGAAGGCCTCTTCAATAGCTTGGAGGCCCGTACCACCCTCGCTAATAAAACGATTCTGGACCTTTTCGCCGGCAGTGGTGCTGTAGGCCTGGAATTTCTCTCCCGTGGCGCTATCGCCTGCACCTTCGTAGACAGGGACCCTCTCATCGTCAATCACCTGAGAAATCTCGTAGAAGCATGGAATATTCAGAGGTCTGTTCGGATCATTCAGGCAGATGTCCTGATTTTTCTCAAAGGTTCGGTTATACCGGCTGACTTTATTTATATTGGTGCGCCTTATCGTTACTGGCAGCGAAAGGCGGTTTTATCTCTTATTGATGAGCGTAGCTGGCTAAAACCCGGGGGGTATTGCATCCTGGAGCATCCCCTTTATGAGTCCTACTCGGACTGGAAGGGGTTTGTTCATAGCGCTCGCTATCTGAGCGGCTGTCTGTCTTTCTTTAGTTGGTGAAGATGGCTTTCACGCCCGCCTCTGCCGTAGCGGCCGAAACTCCATCCTACAGGAGCCTGCCCTTTCGGAGTTATGTCTCGCATCGGTATTATGTGGGGCTCTGGCGAGCCGCCTGGCGTCTTTTTACCTGGAAAAGGGCATGGCAGGGATTCTTTACCTACCTTTCCTATCACCTGGCGCGTCGGGGCCTCTCGTGGAAAGTGCCTTCGTATCCCCTGTATCTGGGTATAGAGCCCACTACGGCCTGCCAGCTCCGGTGCCCCCACTGTATCTCAGGCCTGAAAGCTTTTACTCGCCCCACCGGTCGCCTGGACCCCACCCTGCTCGAGAAAATTTTACAGGAACTCCATACCCACCTGTGGGGAGTATTGTTTTACTTTCAAGGGGAGCCCCTCCTCCATCCCCGGATCGGTCATCTGATTCAGTTAGCGAGCCGCTATCAGCTCTTTACCTCCCTCAGCACCAACGGCCTCCTGCTTTCCGAGGAGAAGATTTATGAGCTCATTATGGCTGGACTTACGCATATTCGCATTTCCATCGATGGCATGAGTGAGGAAAGTTATGCTCACTATCGGCGAGGTGGGGAGCTATCCGTGGTATTGGAAGGGGTAGAGCGGCTCTTGCGGGTGCGAAAAACCATGAGAAGCATTTATCCTCTGGTGGAACTGCAGATGATAGTTTTCAGGCATAATGTCTCAGAGGTACCGGCATTTTTGGAGTGGGCCAGGCGGGTGGGAGTGGAGGCGGCCCGTCTGAAAACGGCTCAGGTTCTCACGCCTGACTCGGAGACGATTGCTGAGTGGATTCCCCCCGAAGCCAGCCGATACCAGCAACCTCCGACCGCCCTGCCCGATGCTTGCTGGCGCCTCTGGCGCAGCGCTGAAATCACCTGGGATGGTCAGATCCTCCCCTGCTGCTTCGACAAACAGGCCGAATACACCTTCGGAAAGCTTGATGAAAAGACTTCCTTTGCGCAGCTCTGGCACAGCCAGCAGGCCGAAACCTTCCGCAAAAAGGTCTTTACGAACCGTCAGGCCATAGATATTTGCAAAAACTGCTCAGAAGGCGTGCGCGTATGGCTATGAGAATCCACCCCGAAGGACGAACCTGGCTCACAGGCGCAGTGCTGGTAGGACTGCTAATCGGCCTTATCGGGTGGACTATCCAGGGATGCGTATGGTACTGGAGCATAACGGGGGGACTCTGGGCCGCAGGAATGGCCTTTCTGCTGAACTTCTTTCGGTATCCCCGTCGAAACTGCCCCCAGGACCCGGAGGGACTTTATGCACCCTGTGATGGGAGAGTCGTCTCAATCCAGCAGACGTTTGAGTCACGCTATTTTGGGGAACCTATGATGCAAATCAGTATCTTCATGTCGCCGCTCAATGTGCATGTTAACTGGGCGCCGGCAGCCGGACTTCTCGTAGAGAAGCAGGCTCATCGGGGGCATTACCTGGTAGCCTGGCATCCTAAAGCTTCCCTCCTGAATGAGCAGACCTTTCTGGCTGTGGTGGGGGAACCCCCGGAGCGCCGTTATGCGCTGCGCCAGATTGCGGGTATCCTTGCTCGGCGCATCTCTACTTATCCCGAAAAGCTTCAATGGATAGAACAGGGCCAGGAAATCGGTTTTATACGATTTGGATCCCGGGTAGATGTACTGGTGCCCCTTTCCACCACCATCCTCGTCAAAGTCGGCCAGACCGTCCGGGGCCGTATCACTCGCCTTGCGAAATGGTAAAACTTATGCATTTAGCTGTCGCCGGTAATATTGGCGTGGGTAAGACTTATGCAGCGGGTGTCCTCAGCCAGGCTTTTGGCTTTGAGGCCACTTATGAAGACGATCGAGAGAACCCCTTTCTTCAGGACTTTTACGAAGATATGGTTCGCTGGGCCTTCCCCATGCAGATTTTTCTCCTCAATCGCCGCCTGGAAGCAACCCTGGCTATTCAGCGCTCCGGCAAACCGCATATCCAGGACCGAACTCTCTACGAAGATGCGGAGGTATTTGCGCCTGTACTGACGGAAATGCAAATCCTCCCCGAACGAGAGTACGAAGTCTATCGCGCCCTGTATGAGAAGATCGCTTCCCTCATACGACCGCCTGACCTGCTCATTTACCTTCGGGCGTCCGTACCGGTCCTGGTCGACCAGATTTTGGCCCGCGGGCGCTCCTACGAGGAAAATATCAGTTTAGAGTACTTACGCCGCCTGAATACCGCTTATGAGGCGTGGTTTCAACGATATGATCGCGGCCCGAAGGTCGCCATCTTCATGGATGAGCTTCATGGGCGGGAAGATGCCGCGGGCAGGCTTGTGGATATTGTGGCCCGACAGATATTTTCACTTTTTTAGAGGGGGGCGTGCCCGTGGGGCGGACTGCATCCCATCCCTCGGGAGACAAGCATCTAAGGAGTTCAGGATCAAGAACCTCTGCCCCACTAAAAAGTTAGCGAACCCTGAAACTTATTCTGGTGTAATACCGTTTGGACCATATACGCTCTTTTCAGAGTGGCCATTCATCACCGGAGGCCTTGAATTCGTGCTGGGGGTCCGGCCAATATTCAGAGAGTTTTTGGCTCAGATTGATATAAGACTCAAGCCCCCGGAAAATCAATAGACATGCTACAAAGGGATTGTAGGCCGTTGAGTGGCATTGCCAAACCCCCTTCCCAAACCCTTCCCCCTCGTGAGGGGGAAGGGCTGGGGCTGGGGGTTAAGATAGTTTATAACTCAGTTTGGTATTATCCAGACACTCAGTCGGCATTCAAGGAGTTTTTGACTCAGATTGGTATTATTGGCAAGACCTGTATTCCGGCAGGCAGTCAGATATCCTCAGCCCATTAGAGCCAGCGATAGGGCTACTCCCAGAAGCACCAGAAGGTATGGCCAGGACGCCCGTACAACCGCCCCCATGGGCCGATGAAAATAGCCCATAGCTACAAAGAGATTCAATCCAACTGGTGGGGTGATGTAGCCTATTTCCAGCGTAATAATGAATAGAACCCCCAGAAGGACGGGCGAAATGTCCAGGGCCTGCGCCGCCGGCAAGAGCGCAGGTACAAATACCAAAATAGCCGAGAGCGTATCCATAAACATGCCTGCCATCAGCAATACGCCCATCACCAGTACCAGAAAGCTCATCCGACTGAGGGCCTGCCCCTCTACCCACTCCTGTACCCAGAAAGGTAACTCTGCCAGCACCAGAAAGTAGCTCAAAAGCGCAGCCATCAGCACGATCGCCATGATACTCCCCAGAGCCGTAGCCGCTTCGGCTAAACTATCTCTGAGGATGCCCCAGCGAAGCCTCCGATAAAAACCTATCTCTAATAGCAGCACATAGGCGGCCGCCACCGCTGCGGCTTCCGTTACATTGTACAGTCCACCATAAATGCCTCCTAAAACCAGTCCGGGAAGCCCCAGCGCGGGCAAGGCTCGTATAAATGCCCCAAGAGCTACCCGCAGCTGGAAAGTCCGCCGGGGAAGCTTAGCAAGCATACCCCATCCTACCGCCACGAGTACCATCCCAAAGCCCGCCCACAAACCCGGCTTCACACTGGCTAAAAACAGCTTCTCAATGTCTGTCCTCGCCATAATCCCATACACAATCATGGGAATACTCGGAGGAATCAGAATACCCAGTGACCCACCCACCACCACAGCTCCCAATGCCAGGGAATCAGGATACCCCGCCCGTTGCATGGCCGGATATAGAATACTGCCCACCGCTACCATTGTTACCGGCGAAGAGCCCGATATCGCCCCAAACGCCATGCAACTCAGAATCGTCGCCGCCGCTAACCCTCCCGGAACCCACCCCACCCACGCTTCCATCAGGTCTGTGAGCGCTCTGGCTGTCTGCCCCTTGCTCATCACCGCCCCCAGAAGAATATAAAGTGGTATAGACAAAAGCGCCGGCTTCGCTACCGTCTCCAGAATATACTTGGTAAGGGCCTCCGCTAAACTCTCCGGGGGTAAAAGTTCGTACAGACCAAATAGCCCCACACTGAGAAACCCCAATAGCACAAATAGCGGCACCCCCAGTGCAATGAGGAGAAGGGCCCCGGCCCCAATCAATGAGCCTTTCATAAGAGCGTCTTTCGCTGAAAGGCTTCAGGCATGAGGGTACCTTCCCATACTTTCAGCCATAAAGCTACCCCTAAAAGGTACCGCACAGACGAAATGCTCATAGCCAGGACAAAGAACGCATACGCCCACCAGAGCGGAATCCCCAGCACGAGATCCATCTCTTCTTGTGCGGCAGAGAGTCTCAAATACCGATAACCCCACCACGAAAGAAGAGCTAAGAATACCGCCGAAACCAGATAAGCACCCGCTGATAAGAGAGCCCGAAAACGACCTTTTACCCAGGTGGATAATACTTCTATCTGGATATGCTCGTAATAGCTGCTGGCCAGCTGCATACTCCAGAAGCACAGAATCATAAAAAGATAAGTCGCCAGCCGGTCCGTACCGTACCAGGGCTCCGCCAGAAGGTAGCGGGATATAGTACCCGAAAGCACCACCCCTGCAATAGCAAATAAAAGCAAAGCCGCAAGGGTTTTTTCAAAGGCGTAGAGGCGAGCCTGCAAAGAAAGATAGGCACGCCAGAATCTATTCATCTGGGGGAAGGGGATTTTTTCTGGCGGCGGTATTCGGAAAGGGCGGCCTGAACCTGAGTCAGAAGTTTTTTGCCTTCGGGGCCGACAGCGGCTTCTATTTTGGGGTAAGAGGCCTGAGCTGTTTTGCGAAAGGCCTCCCGCTGCTGCGGGGAAAGCCGATAAATCCGAATATTCCCCCCCTTCTCAATAGACGCCAGAAGCGATTGCTCCTCTTCCCGTACCCGCTTGAGCCCTATGGCCTCTATTTCCTGCCGTTTGTCCGCTATCCGAAGCGCCGCTTGATACTCCGGCGGAAGTTTATCAAACACCTTCTTAGACAGAACTATAGCCCCCGCCTGATAAATATGCTGCGTGAGCGTGTAATGCTTTACCTGATCCAGCCAGCCCGTAGCCTGCGCAAAGACTATCGTCTGATCAAACCCGTCTATCATTTTATTCTTGAGGGCCATGAGAACTTCGGGAGCCGGTAAAGGTATAGGCGTCGCGCCCAGGGCCTTGTACATTTCTGTATAAACGGCGGCTTCCTGAGCCCGCATTTTGAGTCCCTTGAGGTCAGCGGGCGTCAGAATAGCCCGATCCCGACAGCCAAAATTTCGCCAGCCATTCACACCAAAAAGTATCAGAACGATCCCCTTTTCCTGAAAACGCCGGTCCAGCTCACTAAATAGTTTATTCAAAACATAGTCTACTTCATCATTGGACTCAAAAAGAAAAGGCATTTCCAGTATCTGTAACTCCGGCATGCCCAGCCCTTCGGCTAAACTCGCCAGGGATAATACCCCCATATCTAAAGTACCCAGCCGCAGGCTACGGGCCATTTCCAGCTCGCCCCCTAACTGCCCACCCAGGTACTTACGAAAGGTGATCTTATCCGCCCCCAGCCGCCGCTGAACTTCCTTGATGTAAGTGTCTAAGGCCTCCTCCCATGGACTATCAACCGGGATGGTAGAACCGACCCGAATCTTCGTCTGGGCCATCAAGATGACCACCCCCAGCAGACAAATGATCGGTTTCATCGGCTAATCTTCGAAGATTTCGTTTTCCTGGGCGAGGAGGCCTCTGGCTTTTTTCTGGGCGAGGCGATTTTCTGCGGTGCAGTCGGGATTCTGGCCTGGGTCGGCGTTCAGCACTTCCTGAAGGAGCCTTCGGAAAAGCTCTCGATCCCGAACCTTAGCGTGCGCAGCGTACGCCTCCGCATACAGCACTTTCGTCTCCAGGTAATAAGGGGCCGCCGTTACAGCTTTCTCAAACATCTCCCGGGATTTATTAACATCCTGTTCGCCCGTGATGGGCGGCACCAACGCATAATACCCACCAAAAAACCGATACGCCCCCCCATGGAAGTAGTTGGGATCTAACTGCATCACCCGATCCCAGTAGAGGCGAATCTTTGACCGGGCCGCTACCTTTTTAGCGAAAGGCGCATGCTTTCCCCAACGGGCTATACCCGCCGCCGCCCAGTATAAAAGGGCTATCTGATTCGGCGTGGCAGCCTTCACTATCGCTTCATCCTCTGCCTCCTTATCAGAAAGATTTAGCTGGTGGACTAACTCCCTGCGACATATTTGAAAGGCTTTATCGTAGTAAGCAAGTTTTTGATCGCTACCGGGGCCTTTAGCTGGTAAGCTTTCTCCCACCAGATAATACAGACGACTCAGCCGAAGGACTTTATCAGGTTGATGGGGGTTTTGCGCCAGGTCTTTTTCCAGAATCTCAATAGCGATTTTTGCTTTTTCGGGATTATCCCGCTCCTGCCAGAGCTTTTCCAGGTCGGTATCCTGAGCCCATAGGAGGGATAGTCCGAGCATCAGATGCCAGCGCATGGCGCAATATTACAAAAAAGCATTCTCTCCGGACACTCGGGCAATCTGCCTGTATAGAGCCCATCAGCTCTGTCACTCATACATAGCCCCCGTGACCATAAAAGCCGATATCACCTCACTTTCCGTCCCTCCTCTCCCCCTACTAAGGGAGAAGAAGTGGGTGAGGGGATTTTTTCAAAGTGCTGAATGGTTTCCTGTAAATTCCCTTTTAGGCGTGCCCCTTCGCTTCGCTCGGGGTCGGGCTGCTTCGGAGACTGTTGCAAAAATACGCGAAAGCACTACTCTACCCCTTTGCCATGCCACTCACGGGCACTCTCGAATGTCTGGGGAGGGAGTTTTGCAACAATCTCCTTCGGGGTTTACTCACGCTTCGTCTCGCCTCACCGAGCGAGACGAGACCCGCCCATCGGGTGGCCTTCCGCATCCCTCACGCAAAGCCCCTTACCCCAACCCGCTCTTTGGAGGAGAACTGGATTCCAGCTTCAGTGAATCCGATGCCTTACTCCCTTCTATGTCTGATATAATACCAACATGCGCTGTAGCCTTCCTTAATATTACCCCCGACCCCATCCTTTCGGTCTCAATAGAGAGAGAGGAGGAACTCCGTCATACCACGCTTCATAAACAAGCTCTGAGCGGTCTTTTGGCATAGTTCTCAGGCCCTTACAAGGCCTATTGCATCTGACAGGGGCTTCACCCACAAAAGGTGTGTATTTTTGTGGGGTGGCATACGAGATGATTGTGGGGCTTGAGGTGCATGTGCAGCTGCGTACGCGGGCAAAGGTCTTTGCTCCCGAAGCCGTTACTTTTGGTGAGCGGCCAAATACTTATGTTTCACCGGTTTCACTGGGGTATCCGGGCACCCTGCCGGTCCTCAACAAGGCCTGTGTAGAGGCCGCTATCAAACTGGGACTGGCCATGGGATGTGAAATACCGGAGCGATTTTACTTCTCCCGGAAGAACTACTTTTACCCGGACCTTCCAAAAGGCTATCAAATCACTCAGGAGGCCGCGCCTATTGCTAAAAATGGTCTTGTTCGGGTCCGAATGCCGGATGGTGAGAAAGTGCCTGTTCGGATTCTTCGGCTCCAGCTGGAGGAGGATACTGGCAAAAGTCTCCATGATCAGGATCCGTTTTATACACTTTTAGACTATAACCGGGCGGGGATCGGGCTGGTGGAGATTGTGAGTGCACCGGATATTCGTTCGCCTGAGGTGGCTATGGCGTATGTGGGGCACATTCGGCGGCTGGTGCGATTTCTGGGCATTTCGGATGGGAATATGGAGGAAGGGAGTCTGCGCTGCGATGCGAATGTTTCGGTGCGTCCCGAGGGAAGCGAAACTTATGGGACCCGGGTGGAAATAAAAAACCTCAACTCTATCAGCGCTCTGGGCAAAGCCCTCATGTATGAGATGGTCCGGCAGGTGCGTTTGATAGAAGGGGGTGAGGGGGTTCGGCAGGAGACCCGAACCTGGGACGGGCAGCAGACGCTGCCCCTGCGGGAGAAGGAGACGGCCGATGATTATCGGTACTTTCCAGAGCCAGACTTGCCGCCAGTGGCGGTGCTGCCTGAATGGAAGGCCCGGATTGCGGCAGAGATCCCCGAGCTACCCGAAGCGCTCTTTGACCGGCTGGTGGAGCAGGAGGGGCTTTTGCCCGATGAGGCGGTATTGATAGTGGAGGATTTACCGTATGCTCGTTATTTTCATGCATTGGTGGAGGCGGGACTTTCTGCAAAAAGAGCCGCTAACTGGCTGAATGGACCGATTCGGGCCCATCTCAATACCACAGCCACCCGGATGGAAGACTTTCCCATTCCTCCCGATAAAATCGCGGCTCTGGATAGCCTGGTTCAGCGAGGGCTGATCAGCCTCAACGCCGCCCGAGAAGAGCTTTTCCCTGTCCTCATAAAAGACCCCGCCGCCGACCCCAGAGCCATAGCTGAAGCCAGAGGGCTTCTTCTCGAGCAGGATGAAACCCTCCTTCAGAAGTGGGTGGAAACGGTATTGTCTCAGAATCCCGATAAGGTCGAAGCATACCTCAAAGGAAAAACCGGTTTGTTAGGCTTTTTTGTTGGTCAGGTAGTGAAACTTTCTCAGGGGAAAGCGGATCCGCGTCGGGTAAGTCAATACCTTCAGGAGCACCTGGTCAAAGCTGATAAGCCTGCCTGATGGAGCTTTATCTGAGGCTGCTGTCAGAAGCCTACGGGATGGAGGCTCCTGCTTTTCGGGACCAATCCCTCGGCTGGCCCCGAAACTTCGTAGAACTCCAGACCCAGCTCGGGGGTTATGGGCTGGTAGCTTTTAGTTATGCCTGGACGCCCGAAAGTTTTATTGCGCACCTGCGACACAGTCATACGCCCCTCATGGCAGTAACGCCAGACTGGACTCGATTCTGGCTTTTTCTGCCTCAGAGAGACCACTATTGGGAAGTTTTTGAGCAGGGATACCTGATAGGAACTTTTTCCCCTTCGGAGGCACTCGAGCGGTTTTCGCCTCATGGCATGCTCTTTTATCTCATTCTCCCCAGTACTTATGCGCCTTCGCCTTTTTCCGATGCACCTGAAAAGCCCTGGCAACGGCTCCTGCGGCTCTTTTTCTCGGAAAGGCGGATCATTCTATACATTTACCTCTATGCGGTGGTGAGTGGGGGGTTAGGTCTGCTTTTGCCGCTCCTTGTGCAGACGATTTTCACTTATGTGCAGACGATGGTGTGGGTAACGGGGATTACGACCCTTCTCATGCTGGTAGCCCTCGTGCTGGGTGCAGGACTTATTATTCGGCTGGCTCAGTATATCCTGACCGAGATCTTTCAGCGGCGGCTGTTTTTGCACACCACCCTGGGAGCAGCATACCGCATTCCCCGCTGGCCCTTCCAGGAAGTCCTCACCAAAAACCTCCCCGCTCTCGTCAACCGATACTTCGAAATCTTCACCCTGGAAAAAAACCTCGGCAAACTCCTGTTAGATGTTCCCGTCTCTTTCCTGACCCTGGGCCTGAGCCTGATCCTTTTAGCTTTTTATGCTCCCGTCTTTGCTTTTATCATGCTCATCATCACCGGGATTGTTACCTTTCTGATTTATCAGAGTTTTCCTCAGACGCTCAACAACAAAAAGAAAGTTTCCGATGAAAAATACGCTATGGCCTCCTGGCTGGAGGAGATTGCCCGCGCTCTGCTTACCTTCAAGCTGGCCGGGCTTCCCCCTTACCTTTCTAACCGGACTCAAACTCTGGAAGAAAACTACCTCACCGCCCGTCAGAAATACTTCCAGTGGCTCCTCTTTCAAAAAGCCGTACTTTATGTTTATGAAGGTCTTTTAGCATTGAGCCTTTTAGGTGGCGGAACCTATCTGGTAGTAGAGAAAAGACTGAGCTTAGGACAGTTTGTGGCGTCTGAACTGGTACTTTTTCTCATGCTGGGTGCTATTCAAAATCTTGTAGCCAACTTAGATGCGCTTTATGATGCACTGGTCGGGATTGATAAGCTGAATCAGCTTTTTCAGGTGCCTGAGGAGAAAACACTGGGTGCCCGCCTCCTTGGAAAGACGGCCGGCCTCCGGATCCAGGTATCCAACCTTTCTGTGACCAGCTTCAAAAGCTATATCCTCCGGGATATTTCCTTTACCATAGAGCCGGGGGAAAAGGTCTGCCTCACGGGCTTTTCCGGCTCAGGAAAAACCACGCTCCTCTATACTATTTACGGGCTAAATCAGGAATATTCGGGCAATATCTTTATCAATGGCCTGAGTTTGCGGGATATTGATCTGGTAGAGCTGCGGAGTGTTATCGGGGAGGCGCTGGGCCTGGAGCAGATTATTGATGGTACGATCTGGGATAACCTTACCATGAATGCCCCGCAGGCATCGTGGGAGGAGGTTTTGAGCCTGTGTGAGATTTTAGGCTTGCGTGAAGAGATAGAGTCTCTGCCTGAGGGATTTTATACCAGGCTCTCTGCGCAAGGGGTTGGGCTGCTCAGGGGGTTTGCCCTGCATCGCATACTTCTGGTGCGGGCTTTGCTCGCCCATCCCAGGCTGCTGATTGTAGATGATATCATCCCTACTGTCGCTCCCGAGACCAAAATGGCCGTTTATCGATATCTGCTTGCGTCGGAAAGGCCTTATACAGCCATCATCGTGTCCATGGACCCCAAGGTCATGCGGTTATGCGATAAGGTTATCTTTTTAGACCAGGGGAGGCTGATAGATATAGGTTCCTACGAGGATATCGTCCAGAATGAGCGCTTTATAGACCTGTATCGGCAGAGCTTATGAAGAAGATGCGATGGCGATATGGAGCGGAGGGTATTTTGAATCCCTGGCTTGCGGAGCCGCGGCGGCTTGTATTACAGGTGATAGAGCCTCCTTTCTGGATACGCAAAGGGCTTTCGGTGCTGGGGGTGGTGGCGCTTTTATTTTTGGGCTTTTTATTCCTGCCATGGACGCAGAATATTCCTGCGGCGGGTCTGGTCACTTCTCTGACTCCGAATGTACGTCCGCAGACCATTCATGCGATGATCCCGGGGCGCATTGTACGGTGGTACACGGAGGAAGGAAAGCTGGTCCGGGCCAATGACACGATTCTTCTGATTGGGGAAATCAAGGACTATTATCTGGATCCGGAGCTTCCCCGGCGTCTTAGCGAGCAGATAAATGCAAAGAGGGAGGCCCTGGAAGCTCAGCTTCAGAAGGTGGAGGCGCTTCGGCAGCAGATTCGCGCGCTTGAGGCGGCACGGCAGGCTGCGCTGGCCCGCGCCGAGAACGCCCTCTTACAGGCCGAGCTCCGCTACAAAGCCGATAGCGCCGCCCTCAAAGCGGCTGAAATTGATTATGCGGTCGCTCAAAGCCAGTATCAACGGCAGGAGTCCCTCTATGTGAAAGGCCTGCGCTCCCTTACCGAGCTGCAAAACCGGCAGGCGAAATTCCAGGAGACCGAGGCCAAGCTCGTAGCGGCTCGCAACCGTCTGAAAGCCGCCGCCGCTGATGTGGAAAATGCCCGCCTCCAGATCCTCGCCATACAGGCCGACTACCAGGAAAAAATTGCCAAAGCAGAGTCGGACCTGCGCGGCACCGAAGCCTACGCCTATGACTTAGAGGCGACGATTGCCAAACTTCGCAATGAAATCGCTAATGTGGACGTGCGGCGGGGTTTTTATGCGGTTCTTGCGCCTCAGGATGGGTATG
>Ga0197142_1001879_pt1 | contig 18946 bp, 15 predicted proteins | sample GBS60_MetaG_FD_148614 | JGI IMG/M metagenome (GOLD analysis project Ga0197142, IMG submission 148614) | Sediment microbial communities from Great Boiling Springs, Gerlach, Nevada, United States - GBS 60_MetaG | ecosystem: Environmental > Aquatic > Thermal springs > Hot (42-90C) > Sediment...
AGGCAGTACCATCGCTTTGCGCAAAGCGGGCGAGACTCTGCGCCAAACGGAGCTTGCGCTCAAGGAGGGCGAGCAGTGCTTAGCGGACGCCGAGACCCTCCGCTACGAGCGGGCGGAACCGATACGCGCCGATGCGCCTCTCTGGAGCCGCCTGACGCCCGCAACACCCCTGCGCGCGATAACGCTGCTGGGCGCACTGGGCGCGCTGGGCTACTGGTGGCAACTCTGGCGACAGTTCATGGAGTAAAATTCAGGTACAATTCGCACGAGGTGCGCCATGAACGGGATACACCAAACCCTGCGGACAGCCTTAGAAGACACGATTGGAGGTTTACAAGTCGCTCAAGAGGTGCATGTTGCGCCCACCCTGGTGATTGGTCTGGGCGGTAGCGGCGTCTGGACGGCGCGTCGGCTCAAGCGACTGATGCGCATTCGGTATGGCGAGGTACCCTTGATACGCTTCCTGCTGATAGACACGGATCAAGCGGCGTTTGCGCCTGCACCGAATCTGGCGGACGCGCCCGATGCAGAGCGCGCGCTGCTGACCCTACAAAACCCAGAAGCTGCCTTTGCAGCCGCTCAGAACGGCGTCGGTCAGCTCGCGAAGCTGCAGGACTGGATGCCTGATAATCTCCCCATCCACATTTTGCGCAACGCGAATGGCGTGGGCGGCATTCGTCCCGTCGGACGCTTCGCATTTCATGTGAGCTTAGACTCGATACTGGGCAAGCTCAGAACCGCGCTGAACGAATGCTTGAATATCGGTCAGGAGTTGCAGATTCGTCTTCGGGAGCGTGCGCGCAGCTTCCAGTTGGACACTGGTCAAGTGCGCGTCTACATCGTGGGCAGTCTCTGTGGCGGCACAGGGTCGTCGCTCTTTCTGGACACGGCGGTGCTGACGCGTGCACTGCTCCAACAGCTTGCGCCGAATGCGGGCGTCTCCATCATGGGACTGTTCTATATGCCTGCTGTGTTTGAGAACGAGCCGACCTTGCGCAACAATACTGCCTTTATGTCGGTTGTGCAAGCGAACGGCTACGCCGCGCTCCAAGAGTTGGAGTATTTCTGCAACGCGAACTTACTTCGGGAGCGCCCATTCACTTTTCGGTATCCGAATCTCAACGATATCTCCGTGAATGCGCCCGTCTACGATGAGGAGTTTGTTCTGGAGCGTGGCACGGCGGACGGACGGATGCTGGCAAGTCGCGACGAGGTGCTGGAGCTTGCAGCGCGCGCCCTTCTGATCGACATCGGCTCGCCTGTGGGCGCACGCAATCGCGCCGCGAAAGCCAACATCACCACTGTGCTGACGATGCAGCCCTGTCCGCAAACCCAGAACCTGCGTACTATTCACAGTCTCGGCGTCACCGCGCTTTCCGTGCCTATCGTTGAGTTGCTGGAACACGGCGCGTCTCGGCATCTGCGCTACTTCATCGCCGATCAGCTGCTCGGACAGGGATTTAGCAGTGCGGAGCTGGAAAGCGTGGTGGACGAATTTCTGCGCACGAACCAGCTGGAAGAGCGACGCGATCGCGACGACCTCTCGCTCCAGTTGCTCAGCGATAAATATGAGGTCTCGCGCACCCGCCAAGAGCTGGAGCGCGAGGCAGGCGGCAACGACCTCAAGCAGGCGCAATACGCCGCCGAATGGATTCAGCGGGAAATCACGCGCCTGCAAAACGACCTGTTGCCAACGGCGCGACGCCAAGTAAGCCAGCAGCGTCCCGCAGTCTTGGAGCGCGCACGCCAAGCCATCCGCGAGCGCACAAACAGCATTATTCACGAGCACGGGCTGCGCGCCGCCTACCAGTTCGTAGACGAGCTGATCACCATCTTCGAGAGCGTGCAGCGTGAACTGGTCGAGGAGCAACAAAGCTACGACACAGACACGAAGGGAAGATTGGAAAACGAACTCGGCAGTCGGCTCGCCTTCCTGACCAGTCTGCGCGGACTGAGTGGCAGGATACAAGCGATGGGCAGCGCAGACGAGCAAGCCATCGACGATGCGCTCCTCACGCTGGAACGCTACGGCAACTACGAACTGCAAGCGGTTGCGCGTCAAGCAACCCTGGAAGTGCTTGGCAGCGACCAACCCATCGACGGAAAACCAGCAATCCTCCCCCAGCTCAAGGAATGGAAACGCCAAATTGAGCTGGCAATCGGTAAGTTAGGCGAGATTGACCACCGATGCGCCGAAATTTTGAGCATGCGCCTACATGCCGCGGCTTCAGGCTCTACCTATGTGCTGGATCAGTGGATCCTTACGCCCGAAGAGTTCCACAGGTTCTTAGACCGTGTGCCCGTGGACATCGCCGCCTATCGCGACCAGCTGTGGCAGCAGCTGGGCACAGAACTCGACCAGCGATTGAACACCTTAACCCAGAAAAGCAGCGACGAGCTGGTCGCTGAGTTGGTGGGAGCAATCGGTGCTAAAATGCAAGCCGCCCTGCGAGAACAGGTCTCAATTGCACGGCTTATCCGCGAACGCGACGACTTGCCCAACCTACTTACTACGATGCTCAACACTTGCCAGCCGTTCTGGAGCGCAAGCGCAGTGGGAGTCGGAAACATCGGCTACCAAGAGTTCTTCGCCGCCACCGTGCCCGCTGGGCAAAACGACCCAAATTATAAACAAACTGAGCAGTGGTTGCGGAGCCAGCCGCTGCTGCAGAATGCGGAACTGGTGCATAGCGGCTACCCATTCGCTATCGAGATTATGAAGCGCGTATACGGCGCACGAGCCTTCTGGTTGGAGCGAACCCGCAACCTGCGCCATCACTACGAACAGAAGCGGCAATTCCCCCAGACCGCCGAGCTGCTCCACCTTGACAGGCGGTTCCTTGAGCTACTACCAGACCTTTACGAGGGGGTCAACTGACGCTGCCGTGCGGAGCAGGGGCAATTCCCACTCCGCACGGATAGCGCATCAGATCACGGTGCGCCGCAAGTCTTCGCCCGTTGCGCCCGGACGGATGGGCTTGACGCTGGCGACATACTCCGGCTCGTAGTCGATGAGTTTGAGCCAGTCTTCCATCACATCCGACTTGGGGAAGATTTCGTTCTCGCGGTACTCCATCTCGATGGCGCGCTTGAGGTCGTCGGGGCGGATGCCGTGTTCGACGCTCGGCTCCTCAATCGCGCGACGGATGGCGAACTCCTTCGCGCGATCGACGACCGACTTAATGAGCGCGCCGCTGACCATATCGCGCCAGTAGAGCGTCTCGACGCCACCGTTGCGTAGATACACCTGCAGGAACTCGGTGTCGGGCGCCTTGCGCCAGAGGTACTGCACGGTTTGCTCAATCAAGCACTCGCGCGCTTCGGCGGGCGTGTCGTACTCGCGCACGAAGTCGGGATCCAGCGGCAGCGTCGGCGTGAGGTAAATCCCGAAAATCTCGCGCGTGGCGTCGCGGTCGGGACGACGCACCTTCACCTTGCGGTCGATGCGCCCCGGACGCAGGATCGCAGGGTCGATGTAGTCGGGGCGATTGGAGGTCAGCATCACCACCACATTCTCGAGGCTCACCAGCCCATCCATCTCGGCGCAGAACTGGGGCACAACCGTGTTGGAGATGTTGAGCCACCTGCCCGAACTGCGCGTGCGCAGAATCGACTCCGCCTCGTCGATGAAGATGAACACGAGGTAGCCCTCGCGCGCCTTCTCGCGGGCAATCGAGAAGATTTCGCGCACCATGCGCTCCGTCTCACCCAGCCACATGTTCAGAATCTTGGGACCGCTGATATACATGAAGTATTCCTTCACGGGTCTGCCGAGCCGCTCGGAATACTGGCGCGTGAGGTTGTAGGCGGTCGCCTTGCCGATGAGCGTCTTGCCGCAGCCCGGCGGTCCGTAGAGCAGGATGCCCTTAAGCGGCTGCTTTTCAAACCGCTTGAAGATCTCAGGATACAGCAGAGGCAGCTCGATGGTCTCGCGGATGAGCCGAATCGCTTCTTCCTGCCCGCCGATTTGGCTCCACTCGATGGGGGGTACCTCCTCGAAGTAGTAGTCGCGCACCTCTTGGTGAGGGATGTGTTCGATGGCGACCTTGTAGTTGGGTTCGAGGCGCACCTCGTCGCCGGGCTTAATCAGCACTTCCGACAGGTCGGTGGAGCGGAACACGATGCGCGAGGTCATCCCTTGCGGGTCCGACCCGACGCGCAGGCGATCCCCCTCCAGCACCTCTTGCACCTTCACAATCGGTCCCGCAGGGTGATAGCCCAAGTCGCCGATGACGGCAAACGCTTCGTTGACCTTCACGCGCGTGCCCACTTTGAAGTCTGGATTCTCCAGCTTAGGGTCGATGTTCGCATAATACTCGCTGTCGCCCAGCGCGATCATCGCGACGCCCTCGTCGGGCTGACCCAAAAAGACGCCGATTCGGTTCGCGGGGCTGGTCAGTTTCTGATACGCCTCCTCGTACTCCTGAATCGCCTGCATCGCCTCCTGCATCTGCTGCTCGTCGACTTCCAGTTGGTGCTGCAGCAGGCGGAGCATTTGTCGCAGGCGCAGGTCGTCGCGGGGCGCGATACGCATAATCTCTTCCAGAATCGCCAGAGCGCGGATTTGCGTCTCGGGCAAGTCGAACTCGTCGTCATAACGCCGTGCCATTCAGGTAAGACCTCCTCACCATGATACTACCGCAATTGTACCTCGAAGGTTGCAGGCGCGGCGACATAGTCGGGGGTCATTGGCACGCGCCCGTCGGGGGTGAAGGGCACGCCTTCCTGTTGCAGGAGCGATTGTTGGAGTTGGGCGAGCATCGGGTCGCGCTTGTGGATGCGCAGGCTGCCGTCGCTGCCCACCACGCGCCACCACGGGATGTCGCCCTCCAGCGCGGCTGCCATCAGGCGTCCCACTTGGCGGGGGGTGAGCGGCGGGCAGGCGCGTGCCACCTGCCCGTAGCTCATCACCTTGCCACGCGGGATCTGGCGCACCAGCGCGTAGACCCGCCGCGCGTTAGAATCGGTCGCCGACACTGCCGAAGTTGAATAAGACCGTCAGCAGGTCTGAGTCGTTTACCGTGCCGTCGCCGTTCACATCGCTGGCGCGGGCGGTACTGCCGAAGTCGAATAGCACTTGGAGCAAGTCGGAGTCATTTACCGTGTTATCGCCGTTCACATCGCCGTTAGTGAGCGTGAAGTTCTGAGTGGTGTCACCGCTTAGAGTCAGGCTCACTTTGCGTGCCAGCCCAGGCGGCATCTGCACCAGCACCTCCGCTGCCCCCTGCTCGCGCACATCCACACTGTAGGCACCTGAATCGCTCAGCGTAGCGGTGTAGGTGTTAATCGTATTGCCTTGACGAATGCGGATGGTCGCTTGGCGTCCCGCATAGCTGCCCGTGAATCCTTCAATATTGATGACGCCTTGCAGTCGTGTCGCAGGCGCAGGCGCGCCCCACAAACGCATCCCGAAGGTCGCTGGCACGCCTCCCTCCAATCGGTACGCTTGGTACACATCACCTTGATTCTCTGGCTCATACTGCAGGAAATAGTCAAAGTTCGGGTCGCCTGGCAGGTCGCCGCACACCCACGCGCCAGGACTTGAGACCAGAAGCCCCAAGTAGAACGCGAACCGATTGTTGAACTCCTGTCCCAAGTTGCCTGCCTGAACCGTGAACACTTCGTTGTTCGGGTCCGTAAGGGTTCCGAGACGCCAGACTCCTGCCTGGGGTACATTCAGCGTGTGAGGACCTCGGTTCGCGCGCAGGAAGGTTTCAGGAGGCGCAGAGGTTGGATAGGGCGGGAAGTCATCCGTTGCACCCGTCCAGAAGCCCTGAATCGTGTAAGTGCCCCGTCGCGGGAAGTAGACCATTATCTCCACGCGGCTAATGCGGAAGCGACCCTGACCGCTGGGGTCGTAAAACGGGTCGATCTGAACATCATCCAGCACGATTTTGCCCTCGCTGTCGTAGGCATAGTATTGCCCTTGCGTTGCCCAGCGGTAGTAGAGGAGCTCGTCTGAAGTGGGGAAAAAGTCGCCTCCGTCGGGCTGCCAAGTCGGCTTGGGCGGGAAAATCGCAGGCACAAGGTCGCCAAAACGCAATACCTTCACAATCTGCACATCGTCCAGTCGCTCGATGAGTTGCCACCTGTCCAGCGGAATCCACACAGAGTTGTTTTGCGCAGTTGTAGAAGAGAGAGTCGCTGTTAGCATGCCTATCACTACCAGAAATTGCCTCATCAGCAAGCCTCCGAGTAAAAAGATAATCTATTATACCTCACTCTTTGCTTGTTTGGACGCAGATGCGGAACAAGTTGGCGAGTTTTCACGGCTCGACGGGCAGCCGCTCGCCTGTCGCAAGGCGCAGTTGCAGTTCGGCGACGGCGGCGTCGTAGGTCGCCTGCACGAGGTTCGTCTCGGCGGTAATCAGCGCAAGTTGCGCCGTCAGCACTTCCACAATCGTGCCGACGCCCTCCCGCAGCGACTCTTGCGCGGCGTCGAAGTTGCGTTGCGCGGCGGCGACAGCAATTCGGGACGCCTCCAGCCGCTCGGACGCCTCGCGCACGCTCAGCAGCGCGCTCTCCACTTCGGCGTAGGCGTCGCGCTCGGCTTGCTGCAGGCGGAACTGCGCGCTCTGCAGGCTCGCTTCTGCTTCACGCAGGGCAGCGCGGGTCAGCCCACCGTCGAACAGCGGGTACGAAGCGACGATGCTGATGCTGCCTTGCGTGCGACTGTTAGGGTCGTATTCGCGGAAGCCGCGCGCGCTGATTTGCAGACGCAGCAGGCTATTGAGCCGCGCAGCATCCAGCCCCAGTCGGCTGATTTGCAGGCGCAGTTCGGCGTCGCGCAGGTCGGGGCGTTGCAGGCGGGCGCGCTGCCACAGTTGCTCAACGCTCAGCGCGGGGTCGGGCGTCGGCGGGGCGTCGGGTGCGGTCAGGTCGGGCAGGGGTTTCTGCGCCTCCCAGCCGATGAGCCGCTTGAGGTCGGTCTCCGCCAGGCGCAGGGCATTGCGTGCCTGAATCTGCTGCACGCGAGCGTTGGCAAGGTCGGCTTCGGCTTGCAGCACATCTTTCTGGGGCGCGGCGCCGACCTCCGCCTGTGCTTTGGCGACCTCCAGCAGCGTCTCGGCGCGACGCACGGCAGTGTCGGCGACCTGCAGCAACTCCTTGCGGCGCAGCACTTCGTAGTAGGCGCGCGCGGTCTGGAACAGCACGCGGCGCAGAGTCTCGCGCGTGCTTTGGCGCGTGGCTTCTGCGGTGCGCGAACTCTGGCGGATGCGCAACTCGCGCTGCCCGTTGTCCAGCAGCAGCCACTCCAGCCCGAAGCCGTTCTGGCGCTGGGTGGTGTCAGCGATTACACCCCCGCCCTCGATGCGCGTGCGGGTCGTGCTGCTGCTGAGGTCAATGCTGGGGTACAGGTTCGCGCGGGCGGCGGCGAGGCGGGCGTCGGCGGCGTCGCTCTCGGCGAGCGCGGCGCGCGCCAGCCCGTTGTTCTGCAACGCCAAGCGCAGCGCGTCGTCCAGACTCAGCGACTCCTGCGCACACGCCGTTACGACCGCCAGCAGCCCGATGCAGAACACAAGGCTCGGTCTCATCACAGGCATGATTCAACGCACGGAGGTGGATTCCTGTTCACGGGTGATGCAGGCAGGCGGCGACGGGGGATACTTGTGGACGGTTCGTCCGAGCGGGAGACGCTCGCGCTGGTGTATTAGCGTTGCGATTGCTCGGTGCTTCAGATGCCACTGTTGGGAAGGCATGCATGCCTGCCTCCCTTCCTGCTGAACCGCTCCAGCTGTGGCGGCAACTGCTCGTCTCGAATCTTTGGCAGAAACAGTACAGCATTTGGCGAGTCGCTTCCTGAAGCCTCGCTGCTTATGCGTTACAGATATTGTACCCTGCCCCGATAGCGTTCCATCAGTTTCGCGTTGTGCGCGTCGCCGCCGTCGAGGTTGGCGGACATGAAAACGGGCGGTGTGATGCTACGCTCCAGCAGGATGGCGCACGCTTCGGCGACTATGGCGTTCACCAGCGCTGTGCCCAGCACCGTCGAGACGGGCGCAACGGGCTGGGGAAAGCCCTCCAGCCGTACGATTGCGTCCCCGCATGGCGCACCATTGTCGATCACCAAGTCGGCGACCTCGTACAGCCGATAGCCTGTGCTGGAGCGCGGCGACACCGACTGCGAGTAGTCCAGCGCAGTGAGCGCAATCACCTTCGCGCCCTGCTGCTTGGCATACAGCGCGACCTCCACAGGTGCAGCGTTGCGCCCCGACACCGAATGCACCAACACCACATCGCCTGCACCTATCGGGATGTGCTTCACCGCTGCCAGCGCGTAGCCGTCGATGCGCTCCAGCACGGAAGTGAGCGGCAACGGGCGCACATCGCAGGTCAAGCCTGGAACGAAAATCGGGCTGACGGGAACCAGTCCTCCTGCGCGGTAGGTAAGCTCCTCCGTGATGATCCCTGCGTGCGCTGCGCCAAACACATATAGCACGCCATCGTTTGCCAGCGCGTCTGCAATCCAAATCGCCGCCGTCTGCAGGGTCTCCTGCTGCCGCGCGTAGGTCTCCTGCAAAAGGCGCAGCACCTGTGGGATATAGGTGGTGCGCATTCGCTACGCCTCCCGAAACGGTTGGTCAAAAAGGATAGTGTATATCTTGCGTCGCCATTCCTCATTCTGCTCCAGAAACGCCGCCAACTGTTCTACGGTCACAATCATCGGCATACTCACACAGATTATACCTTGCAGGTGTCGCCACGCCAACGCCATCGCTTTGGCACAAACGGCAGGAGTCGCTCTCGGCGCGCCGAAACAGTTATCTGGGAGGCGAAAGCATGCGAGCGATCTGGGCTATTGTGCTATGGTGTCTGGTATGCGCGTGCGGCGTGCTGGACGCACAGGAGGCGAGGCGCGTGCAGGTCGTTAAACTCTTCAACGGGCGCGACCTAACAGGCTGGAAGGCGTACCTGGCGGACCCGAACGCGAAGATGGAAGATGTCTGGCGCGTGGAAGACGGCATCCTTATCTGTAAAGGCGAACCCCTGGGCTATCTCTATACAGAGCGGGACTACAAAAACTACATTCTGAAGGTAGAATGGCGTTGGGCGCCCGACAAAAAACCTGGCAACAGCGGCGTGCTGCTGCGCGTGCATGGTGAACATAAAATCTGGCCCCGCTCGGTCGAGGCGCAACTGATGCACATGAACGCGGGCGACTTCTGGCTGATTGACGGCGCACCTTTGCAGTCCGATCCCCAATATATCGACAAAAACGCCGAGCGACACCGCTGGCGTAAAAAGACGGCCGAAAAACCCGCACCTGAGTGGAACCAGTACGAAATTATTGTCTACAACGACCAGATTATCCTCAAAGTGAATGGTGAAGTAGTCAATGAAGGCACGGGCGCGGAGGTCGTGGCGGGCAAAATCGCCCTTCAATCCGAGGGCGGCGAGATTCACTTCCGCACGGTCGAGCTGATTGTGCTGGAGTGATACCAGCCGAATCACCAGAGTGCCTCCTATAAGTTGGGAGAAACCTCAAGAAGATTAGTCTGCTCCCTCGCCCTGATAGGAGGCTGATGAGGTGAGTACGATTTTTCCTGGCACGGGCGTGAGGGGGCTAGGCGTATTTTGTTGTCCTCGCTTCCTATGTTCGTTCCTCCCGCTGGACGAGTGGGAGCCGAAGATGCGCGGCTTCTACACGCTGCGCACCCGAGCAACACACCCCTGACAGGGTTGGGATAGGGCAGGGATCGCTAATCCGCGCGGCGATCCGAATGAGGTATAATCCCTCGCCGATGAGCGCGCGCAAACGAGTGCTGACAGGTGATCGTCCCACTGGCAAATTGCACTTGGGACACTATGTGGGGTCGCTGCAGAATCGGGTCAAGCTGCAGGGCGAATACGAGTGCTACTTCCTGATTGCTGACCTGCACATGCTGACCACACGCCCCACCCATGCAGACATCGAAGAGATGCGCACTAACATCCGCGAGATGGTGCTGGACTACCTCGCGGTGGGCATCGACCCGCGCGTATCCACGATTTATCTCCAGTCGGCGGTGCATGCCGTGTATGAGATGAACCTGATTTTTGAGATGCTGGTCTCGCTACCGCGCCTAACACGCCTGCCCAGCCTGAAAGAGATGGCGCGCGCTGCCAACATCGATGAGGAGTCAATCCCCTTCGGGCTGATTGGTTACCCTGTGTTGCAAGCGGCAGACATTCTGATGCCGCGCGCGCACCTGGTGCCCGTCGGCAAGGATAACGAGGCACATGTCGAAATCACGCGCGAAATTGCCCGCCGTTTCAACCACCTCTATGGTGAAGTATTTCCCATCCCCGATGTAATGCTGAGCGAAGTGCCGACCCTTGTTGGCACGGACGGGCAAGCGAAGATGAGCAAGAGTCTGGGCAACGCCATCTTCCTCTCGGACGACCCCAAGACCGTCGAGAAAAAAGTGCGCGGGATGTACACCGACCCGAAACGCATCCGCGCCGATATTCCCGGCACGGTGGAGGGCAACCCCGTCTTCATCTATCATGATATTTTCAACCCTGACCGCGAGCAAGTAGAAGACCTCAAGGCACGCTACCGTGAAGGGCGCGTGGGCGATGTGGAGGTCAAGGAAAAACTGGCACGCGCCCTCAACGCCTTCTTAGACCCCATTCGCGAACGACGCGAGCAGTTTGCCCAAGAGCGCGGGCTAGTGGAAGAGATCATCTACACGGGCACGCTCAAGATGCGCCAAATTGCCGACGAGACCCTGGAGGCAATGAAGCAGGCGATGGGACTGCGCGGCATTTGGCGCACCATTGAACGCAAGGCGCGTGAACGGATGAAAGAGATGCCTCCCGCTCCCTAACCCATCGTCCGTATTCTCCTACACACACCCTCCATGTTTGCACAGTTTGCCGCGTTGAACGCTCCAAATCAAGGACAATTACCAGAAAATAATCGACCGTTTGGCACGCGAATTGCTATGAACAGAGACGAGCGCTCGGTGAGCGCTGCTCAAATGCGAGGTATACGATTATGCGAATGAACCTACTTTTGCAGTTAGCGACGGTGTCAGTAATTGCGCTGGGCATGTTCAGTACAGCATGCGCCCAGCTGGGACCGAACCTTGTCGTCAACGGTAGCTTCGAGGAACCAGAGTCTGACAACAGGTTCGGGCACAATCCTGCCACATGGTTCACTGGGCAGTCCTTCTCAGGATGGAGCGTGACCCAAGGCAGTATCGACATTTTGCGCTCAGGGCTTTTCCCAGGCGGCGGTTCGAATGTCGGAAACGGCAACGCCTACGAGGGACGCCAATATGTGGACTTGAACGGAACCATCGGCATCGGTGGTATTGCCCAGACGATAACCCTCACGCAGCCCGGCGTGTACCGCCTCAGCTTCGCAATGTCGGGTAATACAGGACTGCTTGGAGACATGCATCCGAATGCGCCGCGCCCGATGCGCGTGCGCCTTGCGCAGGGCACTTCGGACATCTACAATAATATTTTTGTCTGGGATCCTGCCAATCACCTGACTCATACGGGACACGGATTCGACAACGCAATCTCGTATGATTGGCATCAGGTCGACATCACCGTCAGTGCACCTGGCAGCTACACCCTTAGCTTCACGAGTCTGTTTTTGGAGGAAGAGGAAGCGTTTGGTCCTGTGTTGGATGATGTGCGCTTCCAGTTAGTGCCTGAGCCTGCGTCGATGCTGGCATTGGGCGCGGGGCTTGTGGGACTGCTGGCGCGTCGTCGCCTGCGCTCCTAAGAGGGACGGCAGTTCCCATTTGCTTGCTTTGTGGATGCTACAGTACACGGAGGGTACTCTCGTCAGTGCCGATGAGTTATACCCTCTGTGCGAATATCAACGCCAAAAACGTAGTCCGCCAGTGGTAAGCCTGCGTGTGAGCGTATGATTGCTTGCAGGAATCGCGTCTCCTGTATCGAACAACCGTTCGGTACAGGAGGTGAATTGTATGAGGCTACTTGCGACGACGCTAAGCGTGGTACTATTTCTCGCAGGTTGGGCGCAGGGGCTGCAGGCGGGCGCCACTGCCAACAAGATTACTCCCACCAAGCAAGTGTTCCTTGCTGGCTACTCGCCGAATCGCCCGAATACGGGCGGCGTCCACGACGATATTTGGGCGCGCGCCCTCGTGGTGCAGGTGGGCGACGAGCGAATCGCCATCGTAGTGTGCGACCTGCTGGGGCTGCTGCGCGACGATGTGCAAAAAATCCGCCAGCGCGTACGGTCTGTGCCCCCCAACCGTGTGATGGTGCTGTGTACGCATGTGCATTCCGCGCCCGATACCATCGGGCTGTGGGGACCCTCACCGACCCAATCGGGACGCGACGAAGAGTATATGAACTTTTTGATTGAAACCGTTGCGAAGACCGTCGACGAGGCAGCGAGTAAACTCCAACCCGCGCTTGTGGGCTTCGCGAAGACCACTATCGAAGGCGTCGCCAAAAACTATCGCATCGAACAGATTCTGGACACCGAAGCGGCGGTGATGCAGTTCCGCAGCAAGGCGGACGGCAAGGTCATCGCCACGCTGACCAACTTCGCATGCCATCCCGAAGTGCTGAACAACGACCAGCTGACCAGCGACTTCTGCCACTGGTACTACCAGACGATAGAACGCGCGGTGGGCGGAGTGGCGATTTTCGCGAACGGCGCGCTGGGTGGGATGATTTCGCCTGCGGCGGACGACCCGAATGCACCCAAAGGACGCGACTGGGCGCGTGCGGAGCAGTTCGGTACGACCATCGCCAACCGCGCACTGGAAGCCATCGCCAAAGCAGCCTTCACCGACACCGTCACGCTGCAGCATATTGAGGTGACCTACACTGTGCCACTGGAAAATGAGCGATTCAAACTCGCGCTGGCAGCAGGTGTGATTCCTGCAGGTCCATCGTTTAGCGACGGCAAGGTGACGACCGAATCGCACTTTATTCGGCTGGGCGACGCCGTGATGTTCACCATGCCTGGCGAGGTGCTGCCGAATCTTGGCATCTTCTTGAAGCAGCGTTTCAGGATGTTTGGCGACCCCGTGTTCCTGTTCGGGCTGGCGAACGACGAACTGGGCTACATCCTTGCCCCGCCCGACTACTACCTCGACCTGTACAACTATGAGCGTAGCATGTCGGTCGGTTCGGAGATTGGACACGAGATGGTGCAAGCGGCGCGACGCATCATGGCGCAGTTGACCCCGCGCACTATCCCCCCTGCCGCTGCAGCGCCTGCCGAAAAGTCGACGATTGAGCAGGAGCTGGAAAAGTACCTCAAACGCTTCCGCCCCGACCGCGCAGGCAACTTCAAGGCGACCTACCGTCTTGTGCTAGAGGGCGCGGGCGAGTTTTATTTGCGCATCGCAGAGGGCAAGGCGACTCTCAGCCGCGAGGGAGCTCCCGCCGAAGCAGCGGTAACTGTCCGCGCACCTGCCGAAGTCTTCGTGGCGATTATCACAGGCAAGCGCGACCCGCTGGACGCTTACAACACGGGCGAACTACAGATCGAAGGCGACATCGGGATTGCGCAGTACCTGCTATTCGTGTTTGAGTGAGGCACGAAAAAAAAGCAGGAGGTTACACCCCTCCTGCCCTCACTATCGGATGCCCCACCACTTAGGCGCGTGGGCGTCGACGACGGGTTGCTAATCCCACCAGCCCCACGCTCAGCGCGAGCATTGACGCTGGTTCGGGCACTAACTGCAAACGCACATCGTCCACAATCGGACCCCCATATGGACCTTCCGTGTACAGGCTTGTGAAACTCAGAGTGTAGTTGCCAGGCGCACTGAGCAGAATGTCCACTTGATGCCAAGCATATTTCAGCCCATTTGGAATCCCGTGCCCACGATGCCCCGGATGGTCAGCGCGTCTCCAAACGAAAATGTTGTCATAGATTGGAGTCGCTCCAAGAGCCAGTTGCACGCGCATCGGGCGTGGGGAATCGGGAAAGTAGCTAAGGTCGGTGTCGTTGTAGCCCGTGTTCCCAGACATCGCGAAGCTAAGGCGATAGACGCCCGACATCCCAACAGTGATGGTCTGGGCAATCCCTCCAACAGCATCTTCGCCGTTGAGATCGACATACTGAACCCCGTCGAAGGCGTTGCCAGGAGCAACATTCAGCAGCCCTGAGCGTTCCAGACCGATGTTTCCCTGAGTTACAGTCCAGTTGCCGAAAGTCTGTCCCGCGAACCAAGTGCTTGGGTTGTTGCCCCAGTTGTTTGTGCTCTCGGGTTCTTCGAAGCTCCCGTTAATCACGAGGTTCGGGCCGAGCGCGCTCGCTTCGCTGAGCAACCGAAGTGCGATAACCATCGCCGCTACAACACGCAGGTATGAACTGACTCGCATGTTGGTACACCTCCTGTTCCAATCTGAGCGATTGACTCGCTCTACTGTTGCGCTGGCAGCAAGGAGTGTGCCACCGAGCAGCTTCCGTGCCAGTGTTCGTGCCTGTTTCCGCATCAAGTCCCGAAAAAAACTTAGCCACTGACCAGCCATTGTACTGTGGCGGGATACTTCGGTGGTTGATTACGGTACGCTCGGACGCGCCGAGCTTCACCCGCCAAGTGGGTTAGTGCTCTACGCAACAGGAGTACGCTCTGCTCGAAGGTCTGCCGCGCAGTCAGGTATACTTATGCTGGACACTCACGGTGTGCCATCGATCAGGCAGCGCGCTACTACAGATTGCGGAGGGAGCCGATGGAGAATCGTACGGAGGCACTGCTAACTGAGTTACGCGCAGCGTTGCAGCAGCCAGACGGCGCGCTGCAGGACTTGTTGGAGGAATACGCCCCCCAAGACTTGGCAGAAGTGCTGACGCTGATGGACAGCACCGCAGAGCAGGCACATGCGCTCTTGCAAATGGATGAGGCGATCGCCTCGGAAATTCTGGAATACCTGGAACCTTCACTGGTCAGCGAGATTCTCGAGCACATCCCGTTGGAGAAGGCAGCGCACCTGCTGCAACGGATTCCCGCCGATGACGCTGCACAAATCCTCGACAAGTTAGACCATTCTAAAGCGGCTGCGCTCCTACAGCAGATGGCGCCTCCAGAAGCGCGCGAAGTGCGCGAGCTCTTAGAGTACCCTGAAAACACGGCGGGACGCCTGATGGTGCGCCAGTATGTGCGCGTGCGACCCGACTGGACAGCGGAGCTAACGCTGGACTATCTGCGGCAGGTCGGCAGCGAAATTGAAACTATCTATTATCTCTATGTAGTGGACGCGCGTCAGCGACTTATTGGGGTCTGCTCGCTACGCGATGTGGTCGTCAGCGACCCCAGTAAACGCATCGAGCAGATCATGGAGACGGACATCCTCGTTGTCAAGCCCGAAACCGACCAAGAGGAGGTCGCGAATCTGCTGTCCAAGTACGACCTGCTGGCAGTGCCCGTAGTGGACGAGCTGGGACGGATGTTAGGCATTGTAACAGTGGATGATGTAGTTGATATCTTAGTTAGTGAAAGCACTGAAGATGTGTTGAAACTGGGGGGCGTGGAGGCGACTGAAGCCCCCTACTTTCGGCAGAGTCCGTGGCAGCTTGTTCAAAAGCGCGTGCGTTGGTTAGTGTTTCTGTTTGTGGCGCAACTCTTTTCGGGTGCTGTATTGCGCTCTTATGACGATGCCATCCAGAAGGTCACCGCGCTGGCGTGGTTCATCCCGCTGCTCATCGGGTCGGGAGGCAACGCGGGGGCGCAGACGACCACCACCATCACGCGAGCGATTGCGCTGGGCGAGGTGCGCTGGCAGCAAGTGCTACGCGTAATGGCGCGCGAGTTCCGCACAGGACTACTGCTGGGCAGTCTGGTGGGCACAATAGGGATCCTGAACGCGCTCGTGTGGACTCGCGCGGGCTACATGTGGGATGAACAACTCCGCATCGCACTTACCGTCGGACTCGCACAGGTCGGCATCATCACGCTTGCGACCACTATCGGTGCGTCGCTGCCGTTGATTGCTAAACGGCTCAATATCGATCCTGCTGTGATGTCCGCGCCGTTTATCACCACCGTTGTGGACGCTTCAGGGCTACTGCTCTATTTTACTTTGGCGCAGTTGATTGTCTTTCGCTAAAGTGCTTTCCGAAGAGCCCCCTCAATCAATTGTTAGCACCTCTGACACGAGACGCGACCGCCGCAGCCTACTTTACAGGGGCTACTCTGGCTCCACGCCCAACTCGCGGAGCCGTTGCGCCAGCCGCTCGGCGCGTTGGCGTTCCTGCTCCGCACGCGCACGCTCCTGCGCCGCACGCGCCTGCGACTCCTCCAACGCCGCCACCAACTCCTCATACCCCACAAAACGCCCCCCATCAGGACGCACCACCACCAACTCCCCACCCGCCAACTCAAAACGCACACCCAACAACGGACTGACCCAACCCCGCATCTCAGCCACACGACGCAAGTGACCCGACTCGTCCCGCACAAAACCGTACAACTCCCCACGATCAGGGTCATAAATGTAATACTCCTGAACCCCATAACGCGCATAAAACAAACTCTTGTCCAACAACTCCATCAGCGTGTTGCTCGGCGAGAGGATTTCAAACACCACCTGCGGGGCGATGTTGTCCTCTTCCCACTGGCGGTAGGAGTCGCGGTCGCCTTTGGGGCGTCCGAAGACGACCATCACATCGGGGGCGACGCGGGTTTTGTTGTCGCCCTCGATGGGATACCAGAACAGGTCGCCTGCGACGAACACATCGGGTCGGTCGCGGAACATCGCGGCGAGTCCGCCCTGCAGGGTGGTGATGTAGCGGTACTGTTTGGTGTTTTGCGCCATCGGTTCGCCGTCGGTGGAGGGATACTCCACGACGGGCTTGGTTCCTGCCTGTGTGAGTGCCATAATCCGTGCCTCCTGTCGAAATATACCCCATGCGCAGTTTGGCGAGAGGGTACAATCGCGGGGAGCCTGCTATGCCGAACGACAAGCCGCTGGGCGAGATTGATCTGGACTGCTGGGAACAGTACGATGACCTCATCACGGATAGCCTGTGGCTGCTGGGCAAGCGCGACAACGCGGGTGCGCACGCGGCGGACTACTGGGGCAACTTCGCGCCGCAGATTGCGCACCAGGCGATGCGCCGCTTCACGAAGCCCGGCGAACTGGTGATTGATCCTTTTGTAGGCTGTGGCACGACGCTGATTGAGGCGGTCAGGCTCGGACGGTGCGCAATTGGCGTAGACCTACAGCCGTCCTGTGTGGACATGGCGCGGGCGCGGGTGGCGCAAGAGGCGGGCACAAGCGATACACGCACCGTTGCCCTTGTGGGCGATAGCACGCGCCCCGAAACCGCCGCCGCCGTGCAGGCGGTGATGCACCAATGGGGCTTCGCGCACGCGCACCTGCTCGTCCTGCACCCGCCGTATCACGACATCATCCGCTTCAGCGACGACCCCAGCGACCTCTCCAACGCGCCCAGCCTCGAGGCGTTTCTGGCAGGCTTTGGGCAGGTGGTCGGCAACTTCGCGCCACTGTTGGCGCAGGGTCGCTTCCTCGTGCTGGTGATTGGCGACAAGTACGCCCGCGGCGAGTGGGTTCCGCTCGGCTTCCAGACGATGGAAGTGGTCAGACAGCACGGCTTTCGGCTCAAAAGCATCTGCGTCAAGGACATCCACGAGAATCGCGGCAAGCGCGGGCAGTATCACCTGTGGCGCTACCGCGCCCTCAAGCACAACTTCTATGTGTTCAAGCACGAGTATGTGATGTTTTTTGAGAAGGTCGGCAGGTAGGTGCGTTCGGGTATCCTATGGGATATGAAACGCCTGCTTGTGGTCGGGATTGCGGGGCTGGCGCTGCTGGCGTCGGGGTGGACACAACTGCGCCAGATTCAGTTCAAGCACGAGGTGATTCTGCAGCGCGCTGCTTACACGCCTGGTGCGACCGTCAACGGCGTCGTCGTGCTGCAGGTGGATAAGCCCTACCATGTGAACGCGAACCCTGCCTCGGAAGACTACCTCATCCCCACCGAACTCAAACTCACGGCGGGCAAGGGCTACAAGGTCGGCAAAGTGGAGTACCCGAAGCCCTTCGAGAAGTCGTTTGGCTTCTCGGAGGGCAAGCCGCTGAAAATCTACGAAGGGCGCGTGCCCATCCGCTTCCAACTCACGCTGGATAAGAATGCGCCCAAGGGCAAACTGACCGTCAAGGCGACGCTGCGCTACCAAGCGTGCGACGACAACGCCTGCTATCCTCCACGCACGCAGCCGATCGAGATTGTCGTGCCCATCGCCGACAAGGAGGGGGCGCCGAACCCCAAGTACAACGAGGCAGTCGGCGCGGCGCAACCCGCTGACGCGCCGTCCAGCAGCGGACTGGTGGAGTATAGCCGCGGCGCGGGCGGGCTGGCGGGCTGGCTGGAAGAGTCGTTCCGCACGGGGCAGTGGGTGTGGTTCGCGCTGATTCTGTTTGTGGGCGGGCTGGCGTTGAACCTAACGCCGTGCGTGCTGCCGCTGATTCCCATCACGCTGGGCTTTTTCAGCATGCAGTCGCGCGGGCAGGTCGGGCAGCGCGTCGGGCTCAGCGCGCTGTACGCGCTCAGCATGGCGGCGATGTACGCGGTGCTGGGCACGGCGGCATCGCTGGCGGGCAAAGCGTTCGGCTTCCAGTTCCAGAACCCGTGGGTGCTGGGTACGCTGATTGCGCTGATTGTGCTGTTCGCGCTCGCGCTGTTTGGCGTCTACAAGTTCCAAGTGCCCCCTGCACTGATGCGCTATGTGGGCGCGCGGCAGGGCTGGCTCGGCGCGATTCTGATGGGGCTGCTGGCGGGCGTGGCGGCTGCGCCGTGCATCGGTCCCGTGATTGCCGCGCTGATTCCCATCGTCGCCGCGCTGGCGAACCCGATGGTCGGCTTTCTGGCGTTCCTCGCGCTGGGGCTGGGGCTGGGCGCGCCCTACTTCGTCGCGGGGCTGTTTTATGACCGCGTGCAGAAGCGTATCCCGCGCTCAGGCGAGTGGACGATACTGGTGGAACGCATCTTCGG
>Ga0197142_1001880_pt1 | contig 18938 bp, 20 predicted proteins | sample GBS60_MetaG_FD_148614 | JGI IMG/M metagenome (GOLD analysis project Ga0197142, IMG submission 148614) | Sediment microbial communities from Great Boiling Springs, Gerlach, Nevada, United States - GBS 60_MetaG | ecosystem: Environmental > Aquatic > Thermal springs > Hot (42-90C) > Sediment...
GCATGAGATGGCGATTGCGCCGCTGCACCATGCAGCGGCGACAGATGCGACTATATACTCACATAGGCGGCGCGCGCGGCGCCCAGGGAGATGGAACACTCTGCGAGTGGGTCAGCAGGGGTTGAATGAAAAGGGGACAAGAACGAGAAACAGCAACACTCTGCTCGATTGGAATAGGCAGGATGGCGACCAGCTCCTGCTCTGGTAGCGGTAGCTTAGCGGGGAGAAGCGCGGATGGCAGCGTGCCTGCCTGGCAGAGGGTACAACGGTTGCAATCACGCGGCTTTTCAGGAGTGGATTTGGCAGGCTGCAAGTTGTTCACGGCGCTGGCACAGCAGGCAGGGTAAGGGGCAACTTGATGACACGCACAACGACGCGCCCAAGCTGACCCCAGCGGGACAAGCCCCAGCCAGAGCGCCAGCAGCCATAACACTGCCGCACGCAACCCTATCCATGCGCGCTCGCCCATCTGGACAAATTATACCCACCTCTGTGGATTCCGGTTCCGCTTGAAAAGCCGTGGCGCCCAAGGATGTTCGAAAAAAAATCGTTCCCCCTGCGCGGTTTGGGGTGCTTTTACAGGGGCGTGAGAACCGCATCCTTACATAGCCCACCTGTATGGGTGTGGTGCCTGCACCCTGATTTTCGAACATCCTCCTGCAGCTCTCCAAGCAGGAAAGGATTGCAATGTGGGGTATAATATACAACTGGCGGGTCAAATACAAGCCCGCCGAATCCCTTTACGAATGGAGGTACAACAACGATGCGTGGACGAACGGTTATCGGTTCAATAATGGGACTCGCGTTGCTGATGCAAGCCAGCGCTCAGATCGTGCCCGACCTGGAAAGGGGCGGCTCGGTCTTCTGGAAGTTCAACAGCGGACGGTATGAGATTACGGGCGGCATGAGTATGTCAGGAGATCTTACGGCAAGCGACCCTCTCGAGTTCGCCTTTCAAGACCTCAACAACGATGGAATCGCTTTGGATGTGCGTTTGAATATAAGCGAGCTATTCCCTGATATCGGCATCGATTACTCCATCGACCTGATTGCCACCGTGATTTCGGACGATGGCAACACAGCCATTGTGCGCTGGTTCGCCAGTGACGACCCAAATCAGTGCGTAACGGTCAATATCGGTGGTACGACCGTGCAGGCACTGGTCACGCGTATTGAAGGCGCACTGCAGGGCATCATCACCCGCATCCCATGCCAAGCAAACCCCTACGACTCTGACTGGCGCAGTGTCTCCCTGTTGATTAATGAGAACGGAGGCGATGCGAACAACTACCTGCGAGCCGAAGGTTATCTCTTTTGCTTCCAAGACCAATCAACCTTTACCGTGGCTCGCATCTTCAACATGGACTGGGATGCGTATGGTGGTGGCGTCCTTGCGGGCGATGTGAACCAGGATGGCATCGTGGACGATGCCGACCTGCTTGCCGTGCTGTTTGCCTTTGGCTGCAGCTCTGGGTGCGGTGCAGAGGATATAAACGGCGACGGCATTGTAGATGACGCTGACCTCCTCACGGTGTTATTCAACTTCGGTAGCAGCTGTTAGCCCCTCTATGCTCCCTGCTCCTTACCTCCCCCAATGGAGCAGGGGGCACCGCCTCACTCTATCGGGTACAATCCCATAGGTGTTCTTAACCACTGCATAATAACGCGTCCCCCATCATGGGGGCAGGAGAGTAGGACGATGGATGGGCGAATCACACGCAGGGAGCTGCTTCGGTTGGGCATGGCAGGCGCCGCCAGCGTTGCACTGGCACCGTTTTCCACGCCACAGCGGCGCGCTCGTCGCACCAGGCAGGTGCGCAACATTATCTTTATGGTTTCCGATGGCATGAGCGCGGGCGTGCCTTCGCTCGCCGATGAGTTCGGCAAGTTGGTGCGCGGCAAAGGCTCCTTCTGGCACCAGCTCCTGCAAGACCCGAACGCCACGCTGGGCTTTTTTGACATGGCGTCGCTCGATTCGCTGGTGACCGATTCCTCATCGGCGTCTTCTGCGTGGGGCAGTGGGAGCCGTATCTTCAACGGTTGGGTGAACATGCTACCCGACGGCACACGCCTGACGCCCATCGCGCACCTTGTGAAGGCAGCAGGCAAAAAGGTGGGGCTGGTGACCACTACGCGCATCACGCATGCCACACCCGCCGGCTTCGCTGCCGTGCAACGACGACGCGACGAGGAAGATGACATCGCAACCCAGTATCTCGATGTGGTCGATGTGCTGATGGGAGGCGGATTGCGCCATTTTGATGCCAGCCTGCGCCCCGACCGACGCGACCTCATCCGCGACTACACGCGCAAAGGCTACACCTTCTGGAACAAGCGTGAGCAGGTTATCAGCAGCGAGCGACCCGACAAAGTGCTGGGGCTGTTCTACAACAGCCATCTGCCCTTCACGCTTGACCATATCCATTCGGAGGAGCTGAAGCGCACCGTGCCCACTCTGGCGGAGATGACACGCAAGGCGCTGGAGATTCTCAGTCGCTCATCCGAGGGCTTCCTGCTGCAGGTAGAAGGCGGGCGCGTGGATCATGCTGCCCACGCCAACGACGCCGCTGCCATTCTGTGGGATCAGCTCGCCTTCGATGATGCCATCGAAGTGGTTTACAACTTCGCTGCCCGCCGCGATGACACGCTGGTCATCATCACCAGCGACCACGGCAACTCCAACCCCGGCTTGAACGGCATGGGCAACGAATACCGTCAGAGCAACGCCTGCTTCGAGCGGCTCGCGCTGGCAAAATGCTCCTTCGAGCTACTGCCACGCCACCTGAAAGAGCGGACACCCGATGCCGTGCGCGAGGTTATCAAGGAGCAACTCGGCATCGAAATCAATCGAGAGGAAGCAGAGGCGATTGCCAATGCTCTGGCAAACCGCATGCCCCCCATCTGGAACCGCCAGCATCAGAGCCTGAACGGGCTGCTGGGGCAAATCTTGAGCAACTATAACGGCATCGGCTGGACCGGCACCAGCCACACTGCCGATTATGTGTGGCTCACGGCGCTCGGACCGGGACGCGAGGAGTTTCACGGGCTAATCCGCAACACCGACGCCTTCTATAAAATGCTCAAACTGTTCGGGCTGTCCCACAAGAATCCCTCGATGACCCCCCAAGAGGCACGCAAGTACCGCGCTCACCTGCCCGAATCGGCGGAACCCCATTGGGTATAAAAGAGGGGGAGATACCAGATATGAGCTTGACCATTATAGAAGGACGCTGGGAGGAGATATGCACACGAGCATCGGAGCTGCAAGGGCGCCGAGTTCGCCTTATTATCCTACCGGAACAAGAGGAAGCACCTCTCGCTCCGCACACTTCGCTGTTTGACTTTCTTGGCGACTATATAGGCAGCGTGCAGGGCACCAGTGAACCAGTATCCGAGCAAGCGGAAACAATCATAACGGACATCTTGGCAGAACGAGCGCGGGCAGAGGGGCTACAAGTATGATATTATGCGATACAGGACCTCTGATAGCTCTGCTGAACCAGAATGACCCTCAGCATCCACGCTGCGTGCAAGCAGCACAAGGTCTAACGGCGCAACCTCTCGTTACCACGCTACCCTGCTTCGGAGAAGCTATGTACCTACTCTGGCGTGTCGGTGGCTATGTCGCACAAGACCGTCTTTGGAACATGCGTAGAGATGGAAAATTAATTGTTCATCTGCACTCCGAACAAGAACTATCTCGAATAGAGGAGTTAATGCGGAAGTACCGCGATATCCCAATGGACTTCGCAGATGCTTCACTGGTCGTCTTGGCGGAGATATTCGGGCTTAAGCAGATATTCACCCTCGATAAACATTTTTATGCCTATCGGATAGATGGACAAGAGGCTTTTGAAATAGTTCCTTAGATTTAATTCAACCTGCATTGAGAATGGCATCGCTGCCTGCCGCATGGACGCGGTTGCGACCGCGCCGTTTTGCCTCATACAGCGCGTTATCTGCCTCATACAGGAGCGTCGCGGGCGCACTGCCATGCCGATAGGAAGCCACCCCAAAACTGGCGGTGATAGGCATGTGCCGGTTCTGAATCGCCGCTATCTGCTGACGCAATCGCTCCGCCACCCGAATCGCCTCTTGTAAATCGGTGTTGGGCAGCAGGATGGCGAACTCCTCGCCACCATACCGTGCTATCACATCATACGCCCGCGCCGACTGACGCAATACGGACGCTACCTGACGCAGCAGCTCGTCCCCTGCAGGGTGTCCGAACCGATCGTTAAACTGCTTGAAATGGTCGATATCCAACATGATGAGGGAGAGCGGCTGACCATAGCGTTCTGCCATCTGCACCAAGTTCATCAGCGATTCCTGAAACGCGCGATGATTGCGCAGACCCGTCAGACCATCGGTGATGGCTGCCTGCGAAAGCAGCGCGTTCATCGCCACCAGCTCCTGATTGGCTGTTTCCAGTGCCTGATGCGCCTGCTGAAGCTGCTCATAGAGCTGTTCCAGCTCGGCTTTCTGCTTCTCAATCTCCAGGCGCTGCGCTTCCTGCTGCTCGAAGGCGGACTGGAGTTGGTCCGCCATCGTGTTGAAAGCGCGCGCTAAGATGCCGAACTCGTCGCAGGCGGGATAGGGCACACGCGCCTCCCACATCCCCGACGCAAGTCGATTGACCGCCTTCAGAAAAAGCATGAGGTGCCGACGCACTATCCAGAGGGTGGTGGCAGTGACAACAAGCGTCATGAGCCATCCTGCCAGCACCAGATAGAGAACAGCGCGTTGAATCGCATACTGCATAGCACGCACCTGAGTGGGAGGGGTGCTGACCGTGAGCCATGCGACAGGGGCGCCATCGATGCCGTGCAGCGGGGTGCTGAGGCTCATCCCATCGCCCGACTCCTGCATCCGCACCTCCTCTCTGAATCCTCCCTCACCCCTTCCCTCTCCCCCCTTATGAAGGGGTGAGGGAGGGTTCACTATGGGCAAAATACGCACGGTGCTGGTGAGCCGTCCCCACAGTCGCGCCAGCTGCGCTTGGTCCAACCGCTTCGCGAACATCAACACGCCTGCCTGCGGCGTGGAGTAGTTCTCGCCCAGAATGGGTGCATAGGCGACGAGATAGAGCGTTCGCCCCTCTTGCAGAAAGCCCATCCCGCTGGAACCCCGCAGCGCACTCTGGAGCAAGGGATTATCCGTTCGCTGCATGCGGCTCACAGGCTCCCCGCTCCAATAAAGCACCTGTCCCCGCATGTCAAAAATCAAAATCGCATCCAGATAAAAATGGGGCATCGCCCAATCGAGGATGTTAACTTTGATCCATTCGTGATCGTGCCGTAGCAATGCGTCTCGGCACTCTTGCCAAACCGAATAGTCCTCACAGGTGCGCAGAAGTTGGCGACCCTCCTGATCCAGCAGCACCTGTGCCGATTTGAGCTGCTGGAGCAAAGTGAACTGCTGCTGTTCGGCAATCGCTCTTCGCATGGAGTGGATGGTCAGGAGTAGATAGGGCAATAGTAGCAGCGTGATAATCAGGAACATGCCCATTGCGAGTCGCCTGCCGACAGGGATTCGCGCCCATCCGAGCCACAGGCGCATCTTGGCATATCCAGTTAGCCCCCGTGCAATCAGTTGCCACCGATCTTTCACCATAGCCCGCTCCGAGTGAGGTTATTCCATATGGAGCGGTATAATTCCCATCGTGCGATTGGCACTGCGTGATTTGCAGAAATGCATCCACTGCGGCTTATGTCTGCAGGCGTGTCCGACCTTTGTGGAGACGGGTGAAGAGGCGGAGTCGCCGCGCGGACGCATCTATTTGATGCGCGCGGTGGTGGACGGCAAGCGAAATTGGGCGGAGGTGGCACCCCATCTCGACGCCTGCATGGGCTGTTTGGGCTGCCAGACGGCATGTCCGTCGGGCGTGCCCTATGGGCAGTTGATTGAGGCAGCGCGTGCCGAACTGGAGCGACATGCCCGCACCCCGCTGCAACGCTGGCTTCGGCAGATGGCGATTCGGAGCTTCACGACGCCTGGGCGCTTGCGTCGGATGCTTCGGGCGGCACGCCTGCTGCGCCTGAAGCGTGTGCCGCGCTGGTTCGCCCGATTGCTGGGCGCACCCGAATCGGCGGTGCAGCTGCCCCCATCGGACCTGTCCGACCCTTCTGACTTGTCCGACTTGCCCACCCGTATCGAACCTGCTGGTGGCAAGGTGCGTGGGCGGGTGGGGTTGCTGCTCGGCTGCGTGATGCGCGTGCTGTTCCCGCAGGTTCACCGAGCTACCGTCGAGGTGTTGACCCGTTGCGGGCTGGAGGTGCTTATCCCGCGTCAGCAGGGCTGCTGCGGCGCCCTTTGGCTGCATAACGGCTATCCCCGACACGCGCAGGCACTGGCGCGACGACTATTCAAGGCGTTTGCCGATGTGGATTATATCGTGGTCAACGCCGCAGGCTGCGGCTCCACGATGAAGGAGTATCCCCTGCTCTTCGAAGGCACACCCATGCAGGAGATGGCACGCCACTTCAGCCGGCGTGTGCGCGATGTGAACGAGCTGCTGATGGAGCTGGAGCTGCCCCCCCTTACAAAGCCCGTGCCGATGCGTCTCACCTATCATGATGCCTGCCACCTGATGCATGCGCAGGGCATTCGCGAGCAGCCCCGCCAACTGCTGCGCCAGATCCCCGGTGTGGAGCTAATCGAGATGGACGGTGCGGAGATGTGCTGTGGCTCGGCGGGTATCTACAATCTGCTGCAGCCCAAACTGGCGTCGGCTGCCCTGCGGCGTAAGGTGGAAGCGATTTTGGCGACGGGCGCCGAGGCGGTGGTCAGTGCCAATCCGGGCTGCACGCTGTGGATAGCGCAGGGGCTTGAGCAAGCGGGATACCCACTGCCCATCTATCACCCTGTGGAGCTAATGGCACGCGCCTGCACACCCACCCTATCTGACAAGTCAGACCTGTCCGACATGTCAGAATCAAGCTATCATGATGCGCTTCGAGCGTGAGCGTGCGCCGCGCTGGCTGCGGCGATGGTGCCCCAACGAGTATGTGCAGAGCGTGACGGAGATTACGCCCGAATCGCTTCAAGCACGCGGCATTCGCGCCCTGCTGCTGGACCTGGATAACACGCTCACACCGTGGCGCAGCCGCGAAGTGCCACCCGAAGTGGAAGCGTGGGTAAAGCGCATGCAGGCAGCCGGGATTGCCCTCTGCTTCGTCTCCAACACACGCAACATGGCACGGCTGAAATGGCTGAGCGAGCGATTGGGCATTCCCTACGCACGCGGCGCAATGAAACCGCGACGCGACATGCTCCGACGCGCCCTCCAGATGCTGAATGTGCCGCCCAAACATGCCGCCATCGCTGGCGACCAACTCTTTACCGACATCTGGGGCGGCAATCGGCTCGGACTCTACACGATCTGGGTGCATCCGATGCACCCGCGCGAATTTATCGGCACCAAAATCAGCCGGATGGTAGAGCGATGGATTCTGCGCCAGATCGAACCCTATCGACAACGCCTGTAGGGGCAGACCTGCGTGTCTGCCCTCTGCCCAACGCCGAGACGCAGCTGGTGGGCGTGCTGGGCTATCCCGTGCGCCATTCGCTCTCGCCCATCATGCACAACGCCGCCTTCCGCCACTTGGGACTGAACTGGGTCTATCTGGCGTTTGAGGTGCCACCCGAATCGCTGCCCGATGCGCTGCGCGGCATGCGCGCGCTGGGCATTCGTGGGTTGAATCTCACCATCCCACACAAGGAGGCAGCGGTTGCACTCGTCGATGCCCTGACGCCCGCTGCGCAAGCCATCGGCGCCGTGAATACCCTCTATTGGCATGAGGGGCAACTTATAGGCGATAACACCGATGCGGAGGGCTTCCTGCGCGCCTTGCAAGCGGCAGGCTGGCAACCGGGCGAACCGGCGCTGGTGCTTGGTGCGGGTGGTTCCGCCCGTGCTGTCGTTTATGCGCTCAAAAAAGTCGGCTGCCGCGTCGTGATAGCCAATCGCACGCTCGCACGCGCCCAGCAGCTTCAGCGTGCCTTTGGTGCCGAGCAGTCGCTGCCGTTGGAATCCCAAGCGTTGCGCCCGCTGATGCCTGCCCTGCAACTAATCGTGAACTGCACCTCGCTGGGGATGGAACCCGATTCAGAGGCGATGCCACCAGTGCCCCTCGATGCGTTGCCAACCGAGGCGTGGGTCTGTGATTTGGTCTATCGCCCCGTGCAGACGCGCCTGCTGCAGGCGGCACACCAGCTGGGCTTGCGCACCGTCGACGGGCTGGGCATGCTGGTGCATCAAGGCGCACTCGCCTTCGAACGCTGGACCGGTCAACCCGCCCCCCTGGAGGTGATGGATAAAGCCATCAGGGAGTCACCAATACACTGATGCCCATCGGGCAATTGAGGTATAATGCCAGTCGGTGATAGGAGATGGCAATTGTGGAGAAAACCGTGAGGCTCTCGACTCGCACGGCGGCGCAGCTCGGTAGCCTGGCAGCACAGACGGGTGCATCCGAGGATGCCCTTATCGAACAAGCCGTAGAGATACTTTTTGCCCTGCTTGCCGAAAATGACGCCGAACTCTCAGCGGTCTGGCAACAAATGGGCGCACCTGCACTTTATGAGATATGGGAGAACGAGCAAGACCAAATTTATGATAACTGGAGGGAACTCTATAATGTTTCGGAGAGGTGAAGTCGTTCTGGCTCGCTATCCCTTTACAGACTTGTCTGCCGCAAAAGCGCGCCCCGCCCTCATCGTAAGTGGTGAAACTTATCATCGCCATAGGTCGGAGTTAATCCTGGCAGCCTTGACCAGCAACCTGTCGAGTGCAACGGGAGACCTGGATTATATCTTGCAGGATTGGGCAGCTGCTGGCTTGAAGCTACCCACCGCCTTCAAACCGATTTTAGCCACCCTACACTTAGACCTCATAGTTCACCGAATCGGCACCCTGACAGAAAGGGATTTGGTTGAGGTCGAGAACCGCTTGCGCCTTATGTTGGATCTACTATAGCACCCTCTTATCCCATGCGGATTTCCCAATCATAGGGGATTTCAGGGGTATCATAGGGCAGGCGGAACTCGTCAGGCTGCTCCCGATTGTACGGCTCCGTCGGGAAATTAATCAGAAGCGACGGCTCCACCCCAATCGTTTTATAACCATGTGCCACCAACGGCGGGATAACCAGCAAAATCGGGTTCTGCTCCCCCATAAAGAACTCGTTAATCAGCCTGTAAGTGGGCGAATCGGGACGGCGGTCATACAGCACTGCCTTAATCATGCCCTTGACCACCACCCAGTAGTCGGTCTGCTTCTCGTGCCAGTGCCATGCGCGGATGACGCCGGGATAGTTCAGCGATACATAGGCTTGCCCGAACTTCTGGAAGATGGGATCATCGGCACGCAGCATCTCCATCAGGAAGCCGCGCTCATCCACATGGGGCGTCAATCGCTTGACCTGCACGCCCACAATCAAAGGCTTTTCGACTGCCATATTGCCATCATACCTCACTCTGTGCGCCGCCAAGATGGGGACGGAAAGCGCATAGCCACTGACCTTGGCAGATGGCTTCACCCCACATCCCTTCGCCTACCTGCTGGAAGGTCTCCAAGGCGCATTCGTACTCTTCCTGAACGCCGCGCCCATGGTCTAAGCGCACATAGTAGCGCAGGTTTTCAGGAGCATAGTCATACCAGTAGGGAACGGTCTCACCTGTGTGAATATCAATTGCATAGCGTGCCACTACATACACATAGGGAAAGGTCTGCATCGGGGCACGGAAGCGATTGCGGTGCTGCCACAGCCCATAGCCCGTCACGATGCCAACAAGCAGCGCGCCAAGAGCAGCCATTGCCAACGCGATACCGAACGCCAGCATCAGGGGTGACTCGCCACGACCCAAGAACTGCGCAGTGCCCATTAGCCCCAATGCAACCGCCAGAAAGCCCCCCAGACCCAGCAGCAGAAAGCCCACCAAAAGCAGTCGGCTCATCCATTCCTGCATGCCTTCTCGCATCGCGCATCCCCTACCGGTTAGGTTTTCCAATTACCCGCTCTTTTCCTGCCCTTTAAAAAACCAGCGGGGAGTGCGACACACTCCCCGCCTTCGGTCGCTCCGTCTTCAGACTGCCTTACTTCGGGACGACATTCCGCGCCTGCAAGCCCTTCGGTCCCTGAACAACCTCGAACTCGACTGGCTGCCCCTCGTACAGCGTCCTGTGCCCCTGCATGTTGATAGCGGTATGGTGCACAAAGACTTCACGACCGTCGTCGGCTACGAGAAAGCCGTAGCCCTTCTGGTCGTTGAACCACTTAACTTTGCCCGTAATCATCACTAACCTCCTTCCGGGCACAGACGGACGGGTGACCACCTGTCCCGTTTGTGATACAAGGGGATTATACCCGATATGCAACGCGAATCCTGCTTTTTGCAACCCCGATTGGGGATTGGGCAGGTTTTCCCCCGACAGAAACAGGAATCGCAAGCCGTCGCACGAAATGGAACAACGCAATGAGCAGACCAATGGGCAATCGAACGGGTCAACAAGGGCGCACATCCTGCTGGGTGCTAGGCGGACTGGGCTGCTTGGGACTGCTGATTCTGGCGTTTGTGCTTATCTATCTGCTTGGGCGCGCACTCCAGCAGAGCTTCGGCGGCACCATCCAGCAAGCCCAGCAGATGGCGATGAAGGTCGAACCGCGCCTGAAATCGCTCTATCAAGCCATTCAGCGGTATGCGAGCGACCATAACGGCAAATATCCCCCTAATCTGCAGGCACTCGTGCCCAAATATATCGACAAGGAGGCGCTGCAGCCTATCCCCATCGATGAAAAAACCCAAATCAAAATCATCTACAAGCCGCCGAAGCCCACCGATCCGGGCGATGTGATTATCTTGGAGCATCAGCCGCCTATTGTCTTCCGAATCAAAATGTTTGGCGAGTCGGTCGAGACCCGCATCACGCTGCAGGTTCAGAAGGACGGGCGCATCGCGCAGTTTCAGGAGAGTGTCAGCTCGTCTGGGGAGCGGCGTGTGCGTCAGCGTGTCCGCCCTTCCACACCATAAGCGGAGATGCTCAAGCGAATCGGCTTTCTGGGCAGGTTGGGATTAGTGGGGGTTCTGTGCGGGCTGGGATTACGGGGTGTGTTGATGGCGCAGCCGCTTGAGCCGAGCGTGCCCATCGAGAGCGTGCAGGATTGCTGGGCGCCCGTGCCCCAGGAGCCGGTGCTGGTGCCGCCACCGAAAATCCAGTGGCGTGGTGAAGCAAGCCCCTTTATTTTGCCCGCTGACCAAAAGGTGCCGATAGCGATTGAGGACGAGTCGTATCGCCCTGCGGCAGAGGCACTGGCGCGTGAGCTGGCGCGCTACGGGCTGACCACCACGATTGCCCTCGGCGAGTGGCAAGCAGCGCGAGGCATCTTTCTGGGTGGCAGCCGCGCACTCCAGCGTCAGTTCCCCGTGCCCGACCGACCGGGCGCGTATATGCTGAAAGTGGAGTCGCAGCGCGTGCTGCTCATCGGGCGATTCGCGGAGGGCGTCTTCTACGGCGTGCAGACCCTGATACAGCTGCTGCAGCCTGCCCCCAACCGCCTTCAAATAGCCTCACTTACCATCATCGATTATCCTGATATGCTGTTTCGGGGCGTGCATCTGTTTGGGGGCACGCAGCCAGAGTTCCATCGCCGCTTGATAGGCAATCTGGTGGGACATCTCAAGTTCAACAAACTGGTGGTAGAGTGCGGCTACAGCCAGTGGGAGGCAATCAAGCCCGCTTGGGTGGAGTTCTCAGTGCCGAAGGCGAACCTGCGCGAAATCGTCGCGCTGGCACAGGCGAACTTTTTGGAACCTATCCCACTGCTGCAGTCGCTGGGGCATATGTCGTGGGTCTTTCGCAACAATGCCAATGTGGAGCTGGCAGAGGACCCCGAAACGCCCTGGGCAATTTGCCCGCGACGCGAAGCATCGAAGCAGCTGCTGCAACGGCTCTTTGACGAGGTGCTGGAGATTTTCCCGCGCCGCGCCTTCCATGTGGGATTAGACGAGATTACGCTGCGGGGGCGCTTCCCATATAGCCCCGAATGTCAAGGCGCAACTGTCGCGCAACTCTTCAGCGAACATTTCCGCTGGCTGGTGGGGGAGCTGCAGGCGCGTGGGGTGCAGGAGGTGATGCTCTGGAGCGACATGCTGTTGAGCCGTGAGGAGGCGCATGATGGCGCCGCAAACGCTGCGAATGCAGATGCCGCACGCTTCACCCGCGAGCAGGTGCTGAACGCCGTTCAGGAGGTATCTCGCGCAGCAGGCAAAGAGGGGCAACTCACGCTGCGGCTGTGCGATTGGCACTACACCCCCACCGAGCATTACCGCAGCCTCGAAGTGTTGCGCCGCGCCGGCTTCCAACGACTGGTTGCCACCACATGGTACAACCCGCGCAATATTTACACCTTTGCGCAGGCAGCGCGCCAGCAGCGCATCGACGGCTTGCTCCAAAGCACTTGGGCGGGCTACTCGCTCACCGAGAAGAGCCTGCGCGATGCCTCCGAGCAGTTCATCGCCTATGTGCTGGCAGCCATCTATGCGTGGAACAGCAGCGCGCCACCGCCCGAACAACTGCCCTTCGATGTGGAGTGGTTTTTCTACGAGCGATACTGGTGCGACAAAATCCCCTTGCAGCCCCAGTCGGGCTTTCTGGTAGACCTGCGCCCGATTTACAACCTGCGCCTGAGCGAACTGGCACCCTCGCTGTCTGCGCCACTCCCCACGGGGCGGGCACGCCTGCGAGGGTATCTGTTCCAGCTGGCAGACTCGCCCGAATCGCCGAACGCGCTGATGTTAAGCAGCACGCAGGCACCGAGTGAGCCATCACGCTACCCACGCGAGGTGGTCATTCCGCTGGCGCAGCTGGGGCAGGTGAAGACCCTTTGCCTGTTGCACGCCACAGGCTGGCAAGTGGAGCGCAACACGGAAGTGGCACGCTATGTGCTGGAGTACGCCGATGGTACGCAAGCGGAGCTGCCCCTGCTGTATGGGGTGCATGTGCGGGCATGGAACGATGCAGGCGCCGCCATCGAGTCGCCGCCCATCTGGAGTCAGCCGACCCCTGATGGACAGCGGATGCGCCTCCGCCTGCTGCGTTGGCACAACCCTCATCCAGAGAAAACGGTGCGTACCCTCCGATTGCGTGCATCTCATCCCACAGTGGGCTACATGCTGCTGGGCTTGAGCGCCATCGGGATGGACTCACCGCGGCGCTGAGCCGTCTCATGCTGTCTCGAAACGGGGGGCACTGGGCAGAAACTATTCAGAAGGGCAATGTGGGCAGTAGATGATGAGGGTCAAACGCCTGCTTGAGGCGTGCAGCAAGCTGTGCTACGCCCGCTTGGGCAGCAGCGTTCGTGCGAGGGGGCACGCCCATCTCCTTGGCTTCGGGAGGCAAGCACAACGCTTGCCACTTCAGGGGCGATTCGCGCAGGCTTTGGAGCAGCTGCATCGCGGATGGCTCCGCCTCACAGGCTACATAAAGCACGCCGCTGCCCGCATGGGCATAAAGCGTGCAGCCTCCGATAGCCGTCAGTTGCTGCATCCAATCTGCCGCCTCGCTGCTGCGCATCAAGAGCTTGACCAGCAAGAGATGGTTGCGCGGTGCCAGCCAATCGCGCAGCTGTCCCAGCTCCTCGACGGGCACTGGCTCAAACGAAGCCTCAGGGTAAGTCTCGCGCAGCCAGCGCAGCTGCCACTCGATGCCTGCTTGCGAACCCGAGAACTCTATTAAGAAAACAGGGGGTTGAGTCGCCTCCTGCTCCCACCACAGCAGATCGAGGCTGTCGGGCTGCAGAGGCGATGCCATCAGCTGGGCAAGGGTCGGTTCGACCGCTTCCCAGCTGGGCGCACGCCAGCGCACCGCTTGACGCATTGCGGGCAACGGTGCCACTTTGAGCGTGATTTCGGTGATAATAGCGAGCGTGCCCCACGAGCCGCACAGCAGCCGATGCAGGTCATAGCCCGCCACGCTCTTGACCACCTTCGCCCCGCTTTTGAAGGGCACGCCATCGCCTCGCACCGCTCGCAGCGCAAGCAACCAATCGCGAGGCGTGCCGTATCGGAATCGCCACGAGCCGCTGCGGGCACTCGCCACAATACCGCCAATGGTCGCCTCGTTGGGCAACGGCGGATTCCAAGGCAGATACTGCCCATACTGCCCCAACACGCGCTGCACCGCACTTAGGCACATTCCCGCCCCGACGGTGATGACCAAATCGGCAGGCGCGTAGTCCACGATGCGGTTCATCCGACGCGTGCAGAGTGCCCAGCGGTAGGGTTCGGGCAGCTGCAGGGCGGTCAGGTGCGTGCCGCTGCCTGCCACCACAAAGGGCAGCCGATAGCCGACAGCGTACTCCACCAGTGCCACCACCTCCTGCTCATTTTGCGGGGCGACCACCGTCTCTGGAGTCTGACCCCCAACGGCATAGGTCGCCCCTTCCGAAAGCAGAACACCCTCGGAGCCGACAATCGCGTGCAATCCCTCTCTCATGAGTGGGCGAACATTTCGCGCAGTTGCACGCCCAATCCGGACGCATCGGATGGCAACACGCGTCCCTCCTGCAGAATAGCCCCTTCGAAGGGGTCGTTCAGCAGGTTCAGGTGGCTATCCAGATCGAGATGGTCGGCAAGTGGGGCAATTTGAGCGGCGGCACTGATGGCAAGGCTGCTATCCGAGTAGCAGCCATACATCACCGCCAGCCCCATCGCCCGCGCCGTGTGAACCATCCGAACCGCTTCGCTGATGCCACCGCATTTCATAAGTTTAATGTTGATTCCGTGTACACGGTCTGCCCAGCGCACCACATCAGCGCAGTCGAAGCAGCTTTCATCGAGAAAGAGAGGCAAGGGAGATTGGCGATAGAGTTCGGCTAAAGCATCTTCCTCACCGCGTCGAAGGGGCTGTTCCACATACTCCACGCCCCGCTCCGCAAGCCAGCGGCACATGCGGATGGCGTCAGGCAGACTCCAGCCGCCGTTTGCGTCCACCCGCAGCACAGGCGGAGGCTGATAGGCACGCGCCGCTTCCCGTACCGCTTCGAACATCGCCTGGTCCGCCTCGATGCCGTCGGGACTACCCAACTTGATTTTGAGGGCGCGGGCATGGGTCTGCTCCAGCCAGTCATGCACGCGCTGCCGCGCCACCTCCGGCGGATTGATGCCGATGGTGACGGAGGTGGGCACGATTCGCTCGCGAGAAAGCCCCAGCAGCTGCCACAGCGGGAGACCTGCCCGCTTGCCCAACCAGTCGAGCATCGCCATATCGAGCGCAGCGCGTGCAGCAGTAGGAATGCCTGCCTCGCGTAGGCGATGCTCCGCCTCTTGACGCTGCAAAGGGTGCAAATCGGCGAGCAGCTCACATGCTGCTTCGAATGCCTGCAACAGAACTTCGGTCGGCTGACGATGCTCGCCGATGGAAAACGGAGAGGCCTCACCCCAGCCCTCGATGCCCTCCGCCTCAATCCGCACCCAGAGATTGGTCGTCTCAGCCGTCGTGCCGCGACTGATAGTGAGCGGAAACCGCTTCCGCACCGTAAAGGTAGTGAACGCTATCTGCATGCCGCGCTTCAAGTTCGACAGCATAGCAAGAGCATCCTGTCAATTGAAAGTGTCCGCTATCCCGTCCAGAAGGGAGATGAGCAAGCAGGCGAAATTTCACGGGCAAATTGCTTGCTTCGAACGCGGGCGATGTAAAGGGCATAACTCTAACGCCCCAACCAACAGCAGCCCCACATCCAGCGTTGTTTTGCCCAATTGGGGCAGATAGTGATAATGCTCAAAGGGGTGCAGGAAGGTCATCGGCAAAAAGGTAATCGCTTGCCAAAGCAGGAGGCTGCCAAACAGACGCCAGTGCCGATAAAAAGCGACCAGCACCCCCGCATAAGCCATTAGCATCACCAGATGGTCCCACGGCTCCTTGAGCAGCCACAGCGACGGCTCTGGCAGTGCCACCTGCCAGTAGTGCCAATCCCTCACAGGCGGGACAAGTTCGCTGAAATAGTCCCACAACGGTCCCGAGAGGCTGCTGCGTAGCTGTTGGTGCTGATAGCGGCTCAGCTCCAGCGGGATGAGTGTCAGGCGCAGCCCCACTATCAGCGCAGCTGCCAGCAACACACCTCCGCCAGCCGCCCAGCTCATGCTGCCCGATGTCCCACGCAGCCAAAAGATAAGCCCCAGCCAGAGCGGCAGCAAGGTAATCGCCTGCTCGTAGGCGCCCAACGCAAGCAGATAGAGCAGCACGGCAAGTAGCAGGCAATGCCAGCGTCGGCTCCGCAACCCGATTAGAAGGCAGTAGAGGCTCCAGATGCTCAAAGCGGTCATGAGCAAGGCGGTGCGCGAGGGCACCCAGCCGATAAGGCGCTCATACTCGGTGCCCATCAGGCGATGGATTCCCCACAGCATGGCGCCCACCGCCAGCACCCATTGCCATCGCCACGCCCTTGCGAGCGTTTGAAAACCCCCTCCTTGAGATTCCCCCTGCGAGCAGGAGGAACCAACCCGATTCGGTTCCCCTCGCCAAGCGGGGGGAACCTGCAGGAGGGGGGCGAATCGAATTATCAGGGCGACAAGAACCAGCCCCATAATGAACCACCAGTCCGACCAGCCCCTGAACAGCGCGGTCAGCCCCGTTTGCTGTAGGCTGAGCATCAGCGCGCTGAGACTGGCGAGCGCGTCGGCGTGGGGAAAGCCTATCTGACGGGCGAAAGTCCGCACGGCAAACATCAGTCCCAGCGCGGTCGCCACCATCAACAGCCAGTTGGTGAGCCGATAACCCCACGCCCGCTCGCCGTAGAGCGTGTAGTCCAGCACCAGCGACAAGCAGGTGATGGGGCGATAGAAGCCGTTTTCCAGAAACCAGTCGCCAACAAACCATCGCCATGCGCCCGACAGCCCACCGGAAGCCCGAATCGCATCCAGCATCACGGCGGTATCGCTGTCCGCACGCAAGGGGATAGCCACGAACACCTGAGGCAAAACCAGCAGGTGCAACGCCAGCACAAGGGCGAGGGGCACGCCTGCCCGCATGCCCCCACAGCTATTTGCCTTTAAAGAAATTCGCGTTTTTCTCAATATAGTGGCGCCATTCAGGTGGAACCTCTGTGTCGGCATAAATGGCGTTCACGGGGCACTCCGGCTCGCATAAACCGCAATCGATGCATTCATCAGGATGGATGTAAAGCTGGTCTTCGCCCTCATAGATGCAGTCGACGGGGCAGACCGCCACACAGGATTTATCTTTGACGCCGATGCATGGCTCACAGATGACATAAGGCATCGATCCATCTCCTCCTGCCCCAATTATACCCGCTACCGACTCTTCTTGATGGCTTGTTCCAGGTCCTCCAGCAGGTCTTCTACATCCTCCACTCCCACCGAGAGTCGGATGAGCGCGTCGGTGATGCCGATGCGGGCGCGCTCTTCCGGTGGGACGGAGGCGTGGGTCATCGTGGCAGGGTGGCACATCAGCGATTCGACGCCACCCAGCGATTCGGCGAGAGTGAAGAGGCGCGTGCTGGAGAGGAACCTCATCGCGCGCTCCACTCCGCCGTGCAACTCCATCGTCACGATGCCGCCGAAGTCGCGCATCTGCTGGCATGCCAGCTCGTGTCCGGGATGGGTCGGCAACCCAGGATAGCGCACCTGCTTCACCTCTGGGTGCTGTGCTAAATACTCAGCGATGCGGCGCGCGTTCTCGCAGTGCCTTTCCATGCGCAAGGCAAGCGTCTTGATGCCCCGCAGCACCAAAAAGCAGTCAAGCGGTCCGGGCACCGCGCCCGCCGCATTCTGATAGAATTTCAGTTGCTCATAGAGTCCGCGGTCGCGCAGGCAGAGCGCACCTCCCACCACATCGGAGTGCCCACCCAGATACTTCGTGGTGGAATGCACCACAATATCGGCACCAAACTCGAACGGCTGCTGCAGGTAGGGAGTGGCGAAGGTGTTGTCGACCACCACAAGCGCCCCATGCGCATGCGCCAACTCACAAACTGCCCGCAGATCGACAATCGAAAGCATCGGATTGCTGGGTGTTTCGACCCAAAGCAGCTTGGTGTTCGGGCGGAAGGCGCGGCGCAGCGCGTCGAGGTCGTCGCCATCGGCATAAGAGAACTCGATGCCATACTTCGCCCACACTCGCTCAAAGAGGCGATAGGTGCCGCCATATAAGTCGCGGGTCGCCACCACATGGTCGCCCGGTTGGAGCAAGCTCAACACGGCATTTTCGGCTGCCAGCCCGCTGGCGAACGCCAGCCCATACTCCACCCCCTCCAGCGATGCCAGATTGCGCTCCAGCACCGCGCGGGTGGGATGGTCCGAACGCGAATACTCATAGCCTTTATGCTGCCCTGGCGCCGATTGAGCGTAGGTAGAGGTCAAATAGACAGGCGTCATGATGGCGCCTGTGGCTGGATCGGGTTCAACGCCTGCATGAATCGCTTTGGTTGCAAAGCGCATGAGGGAACCTCCTTATGGGTGATTGGGCAAGCCGAGCAGGTGTGCCAGCGTGTGAACCAGATCATATTTGGTCAGCACCTCATATTGCCCGTCTTCGATAGGCACCAGCACGGCGGTCTCGCGGCTAATCAGATCGGTCAGCTCATCCAGAAAGGTGTCGGGCGAGACGGTCGGGAAGGGTGGGGTCATCACCTCGCGCACCACATATGCCTGCAGGTCATGCCCCTGTAGCACCATGCGCATCAGGGTGTCCTCCAGAATGGACCCCACAGGCACACCGTGCTCCATGACGGGCAACTGCGACACATCATACGCCTCCATCCGCTGGAAAGCGGTAAGCAGAGTGTCCTGTGGGCTGACCGTGAGCAGTTGGCGCACGGGACCGCGCTGGCGTTTGGCGTCGACCAAGTCGCGAGCGGTCAGCTTGACGCGCGGCTCGTAGCAGCGATGCTCGCGTAGCCAATCGTCATTATACACCTTGT
>Ga0197142_1001882_pt1 | contig 18921 bp, 10 predicted proteins | sample GBS60_MetaG_FD_148614 | JGI IMG/M metagenome (GOLD analysis project Ga0197142, IMG submission 148614) | Sediment microbial communities from Great Boiling Springs, Gerlach, Nevada, United States - GBS 60_MetaG | ecosystem: Environmental > Aquatic > Thermal springs > Hot (42-90C) > Sediment...
TGCCAGTAATGAACTCGGCCAAGGTCCACTCCCATTTTCAATTGGTGCGCGCCGGCCAGGGAAAAAGACGGAAGGAAAAGATTCGCCAGGTACTGCTCACGTCCTGCCTTGCGCACGGCGTCGGCGAAATAATTGCCGCGCTTTCCTTCGGGCAGGATATCCAGGGGCTGATGACCCTGGGGAATCTCCCGCCCGTAAGTGCGAGTCAAGGCGCAACCCAGCTCGAGCAGAAAGCCGCGTCCCAGGTAAGCCTGATCCTTGACATAGAAAAACCACTGGCGCGAGCGACGGTCTACGGTCGTTTCCCACGGGTCCAGTGCGGTCAAGCCGGTGCGCGGCGCCGTCCAGACGTTGATCAGCAGGCCGGTGTAAAGAATGTTGGAGGAAGTGAGGTTGAACTGATTGCGCAGCAGATTGCTGCTGCGCCAGCTTGTCGTGCGATCCTCGCCCTTGGGCAGGTCCTCCACGACGTGCTTGATGTAGTGCGCGTCGAGGTTCTCGGAAAACCAGGCGCGACCCTTGCGGATGGGACCGGAGATTCCCAGACGCGGCGTCCATCCGTCCAGAATCAGACCCTTGCGATTTTCCACGCTGGGGATGAAATTGGTGGCCGAGTAGCGCAGCCGATCGTCACCGGCGCTGGTCTTGATGGCCAGCGCCCCCGCGGCGCCCTTGCCGTACTCGGCGGTCAGGGCGCCCGTGGAGACCTCCAGGGAACGCACGCTGTCGACGCTCAAACGCGTCTCGAACCGCCCGCTCAAAGGGTCGTTGAGCTGGAACCCGTCCAGCGTGTAATAGGTTTGCTCCTCCGGAGCCCCGCTCAGGTGCACTCCTCCGCGATGGTCTTGCACCACGGCGGGCAGGGCGCGCAGGACGTTGCGCAGGTTGTTGGTCGTGGGATAGGGAATGGCGTGAATCTCGGTGGCCGTGATGCGCTGCTGCGGCGCCGAGCGTTCGGGGTCCACCGCAGGAGGCGAATACGAAACGGTGACGCGCTCGAAGATCTCCTGCTGATGATTGAGCACCAGGGTGATCTCTTCTTCGCCCCGCTCGAGCTGAACAGGACGTTCGGCGAGGCGGAAGAAGCCCTCGCGTTCGGCGCCGATCCAGTATCGGCCGGGCGTCTCCAGATGCACGACGAAAGTTCCGCGTGCATCCGTGACGATCTGGCGGGCGGGTGCGGCGACGGAATCCGGACGCAGCGTGACGCGCGCCCCCGCCACCGCGGCGTTGTTTTCGTCCACGACGCGCCCGTTGACGCGCACACCGTCGTTCAGCGCCTCAAGCAGGGCAGCGCACACCGCCGGCCACGCCCACCGCATTCTCACGATGTCGCCACCGAACGCCAATATACAATGGTTCTTTATGGGAGTCCAAACGCGATGGGCAGCGCTGCTGCCGTGGCTGGCCTTGACGGCCGCGGCCCAGACCTCGCCGCACCTGGGAAATCTGCGACAACTGACGTTCGGGGGGCAGAACGCCGAGGCTTACTGGTCGCCCGACGGACGCCGTCTCATCTTTCAGTCCACCCGCGAGCCGTACCGCTGTGACCAGATCTTCATCATGAACGCCGACGGCTCCGACGTCCGCCTGGTTTCCACCGGCAAGGGGCGCACGACCTGCGCGTACTTTCTGGCCGACGGCAAGCACATTCTTTACGCCTCCACCCACGAGGGCGGCGAGGAATGTCCTCCTCCCCCGGACCGCAGCCAGAGCAAGGTGTACGTCTGGGCCATTTATCCTACCTATGACATCTACCTGGCCACCGAGGACGGCCGCCTCGTGAAAAAACTCACCGATTCGCCCGGCTATGACGCCGAAGCCACCGTGTGCTGGAAGACCGGCAAGATTGTTTACACGTCCCTGGCCTCGGGCGATCTGGACCTGTGGATCATGAACAGCGACGGCTCCGGCAAGCGACAGATCACCAACCGCGTGGGCTACGACGGCGGCGCCGTGTTTTCGCGCGACGGCAAGAAGCTGGTCTGGCGCGCGCACTACCCGCAGGAGCCGGCCGCCGTGACCGAATACAAACAGCTCCTGGCGCGCCACCTCATCGCCCCGTCGCGGGTGGAGATCTTTGTCGCTGACGGCGACGGGCGCAACCCGCGCCAGATCACCCGCTTGGGCTGCGCCGCTTTCGCGCCCACCTTCACGCCCGACGGCAACAAGATCGTCTTCGCTTCCAACCATCACGCCTGCGACAGCCGCAACTTCGAACTTTACATGATGAACCTGGACGGCAGCGGACTGGAGCGCCTGACCAATTTCGGCGGCTTCGTTTCCTTCCCCGAGTTTTCACCCGACGGCAAGCATCTGGTTTTCGCATCCGATTACGGCGCCAAGAGCCGTTTTGAATTCAATATTTTCGTCGCCGAGTGGAGGTAATGCCGGCGCCCCTTGTTAGAATCGGAGACAAATGACTTACGACGTCATCATTCTGGGCAGCGGACCGGGCGGATATACGGCGGCCGTGAGGGCAGGCCAGTACGGTTTGCGCGCGGCCCTGGTGGAGCGGCAGACGCGGCTGGGCGGCACTTGCCTGCTGGTCGGCTGCATCCCCACCAAAGCCTTGCTCCATGCCGCCGAGCTCTGGCAGACCTTGCGGGAGGCCTCCGCCGACGGCATTCACGCCGACAACTTTCGCCTGGACTTCCCGCGCCTGATCGAGCGCAAGAACGAAATCGTCAACCAGCACTCGCGCGGCATCGAGTACCTGATGCGGAAAAACAAGGTCGAGGTTATTCGCGGCGAGGGCGTGCTGAAAGGCGGCGGCCGCGTGGAGGTGCGCAGCCAGGACGGCGTCAAAACCATCGAGGCTCGCGCCATCATCATCGCCACCGGCTCGGAAGCGCGCATGCTGCCGGGCTTGTCACCCGATCCCGAGCGCATCCTCACCAACGTCGAGATTCTCGAGCTGCGGCGCGTGCCCGAATCGCTGGTCATCGTGGGCGCGGGCGCCGTGGGCGTCGAGTTCGCCTCCATGTTTCACCGCTTCGGGACGCGCATCACGCTGCTGGAAATGCTGCCGCGCATCATCCCGCTGGAGGACGCCGAGGTTTCGCGCGAGCTGGAGCGGGTCTTCCACAAGTCGGGAATCCGCGTGGAGACCGGGGCGCGCGTCGAACAGGTGGAAAGCGCAGAGAACGGCGTGCGCGTGCGCGCGCTGCTGGGCGACGGTCGAGTCGAAACATTCGAGGCGGAAAAAGTTCTGATCGGCGTGGGCCGCCGCCCCAACACCGAGGGCATCGGGCTGGAAAACACGCGGGTCGAGCTGGACCGCGGCTTCATCCGCGTGGACGAGCGGCAGCGCACGGCGGAACCGGGCGTTTACGCCATCGGGGACGTGGTGGCGGGCACGCCCCAACTGGCGCACGTGGCCGCGCGGCAGGGTCTGGTGGCGGTGGCCGATATCGCCGGCAAGGCGGCGCAGCCTGTTAACCCGCGGTTGATCCCGAGCTGCGTGTACACGGAGCCGGGCGTGGCCAGCGTCGGGCTGACCGAAGAACAGGCCCGCGCCCAGGGCTATCGCGTGCGCGTCGGCAAGTTCGGCTTCCGGCCCAACAGCATGGCCACCATCCTGCGCCGGCACGACGGCTTCGTCAAGGTGGTGAGCGACGAGCGCTACGACGAGATCCTGGGCGTGCACATCATCGGACCGAAGGCGTACGAGCTGATCGGCGAGGCAGTGACGGCCATGGCTGCGGAGGCCACGGTGGAAACCATGATGAGCGCCATCCACGCCCATCCCACTCTGTACGAGACGCTGGGAGAGGCTTTCAACGCCGTCTACGGGCTGGCGATCAACGCCTGACGAGCCTATGCGCATTTGCGAGTGGCGCGAGCTGGGACGCATCGGTTACGGCGCGGCGCTCCAGTTGCAGCGCGAGCTGGTGGAAAAGCGCAAGCACGGCCTCATCCCCGACCAGTTCCTGCTGCTCGAGCATCCGCACGTGATCACGCTGGGGCGCAACGGGCGTCCCGAGCACCTGCTCGCCTCCCCCGAAGCGCTGGCGCGCGCGGGCATCGAATTCTTTCACACCGACCGCGGCGGCGACATTACCTACCACGGTCCCGGGCAGGTGGTGGGTTATCCCATCCTCGACCTGCGCGAGTGGCGTAAAGACGTGGTGGCGTACGTGCGCGGCCTGGAGCAGGTCATCATCGAAGCCCTGGCCGAATTCGGGCTGCGCGGCGAACGTGAGGCGGGGCGCACGGGCGTCTGGGTTCAGGGGCGCAAGATCGCCGCCATCGGCGTCCACGTCAGCCGCTGGGTGACCTCGCACGGCTTCGCCTTCAACGTCTCGACCGACCTCGGCTATTTCCGCTACATCGTCCCTTGCGGGTTGACCGCCCCGGTGACTTCGATGGCGGAGCTGGGCGTTCAAACGGATCTCGGCCGCGTGCATGCGGCGCTGGTGCGCGCATTCTCCCGCGTTTTCGAATGCGAGATGATAGGACCGGTAATCCCGGTGGAGCAGGCGACATGATTGACGTAGTGATGCCCCAGATGGGCGAAAGCATCGTGGAAGGCACCCTGACCAAGTGGCTCAAGAAGCCCGGCGACAGGGTGGAACGAGACGAAGCGCTGTTCGAGATCTCCACCGACAAGGTGGACACCGAGGTGCCCTCGCCGGCGGCGGGCACGCTGGCCGAAGTGCTCGTACAGGAAGGGCAGACCGTGCCCATCAACACGGTGGTGGCGCGCATTGACGAAACCGGCGCTGCGCGCAGGGTCGAGCAGCCGGCGGAAGCTGCGGTCCAGGCCGCCGCCCCGCCCGCCGAAGCTCCGACGCCGGCGGCGGTCGCCGTTGCGCCCGAACCGGCGCCGGAACCTGCGGCAACCGAGGTCGCCGAAGCGGTCGGCCCGCTTTCGCCTCTGGTTCGCAAGATGCTGCGCGAGCACAACCTGGATCCACGGCTCATCAAGGGTACGGGAGCGGGAGGCCGCATCACCAAGCAGGATGTGGAAGCGTACCTGGCAGCGCGAGCTCAGGCGGCCGCAGCCCCACCTCCCGTGGCAGCCGCAGCCCCGCCTGCCGTGGCGGCCGCAGCCCCGCCTCCCGTGGCGCCCGCTGCCGCTCCGCCGCCTCCGCCGCCGGCCGCCGCTGCCGCTCCGCCCGTCGCGCCCGCGGCGCCGCCCGCCCAGCCCGAGGCCGCGCCCTTGCCGCGGGCCGAAGCCGCCAAGGTGCGCATCGAGCCCATGAGCATCATGCGGCAGAAGATCGCCGAACACATGATCATGAGCCGCCGCACCTCGGCCCACGTCACCACGATTCACCGGGTGGACATGACGCGCGTGGCGCGCATGCGCGAGCGTTACAAGGCCGAGATCCAGCAGCGCTACGGCTTCTCGCTCACCTACCTGCCCTTCGTCACGCGGGCCGCCGCGCAGGCTCTGCGCGCTTATCCGCTGCTCAACGCCTCCATTGACGGGACCAATATCGTTTACCACAACGAGATCAACATCGGCATCGCCGTAGCCCTGGAAAACGGCCTCATCGTGCCGGTGATCCGCAACGCGGATGAAAAGAGCGTGATCGGTTTGCAGCGCGCCATTGTGGATCTGGCCACCCGCGCGCGCTCGCGCCAGCTCAAGCCGGACGAGGTGCATGGCGGAACTTTCTCGATCACCAATTTCGGCAGCTTCGGCAGCCTGACGGGCACGCCCATCATCAACCAGCCGCAAGTGGCCATTCTGGGCGTCGGCGCGGTGGAGAAAGCGCCCGTGGTGGTGGACGACGACAAGATCGCCATCCGCTCAGTATGCCTGCTTTCGCTGACCTTCGACCACCGACTGATTGACGGGGCGCTGGCCGACCAGTTCATGCTCAAGGTGAAGTCGGTGCTCGAGAACTGGTCCGAAGAAGTTCTCTGAGCCGCGACGCCCGGGCTGAAGCGGCGATCAGCGCCGCGCCAGCAGCCACAGAATCAGCGTCAGCACGACGCTCAACAGGATGGACGTGCCCAGCGGGAAGTAAAACACCCAGTTCTTGCCCCGAAAGACCAGATCTCCGGGCAGCTTGCCGATGGGGATGGGCAGACGCGGCAGGATGCTGACGAGGGCGCCGATCAGGATCAGTACCGCTCCGAGCACGATCAGGAATCGCCCGATACCCATACGACTCTATTTTGGCGGGCCGGCCCGGCCCTGGTAAAGCGGGGACCGCTCAGGGCGCGGCGCCCTCGCCGGCCGTCTGCCAGAGCATAAAGGCGATCTCGTCGGCCAGGTCCTGCGCGCGGCGAGAGACGGGTAACCCGGCCGAATGCCCCGCTTGCGTGTCGTATCGCAGCAGGACAGGCCTGCCCGAGGCGCTCGCCGCTTGCAAGCGCGCCGTCATCTTGCGCGCATGCAGCGGGTCCACGCGCGTATCGGCGTCGCCGGTAACGAAAAGGACGGCGGGGTAACGGGTCCCTTCGCGCACGCGGTGATAGGGCGAATACGCGTAGAGGTACCGGAACTGCTCGGGATCGTCGGCCGAGCCGTATTCGGAAATCCAGTAGCGCGCCACCAGAAAGCGGTGATAGCGCAGCATGTCGAGCAGCGGGTACCGGCAGACGACCGCAGCAAACAGATCCGGGCGTTGCGTCATCGCCGCGCCCACCAGCAGGCCGCCGTTGGAAGTGCCGTAAATAGCCAGGCGAGAGGGCTCCGTGTAGCCGTTCTGGATCAGCCACTCGGCGGCCGCGAGAAAATCATCGAAAACGTTTTGCTTGCGATCGAGCATCCCTGCCTGGTGCCAGGCTTCGCCGAACTCGGCCCCGCCGCGCAGGTTGGGCAGCGCGAAGACGCCGCCGCGCTCGGCCCATGCCACCGCAAGTTCCGAAAATGACGGCGTCATGTTGATGTTGAAGCCGCCGTAGCCGGTCAACAACACGGGGCGGCGGCCGTCGCGGACCAGTCCCTTGCGATGCAACAGGAACATCGGCACGCGCGTGCCATCGCGCGAAGAGTACCAGACCTGCCGAAGCTCGAAGTCGGCGCTCCGGACCGGCACGCGACGGCGGAACCATTCGTCGGACCGGCCTCGCGCCGCGTCGTAGCGCACGATCACGGGAGAAACGTGAAAGGAGGCGAACGTATAGAAGAGCTCCGTGCTCTCCCAGCGCCCGGTCAGATCCGAAACGGAACCCATCTCCGGCAGCCGCACTTCGCTCAAGGGCTTGCCGTCCGCGTCGAAAACGCGAAGGCGGGAGCGCACATCCTCCAGCGTGGCGACTGCGATGCGGCCGCCGGCTGCCGCCGCCTGCTCGATCACGGCATGGCTCTGCGGAACAATTTCGCGCCAGTTGGCCGGTTCCGGGCTCGACCACTCGCCCCGCATGACGCGCCAGTTGGGCGCCTGCCAGTTCGTCAGCACCAGAAAATGCTCGCCGGCGGGTTGAACGAAAAAGGCGGCGCGCACGTCGCGCACGATGGTCCGGATGGCGCCCGCGTCGCGATTCAGAAAGAATGCATCCGTACGATCGCCCGATGCGCCGTAGAGCACGTGGATCAGAAGACGGCGCTGATCACCGCTCAGGCGACAGGTGATCGCCGTTTCCGTGCCGTAGCCCTGGCCGAACAACTCCTGCTCGCGGGAATCCAGCGGCGCGCGCCCGTAGAGCCGCGGCCCCTGGGGCGTATAGCGGCTGTAGTACAACCCCTGGCGAGCCGCCAACAGCGCCACCGAGTGGTAGCGCGCACGCGGCAGCGTGAACGCCAGATCGCGTCGGGTCTGGACATCGAAGAAACGGACCTCGACTTCGTCCTCGCCGCCCCGTCGCACGCCATAGGCCAGCCAGGCTCCGTCGGGCGCCACGTCCATCAGCCGGATGGAGGTGGTGCGGTCGGCGCTCCACGGGTGCGGGTCAATCAGCAGCTCGTCGCGCCCGCGCGGTCCGCGGCGCATGTACAGCACGTACTGCTCCTGACCGGCGCTCCTGCGCAGGAAGAAATAACGCCCGGCGCGTTCCACCGGCGTCTGCGCGGCGTCCACGCGCAGCAGTTCCATCAGGCGCCGCTCGATGGCGGCCCGCTGCGGTAACCGGTCGAGAATGCTCCGGGCATACGCATTCTGCCGCTCGATCCAGGCGCCGGTTTCGGGGTCCGAGCGATCTTCGAGCCAGCGATAGGGATCCGCCACCTCTGCGCCGTGCAACTGCTCCCGCACTTCGACGGTGCGAGTGGGAGGCGGCGACTGGAGCCACAGCAGGACGAGCAAACAGGCCAGCATGTCAGCAGCACCGCGGGCGCACGAAGCGCGCCATCAGGCGCTCGTCGCAGAATTTTCGCCACGCCTCGGCTGACGGTTGCTGCCCGTGCGCGATCAGGTGGCGGCGGTAGGCGTTCTCATCCGCCAGCTCGCGCAGCAGATCCAGCAGCAGCCGGGCCCAGCTTTTCACCTGTCTCATATTTCCTCCGGTTTCAGGCGCGTCATCACGAAGGGCGCTTCCAGCAACTTGGCCTCCTTGCGGCCCGTGAGCACGCCGTACCAGACGCGAATGGAATCGCCCAAGATGAGCAGAACCAGGACGAGGAAAATGCCGCAGACCACAGCGTCCAGGCGCGCATTGAAAATGAGGGTCTGGGTTTCGGCCACGTTCGCCGCCGTGCCGGCCCGCAAGGCGGCCTCCAGTTGGGCCGCCTGAGCCAGAAAGCCGATGCGCGGCTCGGGCGAGAAAATCTTCTGGTAACCCGCCGTGAAGGTGACGGTGACCAGCCACACGAGCGGCAAGCAGGTGATCCACATATAGCGCGCGCCGTGCATCTTGACCAGGATGGTGGTGGCCACGCACAACGCCACCGCGGCCAGCAACTGGTTGGCGATGCCGAACAGCGGCCACAGCGAATTGATGCCGCCGAGCGGATCGAGCACGCCCTGATACAGGAAATAACCCCAGGCCAGTACGATGGCGGCGCTGGTCAAGATGACGCCGGGCATCCAGCTCGTCCGACCCAGGGGTTTCCAGATATGGCCGAGCAGATCCTGGAGCATGAAGCGCCCGACGCGCGTGCCCGCGTCCACGATGGTGAGAATGAACAGCGCCTCGAACATGATGGCGAAGTGATACCAGAAGCCGAGGAACTGGCGCCCTACCGAGCTGGCGAAAATGTGCGCCATGCCGAGGGCGAGCGAAGGCGCGCCGCCGGTGCGGTGCATCAGCGTCTGCTCGCCGACCTCACGCGCCCACTGATCCATTTCGGCGGCCGTGACCGGAAATCCCCAGGCGCTGATGGTGGCCGTGGCCAGCTCGGGAGTCTCGCCCACCACGCCCGCCGGCGAATTCACCGCAAAATACACGCCCGGGGGCAAGGCGCAGGCGGCGATCATCGCCATGATGGCCACAAAGCTCTCCAGCGCCATGGCGCCGTAGCCCACCGGCCAGGCATGCCACTCGCGCGCGATCAGCTTGGGCGTGGTGCCCGAGGCGATCAACGAGTGGAAGCCGGAGATAGCGCCGCAGGCGATCGTGATAAAGCAGAACGGAAAGATCGTGCCCGCGAAGATGGGGCCGCTGCCATCGGTGAAGCGGGTCAGGGCAGGCAGTTGCAGATCGGGACGAACCAGCAGGATGCCGCCGGCCAGCAGGAAGACCACGCCCAGCTTGACGAAGGTGCTGAGGTAATCGCGCGGCGCCAGCAGCAGCCAAACGGGGAGCGCGCTGGCGAAGAAGCCGTAGATAATCACGGCGAGGGCCAGGGCCGGCCCGGAGAGCGTGAAGACCGCCGCCCAGGCGGGCGACTGCGCGACCCACTCGCCGCCAATGATGGCCAGCACGACCAGCACGAACCCGATCAGGGAAACCTCCAACACCTTGCCCGGCCGCCAATAGCGCAAATACAGGCCCATGAAGACGGCGATGGGCATGGTGCAGGCGATGGTGAAGGTTCCCCAGGGGCTGCCCTTGAGCGCGTTGACCACCACCAGGGCGATCACCGCCAGCAGGATGACGATGATCAACAGCACGGTGACCAGCGCGGTGATGCCGCCCACACGCCCGATCTCCTCGCGCGCCATCTGTCCCAGCGATTTGCCGTCGCGCCGCATGGAGGCGAACAGGATCATGAAGTCCTGCACGCAGCCGCCCAGCACGGCGCCGATGATGATCCACAGGGTGCCGGGCAGGTAGCCGAACTGCGCGGCCAGCACGGGGCCGACCAGCGGGCCCGGCCCGGCGATGGCGGCGAAATGGTGGCCGAAAACGATCCACTTGTTGGTGGGCTCGTAATCGTGGCCGTTGCGCAGGCGTTCCGCCGGCGTGGCGCGGTCGTTGTTGAGTCCCATCACGCGCGCGCCGATGAAACGCGCGTAGAAGCGGAAGCCCACCAGATAGGTGCAGACCGCGGCCACCACCAGCCACACGGAATTGACCGGCTCGCCGCGATTCAGGGCGATGCCCGCGAGGGCGAAAGCAGCCAGGACGGAAATGCCCGCCCATAAAAGGTGACCCAGAATCTTCCGCATGGAAACGATCCTACTCCAGCCTGTTGATCGAATGCCCTTGTACGCTCAGCCGTTCTCGCCCGCCAGCCGGGCCATTTCCAGCACGTAAAACCGCAACAGATCCTGCCGGCGCGCCGGCAAAGCCTGTTCTTCGATGCGGACCAGCCGTTCCACATCCTTCTTCATGGCGCGCACCACGTTGGTGGGAAGTTCCAGAGCCCCCAGCGGCGCCGAAAGGTACTCGAAGGCGGCGAGCAGGAACTGCTGCAAGGAGTCCTCCTGCGTGCTGCGCAGGTGACCCATAGCCTGACGCAGCGTGGCCGGCGGCGCAGCCGCAGCCTCCGGCGGCGCGTGCCGCCTCGCCACCGAGTGCAGGCCAACGGCCAGCTCGACGAAACGCGAAACGCGCTCGAAAATCGGCTCCAACAAAAGCTCCCAGGCCTGGGCTCGCAACGCGCGGATCCGGGCAGGCACGCGGAGCAGGCGTTCGACCTCGCGGCGCCAGGAAGGCGCCGGCGTGAATCCGATCTGATCGAGCAGGATTTCGATGTCGGTGTTGAAAAGATCCGGCTGCAACAGCACCGCCAGATCGGGGCGCAAGGCGGGCAGCAGGCGCGGAATGAAGCGGTGGCCCTCGAAGAACTCGGCGGCCGGCAAGCCGTGGCGGCGCACCAGTTCTTTTTGCAACCAGGCTGCCGCCGGACGAATCGCGTCCACGTCCTCGCGCAGCACGACGAAGGCGGAATTGCCGGCCGGGAAGGCGCGCTCCAGTTGCCACAGCCAGCGCAGCTCCAGGTCCTGATACAGGCGCAGGCTTTGCAGGATCTCGTAGACGGGCAGGTGGGGCAGGATACGGTCGGCGAGCAACAGTTCGGCTTCGCTTTCGCCGACGCGGGTGCGGGCGAACCAGTCCAGCGACCGGAACAATCCCGTGGTCAATTGATTGATGCCGAGCAGAAACGTCTGCGCCTGGTTATGGGCGATGGCGCGCAGCGAACTGCCGTAGCGCGAGAAAGGTATGGTGGCCGCGATGCGCTCGAGGATACGCTGGCCGCGGCTGGAGGAGGGGCCGCCGGCGGGGCGCACGGTGGGACGGTCGCGCAGCGGGGGCAGCGTGCGCGCAATGAAGTAGGAAATCACGTAAATGCCGACGACGTCCTCCTCCCGCCCGTAAAGAATGTGACGGAAGTTCTCGGTGCTCAGGCGGGCGAACTCTTCCAGCAGCTCGTCGCGCGGTCCCCGCGTCAGTCGTTCCAGCTCCTGCAAGCCGCGTTGGGTGAACTGCAACCGCGTTTCGGTGAGCGGCTCGGCCGCGCGTCGCAACTCGCTCAGGTAAAACGCCTGCGCGTGGCGGACGTGGTGAAGCAGTTGCACCAGCTCGGCGGCGGGCAGGTGTCGCAGCCGCTCGGAAAGATTGCTCTGGAAGGTGATCAGGTCGCTCGCGGCGAACACGCCGAGCAGCGGAGTCGTGGCGTAACGCGCGCTGCGCTTGGCCGACGCTCCCACCGATTGGCTCAGCAGCAGCTCGCTTTCCGGGCCCGCCAGGAACGCCGGCTGCCCCGAGACGGGGGCGTAATAACAACCCTGCCGCTGCATCGGCTCGCCCGCGCCCAGCTTCACGCGGACCTCGCCCGTCAGGTTGCGTTCCGCCAGCCAGCGGGCGATCTGGAACTTGGCCTCGCGGAACGCCAGCAAAGCCGCGGTTTGCCCCACTTCCTGGCTGAGATCGGAGCCGGCGATGAAAATCTCGCAAACCATTTCCGCCAGTCTTTGTTCCGGCCGCTGGTTCAGCCGGCGGCTCTGGACGGCGTACTCCCACAGCTTGTCCAGATAGCTGCGCACGCGCCGCACCGTCTCCAGGCCCTCGAACAGCGGAACCAGCCAGATGGAGGGAATCTCCGCCTCCGCCGCCCGCAGCGCTTCTTCCCGCCGGGCGCGCAGCTTCCGGTCCAGGGCAATCAGCGCCTCCGGTTCGGTGGCCATGCTCACCTGGAGGGCCAGCAGCATGCCCGGATTGCCGTGACGACCGGCGATCTCGTTGATTTCGGTCAGATTGTACGCCGTGGTGTCCACGGCGAACGGATCCGCCGAGGTGATCATGTTCTGATGAATGCGCGGCGTGATCGCCGTGCGGCTCAGCAGATCGCGGAAGGAGGCCGCCGCCAGCTCCGCTTGCCAGGATCCGCGCAACCTGCGCACCGCGTGAAGATTGGTGCGCAGACAGGACCGCAGGGAAGCGTTCAGGCGGAAGTACTGCTCGAGCATGCGCCGCCGGCGTCGCCGCAACTCGAGCATGCGCCGCTCCAGGCGATCGTTATGTTCCCAAAGCACGACCACGGGATCGCGCGCCAGGTGCAGCCGCATGCCCACCTTGCGCAGCGCGCCCGGCTCGAGCTGCCAGGGTAGCAGGCCGCGATAGCGTCGCTCGAGCTGGTGCGTGAGCTGGTTGATTTCGTCGAACAGGGCGCGAAAGCGACGTCCGGTGGCGGGCAGTCGCCGGACTTGCTCGACCAGGGCAGGATCTACCGGGAGGCCCGGTTCGGCGGACAACAGCAACTCGAGCAGGCGACCCATCTGCTCCACATTCGCCATCAGGACGGTCGCCACCAGGTGATGTCCCTGCCCGGATGGGCGGTTGCTGCCGTCCCAATCGCCCCAGTAGGAGAGAAACGTGCGCTCTTCGACACCGGCGCGCAGGCGAAGCAGGTCTTCGGCCGCAATCCGAGCGGACAAATCCAGCAACAGCTCGTCGCCTTCGGCGCGCGAGGGGATGGCGACATTCAGCCCCAGGTACTCGCGGACCAGCTCCCGAGCCAGCGGCTCGATCGCGGGCCGCCAATTCGAGCCATCGAGCACCGCGGCGATAGCCCGCTCCCAGGCCAGCTCCGCCGCAATCGAAAACATCTGCGTGGGGTGCACGGTGCGATCGGAGATGCGGGCGCGGAAGCATGCCTGGCGACGGGCCTGGGAGTCGGGCTGGAGCTCGCGCTCCAACCACTCCTGCAAAAGCCTGCCCTCCCGCGCCTCGGCCAGCGCCAGCCGTTCCTCCGCCAGCTCCAACCGATCGCTGAAACGCCGGCGGAAGCAAGCGACCCGGTCGTGGAAAAACTCGGCCGGTCGCAGGGGATCGTCGCCGCGCCTGGCAGCCAGTCCCAAGCGCTTCATCTCGGCGGCGACGCAAGCGGAAAACGCCTGCTCCAGCTCCCGCTCCAGCTCGCTCCAGGCCTGCCGGCGAGCCGCGTGATCCAGACGGGCAGCGGGCGCCGCCGCGCGCAGGCGGATTTCCCTGCGCGTGTAATGGGCCTGTTCTTCGGCAATGATCCGGTTCAAATCAATGAGCACGCGGCGCGTTTTGGCCAGCAGGCGCTCGGCGTCGTCCGCGCCGCCCAGGGTCAGTCGGAAGGACTTGCGGCCGATCTCCATGCCTTCCTCGGTCCGCGCGAAGGTGGACAGCGGGATCAGGCCCACTCCCTGGCGCGCCAGACGGGCGGCGATCCAGTCCAGTGAAATTCCGGGCGGTAGTTGCCCGACCACCAGGCGGGGATACATACTGCCCTGGGGACGGAGCACCGAGATGCCGAACGGATTGCGCTCGGCGGGCAGGTTGCGCGCCGCCTGTTCCAGCGCGCCCATGCGTTCATCCAGGATCGCGTTGCGCAACCGCCAGTAGGTATTCGTGCACTGGGCTTCGCGGCGGTAAAAAAGGTAGCCCAACAGCAGCGCCCCCACGTTGTGCGTCACCGTGGCGTTCACGCGGGCGAAGCGCGCGCGCAGTCCGGGATCGCGGATCTCCACCACGCACAGCCGCGCGCCCGCCAGGCAGTCGGTCTTCGAGAGCGAATGAACCGTCACCACCCGGGCGGCCTGCTCCCGCGAGAGGTAGCCCAGGCGCGCGAGTTCATCGGCGATCTGACGGGCCGTAGCGGGTCCGTGAAGCTCCTGCGACGGCGCGACGTTTTCATAGGAAAGATCGTCTATCACCAGCACCCCGCGCTCCAGCAGCCCGCGCAGCAGGAGACGCACGGCGGAGTCGGGGAACGCCTGCCCGGTGGCGTTGTGGGGGTTGTTCAACACAAAAGCGCCGTATTCGCGCCAGCCGGGCTGCGTGCGCAAACGTTCGTCCACGAGGTCGAGAATCCGCTCGACGTCGAGCTGGAAATCCGGAGTCAGCGGCACGCAGCTCACCTGAGGGAAACAATGCTCGTAGGTCCAGCTCAAATCCGGCATGATGGCTTCGCGGACGCCACAGTGGAAGCCGAGCAGGCCCAGTGCCGTCCGCGCCGACCCGCTGACCACGAAGGTCGCCTCCGCCTCGTATTCCGGATGGTGACGCAGGAAGGCGGCCCGAAAGGCGGCCGCCAGCTCTCCGGCACGCTGGGGCAAGGCGCCGAGGATCTCGCGAAAGCCCAGAGCCTCCAGAGGATCCTCCACCCCGGCCCACGCCGCCGATGGTTGCGCCAGACGCTCCCAGGTGCGCGCCGCCCGCTCCGCCAGGCGACTCAAACGGGTCTCGAGCGTCGCCGCACGCCCGCCCGCAAGCTCGCCGAGCCGCGCCGACGCCCGGTTGAGCGTTTCCATCGCCGCCTGCTGCAACTGTCCCAGCCGCGTGTCCTTTTCCAGGTACAGCGTTGCCGCCCCATCGCCCGCGGCGCGCCCGGCAGGCCGCGGCTGCTTCAACAACCAGGCCAGCAGTTCGACCTCGGCCGCGGACGGGGTCCCCTTCAACTCGAAATGGACGCGTTCGATCAGACGCACGAATTCGTGGTATCCGGCGACGAAGACAATGGACAGCCCGGCCAGCTCGGGGGCGAAAATCGCCGGCGTCAACAGGCGCAGCGTGCGATTCATCATGCGCGCCTCGCGCGCCAGCGAGGCGTGGTTCGGCGCGTCGTTGATCTCCACCACGAACAGCGGAAAATCGCGACACAAACGCCGCAGGGCGCGGCGCGACTCCTCGGAGGGAATCGCGCCCAGAAGCAGGAACGACGGCGCGGGCGCCCCGAGCCGCAGCGATTCCTCCACCGCTTGAAACGCGGCGCTCTCGCCCGCTGGAAGGCGCAAGAACTCCAGGCCCTCGAAGTGTTGCAAATGCTCCGGCAACTCCACCCGGTACAGGAAGACCCTGGCCGGCAAGCGCTCGAGCGAGCGCGAGAGCCCGTGGAAGAACACCCGCAGCCCCTCCCAGATGCCGCCCGAAGCCAGAATCACCTCGCGCCGGCCCGTGGTTTCGCCCAGATCGTAGGAGAGCGGTTCGCCCTGGCTGGCCAGCCACTCCAAAAAGCTGCGCACGATCTCCACCGGCTTGTTCTTGTGGAAACCGCCGCGAGGCAGGTAAGGACCGCTGCGCCGGATGGCGGCGAGCAGAAACTCGATGGCCGGCCGATCGGTCTCGCTCCAGTCCAGCTCGCGCAGCAGGGCCCCGGCCAAATCCGCTTCTCCGCTGCCGAGGCGCGGCTCCAGGCCCAGGCAGATCCGGGCGTACAGCTCGACCAGCCGCGCGTCCTCGACCGGATTGCCGATGTGGAAGTTGACCCGCTGCTCGGGCGGCACGGGCGCCGCCGCCGTGGCTTCGCTGATCTCGGAGACCACCGCACCCTTGGCGGGACGCAGGCCGAACACATCGGGCCACGCAACTTCGGCTTGCGGCGGCGCCGATCCCGCGGCTGTCGTCTGAGCGCCTGCGGCGGTGGACATTGAGCCGGCCCCTGGTAGTGTCTTGACCATTCAGGGTAACAGAGGCGGGGTGACACGCGCCATCGGCGCCCGGATGCGGTCCCGGTGCGCGCCGCCGCTGTCGGTTGTTAAACTGCCGCGTGATGGGCGAGACGATTTCGAGAGACCAACCAGGCGCCGGGTATCCGGGGCCGAAGAAAGTCCGGCCCGCTCGCGTCGGAGTGTTCGCCGTGGGGCTGGCGGCCTACTGGCCCCAGTTTCCCGGTCTCAAGGAGCGCCTTCTGGGCTACCTCAGTGAGGTCGAGCGGCGCATCGCCGGCTTCGGTTGCGAGCTGGTTCGCGCGGGGCTGGTGGACACGGCGCAGTCGGCGCGCCAGGCAGGCGACATGTTCGCGCGCGAAGGCGTCGAGCTGCTGGTGTGCCACACCGCGACTTACGCCACTTCCTCGCAAGTGCTGCCCATCGTGCAGCAGACGCGGGCGCCGGTCGTGGTATTGAACCTGCAACCCGTGGCCGCGCTGGATTACGAGCGCACCGACACCGCCGAGTGGCTGGCCAACTGCTCGGCCTGTTGCGTGCCGGAAATCTCCAACGCCTTTGCGCGCTCGGGCATCGAGTTTCACGTGGTCTCCGGCATGTTGTTCGACGATGCGGCAGCCTGGGGACAAGTGGAGCAGTGGTGCCGCGCCGCAACCGCCGCCAGCGCCTTGCGGAACAGTCGCCTCGGTTTCCTGGGCCACACCTATCCGGGCATGCTCGACATGTACTCGGACTTCACCATGGTCCACGGCCAGTTGGGCGCGCACGTCGAGGTGCTGGAGATGTGCGATTTGGCGAAGGCGGTCGAAGCGGTGAACGATCGCGAAATCGAGAAGAAACTGGCTGAGACCCGAGAGATCTTCGAACTGGCGGAGGGCGTCGCCGACGAAGATTTGCGTTGGGCGGCGCAAGTCGCGGTGGGACTCGACCGGCTCGTCGAGGAATTCGATCTGCAAGGCCTGACTTATTATTACCGCGGCCTGGATGGCAACCTCTACGAACGGCTGGGCGCGGGAATGATTCTGGGCAACTCATTGCTGACCGCGCGCGGCGTGCCGGCAAGCGGCGAGGGCGATTTGAAGAATTGCATCGCCATGCTGGTGATGGACCGGCTGGAAGCGGGCGGCTCGTACACCGAGTTTTACGCCATGGATTTCCGCGAGAACTTCGTGCTCATGGGGCACGACGGCCCCGGCCACATCGCCATCAGCGATCGCCGGCCCATCCTGCGCAGTCTGGGCGTTTATCACGGCAAACGAGGCTACGGCGTCTCGGTCGAGTTCAACGTGAAGACAGGACCGGTAACGATTCTCGGCCTGACGCAGACGCGGGAAGGCCGCTTCAAGATGATCGCGGCCGAGGGCGAGTCGCTGCCCGGTCCCATCCTGCGCATCGGCAACACCAACTCGCGCATCCGTTTCTCACTGCCTCCGGCGGAGTTCGTGAATCGCTGGTGCATGGAAGGGCCGACCCACCACTGTGCCTTGGGCGTCGGACATCGGCTGGGCGAAATCGAAAAAGTGGCCCGGCTGCTCGGAGTCCCTCTGGCTCGAGTGGGCGCGGCGGGCTGAGAAGGGGGCGGTTGGCCTCTCAACCGAGGTGCTAAACTCGGGCTTCGGGGGCAAATTACAGATGGCCCTGAAGGCCCAGGGGAGCGGCTGCGTCGCCGGGTGCGGCGGCAGTGCACTCGCGCCGCAGCCCGAAAGGCGTCACGCGGCGTCGCCTGCGCGACTGAGCCGTTCGATTCTCACCGTGATGGCCGTCGCATTCGCCGCCGTGCTGTTCGTGGTGGTGATCGGCGAGTGGCTGGGGTGGCTGGAAAACTACACGGACCGCCTGCCGTGGCCCATCGGTCTGCTTTTGGTGGGCGCCCTCGGCTATCCGGTGCTGCGAAATGTCGTCCGCGCCGCGCTGAGACGACGCATCACTTCTCACACCCTGATGACGGCGGGGCTGGGCGCCGCGCTGGCGGTGGGCCAGTGGCCGACGGCGTTGCTCATTGTCTTCTTCATGCGGCTCGGGGAATATCTGGAGAGCTTCACCGCGCGACGCGCGCGGCGAGCCCTCCAGGATCTGACTCGCATGGCCCCGCAGAAGGCCCGGGTCGAGCGCGGGGGGCGGGAGGTGGAGGTCCCGGCCCGGGATGTTCAGCCCGGCGAGATTGTCGTCGTCCGTCCGGGCGAGAAACTTCCCGCAGACGGCGAAGTCCTATCGGGACACGCGACGGTCAATCAATCCGCCATCACCGGCGAGTCCATGCCGGTGGAAGTCGGCCCGGGCGACAAGGTCTTCGCCGCAACGATCGCGAGCTCCGGCAGCCTGCGGGTCCGCGCCACGCAGGTGGGAAGCGATACGACGTTCGGCAAGATCCTCCGATTGGTGGAGGAAGCGGAAACGCACCGGGCGGAAGTGCAGCGGGTCGCCGACCGGTTCTCGACCTGGTTCCTGCCATTCGTCGCCAGCCTTGCCGCGCTCACTTTCCTGATGCGGGGCGACGCCATGGCCACCGCGGCCGTGTTGGTGGTCGCCTGCTCCTGCTCGTTCGCTCTGGCGACGCCCATCGCCGTGGTGGCCGCCATCGGCGCGGCCGCGCGGCGCGGCGTCATCGTCAAGGGCGGCAAGTATCTGGAAGCGCTGGCGCGCGCCGACGTGCTGTTGGTGGACAAGACAGGCACTTTGACCTATGGCCGGCCGGCGATCACGGACGTGATCCCGCTGGGACGCGCCACGGAGAGTCTGGTCCTGGAAGCGGCGGCCGCCGCAGAAAAGTATTCCGAACACC
>Ga0197142_1001883_pt1 | contig 18916 bp, 15 predicted proteins | sample GBS60_MetaG_FD_148614 | JGI IMG/M metagenome (GOLD analysis project Ga0197142, IMG submission 148614) | Sediment microbial communities from Great Boiling Springs, Gerlach, Nevada, United States - GBS 60_MetaG | ecosystem: Environmental > Aquatic > Thermal springs > Hot (42-90C) > Sediment...
TGGTTAGGAATCCTAATAAATAAAAAACAAAAATAATGGAGGAATTATGAACAAATTAAAATTCAAATCCGGCATACTTATTCTTTCAATAAGTCTTCTCGGTTTTGTTCTCTTTTATCCACAAGGGACGGATGTCCCCTATCCAGAAGGTTATCGAGGATGGACCCATATTAAAACTATGATTATCGAGAAGGGACATCCTCTTTATGATGCCTTTGGAGGCATTCATCACATCTATGCTAACAAAACTGCTCTTGCCGGTTATAAGGCTGGTAACAAATTTAAAGATGGTTCAGTGATTGTATTTGATTTATTGGAGGCAGTTTCAGGAGATAATGCAATCACTGAAGGCACACGAAAGGTTGTTGGTGTAATGGTGAAAAATTCTAAGAAGTACAAAGATACGGGCGGTTGGGGCTTCGAAGGATTTGCTGGCGATAGCCGAAATAGAGTTGTGAAAAATATGGACGGTGAATGTTTTGCCTGTCATATGCAGGCTAAAGAAAAAGATTTTGTTTTTAGTGAATATCGAAAATAAATCAAACCTATTAAATAAGTTAAAGGCGAAGACCAATTTTTGGTCTTCGCTTTTTTTATCCTTCCGTTTATTCTCCTTAAAATTTAATTGATTTGGAATTAAACAAAATAAATTTCTAAATTTTAGTAGAAAAAGAGAGTTAATATGATAAAAGTTCAAAAACTATTTTCGTTTAATCAGGGCAGAAATATCTGGAGAATAATTCTTACGGATCTCGATCAAATTGTAATAGAAGAAAGAGATATTAATAAGAAAGAGGTTTATTTTTCTTGCATTGATCGAATAAGTGGAAAATCTTTTTGGAAGAATAAAACATTTTTAGACGAAAAATTCTGGATTGGCATTGAAGGAACGATTGGAAACTATCTTATCCTTCATCAATTCCAAAAACCAGACATGCCAAATCATAAAAAGATAATTGCTGTTGATTTAAACTCGGGTGAAATTCTCTGGGTTAATGATGACCTGACCTTTTACAACCTTGATGAACATTATGTCTACGGCTTTATCCCACGATTTGAACAAAATGAATTTTTCAAATTGTCAATTGAAAGTGGAGAGATCTTGGATAACCTTGGCAATGACGAGGAAGCCCGACCATTTTTAGATTCAATAAAAGAAAAAGATTATTCTCGATACTCATTTACTCAGAATTTAAACAGCAATTTGAATGATGAAAGTATTACAAAATTTGTTAATCAATTCATTACAGATAGTTATTATGTAAGTTTCTGTGAGTACATTAATCGTTCAAGTTATTTGATTTTTAATGTTTATGACAAAATTGAACCCAAAAGTTTAATAAATAGATTGATCATCGTTGATAAACTTGAAGGTAAACCGATTTTAATTGAAACTTTAAATCGAGCAACTCCGGCACCAGTTCCTGATTCATTTTTCTTGTTTGATGATGACCTGTATTTCATTAAAGATAAAGTTGAACTTATCGGCTATAGACTAAATTCAGAGGAGGCGTTATGAAACTTACAGATGAAGAAAAACAAATCCTTTTGAAACTCGCAAGAGATTCAATAAAAGAAGAATTTGAATTAGCTGTGGTGGATCTTGATAAAGAATATCCTCAAGCACTTAATCAAAAATGTGGTGCATTTGTAACCCTTACCATCGATGGTGAACTCAGAGGTTGTATCGGTTATATTATTGGAGAAAAACCTTTGTATGAACTCGTGTACGAAGTTGCGAAAAAATCAGCTTTTGAAGACCCAAGATTTTATCCATTAACAAAAGAAGAGTTAGGTCACATAGAAATTGAAATCTCAGTTCTTTCACCACCGAAAAGAATTAAATCCCCTGATGAAATTAAAATTGGTGAGCACGGTTTGATAATTCGCAAAGGACCTTTTCATGGATTATTGCTTCCACAGGTTGCGGTAAAGTATAACTGGACAGTAAAAGAATTTTTGGAGCATACCTGTCTGAAAGCTGGATTGAGCAAAACCGAATGGAAAGATCCACAAACCATCATTGAAGTTTTCTCTGCAGAAGTATTTTCAGAAAACGAAATAGGAGGGAAAAACAATGTTGACGAGTGAAATTCGACCACCAGCAGTTGCTGGAATGTTTTACGAAAGAGAACCTGTTCGCCTTAAAAAAGTTATTGAAAACTACTTGAATGAAGTTAATCCACCTAAAATTGCAGGTGAGATAATTGGACTTGTTTCACCTCATGCGGGTTACTTTTATTCAGCAAAAACTGCTGCTTATGGTTATAAGCTTGTCAAAGGTAAGAAATATGATACAGTTGTTGTGATTTCGCCAAGTCATTATGAATATTTTCGTGGAGTTTCAATTTATAATGGTACAGCATATCAAACTCCTCTCGGTGTTGTTCCAATTGATACAGAACTTCGAGATGAATTGAAGGATTACAATAGTATCATAGAGTTTTCGAAGAGAGGTCATGGTAGAGAACATGCGCTCGAAGTTCAGTTGCCATTCCTTCAAATTGTTCTTGAAGAATTCAAATTACTTCCAGTTGTGATGGGAGATCAGAGCAAAGAATATGTTTATGGGTTGGCTGAAGTTTTTGCTGAAGTTTTGAAAGGTAAAAATGTATTACTAGTAGCAAGCTCGGATCTATCACATTATTTTTCTCACGATGTTGCAAATAGTCTGGATTCCAGAGTAGAGAGATTAATAAACGACTTTAATGATGAAGGCTTAATGGATGAACTGGAAGAAGAAAAAGTTCAAGCTTGTGGTGGTGGTCCCATTGTTACAATTATGAAAACTTCAAAACTTTTAGGCGCAACTAAATCACGAGTATTGTATAGAAACGATTCGAGTGAAGCAAGTGGAGATAAACATCAAGTAGTCGGTTATCTTTCGGCTGCGTTTTATAAGGAGTAACTTAATTTTAAGAAAAGTAATTAATCCATTAATAAAATTGAAGCTTAGGAGTAAAAATGAAAGAATTAGAGTGGTTTATTGATAAATTTAAAACTGGATTACAAACTGAGACTTGGAAAAATTGGGATATTGAAATCAAAAATAAAATAACATATTTCAAAAGTTTGTTTAACTTGTCAAACATTAAAAATCTTACTGAAGAAGATTTTATAGAAATTTTTAAATCTTCCTGGGCAGCATTATTCTGGACAAAAAAAGATTGGAAAGCTATCCAAATTTTAAAGGAAAATATGGGAATTGACAATGTAAGGGATGCCTTATATGATTTATTATATTTAGAAAAACCTTTATGGCAACGATATGATCAATTCAGAAATAGAATAAAGGGATTGGGTGATTCATTTATTACAGAAATAATGGCTTTTTCGAATCCCGATAAGTATTGTCTATGGAATATGAAACCGAAAGTAGTTTTACCACTATTAAAACTTGATTATTTATTTCCTCCAAAAGTATTTAAATATCAATTAACAGGCAAAGATTATGAAAAATGTATTGAAGGATTATCAATAATTAAGGAAGAATTAAAAGCGGTTTTTGAAAATCCAAATTTCGTTGATGTAGATCATTTTATTTTTTTTATATTTTCTAATCGAGAACAATTTGGTTTAAATGAAGAAGTTGATTGGAATACAAACGACAAGACGACTAGAATGTATATTCTTCAAAAAGGGAGGCTTGAAGAAGAAATTGAAAATGAATCTCATTTAGTTCCTAAACAAGCCTCTGATTTGGTAAATAAAGAAAATAACTCTCATACAAAAGCCCAAAATCTATTAGTAGAAATAGGGAATTTATTAGGTTATGATACATATGTCCCACCCGAAGATTTAAAGAAAAAATTTAATGGAATCAGTCTGAGCGAAAAAGTTGTAATGAAAGAAATACCTCCATTTACTAATCCACGTTTGATTGAAAAAGTAAAACATATTGATGTAATTTGGTTTAAGGAAGAATTTCCTGAATTTTGTTTTGAAGTGGAAGATTCAACTGATGTAACCAAAGGTTTATTAAGATTATATCAAATTAGACAGTTAAATGCTAAACTTATAATTGTTGGACCAAATGAAAGGTTAAGAAAATTTGAAAAAGAAATTGCGAACGATCCATTCTATTATATAAAGGATAAATATCGATTTATTTCATATGAAGAACTAGAAACATTTTATCAAACTACAATAAAATTTATTGAGATGAGAAATAGATTATTCTTTGATTAGAACCAGTTAATCAAATCTGAACGAAATTTTATAATAATTCTTAAAATTTTGTCATGAAATGAAAAATTTATCAGTTGCAATTATCGGTGCGGGTAGGGTTGGTAGTGCTTTTGCATTAGCATTGAAAAAGAGAAAAGTCAGAATTGTTTCGGTAGTCGATAAAAATTTAATTAAGGCTAAAAAGCTGGCAAGTAGTTTAAAATTAGATCATTTTACATCAGAGATTTCAAATATTCCAGAAGAAACAAATCTTTTTATTATTGCGGTTCAGGATAGATTTATTAAAAAAGTATCATCAAAACTTTCTCAATCCTTTCAAGATCTAAAAGGCAAATTTGCTTTTCATACTTCAGGTGCGTTAACTTCTGAAGAACTCAGTGATTTAAAAAATTCTGGTTGTACTGTTTTCTCACTTCATCCAAATTTTAGTTTTGCTTCAGTAAAAAGAGAGAATAAATTTATAAATTTTGATAAGTGCGTTTTTGCTATTGAAAGTGATTCAAAAATTGCTAAGAAGTTTGCCATTGATTTTTGCAAGATGATGGACTGGGATTATTTAATTATAAATAAAAATCAAAAACCAGTATATCATGCACTGGCTGTGATATTGTCCAATTACACAGTTACTCAATTCTATCAAATCGAAAAACATCTTGGCAAGAAGGCAGTGAAATCATACCTGAATTTACTCTTATCGACAATTCAAAATATTCAAAATTCTGGAGTTAAAAACGCATTGACGGGTCCTGTTATAAGAGGAGATGTGGAAACTGTTATTAAAAATATTCAATCTCTTAGGAATTTAAATTCTGAACTAAAAACTATTTATAAAAGCTTTGGGATTTTAACTCTTGAGCTAATTGGAGATAAACTCGATAAAAAAACTCTTCAAAAGCTCAAACAAATCTTATCGAAATGAAATTAGCTTTTGTAAAGCACATAATCATTAAGTATTTTTATTTTTAACTAAAACTAATTTGGAGGTACAATTGAGCCTAACCCTTGAAACAATTGTCTCTCTTGCAAAAAGAAGAGGATTTGTTTTTCAATCATCTGAAATTTATGGTGGACTTAATGGCTGCTGGGATTATGGTCCATTGGGAGTGGAACTTTTAAATAACATTAAGCGCGAATGGTGGCAAGCTATGACTTTCAGAGAAGACATTGAAGGTATTGATGCTGCTATTTTGATGCATCCAAAAGTCTGGGAAGCATCTGGTCATGTTGCCAATTTTACAGATCCAATGGTTGATTGCAAAGAATGTAAAGCTCGTTTTCGTGCAGACCAACTTGAAGATGCTATGTGTGGTAATCCTGCTTATAAAGGAAGAAAAGCAATTAAATGTCAACAGGAAGGAAAATTTACTGAACCAAGACAATTCAACTTAATGTTCAAAACATTTATCGGTCCAGTTGAAGAAGATGCAGCGGTTGTTTATTTACGACCTGAAACAGCTCAAGGAATCTTTGTTAATTTTCTAAATGTTTTAAATTCATCAAGGCAAAAAATTCCTTTTGGAATTGCTCAAATTGGAAAAGCTTTCAGAAACGAAATCAACACTAAAAATTTTCTTTTTAGAACCAGAGAATTCGAACAAATGGAAATGCAATACTTTGTCAGACCTGGTGAGGATATGAAATGGTTTGAATACTGGAAAGAAGAAAGAATGAAATGGTTTATTGAACTCGGATTGAATAAAGACAAATTAAGATTTTCACCACATCCAGAAGATAAACTTGCTCATTATGCCCGTGCTGCAGTTGATATTGAATATGAATTTCCATTTGGTTGGGGCGAAATTGAAGGAATTCATAACCGAACGAATTTTGATTTAACTCAACATACAGAATACTCTGGTAAAGCACTTGACTATTATGATGATGAAACAAAAGAAAAATACATTCCATACATAATTGAAACTTCTGCAGGTGCAAGCAGAAGCTTTATGACATTTCTAATTGATGCTTATCATGAAGAAGAAGTCCGAGGTGAAAAACGAGTTGTTTTGAAACTTCATCCAAAACTTGCACCGATTAAAGTTGGAATTTTTCCATTGGTCAATCGTGATGGAATGCCAGAAATTGCAAGGAAGATAACGGAAGATTTGAGAAAAGATTTCAGAGTATTTTATGATGATAAAGGAGCTGTTGGTCGAAGATATCGTAGACAGGATGAAGTGGGAACTCCTTATTGTGTAACGGTGGATAGTCAAACTCTGGAAGATCAAACAGTTACTATTCGTGAAAGAGATTCGATGGAACAAATCAGAATTCACATGGATAAAATATCCGAGTTTTTAAAAGAAAAGTTAAATCAATAAAAAAACGGGAGGAAATATGAAATCCTATAAAAAACTTTTAAGCGTCTTATTAAGCCTGACAATTTACTTTGCATTTACCGCAGCAGATTGTACTAAATCAACTGAACCAGAACAACCTGTGTCAAATCCACCAAATCCACCTGCTAATGTTTCTGTAGTTGTTGATGCAGTTGCTGGTGGTGAATCATTTGCAATCGTCAGCTGGGAAAAATCGCCTCAGCATGATGATGCTAATTTCAAAGGTTACATTGTTGTGACTTATGTTGTCAATCAATTTGGTGATCCTCAAAGTACATTTGATTCGGTTTTTGTTTCTAAAATTGAATCAAGAAAAAGAATAATACAGGATATTAAAAGAGGAATTAGATATAAAACTTATGTTTATGCTGTAAATCAAGACAATAAGAAAAGCATTCCATTTGGAACTCTTATCTATGCTGGTGTTTACTACGGCGATGGAGTTATAGATGAATTTAAATTAACAGGGACAGCCAAATCTGGTTATGGTTGGAATCCAGCAACTGGTGAAGGTGCTCAATATTCATTTGGGCAGTCAAATTATCCAAATATCGATTTACACATGAGGCTTGATTCAGCGAGCAATGTTTTGACATTTTATTCACCGAATGTTAAAGCATCTTTTCCGGGTGCAAGAATTACGAAATTTGCCGTAGTTCCGAAAACCGGTCAGGATGGCTTTGATTTAGTTGAAGGATTAGAAGAACCTACTCTTTCAGCGGTTTCTGTGGTGAAAGATAATGTTTACTTATTGAAAACTCAGGATAGTATTTATGTGAAAGTCTGGGTTAAAAATATTAAAACAACTGGTTCTGGTGCTGATGCTTATAAATCAGCTGAGTTTGAATACAAAATCCAGCCAATTGTTAATCTGAGAGTTGTAAAGAGATAATTAATTAAGTTTTTGAAACCCAATGTCAGTCTATCCAATAAAGGATTGGCATTGGGTTTTTTAATTTTTCTTAATCCTATTTTGATGAAAATTTTGAAAAAGTTAATGAAGAATTAAACAATAGTTACCTGAATTCTTTGGATGCTTATCAAAAACTGACAGAAGAATTTCAAAAATAATCAACACACAATCTTCAAAGACAATGAAAAGGGCAATATTCATATTCTTTTTATTTTTTAATGTGACTTTTGCAAATTCTTTCGTTACAGACACAAGTCGTTTTGTTCACAGCAATGATTTTGATGAGAGGGTCAAAAAAGGAATTGATTACATTTATAATATTCAGTTTGATTCAGCTGAAGTTGTCTTTAAGAAATTAATGCTGGATTATCCAGAAACTCCAGCTGGTAGATTTTTCCTTGCGATGATTGATTGGTGGAGAATAGCCATTGATCCAGAAAACGAATCACTCGACGATTTATTTTTTGAAAAGCTTGAAGATGTTATTTATCACTGTGATCAAATCTTAAAAAGAGATGAGAAAAATTTAGATGCAATCTTCTTCAAAGGTGGAGCGATTGGTTTTCGTGGACGATTGAGAGGATTACGTGATAGTTGGATTAAAGCTGCTGACGATGGCAGAGAAGCCTTGCCTCTACTTCAACTTGCCTGGTCCATTGATTCAACTAATTATGATTTACTCTTTGGAATGGGAATTTATAATTATTTTGCTGAAGTAATTCCAGATGAATTTCCATTTGTAAAACCACTTATGATTTTTTTCCCGAAGGGAAACAAACAACTCGGTATACAACAACTTCAAATTGCAGCAGAAAAAGCAAAATATGCTTCAACCGAATCAATGTATTTTCTTCTTTACCTTTATTATCACTATGAAGAGGATATTTATCAAGCAAGAAAATATGCTTCCATGCTTCACGAAAGATATCCGATGAACCCAATTTTTCATCGTTATCTTGGCAGAACATACATTAAATTCGGAGATTATAAATCAGCTTCTGATATTTTCAAAGAAGTCTATCTGAGAGGGGAAAAAGGTTTTCCGGGTTACAATAAAAATGCAGTGAGAGAAGCTTCTTATTACATTGGCATGAATTACAGATTTGAAGGTAAATATGATTCTTCGGCCTATTTCTTTAAGGAATGTATCGATATAAGTAAAGAAATTGATAAAGAAGGTGAGGAATCTGGATTTCAATCTTATGCAGCTTTGAATCTTGGGATTGTTTATGATTTAATGGGAGAACGAGAAAAAGCAATTGAAACTTACAATTATGTCCTTTCCATAAAAAACTGGAATGATGCTCATTTCCTTGCGAAATCATACCTTCAAAAACCTTATGGAAATTAATTAATTCATTTGCATATTTGTGAAGTGATGATATTTATACAAACACATAGATGCCAATGAATACATTTTTACTGCTTATTTTAATTGTAATTTTTGGATTTCTCTCTTTTCATTTCATCAATCAAAAAATTCAGAAAAAATTTCTTTACCTCACAGGACTTGAATTTCTCTTTGTTGGAATTTTAATCGGAGAGCCATTTGTAAGATTTGTAAACGATTTATTTAATAGTGATTTACCAGTTTTACTTAATACCGAAGGCTCAGTTCAATTAAAACCAATAATCGCGACTATTTTAGGTGCAGTTGGCTTTTCTATTGGACTTCAGTTCAGGTTAAAAGAGCTTTTTAATTATTCTATTGAGCATTTAAGACTTGCAATTAACGACATTTTGCTCACGGTGATAGTCATTAGCGGATTGAGTTTTCTTTTGATCAGTAATCTATTTCAAAATATTTTAGACTTTCAAAGCATAATTATTAATTCACTCATTACAGGGATTTCGGCTTCAACTCTTTCATTAATAGTTCTTGAATCAATTCAAAGTAAATTTGAAGTCTCAGGAAATAATTTTGATACACTTCAAAAGATTCCAAAGATTAATAATTTTATTGCTCTTACATTGTTTGGATTGATGTTTGCTGTTTTTCATAAAGGACAAACGAGCGGTATTCAGGTTACTTCGGTTGAATGGTTTGTAATTAATATTGCCTTAGGATTGATTATTGGATTTTTATTTTTTGTCTTCCTTGAAAGAGAAGAGAATGAAACGAAGTTATTAATTGCTTTACTCGGTATTATAATTTTTTCTTCTGGCGTGGCTTATTTTATGAACTTTTCACCCTTGTTTTTGAATATGCTTGTAGGATTTGTTATTGGGAATTTTCTTAAATCAAAAGATTTAATTTCTTTGATCTTCAGAAAACTTGAGCACCCTTTCTATGTAATTATTTTGATTTATGCAGGTGCAAATATTCGAATTGACAACTTCTGGATTTTTGTTTCTGGTTTGGTTTTATATGTGGTTTTCAGGTTCGTGGTCAAGTATTTTAATGGATGGTTTACATATCAATTTAGTTACGATAAAAGTAAATTCAGTTCTCGAATTGGATTGGGACTTAATACTCAAGGGATGATTGCAATTGCAATGATGGTAAATTTTCAGCAAGTTTATGATAACCCACTTGCAAATTCTCTCTTTGCCATAATACTTATTGGTGTTTTAATTAACGAAATTCTTTCAACTAAATTGACAAAAGATCTATTGATTGATTTAAGTGAAATAAAATGATGTCTACTATCAGGAAATTTGGAATTATTGTTAGCTTGGTTTTACTCATCAATCTTATTCAATTTCTTCAGGTTGATACTGGACAAATTTTTCATGCAGAAACATTAATCTCACTTGGATTTATTTTACTGGCAGCTTTTTCGTTTGGAGAATTGACTTCTTTATTGGGTCTTCCAAGAATTAGCGGTTATTTAATTGCGGGAATAATTTTTGGTCCCTATTCTGATTTAATTTTCAATACAAATCTGTTAAGCATTTTCACCGATACAGCAATCAGCGATTTGAAATTATTAAATGGACTTGCGATAGGTTTAATTGCAATCTCTGCTGGTGGTGAAATCGTATTAAAAGAATTGTTATCCGAGAAAAAGGTAATTTCATTGATCGTTCTTTTTAAGTTGATTTTTATTCCTACAATAATTACAGCTGTGATTTTAATATTATCACCCTATATTCCAATCTTCCAGGGGCTATCTTTCAACTTAATTTTAATTATAGCTCTATTTACCGGGATTTTAATGTTAGCCACATCACCTGCTGCAACAATTGCGGTAATAAATGAAACTGGAGATAGAAGCAAACTATCTCAACTTGTTTTAAATACTACTGTAATTAAAGATATAATTCTGGTGATCTTGATTAGTTTATTGGTAGCTTTTTCAAACGGAATATTAAATTCAGAAATTGGTTTCAATCCTGAAGCTATTTTGACTGGTGCTTTTGAAATTTTCTTTTCTATCCTTGCTGGGATTGTTGCAGCTTATCTTATTATACTTTATTTGAAGTATGTGAAAGCTGAAATGCTGATTTTTGTTTTATCGAGTGTCCTTATCATTTCAGAGGTTTCAAAAATTCTCCATCTCGATATTTTGCTTGTTTTTATTACGATTGGATTTGTTGTAAGAAACTTTTCAAAATGTTCTGAAGATTTAATTGAACCAATCAAAAAACTTTCTTTACCTGTCTTTGTAATCTTCTTTACAATCGCTGGAGCTGGATTAAACTTAAATGCTCTTATACTCACCATTCAACTTACAATTTTAGTTTTTGCTTTAAGATTAATTCTAATTTATTCTTCAACAAAAATTGCGACAAAACTTTCAAATGAATCGCCTGCGATACAGAATAATTTGTGGTTGGGGTTTGTTTCTCAATCGGCTATGGCTTTAGGTTTTATGATTTATTTCTCATCAAATATAAGTCAGGTTGAAGAGTTTGTTGTTCCGATAAGTGTTTCAATTATTGGAGTTAATTTATTGATTGGTCCAGCATTATTTAAGATTGGAATAAAGAGATTTAATCGAGAAACTTCAAAAGTCGAAGAAAAGGAAGAGCAAAAGGTTGAAAAGAAAATCAAACAAGAAATTGTTCCATATAAAAAATTCGATGTCCCACAATTTGAAGATCCGGAACTAAATAATCTTGTACTTTCATTAAGAGAAAAACTCATAAATCATCTTAAAGAATTCGAAATCAGTTTAATTAACAAAAGAAGTGAAGAAGCAGTTGAGTTTTATTATCAGGTAGTTGAAAAATACCTTGAAGAATATCAAAAACTTAAAAATCTTTTCGCCAGAGGTAGAGTTTCTGGAAAAGAGATTAAAGAAGAAGTTCTTAAAATTCAGCAAGAAATTTCATTGTGGTTTGCCGAGACAAGCATCAAACGAAAATCAATCGAACAACAAATCTTAAATGCTGAATATCTGCTTCAAAAATTATTTGATGAATTAAAAGAATATTGTGAAAGTGCACCTGAATATGTAACAGTCGAACAAGAAATTGATAAGTATGAACTCGAAGCAGATGATAATTATCTGATTCGATTTACAAAATTTTTCAAGAGAAGAATTAGAAGTATTAAAAAATTTTTGAAATTTAAATCTGGACTAAAAAGGAAAATTCCTTATGTAACTTTAGTGAAATATTTCTTTGAGTATCAAATTGCCCTTGAGATGGAAAAAGTTGCGTTCTTGATGGGACTTGAAAGATTAAATGTTTTAAGGAAAGTTAAAAGAATTTACGATGATGTAACGCTTAATCTCGAAGAGCTACTCAACCTTATTGCAGAATACAAGGATATTGATGCGGTTTCGTTGCTTGCAATTGATAAATTAGACGAAATTCATAACCGACTGAAGCAAGAAATATCTTCAATTGGAGAAGAAATTGAAAGTTCAAACCAGAATATTAGTACAAGATTAAATTACGCTTTTGCCAATCCATTCAATCAATTCTTAAAAGCTATTCTAAAAGCTGGAACAATAGAGCTAAATATTAGAAAGTTTCAATTTTCAAAGATTTATGCTGAAACTCAAAAAGCACGGGAAACTACTCTAGAAACAATCAGATTCTGGGTTAATTACTTTCTCGGATTTTTAGGTGTTTGCGAAAGAGATGCTAGAGTTTTTGAAATAGCTGGAAAAATTAATTCCATCATTAACGATACGATGGTTCATCATTCCGATACAATTAACGCACAAATAAGAGAATTAATCAACGAGATAAAAACAATACTTAAAGCTTTTGAAAATGAACTTGCAGATAAGAAACTCTTAAGCTCGGATAAAATCCTTACAATTAAAAATTTAATTACAAATTATCGAGACAAAGTTTTATTGTCCTTAAATCAAAAAGGCATTGCTCGTCTAAATTATTTGAAAAAAACTTATAGCCTTACAAATACTATTAATTCGATCAAGGAGAGATTTAATTCAATTATAAAAGATTATGAACCTGAAATAAAAGTTCTTGATGAAAAAGATTTTGAAATTAAGGAAACCAGAACAAGTTACATTGAACTTAAAACTCTACATTTTACAGAGATAATCAAGAGTTACTTTAATAATGAAATCCTTCAAGAAATAATTAAAATTAATGAGCTCGTTAATCAACATCTAAGTAGTTCGATTCTGGAATTGAAGAATATCGAAAATGTAATTTACTATCACTTTAATATTGCCGTTGAAGAAATTAATACACTTGAAAAAGAAACCGAAGCAGATAAGATTGGGGAAGAACTCCAGAAAGTTTTTGATGATACATTAAAAACCACAACAAAACTAATTCGAGATAAAATCAAAGTCTGGGATAGACAGATTGAAAAATTCGAGAGAGAAATCGAAGTATCACTGACTGAGAAAATTTACAAACAGATAAATGCAATAAAAGAGGCTTTTCGAAAAGAACTGACAATTGCACTTGAAAGAAGAATTCAAAGAAATAGATACCTTGAAGCTTTAGTCACTGTAAAAACCTTTTTCCATGAAAATTTAAGAAAGATTAAGGGGCAATGGATTTTCTTAAAACGTAAATACTATCAAATATTAAGACCACTTTTAAGAGAAGTAAAAGATTTTCTTGAATTTGACATTGAAGGGAAAAGTGTAGTTATTTATTCCTATGAACAAACAATCTACAATCAGAATGTCCAAGATTCACTTCCTTTTGTCTATAAAAAACTTTTTGATTACTCATCGTCAGAAATTGTAGAAATTTTGGTTGGAAGAGAAAAAGAAAGAGACATCCTTCAGCAAGCTTATGTAAGAACTCAAAGTGGATTATCGGGTTCGGCAGCAATTATTGGAGAAAGCGGAACTGGTAAAAGTAGCTTGATAAGCTCTTTTTTAATGAAAGCAGAGATTGATACAGAAGTTTATCGTTACAATTTTGAAAAGACAATTAAATCAGAAAAAGAACTTTTAAAAATCCTTTCAGAAATACTGAGACTGGACTACATCGCTTCTTACGAAGAATTGATTAGTGAACTTAATGTTAATCCTAAATATAAAATAATTGTACTTGAAGATATTCATAAGATCTTTTTGAGGAAATATGGCCATCTCGAAGCGATGAAAAAACTTTTACTGATTATTTCTGAAACGAGTAATAAAATTTTCTGGATTGCATCGATTTCTTATCATGCATGGGAATTACTCAACAGAATTTTGAACATAAGCAATTTCTTCCCGTTTCAGATTAAAACTGAAGTTTTGACCAAAGAGCAAATTAAAGAAGCAATTCTTAAGCGACATAAAACCTCTGGATATGAGCTTGAATTTCTGCCCGATGAAAGCTTGAAAACATATAAACATTTGAAATTGAATTTTTCTAATAAAGATAAGCAGTTAAATCTTCAAGAAGAATTTTTTAATCGATTGTATGAAGCCTGCGAGGGAAACATTACATCAGCTATGTTTTACTGGATGAAATCAATTAAAGAGTTTAAGAACAATACGATATACATTGCACCATTTAAAAAGCTTGACTTTCGTTTTCTTGAAAATTTTGAGATTGAAAAATTATTAACTTTATCCAATCTAATTCAGCATGGAAGTTTAACTATTACAGAACATCAAGAAATTTTCAATTGTGATTTAGAAAAATCGAAAACTATCTTAAACTTCCTGAATTCAGCAAACCTTGTGCATTTTGATTTAAATGAGCAAGGTGAAAAAGTTTATTACATTAATCCAGCTGTATATAAGCCAATTGAAATTGAATTAAGAAAACTACACATATTTGAGTGATATGAAATTACTAACACTCTATCTGTTTGGTTTTATTTTACAAATCATGCAGATCGGTACATCGATTATGAATAATTCGATCCAGGGGATTGATACAACCATTAAATCTGCAAAAATTGAAACTGTTAAAGTCATTGTGAAAGAAAAAGAACCAGAACCTTTAATCATAAATCAGGATAATTCACAAAAATTTCTTGATGAACTTGTTTCTCAAATAATTCCAGTCAGCTGGAAAATTTTGCTTGTTTTATTAATAATATTTCTGGTGGGATTTTTAAGCTACAGACTCAATCAATTTTATAATAAATATAGTCTCTCATCAAGATTTAAGAATGCTGATTTAGTGAAAGTTGTAATTAACATTTTAATCTGGACATTAGCAATAATTCTTATCATCTTTATAATCTTTAAAGAATCTACATTTCTGGTATTGACCTTTTTAGCTTTTGTTTTTCTTGTACTGGTAATTTCAATTAAAGATTTATCAAAAAATATCGTCGGTGGAATTTTTATTTTGATAGATAAACCATTTGAGCATGGAGATTGGATTAAAATAGGAGAATATTCTGGAAAAGTTCATTCAAAAAATTTAAGAACTACAGACATTATAACAGAAGATGACTCGTTGATCAAGATTCCAAATCAATTATTTGTATCATTGCCTTTTGAAAACTTAAATGTAATTTCCAAGAACAAGCAATTAACTTTTACTGTTGAAATTCCGCCAAAAGCAGAATTATCGAAAATCAAAAACGCATTATATGAGATTGTTTCACTATCAATTTATAATTCAATTAACAAGCCAGTTGAAGTTATTTATAAGGGAGTAAACTATAAAGGTAATCTTGAATTTCAAATTCGTGCATATGTTTTTGATGCTAAATACGAAAGTGAACTAAAATCAGATGTTCAGGAAAAAGTTGCTGAAATTTTCGGTGTAAGTTAGTTCAAGAATTTTCTCGCCTGTCTTGAAACGACACCACTTCTAGTTTAATAATTTCTGTCCTTATATGAATCAATAATGAGTAAAATGTTTGAAATCTTTATTTTACCCTGAGCATTGACTAAAGATCAAAAGATGAAAATAAAATCTTAGTCACACTCTGTTTATCAAATTGTAACCAACATACCCTTTAAAATACAAATAATGATTTCCATCATGTTTCAACTGAAATCAGCCTAACATGAGTTTAATCCTTTATAATCCTTTTGACTTATCTTAAACAAAAATAAATAAACTTAAAATATGACTTGAAAAATTATTTAAGTAAGCTTAAATTAATTTCGTAAAGGTACTTAAATATGAGTAATATATCAAAAGAAGATTATTTAAGAGTTATTTATAAAAGTCTTGAAGATTACGAGACAGTCAATCCGACAATGATTGCTGAACAACTTGGAGTTTCTAACGCAGCGGTAACAGATATGTTAAAAAAGCTAACAAGAGAAAAATATGTGAGCTATACGCCTTATAAAGGAATCCAATTATTGGAAAGGGGTAAAGCAGAGGCAGTTAAACTTGTCAGAAGACACAGAATATGGGAAACTTTTCTTTACAAAGTAGTTGGGCTTCCTTATCATCAAATTGATGAGGAAGCAGAAAATCTTGAGCATAGTTCATCAGATGATTTGATTAATAAACTTGAAGAGATTATGAATTATCCTGAATTTGATCCTCACGGCCATCCGATTCCATCAAAAAGTGGAAAAATACCGAAGCTTAAAAAAGCTATTTCGCTTGATAAGCTTGAGGAAAAAACATCGGGCATAATTCAACGAGTTAATGACCACAGCAGAGATCTACTTAAGTATTTGTTTGATACTGGATTGGTTGTTGGAAATAAGATTACAGTTCTGGAGAAGAGAGCATTTGATAATTCAATGGTTGTAAAGGTTGAGAATAAACAGCAAGTAATAAGTGAAAAAATTTCTCAAAACATTTTTGTTGAAAAATTAAAATGACAAAAAAACTTTCTGAATTAAAAAGAGGGGAGAAGGGAATGATTGTAAATGTTAATCTCAATGGATTAACAAGGAGGAGACTTCTCGATCTTGGATTTATTCCTGGAACTGTAATTTCTGTTGTGTTTGAAAGTCCACTCGGTGATCCAGTGGCTTACCTTGTTCGAGACACAATCATAGCTTTAAGAAAAGACGAAAGTGAAAAAATAGAAGTGGAGTTGATTAATTAATTATGTTCTGGAAGAAAAAAGAAAATAACCAACAACTTATTCAGATCGATATTCTACCAAAAAGGGATACGAAAATTATAGCTCTTGCAGGCAATCCAAATACAGGGAAAAGTACAATCTTTAATCGATTAACTGGATTAAAACAACATACTGGAAACTGGCCTGGAAAAACTGTAACAAGAGCTGAAGGAACTTTTGAAATTCAAGATGAAGAATATACTTTAATTGATTTACCAGGAACTTATTCATTGCTCTCAACATCAGAAGATGAAGAAATTGCACGAGATTTTATCCTGTTTGGTAACCCTGATGCGACTGTTATTGTATGTGATGCTTCCGTACTTGAAAGGAATTTAAACTTAGCTTTTCAAATTATGCAGATTACAAATCGGTGCATTTTGTGTGTTAATTTAATTGATGAGGCAAAACGGAAAGGGATTGAAATCGACAAAGAAACACTTGAGCGTGAACTCGGAATTCCAGTTGTATTAACCAATGCCCGTTCAGGTGAAGGTATTGAAGAGCTGAAAGAAATAATTTACCAGATATCAAATAGAATTATAAAACCAACTCCAAGAAAAATTCAGCATAAAAAAGAAATTCAGGAAAAATTAAATCAGCTTGTGCCTTTGATTGAAAAAGCGTTTCCAGGACTTTATGCAAGTGAATGGATTGCATTAAGACTTCTTGAAGGTGATACAAAAATTAGAAAGGCAATTGAGCAGGGAAATTTACTGGAATTAATTAACAAAGGTTTAAGTAATGGTAATGGTGAATTGAAATGAGAGAAGAAATTAAGAAAATTATTGAAATCGCTGATAGCTGCAATCCAGAAGTTCGAAATAAAATTGATGATTATCTTGTCGAAGAAATTTATATTAATGCGGGTAAGGTTGTTTCAAGAAGTGTTAGAAAAAAATCAGAAGGTATACATCAGTTTGAATTAAAGTTAGATCAGTTGCTTACTTCAAAATATTTTGGTTTTCCTTTAATGCTTTTATTGCTTGCAGGAGTATTTTTCTTAACAATCAAAGGAGCAAATTATCCTTCTCATTTACTTGCAAGTAGTTTTTTCTGGTTTGAAGATAAATTGAAATTATTTTTCGAATTCTTAAATGCACCCTGGTGGCTTACTGGATTTTTAGTTGATGGTGTTTATCGGGCAACAGCGTGGGTTGTATCGGTTATGTTTCCACCTATGGCAATATTCTTTCCAATTTTTACCATTCTGGAAGATGCTGGTTATCTGCCGAGAGTTGCGTTTAATCTCGATAAACTTTTCAAATGGGCGGGTGCCCACGGCAAGCAAGCTTTAACAATGGGAATGGGCTTCGGTTGTAATGCAGCTGGAGTTGTCTCCACAAGAATAATTGATTCACCACGAGAAAGATTGATTGCAATTCTTACAAATAATTTTGTTCCCTGTAACGGAAGGTGGCCACTCATAATTATGCTTGCATCAATTTTTGTGGCTGCTTCGTTTCCTGCGAGTATTGCATCATTTGTCGCTGCTGGAACTGTTGTAGGCGTGACTTTATTTGGTATTATCATAACTCTTTTAGTATCAAAACTTCTTAGCAATACTTTGCTTAAAGGGGAACCTTCAGCATTCAAGTTAGAACTACCACCTTACAGAAAACCACAAATACTTAGAATTCTTTATACTTCGTTTATTGATAGAACATTGTTCGTTTTAGGAAGAGCAATTGCAATGGCAGCTCCAGCAGGTGGATTAATCTGGTTGCTTGGAAATATTTATATTGATGATAGAACATTAATGTCTTATGGTGTTGAATTTTTGAATCCAGTTGGAAAAGCTATTGGACTTGATGGAGCGATACTCTTAGCTTACATAATTGCAATTCCCGCAAATGAAATTATAATCCCAACAATCATTATGATTTATTCTTCTCAAAGTAAAATGGTGGAACTTGAGCTTGATCAATTGAAAGAGTTATTCATTCAAAATGAATGGACAGTTCTAACAGCAATTTGTCTGATGCTTTTTTCGCTTCTTCATTATCCTTGCTCAACTACAACCTGGACAATCTACAAAGAAACAAGAAGTGTAAAGTGGACAGCTATTTCAAATATCTTACCATTAGCAATTGCTTTTCT
>Ga0197142_1001884_pt1 | contig 18916 bp, 23 predicted proteins | sample GBS60_MetaG_FD_148614 | JGI IMG/M metagenome (GOLD analysis project Ga0197142, IMG submission 148614) | Sediment microbial communities from Great Boiling Springs, Gerlach, Nevada, United States - GBS 60_MetaG | ecosystem: Environmental > Aquatic > Thermal springs > Hot (42-90C) > Sediment...
GTAGGTCTTGTGTTTCTGGAGGATCAGACTCCTGAGGAGTTGCTGTGGTGTGCTGAAAAGGCCCTTAGGGAGGCAATTAAAAAGGGTGGTAACAGGGTTGAAGTCTACATGCCAGAATAATTATGCATGCAGAAACATTACTTTCCTTTGATGAAATTTATACACCCTTTGGTAAATTTTCGATTCTTTTTAATGGAGATATCCTTTATGGAATCTCAACAGAACTGTCAGGAGATTTCTTAGAAAAAGTCTTTCCTTTTTATTTTGCTAAATCATATCTTCTTCCAAGAGTGAAAAGAAAGAGGCTTCCTGAGACTATAACTTGCCAGTTTGAGAAGTATTTTTCAGGAGATGCTAATGATTTCAGATTAAATACAATTATTGATCTTGACGAAGCAAAGTTTTATTTTTCAGAATTTGAGCTTACTGTCTGGAAGACCCTCAGAACGATACCCTATGGTGAAACGAGGACTTATAGATGGCTTGCAAGAGAGATAGGCAGGCCCTCTGCTCAGAGGGCCGTTGGTCAGGCCCTCAGAAGGAATCCATTGCCCGTTGTTATACCCTGCCACAGGATAATAGGTTCTAATGGCTCTTTGTGTGGCTACAGCCTTGGTTTGGAGCTAAAAAGAAGACTCCTCATGCACGAATGCTATTTTAGCAGATTAAAACCTTGCCCTTCACATTAATATTTTGTTATATTCAATAATTATGAATTCCAAAGTGAGGGTTAGATTTGCTCCAAGCCCAACAGGGCATCTGCATATTGGTGGTGCAAGAACAGCACTTTTTAACTGGCTTTTTGCAAGACACCATAAGGGTATATTTATCCTGAGGATTGAGGATACAGACAGAAGCCGTTCCACAGAGGAATTTATTGAGGCCATTATAGAGGGTATGAAGTGGCTCGGTCTTGATTGGGACGAGGGACCCTACAGGCAGACAGAGCGGTTTCATATTTATAAACAATACGCAGAGCGCCTGATTAATGAAGGCAAGGCTTATTATTGTTATTGCTCTCCAGAGGAGCTTGAAGAAAGACGAAGGCTTGCCCTTGCATCAGGCAAACCACCCAAATATGATGGACGTTGTAGAGACCTCGACAAGCCAGTTCAAGGAAGGGTTCCTGCGGTGAGATTCAAGATGCCCCAAACAGGTCTTACTGTAGTAGATGACCTTATAAGGGGCAAGGTGGAATTCGATAATCAACAACTTGAGGATTTTATCATAATGCGTTCTGATGGCACACCAACCTATAATTTTTGCGTTGTAGTGGATGATGTGGCGATGGGCATTACCCATGTAATCAGGGGAGATGACCATCTGAACAACACGCCAAAGCAGATCCATATCTACAGGGCATTAAATTACGAAATACCTAAATTTGCCCATCTTCCCATGATTCTTGGTCCTGATAAAACAAGACTCAGCAAACGCCATGGAGCTACCTCTGTAATGGCCTATAAAGAAATGGGTTATCTTCCAGAGGCCTTGACGAATTATCTTGTAAGGCTTGGCTGGTCTTATAAAGACCAGGAGATATTCTCAAGAGAGGAGCTGATAGAGAAGTTTTCCCTTGAGAATGTTGGAAAGTCTGCTGCTGTTTTTAATCCAGAGAAACTTCTCTGGCTTAATAGCCATTATATAAGTAACTCAACACCCGAGAGGCTTTATGAACTTGTTAGGCCTTTTCTTATAAAAGAGGGGATTATAAAAGAAGAGACTTTACTTGATCTACAATGGATATACAGGGCAATCTCTACACTAAAGGAAAGATGTAGAACACTTGTTGAACTTGCAAATTCTCTGAGCTATTACATAGCTGAATATGTAGAGATTGATGCAGAGGCAAGAAAGAAATTTATTAATGAAAAGAGCATTTCTTATCTTATAAAGGTAAAAGAACTTCTTGAGACCATGGATGGTTTTGATAGCAAAACCCTTGAGACAGCATTTAGAGAACTCGTTGAATCCCTTGGTGTGAAGCTTGCAGATGTTGCTCAGCCCTTGAGGGTTGTCCTTACAGGCAGGACTGTAAGCCCTCCTATCTTTGATGTTATAGAGGTCCTTGGAAAAGAAAAGACCCTTAAGAGACTTGACAGGGCTATAAGTCAATCCTGACCTTATGAGTTATATCTCAATAATAGGTGCTGGAAACTGGGGAACCACTATTGCCTGTCATATTGCAAAGAAGAACTATGATGTATGCCTCTGGGTTTATGAACCCGAGCTTGCTGATATTATCAGAAATACGAGAAAGAATCTATGGTATCTGCCCGATATATTTATACCAGAGAATATTAGAATAACATCTGATTTTCCTGATGCTGTAGAAAAGGCAAGATTTATAATTAATGCTGTTCCAACACAATTCATAAGAAAGGTCTTTTCTAAACCTGCAAATTACAAGTCTGATGCAGTAATTATAAACCTTTCAAAAGGAATTGAGAGGGAGACCCTATTACTTCCCTCTGAGATCCTTAAGGAAATAACAGGTCTTCAAGTAGCAGTTCTCTCAGGCCCAAGCTTTGCAAAGGAGGTGTCAAAAGGGTTGCCAACGGCCGTAACCCTTGCTTCAAGGGATAGGCACCAGGGTCTCCTCATACAGGATCTATTCAGTTCCGATAAGTTCAGGGTTTATCTTAATGATGACATAATAGGTGTGGAGCTTGGTGGTGCTTTAAAAAATGTTATTGCCATAGCATCAGGAATTGCTGATGGCCTTGGCCTGGGTTTTAATGCCAGGGCCTCATTGATAACCAGGGGGCTTGCAGAGATCACAAGACTCGGTATTGCCATGGGAGCCCACAGAAGAACCTTTAGTGGTTTAAGTGGAGTTGGTGATCTTATCCTTACATGCACAAGTAATCTTTCAAGAAACTATTCCCTTGGTTATAGACTTGGAAAGGGCGAGAAACTTGCAGAGATAATGAAAGGTACTCGAGAGGTTGTTGAAGGAGTTGATACCTCTGATTCTGCTGTCAGGCTAGCACAGAGGTATTCCGTTGAGATGCCAATAACAGAAAAGGTCTTCGAGATTCTTCATAGAGATAAATCTCCTGTTGATGCCCTGAGAGAGCTTATGACAAGACCTTTGAAGGAAGAATTCCCTGAGGAATGAAAAGAGAAGAGATTTTAAAGATATTTAGAGATATTCAGAACAAGAGAATCACTCCTGAAGATGCCTTCCGTTTATTTCAACATCTTCCTTACGAAGACCTGAAAATTGCAAAGATAGATCATCTGAGGCCAGCTATTTCAGGTATTCCAGAGGTTATATTTGCAAAGGATAAGGCACCAGAAGATGTGGTGACTATTGCAAAAAGGATTTACAAAAGACACGGCAGATTTTTAATTACAAGGGCCAGTGAAGAGGTCTACAGGAGACTCAAGATGCCTTCAGCTAAGTATTATAAAAAGAGTGGCTGTATAGTTGTAGGAGGGCCTGTTGAAAAATGGGGTAAGATTCTCATTGTTACAGCAGGCACATCCGATACAGCAATAGCAGAAGAGGCCATTATAACATGTGAATTTCTTGGAAGTAATGTGGAGGCCCTTTACGACATCGGAATTGCCGGGCTTCATAGGGTGATAGATCATATGGATCAATTGAGAAAGGCGAAGGTGATTATTGTTATTGCTGGAATGGAAGGTGCTTTGCCCAGTGTTGTAGGAGCATTAACAGATAAACCTGTTATAGGTGTTCCTACATCTTCGGGATATGGAATGAGCCTTGGTGGGATATCAGCCTTGCTTAGTATGCTCAATTCCTGTGTTCCAGGGATAGCGGTAATGAATATAGACAATGGTTTTGGTGCTGCCTGTCTTGCTCACAGGATAAATATGCTTGACAAAGGCTTTTCATAAACAATAAAATAAATTATTCTTTTTTAAAAATCCACAAATCTAAAGGGAGGTTCTTTATGGCTGAAGGTGTTGTAGAGGCTACCACAGAAACCTGGGAAAAGGAGGTTCTTAGTACGGAGGGACTCGTAATGGTTGATTTCTGGGCAGTATGGTGTGGCCCTTGCAGGATGATTGCACCTACTGTTGAAGAGCTTGCCAAGGAATACGCGGGAAAGGTAAAGGTTGTTAAATTAAATACAGATGAGAATCCTGATATAGCCTCCAAATATAAGATAATGGGTATCCCAACAATAATGTTCTTTAAAAATGGACAGAAGGTGGACCAGATTGTTGGGGCTGTTCCAAAGTCTCATCTTAAAGCAAAGATAGACGCCCTTCTTTCAGCGTAGTAATAATATTTTAACTGTTGCTCTTGTTGAGTCAGGATTGAATTGCGATGATAGTGAAGGTGTCAGGGAAGAGGCTGATTCTTATAGTGTTGCTATTTCTATTAAGCTCCTGCTCAAGGGATAAGGTGATTCAGGAGGGCAAGATTGTTCCTGATTTCTCCCTTAGAGATACGAGTGGTAATGATATCAGACTTTCTGAGCTCAGGGGAAAGGTTGTATTGATTGAATTCTGGGCTACCTGGTGTGAGGCTTGTAGAGAGGCAATCCCGGATCTTATCGAGATATACAAAAATAATAAAGAAAAGGATTTTGAGTTCTTAGCAGTATCTGTTGATGAAGGTCCTGATACAAAGGATAGGGTGCTTCAATTCATAAGGGAATATAACATTCCCTATAAGGTAGCAATAAACGGCACTTCTATTAGTAAGAGATTTGGCGTATATACCATCCCGTCTATCTTTATAATTAATAAAGAAGGCATCCTTGTAAAAAAATATCCAGGTTACTTCCCCGATATGGCAGTAAGGGTAGATAAAGAGATTAAGGGATTGTTATAATTAACCATGTTTGAGGCTCTTACAGAAAAACTTGACTCAATATTTAAGAAACTGAAGGGTAGGGGCATCCTCAAGGAGGAGGATGTTGATCAGGCTCTTAGAGAGGTCAGACTTGCCCTTCTTGAGGCAGATGTAAATTATAAGGTGGTAAAGGATTTTATCTCTGCTGTAAGACAGAAGGCAGTTGGTAGCGGAATTCTTGAAAGCCTTACGCCCGGTCAGCAGGTGATAAAGATAGTTCATGAGGAACTCATAAACCTGATGGATTCTTCTGATAGGGGGATTAGATTGGCGGCGAATCCTCCCACTGTTATAATGATGGTAGGACTTCAGGGCTCTGGAAAAACAACAACATCAGCAAAACTGGCAAATCATTTTAAATCTATGGGTAGAAGGCCTATGCTTGTTGCTGCTGATATAAAAAGGCCCGCTGCTATTGAACAACTTATAACCTTAGGAAACCAGTTGAAGATCCCTGTTTTTTATTCAAAGGAAATAAATGATTCCGTTAAAGTCTGTGAGGAATCAATAAAGAAGGCAAGACTTGACGCAAGGGACATACTTATATTTGATACCGCAGGAAGGCTTCATATTGACCAGGAATTAATGGAAGAACTAAAGGATATTAAAGCAAGTACAAATCCCCATGAGATATTATTGGTTGTTGATGCCATGACAGGCCAGGAGGCTGTTAATGTTGCTTCTGCCTTTAATGAAAGCCTTTCCATATCGGGGATTATCCTTACAAAGATGGATGGAGATGCAAGGGGTGGTGCTGCCCTTTCTATGAAGGCTGTAACAGGAAGACCTATAAAGTTTATAGGAACTGGTGAAAAACTGGACAATATTGAACCATTTTATGCAGACAGGATTGCCTCAAGGATTCTTGGTATGGGTGATGTACTGAGCTTGATAGAAAAGGTTCAAAAGACCTATGATATTAAGGAGGCTGAAAGACTTCAGAAGAAGATAAAGGAAGATGACTTTGACCTCGATGACCTCAGGCTTCAGATAAGAAAGATTAAAGGCATGGGTTCTATTGAGGGATTATTGAGCATGATCCCTGGTTTTAATAAGATTAAAGGGATTAATATTGATACAAAGGAATTTGTTAAAGTTGAGGCGATTATCAACTCAATGACGCCCGAGGAGAGGAGTAATCCCTCAATCCTTAATGGAAGCAGGCGCAGGCGTATTGCGCTTGGAAGTGGAACTACTGTAGCTGATGTAAATAGGGTCTTAAAACAATACTATGAAATGAAGAAGTTTATGAAGGCCTTTAAAGGAAAAAAGGGGTTGCGACTTCCAAACATATTACCAATATGATATAAAATACAATCTGATAGCTAATATTCCAGGAAAGGAGGTGCACATTGGTTAAGATAAGATTGATGAGAATGGGTGCTCATAAAAGGCCTTTCTACAGGATTGTAGTTGCTGATTCGAGAACGAGAAGAGATGGGCCCTATATTGAGTTGCTCGGGACATATGACCCTCTGAAGGATTCAGAGGTTAAGATCGATAAGGAAAAGACTAAGTTATGGATCCAGAAGGGCGCACAGCCAACAGATTCTGTCAAAAGGCTTTTAGCAAGAGTGGGCCTGTAGTGCCCAAAATTCCTTGAGGAGGTGAACCATCATGCTGAAGGGATTAGTTGAAAGTATGGCAAAGGCTCTGGTTGACAAACCAGAGGAAGTAAGTGTTAAAGAGGTTGATGGAGAAAAGACCACGGTCTTTGAACTAAGGGTGGCTCAGAGTGACCTTGGAAAGGTGATAGGAAAGCAGGGTAAGACGGCCCGTGCCATGAGGGCCATACTCAGTGCTGCCGGTACAAAGATCGGCAAACGCTGTGTCCTTGAGATTCTTGAATAAGTAATTAAAAAAAAATTCTTTTTGGGGCAGGCTTTATGCCTGCCCTTTTTATCAGAGAAGATGCTTGTTGATGTCATCACACTTTTCCCTGACATTATAAAGACCTATATCTCTCATGGTGTTCTTAAAAAGGCTGTTGAAGAGGGTATTGTAAGAATAAGGATACACAATCTCAGAGACTTCACAAAGGATAGACACAGGACAGTGGATGACTATCCTTATGGAGGAGGTTCTGGCATGGTGATGAAACCAGAACCTATTTTTGAGGCAGTGGATTATATAAAATCTGATGGACAAGAGAGGCTTACGATCCTCCTTACACCTCAAGGAAAGGTTTTTAACCAGAAAATCGCAAGAGAGTTTTCAAAACAGAAAGGCCTTGCCTTTATCTGCGGAAGATACGAGGCAATAGATGAGCGAGTCAGGCATATTGTTGATGAGGAGATTTCAATAGGAGATTATATACTTACTGGTGGAGAATTACCAGCTTTGGTTATAATAGATGCAGTATTGAGACTTTTACCAGGTGTCCTTGGAAATTACAGCTCAGTAGCTGAAGAATCCTTTGAGTGGGGTATCCTTGATTATCCCCATTACACAAGGCCACCAGATTTCAGGGGTTTGAAGGTTCCAGATATACTGATGAGTGGTAATCACGAGGCAATAAGAAGGTGGAGGAGAAAAGAGGCCCTAAGGAAGACCCTTGAGAGGAGACCCGATTTGCTCGAGAAGGCTGTCCTCAGTGAAGAGGATTTAATCTTGATTAATGAGATAAAGGAGGAATTATGAACGAGTTAATAAAGGCAGTTGAGGAGAAATTTAAGAAGAAAGAGATTCCTGACTTTAGGGTAGGTGATACCGTAAGGGTTCATGTAAGGGTAAAAGAGGGTGACAGGGAAAGGATTCAGCCCTTTGAGGGAATAGTTATAGCAAGAAGGGGTGGAGGGACAAGGGAGACTTTTATGGTAAGGAAGATATCCTATGGGGTAGGGGTTGAGAGGATCTTTCCCCTCCATGCACCTGTTATCGAATCTATTGAAGTCATAAAAAGAGGTGATGTCAGAAGGGCAAAACTCTATTATCTAAGGAAGAAGAAGGGTAAAGAAGCGAAGGTAAGGGAAAAGGAACAGAGGGTTTTTGAATAAACATGTCCCTTTTTTCGTATGATGAGTTTTATAGGAAAAAGGGATACACGATTATTGCTGGTGTTGATGAAGCAGGCAGAGGTTGCATAGCAGGTCCTGTTGTTGCTGGTGCTGTGATATTGAGGGATAATCTTAGGATAGAGGGATTAAGAGATTCTAAGAAACTTAGTGGTCAACAGAGAAAAGAACTTTTCTGGAAGATCATGCTCGAGGCAGATGATGTAGGTTTTGGTGTAATAGATGTTAGAGATATAGAGAGGATCAACATTCTTGAGGCAACTAAAAAGGCAATGATCAAGGCATTGGAGATGCTAAAGCTCAGACCCCAGCTTATAATGATAGATGCTATCAAATTGGATATACCTTTAAAACAGATATCTATAAAAAAGGGTGATGATAGAAGTGCCTCTATTGCAGCAGCCTCTGTTATTGCAAAGGTTTTGAGAGACTGGATAATGGAGTATTATGATTCCCTTTATCCCTATTATGGCTTTAAGAAACACAGGGGATATTGCACTAAAGAACACTTAATACAGTTGAAACTTTATGGACCCTGTCCCATCCATAGAAAAACCTTCAAACATGTTATGGACTTAGAATTACCCTTTGATTCTATTATGAGGTAACCCTGTGGCCAAGGAAAGGACATCTGTAGAGAACGAGAGGATTGATGAGGCCCTTGAACTAATATGGATTTTAAAAGAGGATGGAAAAGGCACACTATCTAATTTTAGAATAAGCTCTGATGATGAATCTCCTGAGAGTATAATCTCATTACTTCTTCAGGATGGTTTAATAAATCTTAAAGATGATGATATTGACTTTACCGAGAAGGGATATGAAAGGGCAAAAGGACTTATCAGGAGATACAGACTTGCTGAGAGGCTCTTTTCAGATGTCTTTGAACTGAGGGATGACCTTGTTAAAGACGATGCCTGCAGGGTTGAGCATATTTTAAGTAATGAGTTGACGGATAGTGTTTGTACATTTCTTGGCCATCCTCCCACATGTCCACACGGAAAGCCAATACCGAGAGGTGAGTGCTGTAAGAGATACCATATTGATGTAGAGCCTTTAATAACAAGGCTTTCCAATGTTGAACCAGGTACAGATGTCAAAATAGTATTTATTATTCCATCTCAAAAGACGAGTGTTATAAAGCTATCTTCCTTGGGGATTGTCCCTGGTGTAAAGATAAGGCTTCTCCAAAAGAAACCGACAATAGTTCTTCAGGTGGAAGAGACTGTAATTGCGATGGATCCAGTGATTGCTGATGAGATACTCGTCAAGAAGATAAATTGACAGGTAAAATCACAGTAAATCTCGTGCCCCTATTGATTTCGCTCTTCACTTCTATCTTACCACCGTGACTTTCTATTATCCTGTAACTAATTGATAGACCGAGGCCTGTCCCTTTTTCCTTTTTTGTTGTAAAGAAGGGTTCAAATATCCTTGGCAGTATATCAGGAGGAATTCCGTGTCCTGTATCCTCCACATCCACAAAAACCTTATCTTCTATCATTCCAGTCCTCAGCGTCAGTATACCACCTTCTGGCATAGCAAAGATAGCATTGTTTATCATGTTCAGAAAAACCTGTTTTAACTGATTGTGATCTGCCTTTATGATGGGGATATCCCCAAATTCTTCCCTAACATCAATATTCCCGTGTTTTAATTGCAGGCTTGCAAGCTGGAGTACCTCTTTTAAAAGTATATTTAAATTTACATTTCCAATGTTTATAGATCTCTTTCTTGCAAATTCGAGGAGCTGATTTACTATCTCCTTTGCTCTTATGGATTCCTGTTCAATAATCTTGAGATCTTTCTTAATTGTCTCTATATCTGTTTCTTCCTGTGATAATTCAGAGAATCCGATAATGCTTGTCAGGGGATTGTTTAATTCATGGGCAATATTAGAAGCCATCTCACCGAGGGCTGCGAGCTTGGCAGCCTGAATTAGCTGTTCCTGCGTCTCTTTGAGTTCTTTCATCTGTGCCTTAAGATTCTCCATCAATTTCAGATTAATAAAGGAAACAGAGATTATATTTGAAAGGATAGCAGCGATATTGAGGTCTGTATCATCAAAATCTCCTGAGATCTTGTTGTAGACCATGAGAAGGCCTGAGAGTTTCTCCTGTTCCTTAATCCATATAAAAAGGGCTGAACCACTTATGGTTTGAATATATTCGTCTCCAATGGGTGGTGGTGATTCTTTTCTGAAAATAGCTGGCTCTTTTTTATAATAGAGATAAAGGGCTTCCATCTCCTTTTGAGGAATTGAGATCTCTCTGTCCATAATATCAATAAATCTGCCATTATCTTTTAATAATATCTTAGAATCTTTTGCATCAAATAGCTCTTTTACTATTTCTGTCAGGTCTTTGTAGGGCATACCTTCCTCTGAAAGGTAATAAAGAGGTATCGTCACGCGATACAGATGGGAGAGTCTTCTGGCAAATCCTAAAAGCTCATCGTGGTTCTTTTTAAGGGTTAAGCTCATGTCATTAAAGGCCTCGGATAGATCTCGGAATTCATCTTTGTAAGGATAATTAGCTGTTACACCAAGTTTCCCTGACTTTAATTCTTTTGTAGCATTTATAAGCATACTTATTGATTTTGTGATCTGCCTTGTAAAGACTACTGCTACAAGAAGGGCTATAAGAAATGCTATAGAAAGGGTTATGAATAGGATTATCTTTGAATTGTTTATGTCTCTTAAGGCATTTATTGTCTTTATGTAAAGTCTCTGGTCAGCAGTAAAGGCCATCTCTTGAACCATACTCAGCAGGGTGTTTCCAAGGGTAATAGCAACCAGTCTTAATCTTTCTATCCTTTCCTGATTTGCTGTAGTGGTAATAAGGGCACTCAGGGCATCTTTATACTGTTCAACCATATCACTGAGGCGGTCAAGCCTCTCTGTAAGTTCCTTATTGTGATGACATCCCCTGCAGCTCTGTACTGATTTATCAAGATCGGAAACATGTTCAACAATAACATCAACCTCACTTCCAAAGGCTGTGCCTATTGTATAAAGATGGGTCTGGACAGTTTGAGTATTTATGACAAGATTCTGCCTTATTATTTCTACTCTGTGGAGGTTTATAACAGTCTCAAGATCCTTTGTTGTTTTATATATATAAAAGATTGTTATTCCCACTCCAGTGGTAAAAAGTAGGAAAAGGATGGAAAGGGCTATGATTAACCTCTTTTTCATTGTTTATATCTATAAGTTTTAAGATTTATATCTGCCTTTTTAAGAAGATTATATACAGGTATAAAATCCTCCTTCGAGGCATTTATGAATCTTGAAGCGCCGAGCCTTTCAAGGACTTTTATTCCCTCTGGATCCCTGTCCATTGTGATGAGTATTCTCTTTATCTTATCTCTGAGGGCACTATCAAGTTTCTTTGAAAGACAGAGCGTTACATCAGGCAGAGGCATTGATCTTGCGATAATTGAAATTTCATTCTCAATCAATGGTTCTCTCCTAATTCTTTCCCTCACGATTGTGCTTTTTACAACTCCTATATCAGCCCTCCCATCTAAAACACTAAGGAGTGCAGAATCGTGACTTCCTGTAAAATAATATTCCTTGAAATAACTGAAAGGATTGGCGATCCCGTGTTCTTTAAAATAGGCAATAGCAAATAGAAATCCAGTAGCTGTTGCCCTATCGACAAAGGCAATTGTTTTCCCCTTCATATCCTTAATGTCTTTTATTCCACTGTCTTTCCTTACGATGATATATCCCTCAGCAGTAGTAGTTCCGTCAATGTTTTGTAGTCTTACAACAGGTTCGACCTTTAGTTTTTCTATTGCAAGGACACTGGTAAATGCTCCGAAGAAGGCACCGTCAAGATTTCTTATTAGAAATCTATCTATAATGTCTCCGTATCTACTCAGGATTGTAAATCTTGTCTTTATGTTTAACTTATTTGAAAGATAATCCCCGAGCGGTCTATATCTATCCATCTGGCGGAATATATTTTCTTCAGGGATAAGGCCTATTAAAATTTCATTTTTAGATTTTTCTTGAGAAAAACAAATAGCTGGGAAGAGTATTAAGATTGAGATCAGGACAAAAATCGAGACCATTTTCATCAGTAAACTACCTCCGTTGCCTCTGTAAGTAAATCTGCTGAGATGCGGAGATTCATTTTATAGGCCTCCGCAAGATTAAAAATCAGTTCCATATCAGCACTTAAGTCGCGAGGAATCTCTAAGGGTCTTTTTCCTTTAATGACATTCTGGATAATAGATACTGCCTTTTCAGCCTGTTTTTTGGCTGACGGATATAAAGAGATAATTGGTTTTGCATCCTTTCTTGGTAATAGTGTGGCTACAGGGATACCCGTATTTGAGAATCCAGAAAGGGCAATGTTTGCAATGCTGCTTGTGGTAAAGATTAAGGCATCAACCTTCTTCTCTGGGAGGATCTTTTTCAGTTCAGAGGCAGTTTTTATGGGTATTTTGATTACTGTTATTTTATAGAAAGGGCAGCATTTTAGAAACTCATTAAGTTGATAAACTGAGTCACTCTCAAGAGGATTATACACAACACCTAAGGTTTTAATCTCCTTCATACTGTTCAGGTATCTTGTGATACTCAAGATAGGAGTCTTGAATTCAACACCTGTAATATTATTGGATCTATATTTTTCAAGGACAGGATTGTATCCTCCTACAAATATAATGGGTTGTTGAGGTTTTTCCCTTATAGCTGCAAGAGTAGCTTCTGTTCCGTAGGAGATGATAATATCGACATTGAGTGCAATCAGTTTTCTTACAGCATTGCTGAGTGCTATGGGATCAGGATAGGGTTTCTGTATCAGAAGATCTATGTCCCCTGAGATTATATTTCCCTCAAGTCTTTTCAAGACATGGGTGTGAACCTCTTCATAATAAGGGACATTTGATGGAAGGATAATACCTATGGTTTTTTTCTGCTGTGCAAAAGATTCACTATTATAAAAGGAATAGATTAAAAATGTGACGAGGAGATACAGAAAAATATTTTTAAAAAATTTCATACAAGGCTTTCTTCCTTACTATCACTTATGCTATCAGCAATTAGGATATCCATATTTTTTGTTATAATACCACATTCTAAAAAATTTTTATAGACTTTCAATCGCAGCCAGAAACATAGCACCAAAGATTAATGGGCAGAGGGCGGGATAGAAAACAGTCGCACTAAGTAGTCGCCCATTAACTCTTTATTGATAGGTGTGGTTATAAGGAACGATTCAGGAATATTCAGGACGGTTAATACTCATGAGATTGCCTATAACAGGACTTGCAAATTCTGGTAAGACTACCATCTTTAATGCCCTTACGGGTATGGTTAACCCTACATCTCTTTATATCACAAAAGAGATGGAACCCCAGAGGGCAACGGTGAAGGTGCCTGACAGGAGGCTCGAGCGACTTGCTGAGATATTCAGACCCAGAAAGATTACACATGCCACTGTGGAATATGTAGATTTCATAGGTCTTACTAAAGGTGACCTTCTTCAGAATAGAAAGGTTTTTGATATGATTAAGGATGCAGATGCCATAGTGCATGTAATCAGGGCCTTTAGGGATGAGGCAGTAGTTCATCCTCTTGGTAGTATTGACCCTTTAAAGGATATGGAGACAGTGGAGTTTGAGTTTATCTTTGGTGACCTTGAACTTGTCACGAAGAGGCTTCAGAGGATAGAAGAGGCAAAAAAGAAGGGAAAGAGGCCTCAGGAAGAGGAGGTGAAGACCCTCCTTAAATGTAAGGAGGCCCTTGAACAGGAAAGACCTTTAAGATTTGTTGATTTTTCAGAAGAGGAGCTGAAGATATTACGACCCATGCAATTTCTCTCTGATAAGCCAGAGGTTGTTGTCTTCAATATAGATGAAAAAATGAATCCCCGGGAAATAGAGGCATTAATAAAATCTGCCACCGACTATTATAAAAGGTTTGGTCCTTCATACGAAGAGAAGGTGAAGATAATAAGCCTTTCTGGGAAAATAGAGAGCGAACTCAGCCAGATGGGTCCTGATGAACAGAAAGAATTTCTTAAAGAGCTTGGTATTGATGAACCAGCCCTTAATAAATTGATAAGGGTATCCTATGGGCTTTTGAGATACATCTCCTTTTTTACAGTGGGAGAAGATGAGGTCAGGGCCTGGACTATCAGAGAAGGAACGAAGGCCCAGAGGGCTGCTGGAAAGATCCATTCAGACATGGAGAGGGGCTTCATAAGGGCTGAGGTTGTTAGCTATGAGGATTTCGTTAAGGAGGGTTCCTTTTCTTCCCTTAAGGATAAGGGTCTTTTGAGGCTTGAAGGAAAGGATTATATTGTAAAGGATGGAGATATTATAAATTTTAGATTCAACGTCTGATGATTATGGCTCCAATTATAAAGACAGAGTCCCTTGTTAAGGACTTTGGAAAGATAAGGGCTGTTGACCATCTGAATCTCGAGGTTGAAGAGAGGACCATATTTGGTTTTCTCGGTCCTAATGGTGCAGGGAAGACCACTACCATAAATATCCTCTGCACACTCCTCAGTCCCACCTCTGGAAGGGCCTTTGTGAATGGTTATGATTGTGTAAAGGAACCCCATAAGGTCAGAAGCTCCATAGGTATCGTCTTTCAGGACATGACCCTTGATAAAGACCTTACAGCCTTTGAAAACCTCCTGTTTCATGCCTACCTCTACGGATTAAACAGGGAAAAGGCAAAGGCAAGGATAGAAGAGCTTTTAAATTTTATGGGACTCTACGATAGAAAGGATGAACCAGTTAAGAGGTTTTCTGGTGGCATGAAGAGGCGGCTTGAGGTGGCAAGGGGACTCATGCATTACCCAAAGGTTCTTTTTCTTGATGAACCTACCTTAGGCCTTGATCCCCAGTCAAGGGCAAACCTCTGGGAACACATTATTAAGCTTCCTGAGACTCAAGGTGTTACAGTCTTTATGACGACCCATTATATGGATGAGGCAGAGGTATGCCAGAGGGTTGCTATTATAGACCATGGAAGAATAATAGTTGAGGGCTCTCCTGATGAACTCAAGAGGATGGTTGGAGGTGATGTAGTTTATTTCAGAGCAAGGGACAACAAGAGGGCAATAAGGATATTGAAGGAAAAGATAACAGCACAGATTGATGAGGGAGATGGAGAGGTCTTTGTTCATGGAGTAAAAGGTGATGTATGTATCCCTGAGATCATAAGGCTCCTTGGTGAAGAGGTCCTATCTGTGAGACTCCAGAGGCCAACCCTTAATGATGTCTTTTTAAAACTCACGGGTAGAGGGCTCAGGGAAGGGGCTCAGGAGGATGAATTTAAGGAATCTATAAGAGCTTACAGGAGGCGCTTTGATAGAGGTTAGAGTTGTCTATGTAATTGTCATGAGAGAACTTATAAAGTTTCTGAGAGAAAAAGGGAGGCTTGTCTCCACCATGGCAAGGCCTTTGATATGGTTATTCTTTGTTGGTATGGGTATGTCAAGGCTTGTACCTCAAGATGTGACCGGAACAGATTATATGAGATTTCTCTTTCCAGGTATCATTGGTATGACCATTCTTTTCAGTGCCATATTTTCATCCATATCCATCATCTGGGATAAGGAGTTTGGTTTCCTGAAGGAGATACTAGTTGCGCCTGTCTCTAGATTCTCCATCGTCCTTGGAAAGGCTATAAGCGGAACCCTTCTTTCAACCATACAGGCCCTGATAATAATGCTAATATCTCCCCTTATTGGTATCTATCCATCAACTGGTGAGATAGTTTCTTCCTTCTTCATGATAATGCTTCTGTCCTTTTCTATCTCTACCCTTGGTATTGTTATTGCGTCCTTTTATGAAAATCTTGAGAGCTTTAGCATGATCATGAATTTTATTGTTATGCCAATGTTCTTTCTTTCAGGTGCCATGTATCCTGTACAAAAACTGCCACTTATTCTAAGATATGCTTCTTCTTTAAATCCCCTTACATATGGTATCGATGGCCTCAAACATGTACTTCTTTCAGAAGGGATTAATCTCGATTTCCCCTTTTATATTGATATTGGAGTGCTTGCCTTCTCTTCTATGGTCTTTCTCTTCCTTTCAACCCTTGTCTTCGAAAAAATCAGGTAATGAAAGAAATTGATATTTATAAAATCCTTCCAAAGAAGAATTGTAGAGAATGCAATGCTGGTACATGTATGGCTTTTGCAGTATCTATTAAAAAAGACCCTTCTAAATTAAAGGAGTGTCCCTATCTCGATGAAGAAAAAAGAGAGTATCTGAGAAGGAATATTCAGGCCTTTGACTGGAGGGATGAACTTATAAAAAACCTTGAGCAGGAGGTCTCAAGGATTAATCTAATTGAAAGGGCTCAAGACATAGGAGCAACCCTTCATGATGAAGGTATTGTGCTAAGATGTACTGGCAGGGATTATCTGGTCAGAAGGGATGGAAAGATTTTACCTGAGACAGATAATAAGTGGATAAGGATACTTCTACTCCATTATATAAGAAAGGGAGGAAGGGGTAATCTTACAGGCGAGTGGATATCCTTCAGGGACCTAAGGGGTGGCATTGTCAAAGCCTCTACCTTTGAGAGGGATTGTCTGAATCCATTAAAGGAGCTTCTTGATGAAAACAAGGAAAGGACAATAGATGTATTAAAGAGAATTGGCGGATTAAATATTGAAGGTTATCCTTCTGATATTTCAATAAGGATTGACCTCCTTCCAAAGGTCAGGGTACTTATCCTCTATTCAAAAGGTAATGATGAATTTGGCTCATCCCTTAACATCCTTTTTGATAAGATAACTAATGAGTTCCTTGATGTAGAATCCCTTATATTTCTTATGGAAGGCCTTGTGCATACTGTTAGATACATGCTCAAGTCATAGCTTTCCAAAATAAATTAAAATGGTTTTTCAAAAGGCATAAGGCCTCAAAAACACAAAAGAAGCGACAGGAGCATTTTATTTAGGGTATAATAAGGTCATGACAGGTTATTTAGCAAGTTACATTAAGGAGTCGCCTTTTGTGTCTTTTAGGGATGGCGTAAGTAATAGTTGGCCTCATGCCTCTTTAAAATTTATCTTGGACAGGTGTGTGTTTAGTAATTATTCAGATGTTAAAGACTTTATTATTTTTTTTCTTAATTCCTCTATTTTCGAAACCATCTCACTGGCAATATTATAAGAGTCCTCAGCATCAACCCTATCTATTATCTCGAGATCTCCATAATCCACCTCTGTTCGGCGAGAAAGAAGAAGTTCAAATTTTTTAACAAACTCTTTTGTTAAAAGGCCTGGTTTCACAAGTCTGAGGCTTAACATTGTAAGGGCTCCTTCATGAGTCTTTGGATTTACACCTTCAAGGATAAGAATTGCCCTTACAGCATTCAGAACCGCATAATAACTTCTATTAACAGAGGTCTTATAACGGCCCTCCTCAAGATTTGCCCTTCCATCATCGAGGGCCTCAAAGGCCTTGTCCATTCTTATATTACTCAGAGTTATCTTATCTTTTAATTCGAGTACCAGAGAGTACCTCCTCTTTTAAAAGATTAATCCCCTCCTTCAAAAGATTCTGATAAAAAGGGGTATTCAATCTTTTTTCTTCCTCAAATACCTTTATGTCTTTTATTATCGGTGCAAAGGGGATACCCGTCTTAAATCTTTCTTCTGCAACTATATCTATAATCTTTTTTTCAATTTCAGGTTTTTTATCCTTTACCACTACAAGGATGTCAAGGTCTGACCATTCATCGTGGTTACCCCTTACTCTTGACCCGAATACATAGACTAATTTAATCCTGTCAGGCAAAATTTTTAGAAGTCTTTTTACCAATTTCTCAAGGGTTTCTTTTTCGACCCAAAGCATGTAGTATTTTATCATAATAACATGCCATGCTTTCTCAGGAAAAACTAAACTGTTAATGATGAACTATCATATCATACCTGTCCAGATAAAGTTTTGAACGGCCATGAGTCAGATTTAGGCTTCAGGCCTTTATAGGTTAGATGTTATAGGCTGAAGTTTCAGCCTAACGCCTTAAACCTATTGCCTAATAAATAAAGGCCTTATGTTTATTTCAAAAGTCCTCTCAATTTGTTTTCAACAGCAATGCTCTGGTATAATTAAGCAATGGAAATTCGTGAGTTAAGGTTCATAATAGTTGCCTCTGGTATTTACGAGAAGATAGCAAACTATTTAAGAATGATTAAATTCTCCCACTCCATCTTTGCCCTTCCTTTTGCCCTTAGCTCTGCCTTTATAGCCTCAAAAGGAATACCCTCCTTTGAAAAATTTCTATGGATTATCATTGCCATGGTATCAGCAAGAACAGTTGCCATGGCCTTAAACAGGATTATAGACAGACACATAGATAAACTTAATCCCAGAACTGCCAGTAGGGAGATCCCATCAGGAAAGGTGAGCCTCAGAGATGCCCTTATCCTTGTTTTTATTTCTCTTGTCCTATTTTTATTTTCAGCCTGGATGCTCAATCCCCTATGTTTTAAACTATCCTTTATTGCTCTTGTTTTTATCTTTTTCTATTCTTATACCAAGAGATTTACCTGGGCATCTCATTTCTTCCTTGGCTTTACAATATCCGCAGCACCGGTAGGAGCATGGATAGCTATTACAGGTGAATTCGATTCAAGGATATTATTACTGGGCTTTTCTGTAATGTTCTGGATTGCTGGTTTTGATATCCTTTATGCAATTCAGGATATAGAATTTGACAGGAGTTATGGCCTTTATTCAATACCGGCTAAATTTGGTATTAACAAATCCCTCTGGTTTGCAAGGCTCTGCCATATTATTACATGGTTACTGCTTCTTCTGTCTGGTATTGTCTTTCACCTCAATTATTTCTATTATCTTGGCGTGGGTATTGCCGGTCTTATCCTTTTTTATGAACATCAACTCGTAAGTCCCAATGATTTGAGTAAACTGAACATGGCATTTTTTAATATGAATGGATATCTGAGTGTAGAGATATTTATCTTCACAGCCCTTTCATTTTTGATATAATTACCTAATGAATACCAGCCAGATAGACAGAGAGCTTCTTGCCCTCTATGAGGCATCAAATTCTATAATC
>Ga0197142_1001885_pt1 | contig 18916 bp, 11 predicted proteins | sample GBS60_MetaG_FD_148614 | JGI IMG/M metagenome (GOLD analysis project Ga0197142, IMG submission 148614) | Sediment microbial communities from Great Boiling Springs, Gerlach, Nevada, United States - GBS 60_MetaG | ecosystem: Environmental > Aquatic > Thermal springs > Hot (42-90C) > Sediment...
AGCCTGGAGACCCACTGGCCCGGCCCCGGCGGCGACAAGCTCATGGCCAGCGTCATCTGCGGCTGGAACCTTCAGCACTTGCTGGCCGCCTGACCAGCCCGATTCGGTGCGCGGCGCAGCGGCGTGCTATCCTGAAGTCAACTACGACCAGGGGGCACGACAATGCGCCTGCCCATCGTTTTAGGCGCGCTGGCGCTGGGCTTCAGCCTGCTGGCCTGGCAGGGCCGCTACTGGGGCTTCCGCGGCGAAGTGGACAACGACGACGCGCCCTTCCCGCCCGACGGCAACGAAAAAACCGAATTTGTTTTCGCCCGTCTGCGCTATCCCTCGGTGCGCTTCGCGTGGGGATTCCGCGGCAACTGGGCCACGGACTACTGGAAGGCCGATCGCCAGTTCGTGCAGGGCGTGCGCCGCCTGACGCGCATCCACGTACGCTCGGCCGAGCACGTGGTGGATTTGGATTCCGACGAGATTTACGACTGGCCCTGGATCTACGCGGTCGAAGTCGGTCACTGGGACCTCACCGATGCCCAGTGCAAGCGACTGCGCGACTACCTGCTGCGCGGCGGGTTCCTGATGGTGGACGACTTCCACGGCACCTGGGAATGGGAGAACTTCATGGCCTCGTTGAGCCGGATCTTCCCGGACCGGCCCGTGGTGGACATTGACTCCAAGGACCCCATCTTTCACGTGCTCTACGATCTGGACGAGCGCTTCCAGGTGCCCGGCATCCAGTATTGGTACAGCGGGCGCATCTACGAAAAAGACGGTATCGAACCGCGCTGGCGCGCCGTCTATGACGACAAGGGGCGCATCATGGTGGCCATCTGCCACAACATGGATCTCGGGGATGCCTGGGAGTGGGCCGATCACCCGCGCTATCCCGAACACTACGCTTCGCTGGCCTACCGCATCGGCATTAACTACATCATCTACGCGATGACGCACTGAGGGCCGGATGTTCGAGCTGTTGTTCAAATATCCTCCGGCCGCTTTCTCCAAGGGCCACCTGGTGTGGCTGTCGCCCTGGCCGTTGAGCTGGCTCGCGCCGGCCCTGATTGCCGCCGCCCTGCTGCTCGGGTGGCGACTGTGGCGCAAGCCCGCGCCCCATATCCTGGCCGGCCCGCGCCGCCGGCTCGCACTCTGGGCCTTGCAGGCCGGCTTCGTCGCCCTGCTGCTGCTCATGCTCTGGCAACCCGCGCTCAGCGTGGCGACGCTCAAGCCCCAACAGAACATCATCGCCGTCTTGCTCGACGACTCCCGCAGCATGACGGTGGAGGAGGACGGAGTCAAGCGGGTGGAGCAGGCCCGCCGATTGCTGAACGACGGTCTGCTCGATGAGCTGCGCGCGCGTTTTCAGGTTCGGCTCTACGCCTTCGGTCATGCGACCGCCCGGATCGAGAGGCCCGAGCAGGTCGCAGGCTCGGCCCAGGCCACGCACATCGGCGAAGCCTTGCGCACCGTGCTGGCCGAGGCCTCCGCCGCTCCCATCGGGGCCGTCGTTTTGTTGAGCGACGGCGGGGATACGCGCGGAGGCGTGCCGCACGGCGTCGTGGAAGAGCTGCGCGCGCGGCGCCTGCCCGTGCACGCCATCGGCTTCGGGCGCGAACGCTACCAGCGGGATGTGGAACTGGCCGGCGTGGAAGCGCCGGCGCGCGTGCCGCCGGGTTCGCGCGTGGCCGCGCTGGTTCGCCTGCGCCAGGCCGGGTACACGCGGTCCCGCGTGCGACTGGCGGTCGAAGAGGATGGCAAGACGCTGAACGCCCGCGAAGTCACGCTCTCCGGGCCGGAACAAATCGAGACTGTTTTGTTCAATTCGGGAACGCCCGGTCCGCATCGCCTGCGCTTCACCGCCCAGCCCCTCGAAGGCGAGGAGAACCCCCGCAACAACGCCGCGACGCGCCTGCTTCGCGTGGAGGAAGTGACGCCGCGCATCCTGTACATCGAAGGCGAGCCGCGCTGGGAGTTCAAGTTTATCCGCCGCGCCGTCGAGGAGGACCCGGGCCTGCAATTGACCACCCTGCTGCGCACCACCGAAAACAAGCTGTACCGGCAGGGCGTGGCCGACGCCAAAGAGCTGGAGCAGGGCTTCCCGGCCCAGCCCGAGGAACTGTTCGGATTCCGCGGCCTCATCATCGGCAGCGTCGAAGCCAACTACTTTACGCCTGCCCAGCAGCAACTCATCCACGACTTTGCGGACCGGCGCGGCGGCGGCGTGCTGTTTCTGGGCGGGCGGCGCGCGCTGGCCGAAACCGGCTGGAATCGCCCGCCCCTGGTTGACATGCTGCCCGTGCTGCTGCCGCAGCGCACCGGGACCTTCCGCCGCGACCGCGCTCGCGTTGCTCTCACCCAGGTCGGCCGCGAGAGCCTCATCACCCGTCTTGTGGAGCCGCCCGAGGCCAACGTCGAGCGCTGGCGCAATCTGCCCGAGCTGGCTGACTACCAGGAGGTTGGCGAGCCCAAGCCCGCGGCGCTCGTGCTGGCCACGCTGGAGACCCCCCAGGGAAGGACGCTGCCCCTTCTGGTCACCCAGAACTACGGACGCGGTCGCGTCGCTGTCTTCGCCACCGGCGGGAGCTGGCGCTGGCAGATGTTGCAGCCCCTCTCCGACATGACGCACGAGACCTTCTGGCAGCAGTTGCTGCGCTGGCTGGTGAGCGGCGCGACCGGCGAGGTCAGCGGTTCGACGCCGGCGCCTGTGCTCGAGGACGAATCCCGGGTTCTGCTGCGCGCTGAGGTGCGCGACAAGGCCTTCCGTCCGGTTGCGGACGCCAGGGTCGAGGCACGGATCCTCGGGCCCGCCGGACTGGCGGAAAACGTGGAGTTGCGGCCCGTAGCCGATCAACCCGGCGTGTACGAGGCCGAGTGGAGCGCTCCCGAAGCGGGCGGGTACTCGGCGGAAATTCAGGCGCGATGGGGCGAGCAGGAGCTGGGCCGCGATCTGATTCTGTTCCGCCGCGAGGACGGCGTAGCCGAGGACTTTCGCATGCTGCAAAACCGCGAGTTGCTTCAGGCGCTGGCCTCCGCCACCGGCGGGCGTTACTATCGCCTGCAGGAAGCGAGGCGGCTGGCTGAGGAAATCACGTACTCGGAGGCCGGCATCAGCGTCCGCGAACTGCGGGATCTCTGGGACATGCCGATACTGCTGCTGCTGGCTTTCGGACTGCGTTCGGCCGAGTGGCTGCTGCGCCGCAAGTGGGGGGCGGTATGAGAGCGTGGCTCGTGGCCCTGTTGGCCTTGCCCGTGCAGGCGGCGACTTACTGGGTCGTGCTGGCGGGTTTGGGCGGCGAACCGGATTATGAGCAGCGGTTTTCCGCCTGGGCTCGCGAAGCCGAGAAACTGGCCCGGGGCAGTGCGGGCGAGGTCCACGTTTCCAGCCTCGCCGGCAAGGATGCGACCGCGGATCGCATCCGCGCCCTGTTCGGCGATCTGGCCCGCCGCGTCCGTCCCGAGGATTCCTTCGTGCTGCTTCTCATCGGACATGGCACTTTCGACGGCTACCAGTACAAGTTCAATATCCCCGGTCCCGATGTGAGCGGCGAAGACCTGGCCGGCTTGCTGGATCGCATAACCGCGGCGCGCCAGCTTGTCGTCAATACAACGAGCGCAAGCGGCGCCTGCATGGAGCCTTTGCGCAAGCCGGGGCGCATCGTGATCACGGCCACCAAGAGCGGCATGGAGAAGAACGCCACGGTTTTCGCCCGCTACTGGATCGAGGCTCTGCGCGATCCCGCCGCCGATGCCGACAAGAACGAAACCGTTTCGGCCCTGGAGGCCTTCCGGTACGCCACGCAGAAGACGGCGCGCTTCTATGAATCGCAGCGGAGGCTGGCGACGGAACACCCGCTGCTCGAGGATACGGGGCAGGGAAGCGGCGTACGATCCCCCGCGCCGCAAGACGGAACAGGCCGGCTGGCGGCGGCCTTCCCGCTGATCCGGTTCGGTCAGGCCCAGGCGGCAGCGCGCGATCCGGCGCGTCGCGCCCTGCTGGCGCGCAAAGAAGAGCTCGAGCAGAAGATTGACCTGCTCAAGTACCAGAAGGCGGCGATGGACTCCGCCGAGTACCGCAAGCAACTGACGGCCCTGTTGGTCGAGCTGGCGCGGGTCAACGAGGAGCTGGAGAAATGACCGCCGCCCTCTTGCTGTGGACGCTGGCGCAGCCGTTCGCGGCGGCGGGCCCGGCCGCCGAGTGCCGGGCGCTGGCTCATCGCGGGCGAAACATCGAGGCCCAGAATTGTTTCGTCGCGCTGGCGCGCCGCCCCGATGCCTGGTCGCGGGCTGAGGGCCTTTGGGGCCTGGGCCGCTTCCAGGAGGCCAACGACGAGTTCCGCCGCGCCGTGGCCGAACGTCCGCGCGATCCCGACTGCCGGGTGCGCTGGGGCCGGCTGTTGCTCGAGCGCTTCAACCCCGGCGAGGCCGCCGAGCTTTTCCAGGAGGCTCTCCAGCTTCGCAAGGATCATGCCGGCGCGCTGGTGGGACTGGCGCTGGTCGCCGCCGAGGGCTTCGAACAAAAGGCGGTGGAGCTGGCCCAGCGCGCGCTGGCCTCCGACCCGGGGCTGATCGAGGCGCGCGTTTTGCTCGCTCGCATGGCGCTCGAGGATGGCGACGCGGCCCGCGCCGCCGAGGAGGCCGATCGCGCTCTGGCCGCTTGGCCTGAGGCTCTGGAGGCAATGGCCATCCGCGCCGCCGTCGAGTGGCTGGAGGATCGCGAACCGTCCGCCTGGATCCAGCGTGCGCTCGCCATCAATCCGCGCTACGGACGGATCTACGCTGTCGGCGCGCGGTTCCTGGTCCTGAATCGTCGCTACGAGGACGGGGTTCGACTCTATCGCAAAGCAGTCGAGCTGGACCCGGCGCTCTGGGACGTGCGCGCCGAACTCGGCTTGAATCTAATGCGCCTGGGCCGCGACGCCGAAGCCCGCCGCGAACTCGAGCTGGCATACGAGAACGGCTACCGCAACGCCGCCACCGTGAACGCCCTCCGGCTGCTCGACAGCGCCAGGAACTTCGTGTTGCTGGATGCAGGGCGCTTCACGCTCAAGCTGCATCGCAAGGAAGCCGCGTGGTTGCGGCCTTATGTGGAAAAGGAAGCGGCGCGCGCCCTGGCGACTTTCGAAAAGAAATACGGCGTGACGCTGAAAGAGCCCGTCCGCATCGAGCTTTACCCGGACCACGAGGACTTCGCCGTGCGCACCCTGGGCATGCCCGGCCTCGGCGCTTTGGGCGTGACGTTTGAGCGCGCCGTCGCCATGGACAGTCCCACGGCGCGCAAGCCGGGCGCCTTCCACTGGGCGGGCACGCTGTGGCACGAGCTCAATCACGTCGTGGTGCTGGCGGCGGTGAACAATCGCGCCCCGCGATGGTTCGTCGAGGGACTGGCAGTGTGGGAGGAGACGCAGGCCTCGCCTGAGTGGGGCGAGCGTCTGACGCCGGGGGTGATCGCCGCCATCCGCGACAAGAAGCTGCTGCCCGTGGCGCAACTGGATCGGGGGTTCGTGCGGCCCAGCTATCCCGGCCAGGTGGTGGTCTCCTACTTTCAGGCGGGCAAGCTTTGCGAGTACATCGCCAACCAGTGGGGCTTCGACGCGCTGCGGCGGATGTTGCGCGCCTTCGGCGAGCGCAAGACGACGCCCGAGGTCGTGCGGGAGGTTCTGGCGCTGCCGCCGGAAGAGTTGGACCGCCGTTTTCAGAGCTGGCTGGAAGATCAACTGCGCAAGTCGCTCGAGGGCTTTCCGGCGTGGCGCGAGCGCATGAAGCGGCTGGCGGAAGCCGCGCGCGCCGGGCGTCACGACGAAGTGATCCGCGAGGGGCCTGCCGTGCGCGATCTTTACCCGGAATACGTCGAAGCCGGCAGCGCTTATGAATTGCTGGCCGCCGCGTACCGCGCCACGGGCGACAAGGAGGCGGCCCGCCGGGAACTGGAGCGTTACGCCCGCGCCGGAGGACGCGACCCGGCGATTCTCAAGCAACTGGCCGAACTGGAGGCCGAGTCGGGCCGCAAACGCGAGGCCGTCGCGGCCCTGGAGCGCCTGCTGTACGTGGCGCCCGGAGACGAGGAAATCCACCGGCGGCTGGGCGACTTGCTGCTCGAGCTGGGCGACGCCGAACAGGCGGTGCGCGAATACCGCGCCGTGCTCGCGCTGGGACCGGCGGATGTAGCGGCGGCCCACTACAATCTGGCCCGCGCCTGCCGGGCGGCGCGACGCCTGGAAGAAGCGCGCGAACACGTGCTTGCTGCCCTGGAGGCAGCTCCCGGCTATCGCCCGGCGCAAAAGTTGTTGCTGGAACTGAATCCGTGACATCAACTAGCACAGGAGGAGGGATGGCGACCGCGATACCGATCGAAGCGGCCGAGCTCAAGCAACGAATCGAGCGGTTCCAGGAGATCCACCGCGAAATCGTGCGCCAGGTGCGGCGTGTGATCGTGGGGCAGGAGGAAGTGCTCGAACAGGTTTTGATCGCTTTGTTCGTAGGCGGGCACTGCCTGATCACGGGATTGCCGGGCACGGCGAAAACCTTGCTGGTGCGCACCATCGCGCAGACTCTGGGGCTGGCCTTCAAGCGCATCCAGTTCACGCCCGACCTGATGCCTTCCGACATCACGGGCACCGACATCATCGAGGAGGATCCGGCCACCGGCCGCCGCACCTGGACGTTCGTCCCCGGCCCCATCTTCGCCAACGTGCTGCTGGCCGACGAGATCAATCGCACGCCGCCCAAGACGCAATCCGCGCTGCTGGAAGCGATGCAGGAGCTTTCCTGCACGGTGCGCGGCAACCATTACAAGCTGCCCTCGCCGTTTTTCGTGCTGGCCACGCAGAATCCCATCGAGCTGGAGGGCACCTACCCGCTGCCCGAAGCCCAGCTCGACCGCTTCCTGTTCAACACCGTGCTTGATTACCTGAGCGCCGAAGAAGAAATGCAGGTTATCGGCCTCACGACCACCACACACGTCGCTCAGGCCGAGCCGGTCACCAACGCCGCCGAGATTCTCGAGTTCCAGCAACTGGTGCGCATGGTGCCCATCGCCGATTCGGTAGCCCGTCACGCCGTGAATCTGGTGCGGGCCACGCGTCCCAGCGATCCGGCAGCGCCCGATTTCGTGCGCAAGTACGTCAACTACGGCGCCAGCGTGCGCGGCGCCCAGTTCCTGGTGCTGTCGGCCAAGGCTCGCGCCCTGATGCGACGGCGCTATCACGTAACCTACGAAGACATCCGGGCGCTGGCCATTCCGGTGCTGCGCCACCGCATCCTGCTCAATTTCTACGCCGAGTCGGATCGGCTGCGCTCCGACGACATCCTGCGGCGGTTACTAGAGGCCGTGCCCGCGCCGTCGGCCTGAGGCAGACCATGTTGCAGCGCTTTCTGGATCCGGCGGTTCTGGCAGGCATCGCCAGTCTCGATCTGGTCGCGAAGACCGTGGTCGAGGGCTTCATCGCCGGCCTGCATCGCTCGCCGGACTTCGGCTTCAGCCAGGAATTCGCCGAATATCGCGCCTACGCGCCGGGCGACGATCTGCGCTACGTGGACTGGAACGTGTTCGCCCGCACCGAGCGCTGTTACCTCAAGCGCTATCGCGGCGAGACCAACACGGCGCTGACCGTGCTGCTGGACGCCAGCGCCTCGATGGGCTTTTCCTCGCATCGCGTCAACAAACTCGATTACGCCCGCTACTTGGCCGCCTCGCTGTTTTATCTGGCCAATCGCCAGCGGGACGCCGCGGGGCTGATCGTCTTCGACGATGCGGTGCGCGACGTGGTGGCGCCCTCTTCCCGGCATGGCCAGCTTTCCCGGCTCCTCCATGCGCTGGAGCGGGCCGCCGCGGGCAGCCGTACCGATTACGCGCGCCCGTTCCTGCACCTGCTCGATCACCTGCGGCGCCGCGGCATCGTGGTCGTCATCTCGGATTTCTACGCGACCCCGGAAGAGGTGGTGCGCACGATGGCGCCGGTGCGCTTCCGCGGCAGCGAGCTCATCCTGTTTCACGTGCTCGATCCGGAAGAGCTGCGCCCGGCGTTCGACCAGCCGCTCCTGCTGGTGGATGCGGAAACGCGCGAGCGCATGGAGGTGGCGCCCGAGTACGCCCGTCGCGAGTATCGCGCGCGGATGGAGGGACACATCGCCCAGTTGCGCGAACTGGCCCGCCAGGCGGGCATGGACTACTTTCTGGCGGAAACCGCGCGCCCGCTCGACGAGGCGCTGCGCGAGTACCTGAGCGTGCGCGAAGGGAGGATGTAAGTGGGTCTGCTGGCGCCGTGGTTCCTGGCCGGACTGCTCGCTTTGGGGCTGCCCGTGTGGCTGCACCTGTTGCGGCGTCGCCAGTCCCCGCCGCGCGAATTCGCCTCCCTGATGCTGTTCGAGCCGCGCCGCGAGAGCTCGGTGCGGCAGCGGCGCTTGCGTTATCTTCTGTTGCTCGCTTTGCGCTGCCTGGTGCTGGCGGCCCTGGCGCTGGCCTTCGCCCGCCCGTATCGCGAAGTCGCGGGCGTCGCGGGCGCGGGCAGCCGGCTGGTCGTGCTGGCGCTGGACGATTCCTTCAGCATGCGGCAGGGCGATCGCATGGAGCGCGCCCGCCGCGAAGCCCTGGCCGAACTCGCTCGCGTTGCGCCCGGCGAGCGCGTGCAAGTGATCGCCTTCTCTTCCACGGTGCGCGTGTTGGCCGAGCCCGCACGCGACCGCGAGCAGGCTCGCGCCGCCATCGTTTCGCTCCGACCCGGCGAGGGTCGCAGCTCCTACGCCGAGCTGGCCCGCGCGCTGCGAGCCATGGCGCAGGCCGAACGAGGCCTTGTGCTGGCGCACGTCTTCACCGACTTGCAACGCACGGCGATGCCCGCCGCCTTCCGCGAACTCGCTCTGCCTGCGGAGGTCCGGCTGCTGCTGCACCCCGCGGCCACGGCGGATGTGGACAACTGGGCGGTCGAAGCGGTGAACGCTCCTTCCACGGTGTACGCGCAGCGCAAGCTGCGGGTGCAGGCCACCCTGGCGGCGTTCGCGGAAAAGCCTGCGCGCAAGCGCGTGGAGCTCGTGCTCGATGGGCGCGTCGTCGAGAGCCGCGAGGTGGAACTGGCGGGGCACGAGCGCGGCAGCGTCGAGTTCGTGCTGCCGGAGCTGGCCCACGGCATGCACCGCGGGGAAGTGCGCATCGCGCCGCCGGACGACTTTGCGGCGGACGACCGCCGACTTTTCGCCATCCAGCGGATGGATCCCCGCCCGGCGCTGTTCCTGCACGAAGCGCGCGATCGGCGCTCGTGGCTTTACTTCAGCAACGCGCTGGAAGCCTCAGGGCTGGGCGCGTTTCGACTGGAGGAAGCCACGCCGGAGCGTGCGCCCGCGATCAAGCCCGGCCAGTACGCTTTTGTTGTGCTTTCGGACGTGGCCGGCTTGCCCGGCGGCCTGACCGGCGCGTTGCGCGACTACGTGGAATCGGGCGGGGCAGTCTGGATGGCGCTGGGCCCGGCGGCCGCGGCGCGGGGTGAGAACGGCCTGCTCGGCGGTCCGCTGGATTCCGACGGGCAGGGGTTGCCCGCGTACCGCACGGTCGGTGAGCTGGACGCCACGCATCCGTGTCTGGAGGGACAGGGCCGCTGGGAAGGCATCAAGTTTTACCGCGTGATCGGCGCGGACCCGGGCAACGCGCGCGTGCTGGCGCGACTCTCCGACGGTACGCCCCTGCTTTGGGAGCAAACCATGGGCGCCGGGCGGGTTCTGGTGTTCGCTTCGACCTTCGACAACATTGCCAACGACCTGCCGCTGCACGGCGTGTTCGTGCCTTTCGTGGAACGCACGGCGGCGTACCTGGCGGGTCTGGAGGAAGCTCCGGGCAGCCTGGTGGTGGATGCGGTCCTGCCGCTGCGCGCCGCGGGCGCACGCGGAGTCGCCGCGGAAGTCATCGGACCCGGCGGCGAGCGGCTGCTTTCGCTGGGCGAGGCGGCCACGGCGGGCAGCGTCACGCTGACGCGAGCGGGCTTCTACGAAGTGCGCCGCGCCGGCGGGCGCAATCTGGCGCTGGCTGCCAATCCGGATGCGCGCGAGTCCGACTTGAGGCGAGCGCCGGAGGATCTGCTGGCGGCCTGGAGCAACTCGGGCGCGGAGACCGAAGCCGCCGCGACTGCGGACGCCGGGCGTGCGCGCAAGGAACTCTGGCAGGCTTTGCTGGCGCTGGCCCTGGCGGCGGCTTTGGTGGAATCCTGGGTGGCCGGACGATACTTCAACCGGCCGAGCGAGGCGACATGAATGCGCTGGATCAACTGAACGCGTACTTGCGCTCCATCGAGCGCCGACTGCGACAAGCGGCGCTGGTGCGAGGCATGGCGGTGATCGCGGCGACGGCGCTGGGCTTGACGCTGGCGGCCGTGCTGGTGGCCAATTACTTCGCTTTCTCGACGGCGAGCGTGACGCTGGCGCGCTGGTTGCTGTACTTCGCGCTGGCGCTGGCGGCCGCCTTCGCGCTGGCGCTGCCCATCGTCAAACTGAATCGCGTGCGGGCGGCCGAGCAGGCCGAACGCGCCGTGCCGGATTTCGAGCAACGGCTGCTGACGGTGACCGAACGGGCCGCCACCCAGCCGGGGAGCGATCCGTTCCTCGAACTGGTGGCGGCGGACGCCCTGGACCACATGCGGCAGAATCCCGAGCCTGTGCGCGTGGGTGCGCGGCTGGCTGCCTACGCATCGGCTGTCATCGCGTCGCTCGGCGGGCTGATCTGGCTGGTCGTCGCCGGGCCGGGCTTCCTCGGTCACGGCGCCGCCTTGTTGTGGGGCGGCCCGCAAACGGCCACGCCCGTGCCCTATTACGAGATCCTGGTCACGCCGGGCGACGCCGCGGTGCGCCGCAACGCCGACCAGCTCGTGACCGCGCAACTGGTGGGATTCGAAGCGCCCGAGGTTCGACTGGCAGTGCGTTACGAGGGCGCCGCGCAGTGGGAGGAGGCGGCCATGCGCCGGCAAGCGGGCGGAGCGGGTTTCGAGTTCCTGCTCGCCGGCATCCCGCAGAGTCTCGAATACTTCGTCACAGCGGGCCGCATTCGCTCCCGCGTCCACAAGCTGCGCGTCGTGGACCTGCCACAGATTCGCCGTCTGCGCGTCACCTATCGCTACCCGGCCTGGACCGGGCTGGCGCCCGCCGTGGAGGATCCCGGCGGGGATCTGCGCGCCGTCGAGGGGACCGAAGCCGAAATCGCCATCGAGACGGACCGCCCGCTGGAGTCGGGCGTGATCCAGTTGGGCGATGGGCGCCAGCTTCAACTGGAACGCGCCGATGGCCACTGGCGCCGCGCACGCCTCACGCTGCGCAACGACGGTCGCTACTTCCTGGCGGCGCGTGACCACGACCAGCTCGTCCGCCTCAGCGAGGATTACCTGATTCTGGTGGAAAGGGACGAGGCGCCCACGGTGCGGATTCGGAGGCCGGGACGCGACGTGGGCGTAAGTCCGATCGAAGAAGTGACCGTGGTCGTCGAGGCCGCCGACGAATTCGGTCTCAAAGATCTGGCGCTGCACTACCGCGTCAACGGCGGCCCGGAGCAAAAGATCTCGCTGCTCGATCGCGCGGGCGCACGCCAGGCCGAAGGCGTGGCCACGCTGTATCTGGAGGACTTCCGCCTCGTGCCCGGCGACGTCGTGAGCGTATACGCGACGGCGCGCGATGCCCGCCAGACGACGCAGAGCGACATGTACTTCCTCGAAGCGCAGCCGTTCGAGCGCGAGTACTCGCAAGCGCAGGCCGCAGGCGGCGGGGAAGGCGAGGGCGGCGAGGGCGACGAGAACCGGATCTCGGAGCGACAGAAAGAGATCATCGCGGCTACGTGGAACCAGCTTCGCGCTCGCAGCCAGGATCGCGAGACGGCGAAGTTTCTGGCCGAGGTGCAGGGCAAGCTGCGCGACCAGGCCCGCTCGCTGGCGCGCCGCATGCAAAGCCGCGAGCTCGCCGCCGCCAACGAAGAGTTCCGCAGTTTTTCCGAAAACATGGAGAAGGCGGCCGAGGCGATGAACGCGGCGGGCGAGAAGCTGGCCGCAGCACGCTGGCAGGAGGCGCTGGCGCCCGAACAACAGGCTCTGCAACATTTGTTGCGCGCGGAGGCGACCTTCCGCCAGATTCAGGTGGCGTTCGGCAACCGGGGCGGCGCTCGCGGCGGCAGGCGCGGGGGCGCGGGCCGCGAACTGGAAAGTCTGTTCGAACTCGAGCTGGATACGGAAAAGAACCAGTACGAAACCGGCGCTCGGGCCTCGGCGCGCAGCCCGCAGCAGCGCGAGCTGGAAGAAGCGCTGCGCAAGCTCGAGGAACTGGCGCGTCGCCAGCAGGAACTGGCTGCGCGTCAGGCGTTGCGCCAGTCCGCCGAACAACGCTGGCAGCAGGAAATGTTGCGACGCGAGGCGCAGGAGCTGCAACGCCAGATGGAGCGGCTGACGCGCGGCAGCGCTTCGGCCGGAGGGAGTCCGACCGAGAGCCAGACAAGCAGCGCCGCGAACGCCCAGGGCCGTGAGCGAGGCCGGCAAGCCGGCCGGGGCGGCGTGGATCCTCGCGTCGAGCAGGCCCTGGAGCGACTCGCGCAGGCCGCGCGCGACATGAGCCGGCCGGGCGGGCAGCAGGAAGCCGCCGAGCGGCTCCGCCAGGCGCGCGAGCTGCTGGGCGGGATCGAGCGCCAACAATCGGGCGATCGCCTGGCCGAGATGGCCCGCCGGAGCGATGAACTGGCTGCCCGGCAGCGTGATTTCGCCGAACGGCTGCGCCGCCAGTTCGGCAGTCGCGACGCGCCGGGCACGCGCGAGGACGCCGCGCGCATGGCGGACGAAAAGCAGGGCATGGCCGAGGCTCTGGAAAGACTCCAGCGCGATCTGGAGGAAAGCGCCCGCGCCCTGGCCGGCAGCCAGCGGGCCGCGGCGTCACGACTCCGCGAAGCCCTCGGCGATTTGCAGCGCATGGAGCTGGCCATGCGCATGCGCTACAACGCCGAGCTCATTCGCCGCGGCTGGGGCGCGGCCGCCGTGATGCGCGAAGCGCCTGTGACCGCCGGACTCGAGCAGCTTCGCGAACAGCTTCGCGAAGCCCAGGCGGCGCTGGAGCGTGGCTCGTCCAGAGACGATTCTCTGGAGCGCGCCTTGCAAACCCTGGCTCGCGCCCGGCAGCAACTGGCCGCCCGCTCGCCTGGTAACGGAAGGAACGTCCGTGAGCAAGGCGGCGCGCAGCAGCCCGGATACCAGCCCGGGCAGGGACAACAGGCAGGCCGGTGGCTCGGCGGACGGCAAGGCGCCGGCGGTCCGGCCCCGGGCAGCTACGCCGCCATGAACTTCGGCGACTGGCAACCTGCCGAGCCGGGCGCCGCTCGTGGCCTCGATCCGGCCCAAGCGGCCGCAGCTTACCGCGAGGCGTTGCGCGTGCTGGCCGAATTACGAGGCCGCTTGCAGGAGCTGCCCGCCGAGTCCCGAGAGCTCGAGGAAATCCTGCGCGAGTACTCGCGCTACTTCGACCCGCGCCGCACGCCGGGTAACCCCGCGTTGCTCGAACGCATCCACGCACAGTTCATGGCCGATCTGGAGCGTCTGGAGCTCCAGTGGCGGCGCAGAGCGGGCGAATCGGCGGATCAGGCGCGTAGCGGCGCGGAACCTCCGGTGCCGCCGAGGTACGCAGAAGCGGTGGCCGAGTATTTCCGCCGCCTCAGCGGACGCCGGTAGCGCCGCAAAGGGCGGCAGCGTGCATCGCTGCGAACGGACGTCCGCTCAGGGCTGAATCGGCAAGTAGAAGGGCAGGGAGACCCGCTGGTCCACGCTGACGGTCAGAGGCACTTGAGGACCGAAGGGCACGCCGGTTCCCAGCGCGAAGACCACGTAGTAAACGCCGGGCTCGGTCGCCGGGAACACCGAAAGAGCCTGGTGTTCGATGCCGCCCACGGTGACCTTCACGCTGCCCGGCGCTACCGTCGCATCCGGCTCCGCCAGGCCCCGCACTGTGAGCGTAATCAGATCGCCGGGGCGGGCGGCGCGGCCCGTGTTTCCGGCGCTGGCGTTCACCAGCATGGTGATCACCGGAGGCGCCGGATCAATCTGCACCGCGACGGGCAAGCTCCATTCGCCGCTGCTCTGCACGCGCAGAAGCGCCGGCCCGGTTGGCTGATTCGGCGGAATCTGGAAGACGATCTGGCTGCTCGTCACGGACTGGACCGGAACCGGCTGATCGTTCAGCGTCACGGCGACCGAACCCGGCGCCGTCGAGAAGTTCGAGCCGCTGATCGCCGCCAGAGCGCCGGGGTAGACGCTCGTCAGCCCGGTGGCCGCGTCGCGCAACTGCGAACTGATGAGGGGCAGGCGCGGGTTGGCCGGCTCGATCTGGAACGCGAACGGCTGCGTGAAGTACCGCAGGCCCGTGACGACGGTCAGTCCTGTGAGTATAGGCGACGCATTGGGCGCCGCCGCCACGTTGGCCAGCATGCGCGTCGGGCCGAGCACCCAGACGCGGCGCACGCTCACGTCGCCGGCGCCGAAGCCGAGCTGCGTGTTCTCGTTGAAGCTGGTGTTGATCCCTGTGATCTCGATCGCCGCTTCCGCACCCGCGGGCAGGGCGCTCAGCGACAGCGAAACGGCAGGAGGATCCGCCGGCTCGTATTCATACACGGGCAACGAGCGGCCTTGCAGGAAGGCTGAGGTCTGCCCGTCCGGCCCTACCGCCAGCACGTTGGCGCGGTGCCCTCCCGGCGCGGGCGGCGGAACCACGACCATCGTGCCTTCCTCCACGCTGCGCACCGTGGCCGGGACGCCGTCAAAGTAAATCTGTGTGTCCGCCGTCAGGTTCGTCCCGGTGAGCACGGCAACGCGGTTTCCTGAAGCATCCACCTGGCTGCTGACTGTGGCAATGAAAGGCGGCTGTCGGTTGACCACGTTCAAGCCCGCGGGCAGCACGTACATCTCGTTGTTGTAAGTGAAGACGAGATGCCGGGGACCCGTGCCGGCCAGCGGGTTGAACGTGAATCCGACTTGCAGGTAGCGCGGATCCGGGCCGTACGCGCGCAACTCGCTCACCGCCGCGCCCCCGCCCAGCAAGGAAACGCTCAGGCCGGGAAGCGGCGCCCCGCCCGAGGTCAGAGCCATACCCTGGCTGACCGCCAGCAGGAACCAGCGTGAACTGGGTCCGTTGACGTTGATGAACGCCGGCTTGACGGCCACGTTGCCCGGGAAGCTGTACGTCGTCACGCCGTACAAGTAGGAAGCGGCGCGCCGCTGGACGCGGAAGTTCACCCCTTCGGTCACCTGGCCCGCCGTGACCGTGATCGTCCCGGCAAACTGGGGATTTCGCGTCCCCGGGAAGAACAAAGCATCGAAGGGATCGCCGGCGGGAATCGGTGTGCCTGCGGCGTCTACCGGAAGGATGGTCCCGTACGGTCCGAGCTCCGGCGGGGGCAACGGATGCACGTAGACGTAGTACTGGCCGGGCGACAAGCCGTCAATGCGGTAAGTTCCGTCCGGATGAGTCAAGGCGCTCACCGCATGCCCGCCAGGATTGACGGCGACTACCGAGGCCATGGCGACGCCCTCGCCCGTGGTCATCCACACCTGCCCGGAAATGCTGCCTGTGCGCGAGCCGAAGTCGCGCGCCGGATAAAGCAGGCTGATGCCGGCGATGTCGTCTGCTGTAAGCGGGCGCCCGCGCGTTACGGCGCGCGTCACGTCCGTGGACATCAGGCTGGAGGTTGCGGTGTGCTGCAAGCCAAGCGCGTGACCCATCTCGTGCAGCAGCGTGAGGAAAAAGCCGTCGCTGTAGCTGGGCCGATCCGTGAGATCGCGACGCAGGATCACGACCGAACGCTGAATGGGTACGAAAGAGCCGCCGTTGCCCGACGTGATTTCAGCCCGCGCCACGGGCCCGCCCATCGCCAGCACGCCGGGCGGCAATTCGTCGAACAGGATCTCGATGGCGGGCGTGGACCGCGGGGTGTCCGGCGAGAAGAAACCACCGAACACCAGCCGGAGTTCCGACCCGGGGACCTGGCTCCACACGTTCGCCGCCAGGCGGATCTGGCTGATCACGCCCGCCAGACTATCGTTGGGCGCCAGATGATCAGGGCCGCGCTCGGAAATCAGGTACGGCACCGCACGGTTGGGCAGGGCCGACAGGTCGAATTTTTCGGGAATCGCCACGAAGGGGCCGCTGCGGCTGGGGTAGTGGACGAAATGGTAGTAGCCCGATGCGGTCGCCGCCAGCCAAAGCGCCAGCGCGGAGGATGTCAGCGTGCGCGACGCCGCGATCTTCATGAGGCTACCTCGCCGGAGCCGCCAGCGCCGTCCGGATCCGACGGTTCAGATCGTCCAACTTCAACCGCAGCGGCTCATCGGTCACGGGGCGTCCGGAGGCGGGATCGAGCAGGGTCTCGGAAGTCGCCGCGCGGGCCGCGATCAAGGCCCCGCCGGCATCGCGTTTGACATCGAAGACGCCCTGCGTGAACCCGAGAATGTGCGTCAATCCGCTCGAGCCGGTCCACAGGAACAACACGTATTCGGCGCCCTCGCCCAACCTGGGCGTGCCGGCAAAACTCTGCCGCACGCCGCCCGCCGTACCGCCGGGGACCACGACCTCGACCTCGGAGGCGCCCGTTCCCTTCCAGCGCTCCGTGACCTGAATCCGGTAATGGGTGTAAATGAGGGGACCACGCGCTGCGCACCAGCTCGCCGTCACCCTTCCGCGCACGATGGAGGTGGCCTTGGCCGCCATCTCTTCCAGCGAGAGGCGCTCCAAGGTCGTTGTCGAGGCGACCCAGGGGACGACCAGCGCGATGAAGCTGATGAGGCTCGCCGAGCGCATCCGTGGCCCTCACACGCAGGCGTGCACGCGGGATTCCAGACGAAGGCCTGCCTCTTTGACAATAGCTTAACCCGTCTCGCCGCCTCCTGGCGTGAGTTCTTGCGCCCCAGGGATGTCCCAAGGCGACTCACCCGCCCCGCTCAGCCCCTCCGGGGTTCCGGGACGATCAGCACGGGCACCCCCAAGGCATGCCGCACGGCATCAATCGTGTCCCCGAACACGAGATCCTGGAACCACTTGTGGCCGTGCGCCCCCATGACCACCAGGTCCGGGCGCGTCTGCCGCGCAAAACGCACGATTTCACGGTGCGGGTCGCGCGCGTGGCAGAGCACGGCCTGTGCGTCCACTCCCTGCTCGCGCAGCGCCTGTGCGATCTCCTCCAGGTATTGCCGGCCCGCCTCCACTTCCGCGGTCTCCGAGAGTTCGCCGTACACCTGGCTGGTCACGTCCTCTTCGACGTGGAACAGGTAGAGCCGTCCGCCATGCTCGCGGGCCAGCCCCGCCGCCAGGCTCACGACCTCCCGATCCATCTCGGTATGGTCCAGCGGCACGAGAATCGTGCGGTAGGCGGGCGTCCTGGGTTCCAGTTCCACGGGAAGCGGCGGCGCTGCGGCCCGGCCCAGTTGGCGCAAGCGCTCCGGCAGCCACGGCTCGAACGTCACCCAGGCCAGCAATCCCGCCAGCGCCGTCCCGAACACGACCACCAGCAGCTCGACCAGCCAGCGCCACGCGCCCGCGCCTGCCAGCCACCCCGCCACCGTTTGCAGGGTGAGCTGGAGGTTCAGCGTCACGATGATCCCCGCCGCAACCCAGGCCAGCGCCCGCACCCAGCCCGGATTGGCGAAAACGCCCATCCGCTGCCGGTCGCTGGTGAAGTGGATCAGGGGGATCACGGCGAAGGGGAGCTGCATGCTCAGGATTACCTGGCTGAGGATCAGCAGCGGCAGAACCGCCTCGTCTCCCGTCACCGAGATGGCAATGGCGGCGGGCGTGATCGCCACCAGCCGCGTGATCAGCCGCCGCAGCCAGGGGCGCATGCGGATGTGCAGGAATCCCTCCATGACGATCTGGCCCGCCATGGTCCCCGTCATGGTGGAGGACTGCCCGGATAGCAGCAGAGCCACCCCGAATGCGATGCCGGCCAGGGTGGTGCCCAGCAACGGCGCCAACAGCTCATGCGCCTGCTGGATCTCGGTCACCACCACGCCGTTCTTGTAAAACACGGTCGCCGCCAGAATCAGGATGGCCGCGTTCACCAGCAGCGCTCCGTTCAAGGCCACGGCCGAATCCACCAGGTTGTAGCGGCAGGCGCGGCGCTTGTCCTCGGTCGTCCGCCCGATGCGACGGGTCTGCACCAGGGCCGAGTGCAGGTAAAGGTTATGGGGCATCACCGTGGCGCCGAGCATGGCGATGGCCACGTAGAGGCTTTCCGAAGTCAAGTGCGGCTTCAGGCCTGCAAGGACCTCGCCCGCGGCCGGCTTGGCCAGCCAAATCTCGATGAACATGCAGCCGGTGATCACCGTCACCATGCTCAGCACGATCCCCTCGATCAACCGGATCCCGAAGCGCGAAAGGCCCAGCAGCAGCAGGGTGTCGGCGGCGGTAATGAAGACGCCCCAAAGCAGCGGAATGCCGAACAGCAGGTTCAGGGCGATGGCGGCGCCCAGCAGCTCCGCCATGTCGCAGGCGGCGATGGCGATCTCGCACAGGAACCACAGCGGATAGCTGACGAACCTGGGATAGGTGTCCGCACAGGCCTGGGCCAGATCGCGCCCGCTGACGATGCCCAGTCGCGCGCTCAGGGTCTGAAGCAGGATGGCCATGGCGTTGGACATCACCAGCACCCAGAGCAACTGGTAGCCGAAGCGCGCACCGCCCTCCAGATCCGTGGCCCAGTTCCCCGGGTCCATGTAGCCGACGCTCACCAGGTAGGCCGGCCCCGCGAAGGCGAACATGCGCCGCCAGATGGAAGGGTGCGTCGTGGTCACGCTGCCGTGCACCTCGGGCAGCGAGGGCGGGCGGCGCGGAATGGGACGCGTGCGGATCATGGGACTGCTAGTTGCGACAAATTCTCATTGCGACAGATTCTCAGTTTAGCAGGCGCTGCTCGCGCCTCCGCGCCGACAGCAGCAGG
>Ga0197142_1001886_pt1 | contig 18915 bp, 24 predicted proteins | sample GBS60_MetaG_FD_148614 | JGI IMG/M metagenome (GOLD analysis project Ga0197142, IMG submission 148614) | Sediment microbial communities from Great Boiling Springs, Gerlach, Nevada, United States - GBS 60_MetaG | ecosystem: Environmental > Aquatic > Thermal springs > Hot (42-90C) > Sediment...
CCCAGGCAGGGCGATGACAGGATTTTAAGGATTAGGGCTAGGGGTTGATCCTCTTTGACACAACCTCAAGCCAGTGGTCTAGGGGTGAGTTATCCTCGTAGGATGATGTCCCGGCCACATAATAGTCATCAAGCTCATCGGCCATAGTCTCAACCTCCCCCTCACTCAGCCTCAGCTCCTCAGCGAGCCGACTCCACTCAGACCTGAGGCTACCCGCCTTTTCCATATCACCTATGCTCTCATAGAACCTAGCCCTGTTAACATAGGAGTAAAGCTCTTCCAGCTTTTCCATCAGCTCTTCAACACTGGCCATAGCCCACTACCTCAGCCCGAAACCCTTCACATTTAAACTGTCACGCTCAATCTTAAGTGTGAACCTTCTAGGAGACCTCTCACCAGTCTTCCTAAACACGCCCGCAACCTCAACAAAACCCCCATACTCAAATATGTGGGAAATCTCCACAACACATTCACCATACCTAGCCCTTATAAAATCATCCACCACCCTCCTATACCTATCCTCCATCGCTAAAGCCTCGCCTCCAGACTATATAAGCGAAAACCCGGAGGAGACCCCTTTTGTGTGTAGCTGCTACACAATAAAGAGGGCTCCCTGAAAGTGCGGCTGATCACAGTATATATTAGGCTGTAAATGGGGCTGGTTTGCTATGCAGCACTATATCAGGCTTGGTAGGAACTTTCCCTTTCCAGATTATAGGCCGGTTTATCCGAGGGATCCACGGTTTAGGATCAGCCATTACAGGCTCAAGCTTGTTTTTGACCTTGAAGCCCGTGCTGTGGAGGGTTTGGCAGATATAACTGTCAGGGCCGATGATGGGCTGGTCGAGTTGGATGGATACGACCTTGAGATAAAAAATGTCCAGGGCCCAAGCCCGACATACTCTTACGATGGTCGGCGCCTCCTCATCAGGACTCTGGCGGGACAGGAGCATGAGATATCAGTCTCCTACAGGGCCAGGCCGAGGGCTGGACTCTACTTCATACTACCCGATGAGAAATATCCCAGCAGACCTTCTGTCATCTACAGCCAGGGAGAGCCTGAATATCACCGGCACTGGATGCCAATATACGACTACCCCAACATGAAGTTCACTACCGAGTTGATAGTACGGGTTCCGGGGGAATTTACCGTCATTTCCAACGGTGATCTCGTGGGGAAGAGGGATGTTGGTGATGCTGTTGAGTGGCATTATAGGATGGATAAGCCCCACTCACCATACCTGATCTCACTTGTGGCCGGTCTGCTAGAGGGTGTTGAGGAGACGGCCGGTGATGTGAAACTCCTCTACTATGTCCCAAAGGGTATGAAAGACCTGGTGAGAAACAGCTTCTCAAAAACCGCCGATATGATGAAGTTCTTCACAGTTCTCACTGGTGTTAGATATCCCTTCAAAACCTACATCCAGGTATGCGTCCCCGAGTTCATCGTCGGAGGGATGGAGAATACGACAGCGGCAACCCTCACAGACCTAACACTCCATGACGACCACGCCCACCTTGACTTCTCCAGCGACCCCCTAATAGCCCATGAGCTGGCCCACCAGTGGTTCGGGGACATGGTCACATGCAGGGACTGGTCCCATATCTGGCTCAACGAATCATTCGCCACATATCTGGAGAACCTATACCTCCAGAAAGATAAGGGCGATGATGAATTCTTCTACGAGCTTCTCAACGACCTCCAGTCATACTTGGACGAGTATCATAAAAGGTATTCAAGGCCCATTGTGATGAGGGTTTACAAGTATCCCGAGGAGCTCTTTGACAGACATGCCTACCCGAAGGGCGGCCTGGTTCTACATTCACTCAAGCTTATGCTGGGTGAGGAGATCTTCTGGCGTGGAATCAGACAATTCCTGGAGAAACACGCCTTCAACACAGCCGACACAGAGGATCTCAGGAAGACCCTTGAGGCTGTCTCAGGCAGGCATCTGGAATGGTTTTTCGACCAGTTCATATACTCGGCCGGCCATCCACAGCTTAAGCTGAGCTACAGGTGGGATGAGAGGGAGAGATTGTTCAAGATTACGGTGAGGCAGGAGCAGGGTGAAGACTCGCCCGAAACCTATGACATGCCCTTGGAGATAATTGTCAACAACGATTCAGAAACTATTCCAGCTTCAATCCCATTGGATAGGCGTGAGACAACAGTCTATCTATCCCTTAAAGCCCAGCCATGGCATATATGTGTGGATCCTGGCCTGAAGCTTTTGAGAGAGGTTAAAGCTGAGATCCCCTTGGAGGAGCTTATCAACGCTTTACAGAGATGCCGTTATGTGGTTTGCAGGGTTGAGGCCGCCCGGGCCCTTGGGAGGATGGGTGGTTTCAGGGCTGTCCAGGCCCTTGAAAACGCTGTCCTAACCGATACATTCTGGGGTGTTTCGTCTGCAGCAGCCCAAGCCCTCGGAGAGGCGGGTGGGAGTGAGGCGAGGGACGCGCTTCTCAGATGCTTGGAGAAAGTTAGACATCCCAAAGTTAGGAGATCCATAGTTGATGCGCTGAGGTCGTTTAGGGAAGATGAGAAGGTCGGCTCCTCTCTCTCAAGGGTTTTAAGCGACCCTAGCGAGTCATACTATGTGAGGGCTGCTGCGGCGTCAAGTCTGGGAAGTATCAGGGTGACAGATTATATGAGATCTTTGGTGGAGAATCTCAAAACACCATCCCACGCCGATGTGATCACGATTGGGTGTCTACAGGGCCTGGCCGAGCTTGGGACTGAGGAGGCTCTCAAGACCATCATAGACCATACACGTCTAGGCAATCCCAATACAGTGAGGATCGGAGCCACAGTCGCTCTGGCCAAGTTCCCAGGCAGGAAGGAGGCTTACGAGAGACTCGCCGAGCTCTCCAGGGATCCCTATGACAGGGTTAGGCAGGCTGTCATCTCAGCTGCAAGGGAGATGCTTGATCACAAGCTGCTTCCGGTTTTGGATGAGATGGCTGAGCGGGATGTCAACGAGAGGGTTAGGAGGGGTGCTAGGGAGGTTGCCAAGAAGATTAGAGACCATCTTGAGAAGGGTGTGGAATACAAGGTCCTCAAGGAGGAGCTGGAGAAGGTCCGGGATGAGAATAGGAGGCTTGTGGAGAGGATCTCAAGACTGGAGGGGAAGGGCCTATGATTGACGGTTTTTTCGCCGGGACCGATGTTGGGATAATAGTGTCAGCCCTGCTGGCCGTGGTGGCCCTAGCCCTTATCTTTGTCGGCCGGAAGATAGCGAAAGTCCTCACCTTCATAGCCGCTGGAGTGGTCGTCGGCCTCTTGATTCTAATCTACTTGGACCCGTATCTCGGCGGATTCCTCACAATCGCCGCAGCCCTGGTTGGCTTCCTTGTGGGAGGGCTGATAGGACTTTTCTTGCTGAGGCTGGGGATAGGGATAGCCCTTGGAGTCCTAACTTACAACCTCGCCGTCGGCCTGGGAGCCGGATTCATCCCAAGCATCCTAGTCGGATTAGTCCTATTCGCCATAGGTGTGATCTTCTCCGACAAGATACTGGCGGTTATGACTGTATTACTTGGAGGCCTGCTGATGGTGCAGGTGTTGGCAGGACTAGGCATACCATTCCTAGCTGGTTTAGCCGTCTCAGTGGTGTTATCTGCCTTGGGGCTGTATGTGCAGATGCGAAAGAGTTAAGCACAGGTTTTGAATGGTGTAAGTGTGGCGATGATGTAGAACTCTCCCATGATTGATGATATTCTCTGGGGTATCTGAGCCACAAAAGCCTAAATGAGTGTCTCCATCCTCTCGAAGATATCCCTCATCGAAACCAGCCCAACCACCTCACCCTTCATATCCACAACCGGGATGTGTCGGATTTGATGGGTCTCCATAATATTCCGAGCCTCGTTCACCGAGGCGTCCATGTTGACTGTGACGGGTGGCTGGGTCATATAGTCGCCGACCCTGCCCTGATGGGGTGTCATAGCGGCGAAGAGTCTCACGAAATCCCTCTCAGTTATTATCCCAACACATCTGCCCTCAGAGACCACCGGGAGACATCCAATCCTATTCTCATACAGCCTTCTAGCGACCTCAACCAAGCTGGTATCAGGGGATACGGTGTACACCTTTTTGGTCATTATCTCCGACACCTTGACGGTGTGCATGGGTTATAGAGATGTGCTGCTTGTTTATAACATCTCCCTTTCAAGGAGGGTGGGTAGATCTGCGATGCTATCTATGATATAATCCGGCCGGACTTCCCCATCCTTCACAATCTTTGAAAGACCAGTCCTAACCAGAACACCTATCCCGCCAGCACGTCGGGCCAGCATGATATCGGTGTCAACCTGGTCGCCTACGAATAAGATACTCCCACCCCCAATCCCCATGATCTCGATAACATGCCTCACACATTCCTCATAGGGCTTGCCCATGAAGATGGGTTTAACACCAGTAGCCGTGGATATGGCCGCTGCGATGGAGCCGGCCCCAGGGTCAAAGCCTTCATCTGAGGGGTATAGTCTGTCGGGGTTTGTGCAGATATACTCGGCTCCTGAGAGGATGGCCTTGCAGGCATATGAGAGTTTTTGGTAGGTTAGACTCCTGTCTAGGCCTGTGACTACATGGGTTGCCCTCCTCCATTCCTTTGAGTCGATTATCTCAAGGCCATGCTCCGACGCCTCATTATGAAACCCCGATTCTGTGACTGCAAGTATTCTAGGGCTTGAAACCCTTGTCAAGTATCTCGCCGCTATAACGCTTGATGTGAGTATCTCTTCAAGAGAGGCCTTTATCCCCATTCCCGCGAGTTTCTCCGCATATCTTCTCCTGCTCAGGGTTGAGTTGTTTGTTAGGAATAGGATGCGGTATCCCATCTCCCGTAGCCTGGTTATGGACTCTACTGCACCCTCTATAGGCTTGTCACCGAGGTATATGCACCCATCCATATCTAGGACGATGCCTGCCACCTTTCCCATACCAATAATTAGATCCGTGATTCTGGTTAAATAACCCATCTACAGAGGCTATTCGACTTGGATGGCGTATGAGAGGCTTGTCCGGAAGCTGACCCATGAAAATCTCTGGATCTACATACTCACCCTTCTCAAGGATGGGCCTTTATACGGCTATGAGGTGAGGAGGATGATCGAGGAGAGGTTCGGCTTTAAACCTGGCCAGGTGACCTCCTACATCGTCCTCTACAGGCTGGAGAAGGATGGATATATCAAGGTTGTGGGAGAGGCGAAGGGTAGTAGGGGTCCTCTGAGGCGCTACTATGCTATAACCAGGCGGGGGTCGGATGCTTTAAGGAGGGCTAGGCTTTTCCTATCCTCGATGCTGGATAAGATGGGCTAATATTTTATAAGCATAAAGTATTTGAGCAGCTTATACTGGGAAAGATCATGCCCAAGATAAGGGTGGCGTTAATCGGTGTTGGAAACTGCGCATCCTCACTGGTTCAGGGTGTTTACTTCTACCGTGATGCTGACGACTCCCAGCTGATACCGGGTCTGATGCACACCCGTCTAGGAAACTATCATGTGGGTGACATCGAGTTCGTAGCAGCATTCGATATTGATAAGAATAAGGTTGGGTTGGACCTGTCCCAGGCGATATTCCAGCCTCCCAACAACACCCTAAAGTTTGCCCAGGTCCCACACCTAGGTGTGGAGGTTATGCGTGGCATGACCCATGACAGTATAGGAAAGTATCTCAGCGGGGTGATTGAGAAGCATCCCTCTCCAACCGTTGATGTAGCCGATGTCCTCAAGTCCACGGGAGCCGATGTGGCTGTGAATTTTCTGCCTGTTGGAAGTGAGTCGGCTACAAAGTGGTATGTTGAGCAGGCGCTAGCCGCTGGAACCGGGTTCGTCAACGGAATACCAGTCTTCATCGCCAGGGAGCCGAGGTGGCAGGAGATTTTCTCCAAACGTAATGTCCCCCTGATCGGCGATGATGTCAAGTCGCAGGTTGGAGCTACGATACTCCACCGGGTCCTCGCCAAGCTCTTCGTCGACAGGGGTGTTAGGATTGAAAGGTCGTATCAGCTCAACTTCGGAGGCAATACAGACTTTCTAAACATGCTTGAGAGGGAGAGGCTCCAGTCTAAGAAGATATCCAAGACCTCAGCCGTCACATCCATGATACCCTACAGCCTGCCGTCCGAGAACATACACATAGGGCCCAGCGACTACGTCCCATGGCTGGCGGATCGGAAGTGGGCGTATATCAGGCTTGAGGGAACCTCCTTCGGAAACGCACCCATAAACGTTGAGGTTAAGCTTGAGGTTTGGGACAGCCCCAACTCGGCCGGAGTGGTGATAGACGCTATCAGATGTGTCAAGATCGCCAGGGACAGAGGTGTTGGCGGCGTGCTGGCCGGCCCTTCGGCATACTTCATGAAGTCTCCACCCAGGCAATATCCCGATGAAGTAGCTAGGAAGATGGTGGAGGATTTTATAGAGGGGAAGGATCAGCCCGCCAGCCCCACGCCCTCGGACTCGCCGTAAACAGTTGAAAGCCTGTTAAGGCAGTGTCTCTTCAACTCAGGCGGCAGCCTTGACTCCCTAACCGAATCCACCACCTGCTGAAGCCTGTAGAGAACCAGCGCATCATCATACTCTGCCATAAGCTCATCCATGAGATAGGCCGGGTCCCGGAAGCTCGGGCTTGTGTTATAGTAGATCATGCTACCTAGTGCGAGTAGTTTTACAATCTCCCTCCCAACCCGCTGGATGGCCAGCATCTTCTCATAATTCTCGGGTGGACTCTCCCTCAGCTTAGAGAGTAGATCCCAGTTAATCCTACCCCTCGGCATTAGAAATTCAACATACTCACGCCTACCGCCGTCCGTCAGCCTCGTCTGCTTATCCAGGTGGATGTAATCCTTCAACCTCTGGAGCTTGGGGAGGTCGAACCTTACAAGCTCAACAGATGTCTTCCTACAACCCTCACTATCCCTGGCGGTCATGTCAAGGACGATCTCCCTCCTCTCATGGGATATTATGCCTGTATGGGGTTCCTCTACAAAGCTGCGTAGATATCCAGAGAACCAGTGATATCTCCTCACGATACTAGAGTCTGCGAAGAAGGGGTTTATGCTCTGCTGGATTATGGTCCACACACCGCTCACAGATAGTATCATCATGTGGAAGTAGAGCTCGAAGCCGTCCTGTATCGCAACGCTGTCTATCTTGGCCGCCATCCTGCTACAGTATTTCAGATACTCGACCTTGCTCTGGGGGAAACCGAACTGGGCCGCCGCAACCTCCAGCTCCTTCGGAACGTTAAACCTTGCGACAAACTTGCCGCCTAGAACCGCAACCCCGTCACTATAGGTCAACGACTCCTTCAGTATCGATGAGAAAACCAGAGTTGACTCACCGCCCAGCTCATCAAGGCCAGCTGGGGTGAGGAGGAAGTCCATGAAGTAAGGCTCGGCTAGGCCTGCTACAAGCTCGTCGGGTCCGAAGATCTCGAGATAGGATCGGCTTATCTCCCTCAGAATTCCACAGGCCCTGGCATAGTTGAGGACGGCGTGTCTCCCAGTCCTATTCCTCAGCTCCCTTATGCCGGCCCTATACATGGGCGGAGTCTCATGTTAACTAGCATATAAACCACCAGTCGACAATATCCTATACCTCATACAACAGACATATGTAGCTATTGAAACGGATATTCTCCTCCGCCCTTCATCCTACCCCTCCACCTCAACACTAGATAGATGATTACCGCTGCTATGGTGGGCAGGTAAATGGAGAATATTATGAAGGGCGGGTTTAAAATCGGCCCGTAAATAACCTGTACTGCTAGAGTTGCAAGAGATGCTGAGAGAAGGAGGATAAGCGCATCCCGCCAACTCCTCAGATCGGAGCTCAAGCCAGCTGCTCACCAGACTTGAGCAACTCGGCCAGCGGAATATCCTCATAACTTCCGTTAGGCCTCTTCCTCCTAACCACTATCGGCAAAATCCCACTTTCAAACTCCCTAATCGCTATATCGAGGTGGGTGTCTCCAGGCCTAACCTCCACTAGGGGGAATGCGCCTAAAGAGATCTGCAGAGCCCTCCCGCCCAGAATCCTCGCCCTCTCGTATTTGGTTAGGGGGTAGGTGGGTGGGCGGAGGTCAGTCTTCTCCTGACTCGCCAACTCCGCCTTCTTCCTTCCCCTCGCCTTTCTTTGAAGGACCGCCTGTCTCAAGCCTTGAAGCAGCTATGACATCGTCGATCTTCAATATCATCGCAGCCGCCTCGACCGATGATTTTATGGCCTGCTTCTTAACCAGCAGCGGGTCCAGCACGTCAAGCTTCCACATGTCGGCCAGCTCTCCCTTGAAGACGTTTACCCCGTAGTAAATCTGCCCCTCCTTGTGCTTTGAAGTCAGGTTGACTATGGCCTCGATCGGATCCATGCCGGCGCTTTCCGCAAGCTGTGATGGAATTATCTCGAGGGCCTCGGCAAACCTGTTAACCGCCAGCTGTTCCTTCCCAGGAAGTGTCTTCGCATAGTCCCTGAGCCGGAGGGCTGTCTCAATCTCACTAGCGCCGCCGCCTGGGACAACCTTACCCTCCACAATAACATCCTTGACAACGTTGAGAGCATCCTTGAGAGACCTCTCAGCCTCGTCCACAACCCTCTGGGTCCCACCCCTGATGAGGATGGTTAAGGCTTTAGGATTATCGCAGCCCTCTATGAAGATCATCTTATCCTCACCCACTCTCCTCTCTTCGATCAGAGCGGCTTTACCCAGATCTGATGCTGTGATATCGTCTATCCTCGAGATAACCCTACCGCCAGTGGCCTTTGCCAGCTTATCCATGTCACTCTTCTTAATCCTCCTAGCGGCCATTATGCCCTTCTTAGCGAGGAAATACTGGGCCAGGTCATCTATACCCTTCTGGCACAGGACGACGTTGGCGCCGGTTGAAGCCACCTTCTCAACCATCTGACGGAGCATATCCTCCTCCTGCTTCATAAAAGCCCTCATCTGCTCCGGGGACTCGATGTTAAGCTTGGCATCAAACTCGGTCTTCTCTATCTCGAGGGCAGCGTCAAGAAGGGCTATCTTAGCGTTCCGGATAAGCTTCGGCATGTCGGGGTGGACGACCTCCTTGTCGAGGATAATGCCGTCAACGAGTGTAGTATCCCTGAGAGACTGTCCCTCCTTCTTTTCAAGTTTTACATCATCCAAGTCGACGGTCCACCTGTCTCCCGCCCTCTCAGCAACCCTTGTCACAGCCTCCACAGCCAAGTCTGCGAGGTAGTCAGCCTCCTCAGCGACCAGCTTGCTGATCATAGATGTCTTGGCAACCTTCTTCAGTACACTCTTGTCTGTGGGCGTCACCTTAACGCCGATATCATCTAAAATCGCGAGGGCCTTTACAGCTGCCTTCCGATAGCCCTCTATGATAACGGTTGGGTGGACCTCCTTCTCTATAAGCTCCTCGGCTTTTGTGAGTAGCTCGCCCGCCAAGACCACAGAGGTTGTGGTTCCGTCACCAACCTCCTCATCCTGAGCCTTGGCCACCTCTACAAGCATCTTCGCAACGGGATGCTCCACATCCATCTCCTTCAATATTGTTGCGCCGTCGTTTGTTATCACGATGTCTCCGAAGCTGTCGACAAGCATCTTATCCATCCCTCTCGGGCCCAGCGATGATCTCATAGTCTCGGCGATTATCTTAGCCACCATGATGTTGGCGTTCTGGGTCTCTCGGCCCCTAACCCTCTTAGCTCCTTCCTTGAGGATTATTACGGGCTGAGTAGCCCCACTACCGACTGTTGCAGCCATAACTCATTACACCAATCTCCCATGCCATTCTACCTTTTTATAAAGGTTAACGGAACCGGAGAGCTTTCCAGCAGGTATTAAACTTTTTCCAAACCAATACCCAATAAGGAGGCAGAGATCCCCAGAGCCATGGCGGATGAGGTCGAGGCTTTCCTGGAAGCCTTCAAGACCGCTAAAGCAAACCCATCAGACGAGAATATCCAAACCATGGTGGAGAAGCTCTCTCCATTCTCACCTCCGGGGCTTGAATGGGGGATTGAGCTCTTCAGTCTGGCGGGTGTGACGTATATGCTGGAGGATGGGAGGCTTTTGATGGTCAGGGTTTCGAGAGATGAGTTCGGCCCCTTCATGCAGACCTCGGTGGCGGCGATCCCATTCTCAAGTCTTCCTGAGCAGGCAATACAGCACCTTAGGGATGTTGACACCTTCCTCACGAGAATACGTCAGCATCTACGGGCCTGGCTATTGAGATCTCCAGAGGGTCATCCGAAGAGGAGGCCTGTAGACCTGCTTCTCAAATCGTTAGAGGAGAATTTTCCTCAGGATGATGTATGAGATGGTTGAGGCTGGAATTGATATTAGGGCTGAGGTGATAAGGCCCAGCCACCCGCTTAAGATGTAGGTTGCTGCTGCCGCTAGGATTATGTGGGCTAGTATGAGGAGCACTTTAAGAAGGCGCCTAGCGATCCCGGTTTCAAGTAGGCTTCCCAGCTGGGGTATCAGGTAGCTCAACATCCTGACATTTTCCTGGTTTGATAAAAGTCTTTTTTAAACACCCTAAAAGGGTATGATCTGATGCTTGAAGATATTGAGGTCTCGGTTATGATGCGGGATGGGCTGATACGCCTCTTCAAGGGTAGGGCGTTGTTTATGGGCCGTAGGCTATCTTTCGAGGGGATAGTATATCCGAGTGTTGGAGGGCCCAACGTCAGCGCCCAGTTCACCGAAGAGTCTCTGAAACTCCTTGAGGGGATGGGCTACGGCGCCTCCGAGGTGGAGAAGCTTCAGGAGCAGCTTAACACCGCCATCCTCAACGGAGATGCGAGAATGGTGGATGAGCTTGGAGAATGAGGTGTACCATGCGGTTCAACAGGTTCTGGAGTGGGCTAAGATGGGTGAGTTAGATAAATTTATCGCAGCCCATGACGAGGACTATACAAGGTTCAGCGACCTGCCTCCCTTTACAATCCAGCATCGTGACCTGGCCCTACGTCTTAAAACCAGCCTCTTCACAGAGCTGATAGACCCACAGTTCCAGATACGGGAGATGAAGGTTAGGGTTTACGGAGAGGTGGCGGTCGCAACCTACATAATGGATTTCTCAGGGGTCGCAGTCAGCGGATACACCTTCGAGGGTAGAAAGCTGGAGGGCTCATCAAGATGCACCGCTGTCTTGAGGAAAAAATCTGGAAGATGGCTGATAGTCCACGAGCATCTCTCAAGGCTAGAGTAATGTTTTGCTGAGGGAGACGACTTGTGGAGGCGTGGTAGCCAGCTCGATATACCCTCTAATGATCTGGTCTAGATGGTAGATGTAGTGGTGTGGTGTCGCTCTATCTTCACCCATGAGTCCAGAGTCCTTGCTGTAAGTGAGGCTAATGTTGTCACCGCATGTGTGGGGTATAGGATCAAGGTCCCTCAGCTTATGTATCTCAGCCCTGGGCTGGTCACCCGACTTGCAGACAAGGAGAACCCAAGACTGTCCCTCCTCCAAGTCTGCTATCATGCCCTCTGTCGAGCCGAGATAACCCGGCCCCCTCTTCCAAACCCTCATAACATGGCATATGCGGCATCTCCACGCGTCAACAACTTCTAAAAGCTCCTCCCTGAGGTAGATGTTGAGAGCACCATAATAGACATAGTCATGCTTATTGCAGGTTGGCATTAACGCTCCTTCTCAAGTATCACGGTTTCACATTTGGAGAGCCTCTTAAACTTCTGGGCATCCTCCAAGGTTCCCACAATCCCCCCATAGTGCATGGGTATGGCAACCGCAGGTTTTACTACATCCGCAGCCTTGGCAGCTTCCTCAGCGGTCATTACATACGTTCCGCTGACTGGCAGAAGTGCTACATCCACCTTGATATCCCGCATCTCCTCTATAAAGTCCGTATCACCTGCATGGTATATGCTGACACCTGCGACTTTTACGATGACGCCCACTCCTCCATATTGTCTTGTGTGGAAAACCACACCAGGCTCTTTAAACTTATTCACATTATATGCTGGGACGGCTGTCACCTCAACGCCCGATACGTTGATCTTGGATCCCGGCTTTATCGGTTCTATCCTCCCAGCCTTGATTTCTCTAAGCTGGCTGATGCAGTGTTCCGCCGCAACTATGACCGTGTCGGGTTTGAGGATTTTCCTGATATCGTCTAGGTTGAAGTGATCAAAGTGGTCGTGGGTTATTATGATGATATCAGCTGGCCGGCCGCTCTCTATCTGGTATGGGTCTATGTAGATTGTCTTATCGGCTGTGATGCGGAAGGAGGCATGGCCCAGCCATTCAATCCTTACACCTTTAAAATCATAGGGCATGTCATTTCCACCTTGTCATGACCTTAAAAAACTTTTTCTCACCACCCCCAAAAGTCTCCACTATCATCCTTCCAAGCCTCTCAAGCTTTCTCTCCAGCCTATCCCTTCCCATCATGATAAGATTCCAGTCGCTAAACATCGGTGAAAAACCAACCATATAACGGCCGCCCTCATAGGAGACCCTACAAAGCTCCTCCAACAGACACAGGTTATTCCCGCATCTAAGTATTGTCTTCCCAGCCTCCACTCCGGCTCTCCTCAGATCGTGGGCTCCCCTAATGGGCCATCCGCAAATGCACTGCAGCTCTTCTTCCAACATCACCCACCAGGGGTTAGGGAAATTTAAACCAGAAATGCGGCTGGATAGAAGCATATATAGCGAGGTTGCAGGCTCTGTCATGTGATAGATGTCCACTGTCACCTCACTGAGGATGTCCTATTCAGCAAACTTGAGAAAGTCCTCGCCGATGCTCGGAATGCTGCGGTTAAGGGTTTAATCACATCAGGGACCAGCTATGAGGATGATTGCAGGGTGCTGGAGATATCCGACAACAGGTATGTCTACGCATCCCTCGGCCTCATGCCTTACTATAATGAGGATCCGGAGAGAGTAATAGCCCTAGCCGAGAGGAACAGGGATAAGATTGTGGCCATCGGCGAGGTTGGCCTAGACTATTACCTCGGGGCAAGTGAGACACGGCAGAGACAGCAGGATGTCTTCAGGAGATTCATTGAGGCCTCACGGGAGATGGACCTCCCCCTAGTCATACACTCGAGGAGCGCCGGCAAATACGCCCTAGACCTTCTCATCAGCATGGGTGCTGAACGGGTTGTTATGCATGCCTTCGACGGCTCGGCCGGCACCGCCGAGAGGGGGGCTGCAAAGGGCTACTTCTTCTCCATACCGCCTTCCGTGGTTAGGTCTGAGCAGAAGCAGAAGCTGGTGAGACGTTTAAGTCTTGAGAATCTCCTTCTTGAGAGTGACGCTCCGGCCCTTGGGCCCGAGAGCGGTGTTGTGAATTATCCATGTAATTTGGTGATTTCGGCTGAGCATGTGGCCCGTCTTAAAGGCGTGGGATTGGAGAGGGTTGTGGAGATAACCTCCCGATCCGCTGCCGAGCTTTTCCGACTCCAAATACATTTTTAGAGGCTGAGGTGCTGATGATGGCGTGAGCGTGGAGATGCTACCCTGGGTTGAGAAATACAGGCCTAAAACCCTTGACGAGATAGTGAACCAGGAGGATGTTATAGCATCCCTCAAAAATATCATATCCACAAAGAGCGTCCCCCACATGCTCTTCACGGGCCCGCCAGGGACGGGTAAAACGGCCACGGCCCACGCCTTCGCCCACGACTTATACGGAGCCAACTATCTCTCAGACGGCCTATTTGTCGAGATTAACGCCAGCGATGAGCGGGGGATTGACGTGATCAGGGAGAGGGTTAAAACCTACGCAAGGTCTGTCCCCTTTTCGGGGATAGGTTTTAGGCTTCTCCTGCTCGATGAGTGTGATCAGCTGACTGATGCGGCTCAGCATGCCTTTAGGAGGACTATGGAGCAGTTCTCAAACACCTGTAGATTTATCCTGGCCGCCAATTACAGCAACAGGATTATCGAGCCGATACAGTCTAGATGTGTTGTTCTGAGGTTTAAGCCCCTCACAAAGGATGCTGTTGGGAGAGCGTTGACCAGGATCGCTGAAAATGAGAATGTCAAGATCAGCGAGTCGGGTGTTGATGCGATATACGAGTTCTCCCTCGGCGATATGAGGAAGGCGATTAACATGCTCCAGTCCGCCGCCACCATCAGCAGGAGTGTGGATGAGAAGACCGTCTACACCGTGATGGGCCATATTGAGAGGGGCTTGGTACGGCGTATGATTGATATGTCGGTCTCGGGAGATTTCAAGGGTGCGAGGGAGCTCCTCAGGGAGCTTATCTACTTGAATGGGGTTAGCCCATCCGACATTATATCAAGCATCTCCAGGGAGATTTACGGTCTCCAAATCTCCGACTTGGATAAGATTGAGTTGGTTGATGCGCTGGGAGAGACTGACTTCCGTATAGCCTCTGGCGGGACTCCGGAGGTCCAGCTGCTAGCTTTCCTCGCCAAGCTGGCGTCGAAAAAGGTTATGGTGAGATGACATTAACATGGGCCGAGAAATACCGGCCTAAAAGACTCTCCGAAATAGTCGGCAACAAGGCGGCTGTAAAGGAGTTTCTAGACTGGATTCAAGGTTGGGAGGGTGGGAGGCCATCCAAAAAGTCAGCACTTCTCCACGGCCCCCCTGGGGTTGGGAAAACGTCGACGGTATATGCTTATGCACTTGAGCGGGGGCTTGATGTTGTGGAGGTCAACGCCAGCGACTACAGGACTAGGGAGAGGATAGAAAATGTGATAGGGATGGCCTCCCAGTCTGCCACACTCTCGGGCCTGAGGAATAGGATCATACTCGTAGATGAGGTGGATGGGATTGACTCGAGGGCTGATACAGGAGCAGTCAACTCCCTCATCAAGGCCATCTCAGAGTCGAGGATACCGATCGTGCTGGTTGCCAACGACCCTTGGGATCAGAGGCTGGCCCCGCTAAGGGAGAAGTGTCTAATGATCAAATTTAACAGGATCCCCAAGCCGTCAATAGCATCCCATCTAAGGAAGATAGCTGATGCGGAGAAGATGAAGATCTCAGATAACATGATACGGATAATCGCTGAGAAATCCGGCGGCGACCTCAGATCAGCTATAAACGATCTACAGGCCCTAGCAGACTCGGGCGGCTTCCTCACAACGGAGGTCTTGGGTGAGAGGGAGAGGGAGAGGGATGTATTTACGGCGGTGGCCACTGTCTTCTCATCAAGAGATATACAAACCGCCCTCTCAGCCTTTGAGGGGCTAGATCTTGAGCCGTCCGACTTCCACACATGGTTGATGGATAATCTTCCCGAGCGGCTAACAAATCCAAGGGATCTGGCCAGGGCTATGGACCGTCTGGCCAGGGCCGATATTCATCTCCAGAGGGTCTTGACAACCCAGCGATGGGACCTTCTAAAGTATGCGATAGCAGTTATGACTGCTGGAGTAGGTCTGCTTGTTGGACGTGCCGGCGGTGGTAGGCTAGGCTTCCCATCCAAGATCAGATACATGGGACAGACAAGAGCTGAAAGGGCGGCCCTCACTTCTGCCAGTGTCAAGATAGCCGGGAAATGCCATCTGTCGGCGAGTAAGGCCAGGACTGAGATGCTGCCCTACATAGCCTTCATAATGGCAAAGTCACCTGCGAAGGGGTTGAGAGATTTCTTTAGCCTAGAGGAGAATGAGGTAAAATACATGACGGCCAGATACACGACTTCACCTAAGAAGAGTGGTGCTTAAGCCCTTTAGAGAGCTCCTCCTCCAGAAGATTCACCGGTATGTTGGGCAGCGAGATCAGCGACCTCCTACCCTTAGCACCTCCGCTCTGCACAGTTATCCTGATAAACCCAAGATCTTGTAGCTGCTGAAGGTTGGTCCAGAAGGTCGTATAACCCTTCTGGGGTATGTTCCTCTCCTCGCAGAGGATCTTATAGGTCTCATAAACCTCCATCGAGTTGGTCCGAGTCTTACCGCCGGTGAGCGTTCTAGCACAGGCGAGCAGCGTAATAGACTCGTCTCGGGAGAGGTAGGATAGATTCTCCCTCCTTATGGTGGGGTAAACACTGGCCACAGCCTTCCTAACATGCTCAGCCGTTATCCTCGACACACCCTCCGCCTCGGCGAACTTCCCAGACCTCCAGAGAAGGTCGAGTGTGTAGCGGGCGTCACCCCTCTCAGCCCCTATCTCAGCTATGAAATCCAGAACCTCGTCGTCTACAACTCCCCTGTGGAGGGATTCTGAGACCCTGTATCGGAGGATATCTAGAAGCTGGGCCCTGTCATACTCCCTCAAATGTATTATCGAGTTTCCCAGACTGCTCCTCGTCTGCCTGTCAAGCCTATCAAGATAATCCGGATCCCTCAAAACCATCAGGAGAGAAATCCTCCTCCCCAAGTCGTAGTCCTCACCGCTCCTGGAGAGAAAATAGACAGGCTCACTACCCTCCTCCGCTATGAGAATGTCAACCTCGTCCAGGCATAGTATGAGATAGGCCCCGGCCCTTGAGAGCGCCTCCAAAACATTCTCCATTATCTCGGAGTCCGAGTAGCCCCGCTTTGGCGTGCCAACCCCTACATGGTCTGCGATTCTACGGAGTATTGAAAAGAGGGTCCTGTTTATCCTACAGTTGATGTGGGTGTAGATTATCCTCCGGCCGTGGCCTGTGCTTTTCCGCTCCATAGTCTGCCCGAAGAGTTTGGCAAGGCTTGTCTTACCGGTGCCCACCGAGCCGACTATCAGCGACCTCACATGATAGGGCTCCCCAGCGTTGAGAAGTGATGAGTAGAGGGAATTGAGAAGCTCCAGCTCCTCCTCCCTATGCACAAGCCGGCGGGGGACATATTCGGGGGACAGCTTCTCCTCATCCCTAAAAATCATACCCGATAGTCTATCAGTTGGGTTTCAAATAAGCATGAGAGGTGGTTGAAAGTGGGTGTATCTTTTTAACCTCCTAGCAGCCAGCATGGATGTGGAACTTCCCGACAAAATCAGGGTTCTGGAGCTTACATCCCGGGAGTATGGGTCAACCGTCAACTCAACCCTGCTTGATATGGGCAGGGGCCGCTACATATTGGTTGACACTGGATTCCCCGACACTTGGGAAGAGTTATCAAGGCTTATACATGCTGAGATTGGGGCCGGTGGAAGGGTCGGCCGGATCATCATAACCCACTTACATCCCGACCACTGCGGAGGCACTGGTAAGGCTGTGGAAACACTGGGCGCAGCTCTGACATACCACCATGATGAAGATTATGTTAGACATTATGCGGAGCAAATAATGGATTCCAGGCTGAGATGGATACCTGATGATGTGAAGGCAGCCCTCAGGCGTGGGTTGGCGGCCGTATTATCGACACCCAGCCCCAACGTGCATGCAGATAACGGCCTAACCTTTGACAATAGCCTATGGAGGCTGGTTCACACACCGGGCCACACTCCAGGACACCTATGCCTATTCAACGACGGAATGTCGATACTGGTCTCCGGAGATCATCTGCTCCCCGATGAGACGACCAACATCCCATACCTGCCAATACAGGGCTATAACCCGCTCAAGCTCTACTTACAGTCACTAACCCGAGTCTCAGGGCTGAAACCCAGCACAGTCATCCCATCCCACGGCAAACCCTTCCAAAACATCCAAGAACGCATCGCCCAGCTCTTCACCCATCATAGGAGGAGATTACGGGAGACGGCCGAGGCCATAGTATCCAAGGAGAGGGAGCCCATCTCAATCGCCTCCCATATCACATGGTCTAGAGGTAGCTTCAGCGAGTTGAGCCCATTCGACAGGTGGCTGGCCATACTTGAGACGATGGCCCACCTTGAATTCCTCGTCTCGGTCAGATATGCGTCTAAAGATGATGGGAGCCCACCCACCTACAGGCCCGTAGAACCAGAATGGGATAGGGTGGAGAACGTCCTAAACCTTATAAGAGCTGGTGGAAAACCTTAAGAATTCAAGAAGCAAGGGATTATTCTGCGATGATGAGTCTGACCAGTCTGAATGGATGACTGGGATCTTGAGTACTGAGCTCTACATCCTCGCCCGTCCAAACTACCAAGCCTAGCGGAGCACGGCGTTCAACTGTGTGGGAGGTATCACCTACGTGCTTCGGCGGTCGACGAGCAGCACAGTATTCATACCGTAAGTTTTTAACCTTTCCCGCCGGAACTTGCTCCTCTTGGCGGACACGGGGGCAATGCCTGCCCGTCCGGCGCCGGCCGCTGCTTAACGGACATTTATATACCCGGCATATGTCGGCCGGGTATGAGACCCGAGCCGCAAGTCCTGCCCTGCGGAGAACCCCTCTCAAGCAATTTCGCATGCTCATCGCGCTGATAAGGCGATGGGCTAGACGGGAGTCTCCTCGAGCTCATAATTAGTATTAAAAAACGAAGAAGATCCCCCATAACAAACAAACGGGAAAACAGGAGAAGGGGTTGGTTTAGCCCACACAGCCTGACACTAGAGAACCCATAAGAAGGCCGGAGGTGAAGAGCTCTGAGAGTCACACCATCCCTATTTCATGGATGATGTGAAGCCAAGATCCAGTCTCCCTCCAGCCTTATGGGTTTTTCTCCGTCAGGCTGGAGGGCCGGTCTTCTGGGCAAGTCGGCGGAGGTCTCTGAGTAATATTAGTGCAACATGTAGAGTCGCTGACCAAGATCTTTTATTTTTTTGTCTACGATAGTAGTCGTGGATACTTCTGTATTTTGGGTGTTTGTGAAGAATGGCAGCGTAAGCCAACAATATAAGAAGATGACTTCGTAAAGGCCTTTTTTTATATGGACGGGTTGTTACGCCGTATCGTATTGCCAGTCTGTCCTTCGATAGTATGGTAAGGTTATGTCCGACGTGGCTGACTATGTATGCGAGTGCTGGTCCCTTTAGTCCAAGAACCTCGTAAGCCCTTCTGTAAAGAGGAATCTCCAAGGCCTTTCTATGTATTTCCTTAGAGAGGCTTTTGGTCTGTCTGCTTA
>Ga0197142_1001887_pt1 | contig 18913 bp, 17 predicted proteins | sample GBS60_MetaG_FD_148614 | JGI IMG/M metagenome (GOLD analysis project Ga0197142, IMG submission 148614) | Sediment microbial communities from Great Boiling Springs, Gerlach, Nevada, United States - GBS 60_MetaG | ecosystem: Environmental > Aquatic > Thermal springs > Hot (42-90C) > Sediment...
TACCGCTTTAACCCTCCTGGCAAGAGGGATCCGACCGAATCTGAAGCAACTCTGTAAGTTCTCGGCACCTGCGCCGAGAATCGGCCAGCCTACCTAGTAAGGGGGATCCCAGATTCCAATTGCGTCAACAGAACCCAGTCCTTGCCCCCCAGTTCGAGATCCAGAAGCTTCCTCCCCCTCAGGTGTTGGTGAAGCCGCCTATGGTTCTTAGCTCTCCTCCCTCCCCAGCCGCCGTGCCCAGCAGCGCCGAACGCGAGATGGCGCGGGATGTGCTCACCCTCTCCCGCCATGTCTTGCAGCAGTTTGGCAGCTTTACCGCTGAGGCGCAGGACTTTAGCGCCCTGATGAACCGCATTGCCCTAGCCGGCAAGATGATTGCCCGTCGCCTCAGCCAGGCGGGGCTAATCGAGGGGGTGCTGGGGGTAACTGGCAGCCTCAACGTCCAAGGGGAAGAACAGCAACAGATGGACGACTACGCCAACCGGGCCTTCATCCGCGCCTTGGAGCAGACGGGCCTGGTGTGTCGGCTGGTGTCGGAAGAGCTGAAGACCCCGGCTCGCCTGCCGGAAAACTGCTCCCTTAGCCGCTTGGCGCTGCTTGTCGATCCCTTAGATGGCTCCTCCAATATCGAGGCCAACCTGAGCGTTGGCTCGATTTTCTCTGTCCTTCACCCCCTCGAGGATCGTCCGGAAGTTGATAACCAAGACCTTCTCCAGCCGGGCCGCCGGCAACTGGCTGCTGGCTATATCCTCTATGGCCCCAGCACCCAACTGGTCTATTCCATTGGCAAAGGGGTGCACAGCTTTACGCTAGATCCCAGCTTGGGGGAGTTCATCCTCTCCAAGAGCGATATTCGCATTCCCGAACGCGGCTCCGTCTACAGCCTTAACGAGGGCTACTTCTGCCAGTGGAGCGAAGGGATCCAAAACTTCATTCGCTATGCCCATCGCCAAGGTAGCTACACCTCCCGCTACAGCGGCGCTCTGGTGGCGGATTTTCACCGCATCCTTCTCCAGGGCGGGGTGTACCTCTATCCGGGCACCCAGAAAAAACCAGAGGGCAAGCTGCGGCTGATGTACGAGGCCAACCCGCTGGCGTTTTTGGCTGAGCAGGCAGGAGGCGTGGCTACCACCGGCAGCGAGGCCATCCTAGACATCGTGCCCCAATCCCTGCACCAACGGGTGCCCTTGATTATTGGCAGCCGCGAGAATGTGGAGGAAGTGTTGCGCTGCCTTCGCTGAACCCCGCCCACGCAAGCCGAGCTGACTCTATGGTGACCCTGGCTGAAAACCCCTTGCGCGTTGGCCTCAACCAAGAGCGCATCCCGGATCCCTGTATCCTGGTGCAGTTTGGCGCTTCTGGGGATCTGGCGACCCGCAAGCTGATCCCGGCCTACTACCGGCTGTTTGTGCAGCGACGGCTGCCGCCGGAGTTTACCTTGGTGGGAGTGGCCCGGCGCGACTGGAGCCACGAGATCTATCGCGACAAGATGCGGGCGGCCCTAGAAGCATTTGCCCCCCAAGATCTGGGGCCAGAAGCCCTCTGGCAGGACTTTGCCCGCCGCCTGTTCTACTGCCGCCTTGATCTTGGTGATGCCGAGGGCTACCTGCGTCTCAAGCACTTCCTCAACCAACTAGACGAAGAGCGGGGCACCCGCGGCAACCGGGTATTTTACCTAGCGGTGGCGCCGGACTTTTATGCCCAGGCCATTCAACAGTTGGGGGCAGCCGGGATGTTGGCTGACCCGGCCAAAACGCGGGTGGTGATTGAAAAGCCCTTTGGCCACGACCTCACCTCGGCCCAGGAGCTGAACCGCCTTGTGCAGCGGATCTGCCAGGAAGAGCAGGTCTACCGCATCGACCACTACCTGGGCAAAGAGACGGTGCAAAACCTGCTGGTCTTTCGCTTTGCCAACGCCATCTTTGAGCCCCTCTGGAACCGCAACTACATTGACCATGTGCAGATTACGGTAGCGGAAACGGTGGGGGTGGAGGATCGGGCTGGCTACTACGATGCTGCCGGTGCTCTGCGGGACATGGTGCAGAACCACCTGATGCAGATCTACTGCCTCACTGCTATGGAGCCACCCGTCTCATTACGCGGCGACGGGGTGCGTAGCGAAAAGACTAAGGTGCTGCAGGCTACCCGCCTGGCGGACACTCGCAATGTAGCTGCGGCAGCGGTGCGAGCCCAGTACGGCCCCGGCTGGATTGCCGGCAAGCCGGTGCCAGGCTATCGCCAAGAGCCCAATGTCAACCCCAACTCGCAAACCCCCACTTACGTAGCCCTGAAATTGGAATGCGACACCTGGCGGTGGAAAGGGGTGCCCTTCTACCTGCGCACCGGTAAGCGCCTGGCCAAGAAGGTTTCCGAGGTGGCCATTTACTTTAAGCAGGTGCCGCTCTCTCTCTTTCCATCGGCAGCGCGGGAGGTGAGCCCCAACATCCTGGTGCTGCGCATCCAGCCCAACGAGGGCATCTCCCTGCGCTTTGAGGCCAAGATGCCAGGGCCAGAGATCCGCACCCGCTCAGTGGAAATGGATTTTCGCTACGGAACAACCTTTGGGTCGACCACGCCAGATGCCTACGAGCGCCTGCTGTTGGACTGCCTGCTGGGGGATCCCACCCTATTTACCCGCGCCGACGAGGTGGAAGCCGCCTGGCGGGTGGTGACACCGGTGTTATCGGCCTGGGAGGCGCCGCCTGGCCATGACAAGGGCGGCAATGCCGCACCGCCGCTGTACACCTATGAGGCGGGTACCTGGGGGCCCAAGGCTGCCGAAGACCTGCTAGCCCAGTCCGGGCGGCGGTGGCGACGCCTCTAGTTTGAATCGCTGCCCTCACCCCCGGCCCCTCTCCCAAAAGGAGAGGGGAGTTAGAGATGGTGCTCCGCGCTGCCGGCGCAAACATGAATCTGGTTGGAACTAGCCCTGGCAGGAAGGATCCCCGGTTGCTGCAGCTAACATGGGCATGGCCTGTTTTTGCGTGGGTGTCATGCCGCCACTGGTATTCCGGCTACCTGTCCGGTTTTTGCTAACCTTGCCGCTGGGCCTTGCCCTGGGGTTGGGGGTAGGGAGAGGGGATCCTGCTCGAGCCCAAGTGTTGCTGCACCTTCCCCTACCCAATGGGGAGTTGATGCGGGCCCAGGGGCTGCAACTGGCTACCGATGCGCTGCGGCTGGCCCAGTTTGGCCAGACAGAAGAGGCGCTGCGCCGCCTGCAACTGGCGGTGGCCATGGTGCCCAACTCTTCCGAGCTGCTCTACGTTTTGGGCAACGTCTATCTGGAGTTGGGGAACTCTGACCAGGCCGTGCAGGTGCTGCAGAGGGCCCGCGCTCTGGCTCCGCAGGATGGAGATGTCCTCTACTCGCTGGGAGCGGCTTACTTGCGACAGGGCAGCTACTTTGCCGCCGCCGAGGCCCTGGAGCGGGCGGTCACCCTGCAGCCGGATAATCCCAACGCCCACTTCCAACTGGGCAATGCTTACCTGATGCTGGATCAGTGGGATCCCGCCCGGCAGGAATATGAGAAGACCCTGGAGTTGGATCCCGCCTACTGGCCAGCCATGAATAACCTCGGCCTAGTGGACTACGAGCAGGGGGATCTGGAAGCAGCCATCAAGCGCTGGGAACGCACTCTCGAGATCAACGATGCTGTGGCAGAGCCCTACCTAGCCCTAGCCACTGCCCTCTACGTGCGCGGCGACACCCAAAGGGCAGAGGAGTTGGCCGCCAAGGCTGTGCGTCTGGATCCCAGCTACGCCCGGCTAGAGGTACTGCGGGAAAACCTGTGGCGGGAGAAACTGCTGCAAGATGTGCAAGTTCTCCTGCGAACGCAAGCGGTTGCCAAGGCTCTCCAGCAGGCCGCTGTTGACCAGTTCAACCGCCAGATGGGCCTTGCAGCAGAGTAGCCCGGGATCCTGCAGCCCCTGGCTTCTGCAGCTTCTCAAGCTTGGCTCGGATCCGCTCGGCAATGCCAACACTGTTGAGGCCAAGGTCTGCTAGGGACTCTTCGCGGGTGGCATGCTCCACCCAAATATCCGGCACCCCCAGCCGCAGGAGCGGTACTCGAATGTCAGCGTCCAGCAGAACTTCTCCTACTGCTGAGCCAAACCCGCCCAGAAGGCAGCCTTCTTCCACCGTCACCACCAGGCGGCTTTGCTCAGCTAGGGGCAGGATTAGCTCGGTATCCAGGGGCTTGGCAAAGCGGGCATTGACTACAGTGGTGGAGATGCCGTGCTCTTTGAGAAGCTCCGCTGCCTGCAAACTGGGGTACACCATTGACCCATAAGCCAGGATTAACACATCGCCGCCGCTGCGCAGCACCTCAGCTTTGCCAATAGGGATGGGCTCCCAGCCATCTTCTGCTAAGGGCACCCCAACTCCAGAGTCGCGCGGGTAGCGCATGGCGATGGGGCCTTGGGTGTACTGGATCCCGGTCACCACCATGCGCTGCAGTTCCGCTTCGTCTTTGGGGGCCATCAGCACCATCTCAGGAATGCAGCGCAGATAGGCGATATCGTACATACCCTGGTGGGTGGGGCCGTCAGGGCCGACCACGCCCGCCCGATCCAAGCAGAAAAAGACCGGCAGCTTTTGAATACAGACATCGTGGATAATCTGGTCGTAGGCCCGCTGGAGGAAGGTGGAATAGATGGCCACCACTGGACGCATCCCCTCACAGGCCATACCGGCAGCCAAGGTAACAGCGTGCTGCTCGGCAATCCCCACATCTATAAACTGATCCGGCAGCTTTTCCTTGAGTTTGTCCAGACCCGTGCCCGTATCCATGGCCGCCGTGATGCCAATAATACGGGGATCCCGCTCCGCCAGTTTGCAAAGAGTATGGCCGAAGACCTTGCTGTAGCTGGGGGGCTTGGGCTTGCTGGGCGGGTAGGGCTTGCCGGTGGCCAGGTCAAAGCGGGATTGGGCGTGATAGCTCACCTGCTCCGCCTCGGCAGGGGGGTAGCCTTTGCCTTTAACCGTAGCCACATGCACCAGCACCGGTCCGGAGAGACCATGGGCCAACTCAAAAGCATCCAATAACTCCGCCAGGTTGTGCCCGTCCACCGGCCCCACGTAAGTAAAGCCCAGCTCCTCGAAGATAATGCCGGCCTTGTTGTTCTGCACAGCAGTAACCAGCTTCACCGTTTCCTTCATGCGGTCAATTTCCGGGCTGAGGCTGGAGCCAACCAGAGGCAGATTCTTGAGCTGCTCCTCCAGGCTGTCGGTCAAAAACTGCACCGGCGGGCTGAGGCGCAGGCGGTTTAAATAGCGCGGGAGCGCCCCCACATTGGGGGAAATCGACATGCCGTTGTCGTTGAGGATCACCATCAGGTTGGTCTTGGGCAGGTGCCCGGCGTGGTTGATGGCCTCATAGGCCATGCCCCCCGTCAGGGCGCCGTCACCGATGATGGCCACCACCTTGAAGTTTTCCCCCCGCCGATCGCGGGCAATGGCCATGCCCAGGGCTGCCGAGATGCTTGTAGAGGCGTGGCCGGCCCCAAAGTGGTCGAAGCGGCTCTCACTCCGCTTGAGGTAGCCAGAGATCCCCCCCTTCTGGCGGATGGTGTGGAAGTTGTGGTACCTGCCAGTAAGCATCTTGTGGGCGTAGGCTTGGTGCCCCACATCCCAGATCACCTTGTCGCGATCCAGGTCCAGGGTTTTGTAGAGCGCCAAGGTTAGCTCCACTACCCCCAATCCCGGCCCCAGGTGACAGCCGACTGGGGAGTTGGCAGCCGTTTGCAGGTGTTTTTCGCGGATCTGCCGGGCTAAGCTGCGCAACTGGCCGAGGTTTAGGTTGCGGAGCTGGTTGGGGTGAGTGATTTCACTCAGGTGCATAGAAGACGAGTCCTTTTGGTGTAATCCCACTCTAAATCATCCTTTTCCCAAAGTGGCCGGTTGCCCCAGCCACCTCCTCAGGTGGCCGACAGCGGCCAGGGATCCCTTGGTAGGGTTAGCATCGGACAAAGGCCCAGCTTCTCGAGGTGGCCTTGAATTGGCTTGTTGTGGCCTATGAGGATTGCCGATAACATCACCCAACTCATCGGCCGCACACCCCTGGTGCGGCTGAACCGGATCCCCCAGGCAGAAGGCTGCCTGGCGGAGATTGTGGTCAAACTGGAGAGCTTCAACCCAGCGGCCTCGGTAAAAGACCGCATTGCCGTCAGCATGATTGAGGCAGCTGAACAAGCCGGCTTAATTGCTCCGGGTAAGACCATTTTGGTGGAGCCCACCTCCGGCAACACAGGTATTGGCCTGGCTATGGCGGCAGCAGCCAAGGGCTATCGGCTGATCATTGTCATGCCTGAGAGCATGAGCCTGGAGCGGCGGCTGCTGTTGAAGGCCTACGGAGCAGAGGTGCACCTGGCCAGCAGCGAAGGTGGCATGGGAGAGGCCATCTGGAAGGCAGAAGAGATCGTGCGCCGCACCCCCAATGCCTACATGCTGGGCCAATTTACCAATCCTGCCAACCCGCAAATCCACGCCCGCACCACCGGCCCTGAGATTTGGGAGGACACTGATGGCCAGGTGGACATCCTGGTGGCGGGGGTGGGCACCGGCGGCACCATCACAGGGGCGGGCGGGTTCCTCAAGAGTAAGAAACCCTCGATTCGGCTGGTGGCCGTCGAGCCCAAGGCAAGTGCTGTTCTAAGTGGGGGGCGGCCCGGCTTCCACCGCATTGAGGGCATTGGGGCAGGGTTTGTGCCCGAGGTCTTGCGGCGCGACCTGCTGGATGAGGTGATTGCAGTAGATGACGAAGAGAGCATGGTCTATAGCCGCCGCCTGGCCAAAGAAGAAGGGATCCTCTCCGGCATTTCCACCGGGGCGGCCCTGGCTGCCGCTATCCAGGTGGGGCGGCGACCGGAAAACGCTGGCAAGCTGATTGTGATGATCCAGCCCAGCTTTGGCGAGCGCTACCTCAGCACTCCCCTTTTCCGCGACCTGGAGCGGGAGTCGGACTCCCGCCTGCCCCAGTCTTTGGTTAGGTAATGCCCGGCCCGGTCCTGCTTAGAACTCGCCAGCCAGGGCCGCTACGCAGCGCTCGCACAGCTCGGGGTGTTCAGCAAATTCCCCCACGCGAGGGGAGTAGTTCCAGCAGCGCACGCATTTCTTGCCCTCCGCCCGCTGAACGGCAACCTGCAACTCTGCCTGCTCAGGCTCTGCCTTGATTAGCTCCACCTGGGAAGTGATAAACAGGTAGCGCAGGTCAGCTGCCCGCTCCTCCAGAAGAGCATACAGGTAGGGATCCCCTACCTTGAGGAGGAGTTTGGCTTCGGTGGAAGCGCCGATGACCTTGGCGGTGCGGGCCTGCTCCAGCGCTTTGTTCACCTCCTGCCGCACTGCCCGCAGCTTTTCCCAAGTGGCCGCCAGCTGGGGATCCCGCCAGTGCTCTGGTAGCTGCATCCAGCCCCCTTCAAACACTGAACGGGTAGGCTTGGGGTAGGGCAGGTAGCTCCAGATTTCTTCTGCTAGGTGGGAAAGTACGGGGGCGATGGCTTTGGCCAAGTTCTCCAGCACCAATGCCAGCACCGTCTGACATTGCCGCCGCCGCCGGCTGCGGGCGTGGCTGATGTAGAGGCGATCCTTGGCAATATCCAGGTAGAAGTTGGAGAGATCCACCACACAGAAGTTCTGAACCGCTTGGAAAAAGCGGTAGAACTGGTAGCTTTCAAAAGCTGCAGTGACTTCCTCCCCCACCTCCTTTAGGCGGTGCAGGAGGTAGCGGTCCAACTCCGTCAACGCTGCAAAGGGAACGGCATCCTGAGCCGGGTTGAAGTCATAGAGGTTGCCCAGCAGAAAGCGGGCCGTGTTGCGGATCTTGCGGTAGATATCCGCCATCTGCCCGAGGATGGTCTTGCCCAGGGGCACATCGCCGGAGTAGTCCACGCTGGCAACCCACAGCCGCACCACATCGGCGCCATAGGCGGGATCCGTCTGGGGGTTGCTGCCGCCGTTGATGAGCACCATTGGGTCGATGACGTTGCCCAAAGACTTGCTCATCTTCTGGCCCTTCTCGTCCAGCACAAAGCCGTGGGTGAGCACCGCTTTGTAGGGGGCACAGCCGTTGACGGCCACGGAAGTCAGTAAGCTGGACTGGAACCAACCCCGGTGCTGGTCGGAGCCTTCCAGGTAGAGATCCACTGGGTAGCCCAACCCGCGGGCCTGGGCCACCGCCGCCCAAGAAGAGCCGGAGTCAAACCAAACATCCATGGTATCTGTGCCCTTGCGGTAGGTGCGGCCATTGTGGCGGTACTGCTCCGGCAGCAACTCTTCCACCGGGCGCTTCCACCAGGCGTCGGATCCCTCCTGGGCAAAGATGGCTTTGATGTGCTCGAGGGTCTCGGCCGTGAGCAGAACCTCGCCCGTTTCTTCGTCGTAGAAAACAGGGATCGGTACGCCCCAAACCCGCTGGCGGGAGATACACCAGTCCGAGCGCTCCTTCACCATGGCGGTGATGCGGTTTTCCCCTTCCGGCGGGATCCACTTTACGGTTTTGATGGCCTGCAGGGCCAGCTCTCGGAAGCCGGCTACAGAGGCAAACCACTGCTCGGTGGCGCGGAAGATGGTTGGTTCTTTGGTGCGCCAGTCGTAGGGGTATTTGTGGTTGTAGGGTTCTTCCTTGAGCAGGGCGCCGGCAGCCTGCAAGGCCTTAATTACGGCCAGGTTGCCGCTGGTCTCCGGTTCTTTGGAGAGCACATCCAGGCCGGCAAACTGGGAGCCGGCTTCCGCTGTAAATCTCCCCCGCTCATCCACGGGGCTGAGGATGGGCAGGCCGTACTTTTGGCCGGTTTTGAAGTCTTCTTCCCCATGCCCCGGCGCTGTGTGGACAATGCCGGTGCCGGACTCGGTGGTGACATAGTCTCCCAAAACACAGAGGCTAGGGCGGTCAAAGAGGGGATGGCGCCCCTGGCAGTATTCCAGAGCCGATCCCGGCAGCGTGGCCTTGACCTCCAGAGGGGTCTCCAGAACTTTCTCCAGCCGCTGCCGCAGATCGGCAGCAATGAGCAGCAGACCGAAGTGGGGAGAATCCACCACCGCATAGGTAAGTCTGGGGTTAAAGCAAAGGGCCAGGTTAGCCGGGATCGTCCACGGGGTAGTTGTCCAGATGGCCACCCGCAAGCCCGGCAGGAAGGGCTCCAAAATCGGCTGTGCTGCTGGAGTGAGGCTCTGCAGAGGAAAAGCCACGTAGATGCTGGGGGAGACGTGGTTGTCGGGATATTCCAGCTCTGCTTCCGCCAGGGCTGTCTGCGAGCTGGGACTCCAGTGGACAGGCTTGAGGCCACGGTAGATGTAGCCTTTGAGGGCCATCTGACCAAACACCTCGATCTGGGCCGCCTCGTACTCCGGCGAGAGGGTCAGGTAGGGCCGATCCCAATCCCCCCATACCCCCAGCCGCTGAAAACTGGCCCGCTGCACGTTGACGTAGTGCAGGGCGTACTCTCTGGCCTTTTGCCGCAGTTGCAGGGGGGTAAGGCTTTCCCGCTCCTGGGGGGAGAGGCTTTGCAGTACCTTTAGCTCAATGGGCAGGCCGTGGCAATCCCAGCCGGGCACATAGCGCACCTTGCGCCCCCGCAGGATGTGGTACTTGTTCACAATGTCTTTGAGAATCTTGTTGAGGGTGGTGCCCATGTGGATGTCGCCATTGGCATAGGGCGGCCCATCGTGCAACACAAAGGGATCCCCGGGATTGGTTTCCGACAGACGCTGATAGATCTGTTCTTCCTGCCAAAAAGCTTGGATGGCGGGCTCCCTCTTAGCGGCCTCCGCCCGCATGGGAAACTGGGTTTGCGGCAGGTTGAGGGTACTCTTGTAGTCCACGGCAACTTGTTGATTAGGCTAAAGGGTGTCCTTCTATCCTACGCCGTTGCTCTCTCCTCAGCGCTGCCTCCTGAGATCCCCCTTGTTGGAGCCCTCTTGGGGAGAAGGGATCCAGCCCGCCCTCTTGGTAAAGGTAAAGATTCGTGCTAGCCTCAGGATGTCGTTGAGGAAGGGAGGTTCCAGGGGATGCCAGAGAGTAGTTCGTGTAAGGGTCGTCAAGTTGGGTTCAGCCGGCTGTGCGCCGGGGCTGTTCTCTAACGGCCTGAACTCAGATCCTTAGCTTGCTGAGGAGTCTTCGCGTTCTGGCTCGCTTGGAGTTCCTCCCGGCAGTCAGGTTCCAGTTGAAGGCCCGCTAGACCGCTCTCTCCTGGACCGCCTGTTTCTCCTCGGTGGTGGGTGAGAGCGGATAGTTTTTTGAGGAGTTTCCGCTCCAGTAAGCCCAACTCTTTGTTAGGTTGCTTCAAGAACATTCCTTTCTGGCTCATCACTGTACCTGCAAGGTCAGTCTTGGAACCCAGCCACCCCTACAAGGGCTATCCACAACGGCGTTACCGGAATCTGGCGCCTTCCGTGTCTGCTTGTGGAGGGACGACCGGATCCCGTTGAAGCGTTGGCAGAGCGCGGTGTAAGCCATGCAGCCTGTCCTCTAGGCGTCAGCAGGAGGGTCGGGAGTAGGTCACGGTTGGACGGCAAGGCGCCGGCTCTCGACAACAAGGCCACTTTGGTTAACCAGCATCACCGAGATCCACCGAGCGCCCGGTTCTGGGGGGGCATCTGCCTGTAGAAAGAGCCCGCCTGCCTGCAGAGGTTCAAGGGCAAACGAAGTGAGATCCAAGTAGCCGCCTGCAGCGACGGGTTGCTCATCGACAGCGCCCAGCAGCAAGGACTGGGTGAGGGGTTCTGCCACAATAGCCTGCAGCGAGTAGGTGGATCCTGGCTTGACCGCCTCGGGCAACTTGAAAGTAACAGTGGGAGGTGCCGAGCCGGAGATGAGGGTGCTAGACTCCCGCAGGACTTCTTGGTCTACGAGCAGCAGTTGTCCTGGATTGGCCACATCCGGGCGGTAGCGGTTGCGCACCAGGGCGGCAGCCTTGACCTGAAACTCCCCCCGCGCTGAAGCTTGGGATCCCTGCACTTGGCTGGCGATCTCAGCCACGATCTCAGGGCCCACCTGCCGCCAAGAGACAATTTGAGCCGAGTAGGTCAATTGGGGATGGGCCTCCCACAGCGTGCGGATGGCCTCTTCCACCCCCTGCCGATCCAGGCCGTCCCGGTGGCGGAAGTTGGGGCTGTAGCCAGCCATTACCCCTGGCAAGTCGCGGCGGTTGGCAGCGTCTATCTGCTTTTGCAGCCACTCTACGAGCGAGGCTGGCGGCGGGCTAGAGACTTGCCGTTGGATCCCGCTTTCTAGGCGGACAGGGGCAGCTTGGGCCGGCAGCTTGGCAGGGAAAGGGATCCCCCCGCTCAGGGCCAAAACTAGGGGCCAAAGCCAAGAGGTGGATCGAGAGCTCAAACTGGGGCCTCCAGGGGGCAAATCTGCCCTTAGTTTAGCTTGCTGAGGATTGAGGTTTAGTGTTGCCCAACGCGATTGGGCCTGGGTTTATCCTGGGAGCTGGGTTCTCTGGGAGGTGTGCATGGCATCCCACCACTCTCCTGCTTTCCTGGCTTTGGTTAACGAGGCCAAAAGCCGCATCCAAGAGCTCACCGTTGAACAGGTGAGGCAAAAACAACTGCAAGGGGATCCCTTCTACCTAGTCGACGTGCGGGAAGAGTCGGAGTGGCAGGCCGGCCACATTGTCGGCGCCATTCACTTAAGCAAAGGCATCATCGAGCGGGATATCGAGAAGGTGATTCCAGATAAAGAAGCCGAGATTGTCCTCTACTGTGGTGGCGGCTTTCGCTCGGCGCTAGCAGCCGACAACCTGCAAAAGATGGGCTACCGCCGCGTGATCTCCATGGACGGCGGCATCCGCGCTTGGCGAGAGGCTGGCTTTCCGGAATCCCAGCCCTCACCCCCAGCCCCTCTCCCTGAGGGAGAGGGGAGTTAGTAACGAGGTAGCAAGCTGTTTTGGTGCTAGTTGGGAAAACACCAGGTCGCCGAAAAACACGGCGCAGAAGCCCTTGGCTCCTGCTTTGTAGTTGAGCAGCGGCCCAAGTAGCCGCTTCCTCTATGTTCCGTCTGCTTTCCCAAACTATATTGTTCTCTAAGGCCATCGGCCCAGATCTCCCTCTTGTCCCTGCCATGCTCCAAACCCTGCCCCGTTCAGAGATTGCCGCCCGTTTGCAGCAGTTGCGCCAGCTTTTGCAGGAACAAAATCTGGATGGGTTTTGGGTGCCCTCGGCTGATGAGCACCTCAATGAGTACTTGCTGGAATACCGCAAGCGGCGGCAGTGGATTACGGGCTTTACCGGCTCGGTGGGGGATGCTCTGATTAGCCGGGACAGGGCCTGGCTGTGGGTGGATCCCCGCTACCACGAGCAGGCGGAGCGGGAAGTGGATCCCAACCTGTTTACCGTCATCAAAGGTGGCCTGCCGGATCAGCCCAGCCTGATGGAGATTGTGGAAGAGCTGGGATCCGGCTTTCGCCTAGGAGTGGATCCCTTCACAGTCTCAGTGGCCACCTACCGCCAGTTGCAGACCCACGCCCAAGCCGGGGGGGTGCTGCTGGTGCCGGTTAGCGAAAACCCGCTGGACAAGCTGGCCAAGGAAGCTAGCCAAGCCCTTTTGCAGCAGCCCATCTATCCTGTCCCTGCCCAGCTCTGCGGGGCTACTGCCAGCGACAAGCTGGCCCAGGTGCGCCAGGAGATGCGTCGCAAGCGGGTGGGATTGTTGCCCCTAACCAAGTTGGACCAGGTAGCTTGGCTGTTTAACCTGCGCGGCTCTGACATCCCCTACAACCCAGTGTTCCGCGCCTACGCGCTGGTCGCCCTGGAGAGGGTTGCCCTGTTTACTGACCTGGAGCGCCTCACGCCCTCGGCTCGGCAAATGCTGGTGGAAGCCGAGGTCGAGCTCTGGCCTTACGAGGCCTACCCGGAACAGCTGCCCCAGTGGGCCAAGGACTACGGGCCGGTGGGATTGGATCCCAAGCAGACCACTCAGGGCACCCAAGAGCTGCTAGGGGGGATCCCCTGTCGCGAGCTGGATCACCCTGTGGAGGCCCTCAAGGCGGTGAAAAACCCCACTGAGCTGGAGCAGATGCGGCTAGCTAACCGCAAGGCCAGCCGGGCCAAGATCCGCACCCTGGCTTGGATTGACCGGCAAATTCAAGCGGGGATCCCCATCAGCGAAGCCGATGTGGCGGCCACCATGGCAGCCCACTACCGCGAGGAAGGGGATTGGGTGGGCCTGAGCTTTAACACCATTGCCGGGGCCGGCGCCAACAGCTCCATTGTCCACTACGGCACCCCGGATCCTCAGAAGTTTTTGCAGCCAGGCGAGTTGTTTTTGTTGGATTCGGGATCCCACTACCTGGGGGGCACTACCGACGCTACCCGCACCCTCTGGATTGGCCCGCAGCCGGCAGATCCCTTGTGCCAGCGGCGCTACACCGAGGTGCTTAAAGCCCACATCCAGTGCGCCCGCCAGATCTTCCCCCCGGATACCTACGGGGTCTCCTTGGACGGCATTGCCCGCTCCAGCCTCTGGCAGGCAGGGCTGGACTATGGCCACGGCACCGGCCACGGTGTTGGCGCCTTCTTGAACGTCCACGAGGGGCCGAATGGGATCCACCGCCGCGCCACCACCCCCTTCAAGGTAGGCATGATCACTAGCATTGAGCCGGGCTACTACCAGCCGGGCTGGGGTGGAATTCGCCTGGAAAACCTCTATGAAGTGATTGCGATTCCGGAGCCAGAGGGCTGGATGGGCTTCCGCTCTCTGACTTGGATCCCCTTCGACAGGCGCTTGATCGATTGGGATCTCCTAGACGCGGCACAACAGACTTGGCTTGAGGAGTATCACCGCCAGGTTTACGCCCTGCACCAAGCTAGCCTGTCGGAAGAAGAGGCCGCCTGGCTAGCGTGGGCCTGTGGCCTTGCCAAGTGACCTTGCAGGTACAGGGTGGCGTGCCCCTACTAGCTTTCCCAGGCGCAGCCCCAGCTAACCTAGAGCAGGCGGGTTGCCTCCACCAACTTAGCGTACTGGACCAGTAGCAGAGACTGCTGGTCGGGCAGCGGCTGAATAACCCCCTGCTGCTGCAGGCGCTCTAGCACCGCTGCCACTGTTTCCTTGCTAACTCGGCTGATATCGGCCAAATCTTGGAGCGGTGGGTAGAGGATGCGCATCCCCTGGCCAGTCTTCTCGCCAAAGGCTTCCGCCAGGTACACCAGCGCCTGCACCACCCGCAGCGGGGGGCTTTGTTGATCCAGATCGGCCTGCAAATTGGCTAGGCGCAAGCGACGGGAGAGGCTGCAGGCCAGTTGGTAGCACAAGCGCGGCTCCTGTAGCATCAGCGCCTTGAAAGCTGCCGCCGGGATCCCGGCAGCCCGCAGCGGGGTTAGGGCCAGCACATCCCGCGAGCGGGGAGCTTCATCCAGCACGGCCATTTCCCCCACCCAAGCGCCCGGGCCAAGCAGGGCTAGGGTTTGGGTGCCATCCTGCATCCCTTGGGCGGTGCGGATCCGCCGCGCTCGCCGCACCTTGGCCCAGCCGGAGAGGATTAGGTAAACGACGTTGCCCCAGGCCTCCTGCATCAAGAGCAGCTGCCCTGCCGGGATGTCCCGCAGCCTCACCTGGGATCCCAGCCACTGCAGAGACGTTGCCGAAAGTTCCGCCAGCATTGGCACTGCCTTGAGCTCAGAAAGAACAGCAGCCGCCTCGGAAGTCATGGGGATGGGCGCCCACTCTACCGCAAGCCCACTGTAGCCCAGTTGCCAGCTCGAGAGCTATCCTGCCAGGGCACTCTCGCCAGTTCAACCCCTCGCCCTTTGCGCCAAGATCTAGGAAGGGAACCCGCTTTTCTTGAATTCGTCTGGTAAGCAGAAGGGATCCCTCTGCTATTGTCCTCCTGCTCCATGGCTGCTTATGGATGCTGTCCTCGACGACCTCAGTGGCCAGCGCTGGTCGGCTTCAGTAAAGGACGAGCCTGTGCCGCCAGAAAAGCTTGCTGATCAAGAGCTGGTACTGCTGTGTCAGCAGAGATCCCAGCCCCACCGCGAGGCCTTCGCCGAGCTCATACGCCGCTATCAAGCCTACGTAGACAAGGTTCTCTACCACCTTGCGCCCAGCTGGCCAGACCGCCAGGACTTGGCTCAGGAAGTTTGGATCCGAGCTTATCGCAACCTAAAACATTTGCAGGAACCAGCAAAGTTTCGCAGTTGGCTGGGCCGGATTGCCACCAATCTGTTTTATGACGAGCTGCGCAAGCGCAAGCGTCAACAGCCAACCCTTTCTTTAGATGCCTCGATTTCAAGGCAAGAGAGTGAGATGGAATGGGAACTGCCCAGCAATAGCCCCGGCCCCCATGACCACCTCACCACCTGCGAGTTTTACGAGCGATTGCACCAAGCTGTCCACGATCTGCCCGAGGTCTTTCGCCAAGCTCTCCTGCTGCGAGAAATTCAGGGGATGGCCTATGAGGAAATTGCAGAGATTACGGGGGTATCTTTGGGTACTGTTAAATCCCGCATTGCGCGGGCCCGCGCCCGCTTGCAATCCATCCTGAAACCCTACCTCAACGGCGAATGACCATGTTTTGCCCCAACCCTGACCGTGAGAAGGCCGCCTCCCTTTCCCCAGCGGAGCTACCGCCAGTGGAGGAGTGCTTTGAACAGTTAAGCGCCTACCTAGATGGGGAACTGGCTCCCCAGGAGGCACGGCAAGTGGAGGATTGGCTGGCTAGCAATCCCCAGGCGCGGCAACTGTATAGCCAGCTGGCGGCTTTACAAGCTGGCTTGGCCAACCTCAAGGCGCCAACCTCGGATCCCGTTCAGACGGAGTTGCTAATTAGCCGTGTGTTCGAGAAGCTGGAGCGAACGCCAGCGGTTGCTCTAGGGTGGCGGCGCTGCAGCGGCTTTCCCTGGGGACAAGTGGCAGCGGCTGGGGTGGCCTTGGCGGGAGCCGGCTGGGCAGGCTGGCGCTGGTTGCACCCTCAGCCCTTGGTGTCACTGGAGGAGCCGCCGGTGCGGGTGGCCATGGTGCCAGCCTCTGCCCGGCTTGCCCAGCGCTACCTGTTCGAGCCAGGAGAGAAGCAAGACGCCTACTCAATTTTGTTTGAGCCGCTGCCCAACTCTCCAGCTGACTTGGGCGGGGAGTAAGGCTTGAGCTAGCTTGAAGGAAGACCGAGGAGGGCAGGGTGAGCATAGCAATCCGCCGGGCTTGGGGGCTAGCCATTTGTCTTTGGCTGGGCAGTCTGGGATCTTGGGCAGCCCAGGCAAATCCCAGGGGTAACCCTCTGGCGCACCCCTCTCCCAGTCCCTTGAAGTTTGCTGCCCAGCCCACCCCCCCGCTGGCCAGGGCGCAGGCTTCTACCCCAAAAAACCAACCGGCTGCTTCTGAGGTAGAGCTCTCCCCTTTTCCCGATTTCCCTCTCCTCAAAAAGTTGGAGCCACTCCCACCAACTTCAACCCAGCTGGGCATCGATTGGGCTCAGCTGCCCCTCCTGCCCGATCCCCAGCTGGCAGAAGAGATGGATAGGGAGTTCAGCCGCCGCTTGGCCCGCCTGAACCAGCAGATTGCTAGCCAGCAAGACCGCCTCTACCGCCTTTTGCAAACCTGGGACTCCGACGAAGAGGAGATCCGCCAGGTCCAGGCCCAACTGAGTCAGTTGCGCCTCGAGCGGGATCGCTTAGCTCTGGAGCACCTATTGCTGCTGCGGCAGTTGCAGGAGAACTTTGCCCTGCCTCTACCGAGTCGTTCTGCCGCCACCTCTCCGTAAGGTGGGAGCGGGTTATGATCGGCAGAGGGCAACCACTAACGGAGCTGAGCAATGGCCCAAGTGCCCAGCAACCCAGAGATTGAGCAATTGGCAGCTGCCATTGGCAAGGAAGTTTACATCGATGTAGCCCGGTGGCACCTTTACCTGCGGGATGCCCACCTGCATACGGTTTTGGCAGAGCGACTGGCTCCCCAGGTGATGGCAGGCAAGGTGGACGAGAATGCCGTTACCGAGGTTCTGCAAGGGATCCCAGTAAAAGTGGGGGGTGGGCGCAAAGAGCTGCCTCTAGCCGATCTGCTGCCCATGCAAAGCCTGCTCAACCTGCTGGATGTGCTGGAGGAGTTCAGCCGCAAATGGGCTCAGTAGAGCAGCAAGGCAATCCTAGGCGGTCTGGGCGATCGCTGTCTCCAGCCAGCAGCTGGCTCAAGGGTGGAAGCTTTGTCCTGCTGCTGGGGCTGGTGTCGGCCTGTCAGGGAACCGAGTGGGGAGAGCGGCTGCAACGAGCGGTGCGACCGGTGGGTCTGTCTGCCTCTCCCTCTGCAGATCAAGCTGAGACGCCTTCGCCTTGGATCGAACCCCGCTCCCCCTCTCCTCCTACAACTCCCCCTGCTGCCTTCACGCCTCTGCCCAGACAGGTCAGCAGCCGCTTCACGGATCTGGAGCCCGGATCCCTGGTGGCCCGCTCAGTCTATTACCTGGATCAACTGGGGGTCTTTGCTGATATTGGCGGCAGGGAATTTCAGCCCCAGCGCAGTGTTCGCCGCGGCGAATTTGCCCGCTGGCTGGTGCTGGCCAACAACGCCATTTACGCCGACGAGCCCAGCCGCCAAATCCGGCTGGGATCTGCCAGCGAGCGCCCCCTCTTTTTGGATGTGCCGGAGGAGGATCCCAACTTTCGCTACATCCAGGCCCTGGGAGCTGCCGGCATCGTTAGCGGAGACGCCAACCGCGAGTTTCGCCCCAACAGCCTGCTGTCGCGAGCCGAGCTAATCCGCATGAAGGTGCCTTTGGATTTGCCGCCTGGGCAGATCAAGGGATCCCGATTAGAGCTGGAGGAGCGTTGGGGCTTTACCGATGCGGCGCAGATCCCTGAGGAGGCGGTTGCTCCCCTGGTGGCAGATCGCAGCCTGGAGAATGCCTCCACCGTGTTGCGCACCTTTGGCCCCATCCGTACCTTTAACCCCTTCCAGCCGGTCAGCCGTGGGGAAGCGGCAATTGCCCTGTCGGCTTTTGGAGAGCGGACAGCTCAGGAGGCGGTAGCCCAGCTCTCGGCCCTGCCAAGTCCAACGCCGGAAGCCGAAACTTCTCCGCCGGCAGCCCAGCCGGAACCCACCTCTCCTACCCCTGAGGGCGAGCCTTCCCCCAGTGAACCGCCGGCAGCTACCCCGGGAGCAGGGAAAATCGTTACACCCCGCTAGGGGATCCCAGGCTTTAGGAACCGAGAGGTCGAAAGCTCCCAAGGAGAAGGGCTCTGTTGCCCCTCCCTAGGGCAGGGCTTCCCGCCTAATAATGATGGAAGAAGCTAGCTTTGGAAAAAGGGATCCCGTCTGTGTCTGCAACCATTCCCGCAATTCGCTCTGAAGAGCTGCTGCGCTACACCGTCATTGGCTCGCGGCGGCCCAGTGTTTACTTTTGGGCAGTGGTCTTGACAGCGGGGGGTCTGGGCTTTACCCTGGCGGGTCTTTCTAGCTATTTCCACCGCAATTTGCTTCCCTTTTCCGATCCCGCCAGCCTGGTGTTCATTCCCCAGGGCATTGCCATGCTCTTTTACGGTGTGCTCGGATCCCTGGCGGGGCTGTATCAATGGCTGAGCCTGTACTGGAACCTGGGGGGCGGCTACAACGAGTTCAACCGCCGCACCCAGAAGATAACGCTGGTGCGGCAGGGCTTTCCGGGCAAAAACCGCGAGGTGCGGCTGGAATACGACTTTGCCGAGGTGCAAAGTCTGCGGGTAGAGCTGCGAGAAGGCCTCAACCCCCGCCGGGTTATCTACTTGCGGGTAAAAGGACGCGGCGACATCCCCCTCACCGGCGTTGGCCAGCCCCCTTCCCTGACGGAGATCGAAAACCAAGCAGCCGAGATTGCCCGCTTTCTCAATGTCAGCCTAGAAGGTATTTGAGGTTCTGTTTGGTTGTGGATGGCTGCTGGGCAGGGATCCCGGGAATTGAGGTAGCCCAGAAACCGTCTCAACAACATCGGGTCAATTGTCCCGTTGACAT
>Ga0197142_1001889_pt1 | contig 18900 bp, 11 predicted proteins | sample GBS60_MetaG_FD_148614 | JGI IMG/M metagenome (GOLD analysis project Ga0197142, IMG submission 148614) | Sediment microbial communities from Great Boiling Springs, Gerlach, Nevada, United States - GBS 60_MetaG | ecosystem: Environmental > Aquatic > Thermal springs > Hot (42-90C) > Sediment...
GTTGGAGGAAAAAACCGACCCTAATCCGACCGTGGGAACGTTGGGTCACGCGGTCGGGGCTGACCGAGGAGCTTGGCGGTTGATAGCGCCCATCACCACGAAATGAACCTAGCGCGCAACCATTGCACGTATCGTCGTGGCGTAACTGGTGCTGACGGTGGCGCAGCGGTAAGGGATGTGTCCGGATAGCGGCAATGCCGATATCGAGATGCGCGCCACCTCGCGTGAATGTTGCTTCACGGCGCACAGGCACAGTCGCAGTGAGGAAGCGCAAGGGATCGCGTGCGAAGCAGGCAAGCGGGCACGGCGCTGGTGGGTGGTGGAGCGTAGTCATCACTGACTCAATCGGTTTCGCCGCCTGCTGATACGCTGGGAGAAGAAGCCCGGACAGTATCTTACCTTCCTCCACTTTGCCTGTGGCTTGATCGCCGTGTGTACTGCTGGGTTATTCGAATCTTCAGCTAGGTCCACCTTACCAACGAAGCTTTACAAGGATTGATCGCTCGCGTGCTGCTAGGTTATTCGGATATGGTCTAACTGTTTAGACATCTCCTCCAAACCTCTATGACCAAAACGACACAATGCGTCAGAGCAAAACACCGTTCAGAGTGAACAGCCAGATGAGCAACAAAACAGTACTCTATTGCTCCACATGATGCTATGGCCACGCTGTCCATCCTGCTACGATAGCCAACGCAGTTGGAATAATTACCGGATAGGCATAATGCGCAACTGGAATAAACGTGCGATCCCAGGGATAAATGAGGTAATGGCCTGTTAAGTGCTATTACTTATACAACGACCATTGCTACACCAAGAGATAGCAGTGCCCAACGAGTTGGAGGTGAGGATGTTCTAGTAAACGAGCGAGCTATCTGTCCTATGAAGCAGATAATGCTGAAAGCAGTTATCCAAATTGCGATTTCATACCATTTCTTGTCGATTAATACACTTCCCTATCCAAATGCTGCCCAAAGGAGATTAACAATCTATGTGCGGTAACTGCATACAAATGACTGGTTCGTTTCCAGTCAAGTATTGCTATAATTGTGACTGAATAGTGTAAAACGTCATTCGTGGACGTCAATTGGTGAAGCACTCTTAATAACCATAACCATGAACTAAGACTTGGAATACCCTCTTCTAAAGACAGATTTTGCACTAAATTCACGAATGGCTGCCTTCCCAAATTCCGAATCTTTCCTGGATGAGCAAGATATTTTGGAATACCCTGTACTCTCTCACCCTTGGCTATCACAAAACCTTCATAATATACCAATACTGCACTTCTTGATTTGGTTCGGGAAGTTTATCCAAGTCAAAAAAGGTTGAATCACATTTGAACCAATTCTGAAAGGTGGTCTAGGGAGAGCTTAGGAGAGAAGGTATAAAAAGATTAAAAAAGCTTAAATTTTCATAGACTTTGACACCTAACACCCACAATCCAAATATTACTGTTCTTTGGTAAATTTTCTCCAAAGTTTTCGGTAGCATGGGCGCCTAGACTATTCAGACCAGATTCTACTACTTGTGCAAACCTACCGTGCATTGCATCAAATACTTCATGATGCAACGATACCACCTAATCAGTAAAGCGACACTAGTATTTCGCTTCCCAAAAATCGAAGGTAGATAGGATAAATGTTACTACTATTCCTATGAATATTAACAATCGCTGCCAAATCTAGTGGAGACATAGTATTGCTACCATAACCACTAAAGAAAGGAGGGAGCAGAGGGAAGCAGCAGTATAACAAACACTGTGTTTTTAGTCCATAAACACGATACAGAAGTGATAATCAGCCAGACTGTAGTATTGACAGACGCGCCTTTCCTTAACAGCTGAAATGGAAGCCAAAGCGGTTCATCGTTAATTAACAGGTTCGGTGATCCACCAATGTTCTCGTAGAGATCATGAGCCACTATTGTATTAACGACTTCACCTCTTATTGAAGGTCAGAATTTAACAATTTTTACAAATTAGTGCTCCATGTCCCCCTGGGGGGCACAATGAATAATGTGTTATAGTACGCCCGATGGCTGGCACAAAGGTCAAAGCATCCTTGGCGCTGCGAGCCTGAAAGTCAGTGGGAATTGGGCGTATGTAGGCACAGTACATTGTGGTATCCGACATCGAGCGGAAAACACGTAGGTTAGAATCTCGATTTCGGAAGTCCTGCCAGCTGGCGGTTAGGTGACGGGCGAATGGGGGAGGCAACGGATGAAGGTAACATACACACATTGTGCAGGGCTAGATATTCACAAAAAGAGCCTAGTGGCGCGCTGTATCTCTTCGGGTGACCGAGGCTAGAAGCAGATAGAGATGCGAACCTTTAGGACGAAGACCGCAGATCCGGGTGGTGGATGAAAAGTAAGTGATGGAAAAATGGCTAGTATGATCCAGCAAATTATGACCTACAGTTGTCAGGGGTGTGGAAGCACCAACATTCATTGTTAACAATGGCACAAACCGTCTCAAGCAACAACAGTACTCTGGCAAAGACTGTGTGCATGGCGCATACTGGAGCCAAAGTGGGAGGGAAAAATATGCAGCGATCATTACATGCTCAAGGCGTATCGAAAGCGCATGAGATTGCGCGGCTTATCGTGGGTTTACGGAATGCACCGCTAAAGCATTTCCTGATGGATTGTTGATAAATGTGAAACGTCTGCCAAAACAGGACAACCTACTGCACGCCAATCCAGATAATGTTTTGGAGGATGACGACGCTTGGAGCTTCGTGCTCAAGACGGTCAACAAACTCTGGTGCTGGACGGTGATGTGCCGTCGAACGCGACACATCAGCGCTGTTGGGATCGTTGATCGCCGTGAACCCACTGGTTGCCGATTGTGGAGCAAAATTCCCAGTGCTTATCGCAACGGTATTTCCTATAGCAATTCTGGGAGGCTTATCAGAGCGTTCTACCCGCAGAGTCTCATCATGCAGCAGGCAAAGAGCGTGGACAGTGAACGCTCATGGAGCGCTGATATTGTACCATGAAGCGGGAGAGCAAGGGTGAATTCTAGAAGCGGGTACACAACATCATGGAAGGCAACTTTGAGCTTTTGGTTGTGAAAGCCTAGTGCATCAAGAACGTGCCTAGGTGGTAAGACAGATGTCAAAGGCGTCGAGTGAATCGCTGATCTGTTTCAGTATGGGTTACTGCGCAGGAGTTGCATCTCGCTCTAGGTGCAGCGTGACTTGCGCAACCTGACTCGGCAACGCCTGAACCTGGTGCAAGACCTCGCTCGAGTAGTCAATCGCCTGCAAAAGGTGTGCGAGTGGAGTAATATCAAGTTGAGTGCGGTGGCAACCGACATTACAGGGGGCTCGGCACGTGCCATACCGGAAGTGATACTGGTAGGCAATACGACGCCCACAGTCCTGGTGGAGCTGGCTAGAGGGTGCTTGCGCACCAAGCGTGGCGAACTGGAGCGCGCTCTGACTGGTATGGTGTGAGCGCATCTGCTGGATACAATCCCCATTGTCAATCAGCGCCCGGCGAAAGTGTTGCTGGCCAAGATCAGCGCAGACATGAGTCGTATTTCTTCTGTGAACCACCTGACCAGTTGAACCGAGATTGCGCCCAGCAATCATGAGAGTGCCAGCAAGCGTTTCTCTGGCGCTACCAGCCATGGCAATCGCTAGCTGCGTACAGGCCTCGTACAAGCCGCCTGGGCTGCTATCAAGATCAGATGCTCCTATATGTTGGCCTTTATCACGGGTCACTGTACCGGCTATGCGGAGCTGTCCATATCAAGGTCAGACGCTCCTATCTGTCGGGCTTTATCACCGCCTCGCCGGACGGCGCAGCACCAAACGGGACATCTTTGCAGTGGCTCACCGTATACTCATCTCATCGTACACTCATCGCCATCTATCACATGCCGAGTAGGCGTGAACCCTATCGTGATCTAGGCGCTACCTATCTGGACGAACGCAATAAAGTCCACCTGATCAAACGTGCACTGTGCGCCGTCTCAAACAACTCGGCTACAAGGTAAATGTTGAACCAGTTTGGCCTGCTGGTTAGAAAGTTGCATCAACACGGGCTATTTTCAGGTTAGGAGACATTCACTGACTTTAGATGAGGAATAATTGATAATAGGTTGCATAAGAGCTAAACTAAAGAAGTCTGTTTCACATTATTCTCGATCCACACCAATTCTATGTCAATTTAAATTTTTCTAACTATGATCTCGAAACAAAGCCTTAAATCATACGGTTTCTTCGGGCTGCTCTCTCGTATATTGAGATCAGAATTTGATAATCCTTCTCTAAATTATTTTTTAAACTCTCTTCGTGCATGGTAACTCACGAGAGACATTTAATCGGTATGTTCCTAATCCGTAGAAACTTATCGGGAAGAGGAAATTGGTCACTGCGGCATGATCCTGAAACTCTGGCAGGTCAGCGTTGAGCCGTTCGACGAACTTCAGGGCGTCAGCTGGGACTGGCTGAGAATGGGCGGGGCAATAATTAAGCCGCCACTATGAGAAGAAAAAATATCAACCCCAATTCGACCGAATGCAGGAATGAAGGCTTCAAGTGGTTGGTGCTGAATGAGGAGTGTGCCGTCCCTATCGCAGGGTAGTGGTTAATAGAGCCAGTTGCTACGACATGACATGTGCGACAATCGAGTACATTGTCGGGGTGTGACCAGAGCCGAAATGCAGTTCCAGGAGTTGTACCCGGTCAACGGCGATGATGACGAAGTGTATGTGACTTTGCGTACAGTTATCTTCACGGCCCATGTGTGAAGTCGTGGTAAGGAAGCGAAGGAGACCGCATGTGGAGTAGACAAGCGTGCACGACGTTAGGCTTACGACGTTAGGCTGTGGAGCACAATCACCGTCGTTGCAATCGATTTCGTCGCTTGCATTGAAATGCAGGAAGAATCCTGAAAGTTATCTTGCCCTCCTTATGTTTCCCATGAAGTAATTGACTTTCATACCCTGAGTTATTCGGATATTTTTTAACGTAATTATCACCTTCTGTTATAACGTTTTTATACTACGATTCTACAGTTGCATCGTGCTCCTCGTGTGGCACATAGATAGCGATCCTAATATCCTTTATCTGAACTGTACCTTACATAATAACCTCACCGTCAGCATACTCTGGTTGCTCCTTCCATTTAGTGACAAGCCCTTTTTGTTTCCGCTGCTAACACCTCCCCGGCAATCTCTAGTCGATTATTCCTTTGGCGCTGTTTGTTGCTGCAGAGTTTTACTACACCCGTTTTGTCATGATAGTTTATTAGTTTATGATAACAGTGCAGCGAGTTCTATATTTCGTACTATGCCACCTTCTCCATCGCCAGACATTTGTTTGATACTTCGTCGTTGCATTGTTTCTGCTCTGCTCCAGAGCATATCACTGCGAAAAGTATACAAGGAAATCAACAAAGTTTATTAGTAACAGGGTGTAATTTGGACGTTACAATGTCAGTTAGAAAAGATAACACATAACCGCTTTCCGAGTTCATAATAACTAGCATATAGCTTTATTGTTTACCAAACAGTAATAGCTCGCATGTTCTCTTCGAACCTCCAATCTCTTCGCGTATGTTAATCCAATTACCAAAATTACACCTATGCCCCAGCCTGATGCCGAGAATGCTAAGACATTCTCGACAAGTAAGCCGGCTATAAACGGTGGCATGGCTGCGAGTAAAGTGTGGTCAGAAGACCTAAAACTAAGCCAAAAGGCACTGATAATTATGTATATGGTTATGAAGAGGATCAAAGTAAGCCCAAGTATTCCCCATTCATACAAAGACCGGAGAAATTCATTGTGTATCACCCTATTTGCATCAATTGTCTCAGGTAGGTATCTCCTTGAATCAATGCGGAAAGCTATATCCGCTCCACTTGATGTACCATGTCCTACTAGTAGTTCGGGTATTCCTGCTGATAGAATACCTCTCAACGTTTCGTGATACATTCCTATTCGCCAGGTCAAGGTACCAATCCTTTCCGGGGCTGATACAATATATCTCAGCTCTGCAGTCCTACTAGATCCTATTCCCTGTTCTGCAAAGATTAGTATCGTCAATAGGATTATGAGTTTTCCAACGATCAATATGGTTATGTTGGGTAAAAGTCTCCGATACAAGTCTTTCCAACTGATCAACCAAAGAATAAGAATAGAGAGAATTAGCGAGATAAAATAGGTACGGCTCCCTGTAAGAAAGACTACTACTAAGGCAGTTATAAGCACTAGATGTTTCTCCAAACGCTTTACTTGGTTAGAGTTGGTGAATATAATGATAGAGGTGATCACAACAAGAGCAGCATATTCTTGGGGGGAGATGAATGCGGTAAAACGTTGCTCTTCTGTACCGAAAGACGAATCTAGAATGGTCGATTGAAAAATCCCTAGAACGATACTTAGAAAAAACAATCCTTTAACCAATCTTATATCAATTTTCTTTGATAACCATCCCCACATGATAACTGTGAACCATAGTAGATAGCCAAGAAAGAAACCTACCATCTTGAGCGCGCTAAGCTTATATGGCGACCACAAAGTAGCCATCAACGCATACAAAGCAAAAAGGAGAAATGCGTATAGTGCTAAAGGTTTTTTTCTCCTAACAATCGTCGCAAGCGGTTTAAATCTAAAACGTATTATCAGCAGTAAGGGAAGAAATATTGTTTTAAGAACGTTTAAAATTCCTATCTGACTTGACGAGGGAAAATCTGGACCAGAAGTATCAAATAAAGCAAGGATGATCAGAAAGTAATAGACGTACCTTGCGGGGATAAACATGATAATTATTAAGATGAACATAACAAAATATTGAGAAAAATCAATGGCATTCATGACTAATTCTAATAGTTTTCTATTATGTTAGTCCAAAGCTTACAAAATTGTTGAAAATCGTATCGCTTTGCAGCCTCTCTTACCTTTTCACTCATCTCGAGGCGCTGAGCGGAACTAAGTCGAGAGAGTTTGTCAAGAGCTTTTCCTATTGAGCTTACATCTCTACTAACAACGTAGCCCATCTCTCCATCCTTCATGAATTCTTCAATACCATAGAGAGGAGTTACAATTAGCGGCATGCCAACTGCAGCAGCTTCAAGTACCGCCAATGGGAAGGTTTCTCTGACAGAGGGAAAGATGAAAAAATCTGATACCCAAAGGAAGGGTCTAATATCCTTCTGCAATCCGACGAAAAAGATCTTATCTTCGATACCAATTCTTTTCACTAATTTAAGCCACCTTCCTATGAGATTACCACCTACCACAATAACCTTTGCTTGCAGATTCATTTCAGCTACTGCTTGTAGAATTAAAGGCAGACCTTTATGCTCGAATGCCCCAAGTGAAACGAAAACACCAACCAAGTCCGTGTCGGATAGCCCTATCTTCCTACGGAAAGCAGCCCGATCAAAATCGCTAGGTTTCTGCATGTACTCCCAATCAATAAAATTAGGGATTATGGTGATTTTGTCTGATGTCCAAGGATATTCTCTCACTATTTCGCGTTTCAGTCCATCTGAAGGCACAACTATACATCGAGCTCTCCTGAAAACGAATGGCTCAAGGAATGAATGTAGCCAGTGGTTTATAAACCGAAGAATGCGAAGCCATGGTGGAATGTGCTCAGCGATATTCTTCCACTCATTGTTCAGATATGAGCGATGACAAAAGTGAGGATAACAAATATCGGGTAACATAAAAGTACTCTCGATACCTATTTTGACACTGTATTTATTGCGTTTTACCAATCTTTGCCAGAGGTATGCAAGCAAAGATGATATGTGATAGGAGATAAACAGAGCAAACAAAGGCTTTTTTACTACTGGTAACTCAATCACTGAAAAGTTTAAATTTTCGTTGTCTTGAATCTTCTTGCTGAATACAGTAATATCATACCCACGTGTTGAAAGATGCCGGGCAAGGTAAGTCAAGATTCTACCGATCGAACTCGTTACATCCATTGTATGGTAAAAAATAGCTATTCTCTTCATATTTTCCTCACATAAGAGAGTACTTTCTTCCAGGGATTAGATGACATCCAGATTTTGACATAATACGGGAACAGAAAACTGGGAACAAATCTGCTACATTGTAATATCATTCTCCTTGACAAGCTACAGCTCTTGTAATGAGGATGCAGAGTCAGACTTTTCCAGAAGGAAACCCACTGCTTATCACGTACTAAGCGGCTGATAAGGTATTGATTCAAAACAAATGAGAAGGATTCTCTGTAAGGTATAAGCATCTGTGCAAGATCAGCATCAATAGATTCTAGAAATCTATGAAGCTCCTTCCAGAGATTTTCCTCTGTACGTATGCTTCGGTATAAGTACTCTACACTTACATCACTAGTGAAAGTAATATTATTTGTATGAACCCTTCTCTTAGCTAGAGGTGTTTCAACTGATACTACCCTCGTAAGCAAGGGTGCAATACGCTGAATAACTCCATCTGCATTCGATTTGAAAGCTTCATTGAGAGGAAAGATAACATTCGCTATCTCTCTTCGTAAACTTAGCGCAGAAGACGGTGGAAACTCCAAAGAACCTCCGGAGGACAGCACTTTTGTTGCTATCCATCCCTCAATTAATCTTTCTGTCAGTGGATAAATTCCCAAGAAATGTTTACTACTATTTACTTGTTCAACAGGATGAATAAGAAACCCTGCTTGCTGATCTCGCTGAAAACTGGAAACTATGACTTCTAGTTTGTTAGGAAGAAACAAATCGTCAGCGTCTAGGAAACAGATAATATCACCTTTAGATTTTGAGAACGCTTTATTCCAGGCTCTTGCCATACCTCCGTTTTTCGTGCTAGTAATGTATTTAATTCGACGATCTCTATTTGAAAATTTGATAACTAGCTCTAAGGAGTTATCAGTGGAGCCATCGTCACAAATAACTATCTCAAAGTATTGGTAATTTTGGTTAAGAACACTCTCAATTGCTTCGCTAATGTACTTACCATAGTTGTAATTTGCGATCAGCACAGAAACTAAGGGGTTTTCAGGTAAAACTGATAGATGAATTGGTTTTAGTTTCTCGAAGGTTGATTTTTCTAAATCTCTCTGGCTCATCAGCTCTCCTCTCTTGACTTATTATTACTAACAAAATACCATTATCATCGCTTCCATGGTGTTATGATCTCATGCAAACATCTACCTGCACACTCAATACGAAGGATTTTCTGCAATCATCCTCAATAAGCATAACACTGTAAAGATAGCATGTGTACCACTGTAGTAAAGAATATAGTTTTACATTATGCTTGAACTGCTACTTAACAGTAAACAAAGGCAAAGCATGTTTTTCTGACACATTCTCTATCTGCAATTTCCTGCCTTCAGCAATCATGAAACAATGGATTCCAAAATAGGCATTCTTTTAGCCCTTCCATGAGTGAGATTTTTGGTTCCCAACCAAGTCGTCGCAATTTGCTACTATCTCCTGATGAGTGTAAGATGTCACCCTGCCTAGGCAAAAAAAACTCTCTTTCTACATCTCTCTTTGAGATCTCACTAAGTAGAGACAGTATATGCAGTAGAGAAACAGGATTTCCAGTCGATACATTATATGCCTCGCCCCAACATAGGTTCGTAGAAGTGGTTGCAAACACATTTGCCTCAGCAACATCACCTACAAAGACAAAATCACGCGTTTGCTCACCACTGCCAAATACGATACAAGCTCTTCCCTGTCGGATAGACTCACACCACCGTGCTATGACACCACTATAAGGCGAGTCCGCTCTCTGTCGTGGACCATAAACATTGAAATATCGTAGAATAACAGTCTCCATATTGTAAGCCCGTGCATACATCTTAACCCAATACTCGGCTTGTAATTTACTTACTGCGTAAGGTGATAGAGGCTCGAAACTTGATGTCTCATCTACAGGACCAGATGTGTTTCCGTACACTGCGCATGTAGATGCAAAGACGAAACGGCGCACTTTGTGCCGAGATGCAGCCTCTAGCAGCCTTACTGTACCCATAGTATTAGTCAAAAAAGTTTCTACAGGTTTATGCAATGACAGCGGAACACTAACCAAAGCAGCTAAATGTACGACTGCATCCATATCTGTGACTGCTAGATCAGCATCTTCATTATTTGTCACATCACCCACAATGAGTTCAACACTTTCTGAAAGGTTTGATTGAGTACCAGATGAGAAATTGTCAAGTACTCTGACACTGTGACCTAGTCTCAGAAAAGCTTCAACCGTGTGTGATCCAATGAAACCTGCGCCACCAGTTACAAGAACTTTCATCTTTCTTCTTTCCTCCAAACAGGTATCGAACTCCCTCAGTATTGTAGATCAAACATTTCATTTCTGCAACTATCGTAGTAACATTTCATCGGAGCGTTGGTGTTGATGCATGCCGCTTTTCAATTACCTACTGCATATTGGGAATGGAAGAAGATCGCCCAGTAGATACGAGAGTGCGGCAGACTTTACCAAATACAGCTTATAGTATACCCGAAAATGGGCTTTATTGTTGGCTACATAAAGCTACCTTCAGTCTCCCCATATGCATGACCGTAGCTACTGATTCTGTAAGTAGCTATTGGTGGATAGATCACCTGTTCAAAAAGTTACTAACGCGAAGATGGTCGGTTGTACAGACGCTAGCACCTGAAGGTCCTGATGGAGTAGTAAGAGCCTATCCGAAACACTGGTATCATGACGAGTAAGTACTGAGTCAAGATCCAAGCGCACGCGTGCACGCATACCAACCAACACGACCACAGTTGGCGTTTGCATCTCGGACGACCAGTGGGCCGTGCTGGAACTGCTCCTGCCGGTTCACGTGAATATCCATCGGTTTGATGGGGATCGTCCGTGAGTGTCGGATCGCCGCAGTGCCGACGCTATCTTTGATGTGCTACGTACCGGTTGTCGGAGGGCGGCGTTGCATGATAGCCGTTCAGCGTCGAACGATGTGATAACCTGAAGAGCATTGATTTAGAACTGACTGAGGATGGCCGGGGCGATAACCAAGGTGCCGTTGGAGGAAAAAACCGACCCTAATCCGACCGTGGGAACGTTGGGTCACGCGGTCGGGGCTGACCGAGGAGCTTGGCGGTTGATAGCGCCCATCACCACGAAATGAACCTAGCGCGCAACCATTGCACGTATCGTCGTGGCGTAACTGGTGCTGACGGTGGCGCAGCGGTAAGGGATGTGTCCGGATAGCGGCAATGCCGATATCGAGATGCGCGCCACCTCGCGTGAATGTTGCTTCACGGCGCACAGGCACAGTCGCAGTGAGGAAGCGCAAGGGATCGCGTGCGAAGCAGGCAAGCGGGCACGGCGCTGGTGGGTGGTGGAGCGTAGTCATCACTGACTCAATCGGTTTCGCCGCCTGCTGATACGCTGGGAGAAGAAGCCTGGACAGTATCCTACCTTCCTCCACTTTGCCTGTGGCTTGATCGCCGTGTGTACCGCTAGGTTATCCGGGTAAGCTCTATGTAGACGTGACCATTGTTGGAGAACCAAAATGAAACGATGTTTGAGTTATCAGCTAGACCGATGCTGTCCGACCTTGAATGACAAGTGTGTAGTACTAATGTAGTGCTAATATTGTCTGACCTGATTAAGATATGTATCTTCAAATCTAATCAAATCTAAAATGTATGAACCTTATGCAGAGATATTATTCCTATACCAAAATAGTCTAGGTTCGTATCGAACTTGGGCAACAACCACACAAATTTCAGTGATCCATACAGGGTGTGATTTGCCCGTAGTTTTCTTGCATCAGCGGCAATGCGATCGCAATTGCTGCTCGCCGTACCAATCATACCTTACCGGTGATAAGGACTGTGTACTAGGCCATTTCATCTGTGTGATTACACTGTCAAAATGTTTCCTCGCGTCATCCTTCTATCTCTTGACAATTGCTGCTAGATTCGTAGGGTCACATGCCCACGCTGCAGTCTTGTGCATCGAACACTTTATGTATTCCAATACTATCTTCATATCTTCATGTAGTATGAGGCTATCATAATCCCCACGCTGCTTAAATCCAACGATCTCATCCACAATACTAAAAGAGCCATTCATAATCAGGATCAGACTGAGTAGTTTCCTAGTCAATTGGATTGAAATTAGTTCTCTTGCCAAAGTCAGGGGAATGAATTCCTGGATGGGTACGTGTACGAACATATGCTCGATCCGGATGCAAGTGCGTAAGGGTGGGGGCAATACAGGTCAAACGTTTCAATTGGAGGGATTGCACGAGGTACAAGAGAAGACTACCCTCGCTGTGGGTAGAAGCTGAACCACTTGCTCTGGGATGTTCCTTATAAGTGATATGATGATGCGATGAGTCCGATTGCCGTCGCGATTTCGCTAGAGGATAGATTGGAAAGCAGGAAAGAATCGGGTAACCTTCGAACCAGACGATGCAGTGGGGTCGGTAGTAGTTTCACTCAGCCTGTGAGCCGAAAACTGGACAGCGAACTTGATCCTGATCCTTAGTCGTAGCAATGTCGCTTAGCTATGTGGTTACTAGGTGAAGTGTTCTCGTGCAGAGCAATTGTGTTGATAATTGAGGACAACCTGAGAATTCGTCTCAGCTGTCAAGCTCAACTGACATTGGCTGCATGACCAGAGGTTTGACTTCACGAGGGACGTCTGCCGACTAAACGCGATTGAGACATAAAAGATAGTGTCAAGCTTCTGCATTGGTATATGCACATAGAAGGATACGAATAGTTTGTTTCTCAGACGTTAACGACAATTTTTCTTCCTAATACTGATCACACAAGGTCGTGTTGGGTCTATGTAGTATCTATGCGGATGGGTGTCCATTTTGTACGGGAGGGAGACATAACCCGCTCAATAGTGTGCTCATACGCGAGCCGATGTCCTCTTGTTACGCATTCTATGATCGAAAAGTCATCGGCAGTAGAAAAGCGATATATGTATTTGTCGCTTAGTCGGTAAACCTTATCGAACCTACTCTGAAGCTGAGAACTGAGAACGCTGAAAACCTCTGTAATTGACGAACAATCTTGCAATACACATCAGTCTGTGGTACACTTGGGCAAAAATCAACATGTTTAGGACTTACGTGGTTGGTACCACCTGCGGCATATTAAGGGTATGAGTGAACAAAAAGTGTGGAATCTCGACTATACTGGAATTGGTTTTCTTCTTGTGATACTGTGTGTGATGTTGGCTACCGAGATAGAGCTGATACAGGCCGAAAGTTCACGGTATGCAATTCGTGATGCATTCACCTGACTTCTTCATTGGCTTGAACCTAAACCCACGCCGTTGTGTTGGAAAGCCAAGATCGTCACTGATCGTACTCGTGGGTTGCTGATGATTGATGATAGTACCCTAGAATAAACTGTATTCGTATGACATTGTCCTAGTTTACCGGCATTGGTCGGGCAAACTCTGGCTTGTAGTATCAGGTGTCAATTTGGTGAGTCTAGTGTGGGGTAATGAAGGCTGTTCCATGAGAATATTGCCCGTTTGAAGCCTACAATGACGGGTTGATAATGCTGGACGATGCTAGTGGTAGCTCGAAGCTGCGCGTTCACACCAGAGAATGTCCGCTCTAATAAATGGTACAGTTTTTGGAGAACAGCAAACTGCTGCAAGACTTCGGTTGGTAATGGTTGACCTGGTTGAGGGAAAACCGTCAGGTTACTCGCGATGAGGCGACAACCAGCCACTCGAAGTCTACTCTGTCTGTCTGGTACGCTGGCACGTGCGCCCATCTCAGAGGCTACGGTTTCATCCTAGCGTTTTGGATTGACCTCTAGACGATGACATAGAATGTCGGATGTAGATAATTAAGACGTATCATCGCGATAATGAGCAGTTTTGTGGTATTGAACGCTGTATAGTGCAGAGCTATAGAGGACAGAGGTATCACGCTGACTGTGCTCTTCTAAACTACTTGTGCCTGATCTAGTACGAGTGGCAGACGGATAGCACGCGCTGCGAGACTAAACTCAACATCATTCGTTTAGCGTTCTGTCATTTCTCGATCGTCGTTCCGTGAACTAGTTAAGCTACCGCCTTGTTAGTGTACAGCATACTTTTGCAATCCAAGTATATTAAATGTACAGACTGAAATAGTCCTTACCATCAACGATTAGGTTATCAAAGCAGAAATGATGCTATTTGCCAGAGAGGTTGTTATCGTCATTCCAACTTGATGAAAATGTACGTATGGAAAAAGATGCTAGCAATATCCTAGATAGAACTGTTAGTCAGATAGTTAATTCTACTGCCATAACTGCGAGGTTAATTGAATGTCAACTGAACGGAGCTAATGCCACAATACGAAGAAAATAGTAGGATATGCGCAGTTTACATACTAGTTAGTATTCGACACCCATGCCTTTCTAAGATTAAAGATTTTCCTTATTTAGTTGGCGATAACTCTATGCGTTCTGATCTATGACTTAGATATTTTGACACAAGCATTTCTGTTCCAGGACGAGTATGTTCGAGAGCTAAGTGTCATGTTTAGTACAATAAAATCCTGTAGCTGGCGCGGTAATAAATAGCTTTTCGCAAGAGAAAAGAAATTATGGAAAGAGTGCGTTCAACTATCTTGGTGATCATCATCATTTTCATATCACTAGCGGTTTTATTCTGGCCGTGCGTTGTTTCTTATTTCTTGCTATCCTCTGCTTCATATCATTTGGAACAATATGAGAAAGGTATAGATCAAGATCGAAACGTACTTGTTAGAATCGTTCGCGACCTTGAGTTCGCTAGAAGCTTAAATCCACGCGAAGTTCTTATATATCTTCGGTTGAGTCAAGCGTACTTGTATCTTCAAAGACCTCATGATTCAATCAATGTTTTAAATGCTGCTATTCCTATAAAACCCGATAGCTTGTTAATTAAGCGAGAGCTGATAAGGTCTGCTTTGATAGCGAATGATACTGATCTTGCCATTCAACGACTTCGAGAATTTTCAAATAATCAGGTGGTATCAATAATAGTAGACTTAATATACCATTTCCCAGATACAGACATAGACGCTTTAAGATCAGTACTAAAAACTTTGGCAGTTGACTTAGATGCTGGGTCATCAGGAGTAGAATTTTTCATCAGTCAGTTAATTCACAGCAATAACTGGACGGAATCAGTTTTATGGTTGCAAGCGCTAAGTGCCATTTATGATGAAAATTCCCGACAGTTTGATAGGTTAATGTTCCGAGTCGTTACCTTGAAGCTAATTCTCGGTCTTCCTCTTGCTAGCAGAGATATGGAATGGTTAGCTACCTCTAGTGACTTTATCTATCACCTTGAAGGCTACAAACTAGAGCTTTCCGGTGAAAATCTTCGTTGGCTTACGGAAGTCAGAGATTGGAACGTATTTGCGGGAGAGCTGGTTAGTTCGAATGATAGAGGAAATACTATGCACTGGTCAGGAAAAGCAGGATTCATAGTCAGATTGGAAAATACTGGATGCTATCAGGTAAGTATGAAGATGCGGAAAATAGGCGATCCATTTTCAACGATTTATATATATGTAAATGATAGAGTATTTCCGTTTTTGATAAACCATTCAAATGTGTCGTTTGAAAAAGTTTTTTTAGTCGATTTAAAAAGGGAAGTAAACACGATAGTAGTTGATTATGTTTTAGATAACGGAGATATAGTTGTCGAAAAAATTTTCATAAAAAAAAGTCATATCTGTGGAGATTTCTAGTCTGTATCTAGGCATTCTTTGATCATGAATTTAGGTAGAATAGGAGGTATACTGAATAGTCTGTCTTCTAAGGTTCATGAGAAGGTTGGTATAACTCTAATCTAGGTGCATTGATACCACTATCTAATCTTTCTCCACCTGACGAACAGGCAATTCATACAAAAAAGTTTTTGTTGCTTTCGGCGATCTTGGAAATGTGTCAAAGAATATGCTACATGATGTCAAGAATAATCACTAGTCATTTTACCCATCAATACATTATACCTCATGCCTTTTCAAAGAGACGATGGGTATTGGCCCTAACTGACATATTCTTTATCTCAACGAATTTTGATCTCGAGAAAAATGTAAGAAAGATTTTAATCCCTTTTATCTAAAGATCACAACAGTGTGCGTATATCTTCAGACAATCTGTGACCTGTGCTGGAAAGCGACTCTTGCTGATCCCTGTAACATCCATTAGTTTGGCAGTGGGTTACCTGTAGTATTGGATGCTGATGCTGTTTCTCAAGTGTTCTACACTTACTGCCAGCAGGCGGATATCGAACAAGATGGACTTATGCCCAAATGGACGACGGCTCACATGCTGATCGTTCTCACAATATAAACGGATATTCTAATTCAGAGGTTGCGCATGAAATCGAATAGATGTATTCTGTGACATTGCTTGTACATTTCTAACGGTATTTTTGTAGACTAGCTATCTAGTGAAAATATTCTAAGCCTGACTGAAGAACTACCTTAGTAGATCCCACATCTCTCCCATCTTCTTATAAAATTTGTCAATTGCAAAATTACTAAGAAATAGCTTGCGACCGTATTTTCCCATTTCTGTACGTAAAATTGGATTCTCTATTAGCAACTGAAGTTTGTCTGCAAGCAGGTGAGGGTGTTTTATAGGAACTAGAAATCCATTTTCCCCATCGCGAACTAGTTCGGGCAGACCACGCCATCTTGTTGCTACAACTGGAAGTGAAAACATCATTGCCTCCAAAACTACAATACCAAAAGTTTCCGCCTCGAAGTAAGTAGGGAAGCAAAATATATCAGCTCTTGCAAATTCCTCCCACTTTTCTCCATTTGTCTTTACACCTAACAGAGTGACATTGTCTTTTAGGCGATTCTGGGAGATGTAATCCCTAATAGCCATTTCTTGATCTCCCTCTCCCATAACTTTTAATTGGAAATCTATACCTCTCGATTTCAAAATACTACAGGCATCTAACAGATCAAAAATGCCCTTTGAGGTAAACAGTGCGCCAACAAATAGGATAACAGGCACCTCGTTCATTGAGCGATGAGCAGAGTACAGCGGATAAACGTCTTCAGTTGTATTATGAACAACGAGTATCTTTCTTGCATGTATTGTTCTTCCATCATCCGTTAGTAGATGCGATACATGTACTGCTATATCTGGCCTAAAATAAGCCAGTTTCATAAGGAATTTTAACCACAGTGGGGAATGATTGTAGATAGTACTCAATCCTCCTGCCTGAAACATGAAAACTACTTTTGGAAACATCCATCTTATCGCTATCAAAGTAGTAATGTCTCGTGTAAGCGACCAGCGATTGTTCGCTGCAGGAGGATAAAACAAAACATCAAATCTATGCTGAAAGGATAGGCGCAATATCTTAATGACAACTTTTATCTGTTCATGCAATTTGTAAAACTTGAACTTTCCCATTTCCGACATTGTGTGCGAGAAAGCCATTCGAACATGGTATAGGTCTACCATATCGTAATGACCTTCTAGTACCTTCTGAATCATTATAGCTTGCCCCCCATAGGGTGGTGGCGTTTGACCAACTACAAGGACTTTTAGCTTCCTCATGACTGTTCTCCTAAATAACAAGGTTATTCGGTGCTAAGCTACTTTTTTTACTTCTCCAAAGGCGCATGCTGATGTGTGCATCGATCCAGCTACTACGTGACGATGATGTGCCGGTGTGAGTTGCGATAGACCACTTTACCATGACGTTTTTTACGAGGTTTGACGTTGTTTCGGTAATTTTTAAGTTTTCCCACCACAAGAGAGTCGATTGCCCGTTCCTGCAGTGTATGTAGAGATCTGAACTATAATACCGGAATCTTATAACCATATTCCTAGTATTTGGTTAAGTTTACAATAACTACCTACTAGTTACCTTTAATTTGGATACGATAGTAGATTCAGATATACCCACATAATAACTAGGATATAGTTTTAAGTTATCTTTATTAGTACCATTCACCAAAGACATATGTCTGATTTGTGAAGGTATTCTACACTACTCCACGTTTTTTCAACCAAGTAACTGTCTCATTTACGCCCTGTTCCAAAGTGATTTCTGGCTCTCCAACCAAACTGATGGTCGGTTCTAAAGGTACGTAATAATCCTCAAGAAGATTGTTCAGCCGATGAGAATTCAAGATGAAGGGAATACCGAAGCATGACAACGAGTCTCCTATCAATGCAGCCATCCTTCCTGCGATCTCAGGAATTGTATTCACCCTCTCACCTCTGATAGCAATTGAAAAAGCATTGATCCAATCTAACGATCTCAGATGTCGATCACCGAGATAGAACACTTTACCATTTACTTTTTCTTCAGGAGCATTCATAAGTCTCTCGATCTGCCTGACCGTATTACCGACATATCCATAACATCTTACTCCCGGTTTTTGCCCAGGAAACAGGTATAATCCTCGCTTTATGAGTCTCCATATAGGAAACCGGAAATCTGGATACCAAGGTCCCCAAATGTATACGGGTCTAATGATTGTCCAGCAACACTCAATGCGAGACACGCGAACTATTTCTTCACAAGCAACCTTACTCATCGCGTAGGTATTAACAGGTTCATAGTCCTCATCATTTTCCGGTATATGTCCAGGACGATGTACGAGCTGAGTGGACGCAACTATAAGTCGCTTGATAGAAGTTACCTCTCTGACTATTTCCAGGATATTTCTAGTTGTAATAACATTTACCGTAAAGGTCTCGGTATTGCTTCCAAAAACGTCCGACTTTGCAGCCAAATGGATTAAAGCATCTGGTTTAAATTTGCAAGCTAAATTTCTAAGCCTCTCAATATCTTCCAAGTTACAAGGTCTCCAGAATTGTAGATGAGATGCTTTCTTAGGAGCAACATCACTTACATTTATCATATCATAACCTTTATCCAAGAGAAGATCTATTAGATGTGTTCCTATAAAACCGCTACCTCCAGTTACTAG
>Ga0197142_1001890_pt1 | contig 18875 bp, 17 predicted proteins | sample GBS60_MetaG_FD_148614 | JGI IMG/M metagenome (GOLD analysis project Ga0197142, IMG submission 148614) | Sediment microbial communities from Great Boiling Springs, Gerlach, Nevada, United States - GBS 60_MetaG | ecosystem: Environmental > Aquatic > Thermal springs > Hot (42-90C) > Sediment...
CTTCCTGGACTCCGGCCAGGGCCCCCACCAGGGTCACGGGCTGGCGCCGGCCCTTGGCCCGGAAGCGCACCACTGCGTAGTGGTCCTCCGGCGCGGCGAAGATGATGCGCTCCACCGTGCCTTCCAGGGCCACCAGGGGCTCAGGGGAGGTCTCGGATTCCTGGGGGGTCTTGTTCCGGGCCGCCATCAGCTCCTAAAGGTTGGCGGAGTCCGCCAGGGGGAAGGCTGCTACCCTCTCTGAAGGGGGAGAGCGGGCGGGGTAAGGGGCCGGCCCCTCCTGAACCGCCTTTTCCCCCTTGGCCGGAATTCCCCTCGTCCCCTGTGGGGGGCCCCCCGGGGCACGATCCGGCGGCCGCGGCTTTCCTGGTCGGCCGCCTCCAGGGGAAGGCCTGGGTAGAGGATATCAGATTTTCAGCCCCGGGGAATGGTGCCGGTGAGGAAAAACCCGGCCCCGGGGGGCCAGGCTCCTGACACCGGCAGGAAAAAAGCAGGGGCGCCGACGGCCGGCGCCCCCGGAAAATCCGGGCGGAAGCCACAAGGGAAGGCCTCTGTCACACCAGCTCCGCCAGGACCTTCTGACTCACTCCCCGGCCCAGGGCCACCCGGCCGCCGTTGACGCCCACGATGACCTGGCCGCGGTTGTTTTGGATGATCTCCACCTCCTGGCCCAGATTCAGGCCCAGGGCCATGAGGCGGGCCCTGAACATCCGCCCCCCCTGGTAGCCGGTGATCCGCACCCGCTGCCCAGGAGAGAGGGAGGCCAGGGGTTGTCCGCCCGTAAGTGGGAGGTTCAGCATGACGGATTCTCCTCCTGGGGGGCCGGGGCCGCCGTGGAATCCTGGCAGGCCCGGCAATAGCCCTTCACTTCCAGATGATGGCTCACCACCTGATAGCCATATTCCTCGAGGAGGCGCAGGCCCAGGCAGCTGAGGCCGGGCTCTTCGAATTCCAGGACCTCCCCGCAGGTGAGGCAGCGCAGGTGGTGGTGTTGTTCATGGCCGTATATGTGTTCGTAGTGCCAGTGGCCGTCGGTGAAATCCACCTCCCGGATGAGGCCGCAGTCGATGAACAGCGGCAGGGCCCGGTAGATGGAGGCCTTGGAGATCTTGGCCCCTTTCTGCTTCAGGCTGAGATAGAGACTGTCCACATCAAAATGGCTGTGGGTGGCGAAGATCTCCGCCAGAATCAGTTCCCGCTCCGGGGTGCGCCTCAGCCCCCGCTGGCGGATATACTCCCGGAAAATCTCCATTTCGGACTTCATGGCCGGGATAATTTTTATTGAGTTTTAATTGCTGTAATGATAGAGCATCACGGGAAAATGTCAAGCCGTGGGAGATGGCATGCCCGACGCCCAAGCGGATCTTGCCGGCCTCCAGGCCCGGCTGGGGGTGCAGTTCCGGAATCCGGAACTTCTGGAGCGGGCCCTGCGCCACAGCTCCTATGTGTATGAAAATCCGGAGCGGGGCCCGAGCAACGAACAGCTGGAGTTTTTAGGGGACGCGGTCCTTTCCCTGGCGGTGAGCCATCTGCTCCTGTCCGCCTTCCCCGAAAGTCCCGAGGGTGAGCTCTCCCGACGCCGGGCGGCCCTGGTGAACTCCCGCACCCTGGCGCTTCTGGCCCGCCGCCTGGAGCTGGGCCGGTATCTCCTCCTGGGCCGGGGGGAGGATCGCCAGGGGGGGCGGAAAAAGCCCTCCCTTCTCGCCGACGCCCTGGAGGCAGTTCTGGCGGCGGTGTTTCTGGACCAGGGTCTGGAGGCCGCCCAGCGTCTGGTGCACAAGTGGCTGAGCCCCCTCATGGCGGCCCAACGGGAGCTGGACTTCCAGGATGCCAAGACCATGCTCCAGGAGTGGGCCCAGGCCCGGGGGGAGGTGCCCCAGTATCAGCTCCTGGAGGAGGGCGGTCCCAGTCATGCCCGGGTTTTCCGGGTGGCGGTGCTCCTGAGGGGCCAGGCGTTGGCTGAGGGCGTGGGACCCAGCAAGAAGGCGGCGGAGCAGATGGCCGCCCGGCAGGCCCTGGTGGCTCTGGGGCTGATTCCCGACCCGGCGGCTCCGGCTGAACCTCCGAGAAGGGCCGCGCCCCTTCCCCGCCAGGACGGGCCCGGGAAGGAGGGGTGAAAAACGTCGGGCCGGGGAGCAGCCCGCCCCCCGGGCCCTGACCCGAGACCGAGGAAATCCTCAGTCGATCTTTTTAAAGGTCTTGCCCTTGGCGTTGCACACCGGGCAGTTTTCCGGCACGGTCTCCTCCACGGTGTAGCCGCACACCGGGCAGACATAGATATCCACCAGCTTCTTTTCCTCCATGGTGCGCAGCGCCTTTTCATAGAGCTGGGCGTGGACCTTCTCCACTTCGTTGGCGAACCGGAAGGAGCGGGCCGCCTCAGTTTCGCCTTCGGCCTCGGCGTCGGCAATCATCTGGGGATACATGTTCTTGAATTCGTGGGTCTCCCCGGCGATGGCCTCCTGCAAGTTCTCCCTGGTGGACCGGATGGCGTTGAGGGCCCTGAGGTGGTTGTGGGCATGGATGGTTTCGGCCTCCGCCGCGGCCCGGAACAGCCGGGCAATCTGCGGGTAGCCCTCCTGATCGGCTTTGGCCGCAAAGGCCAGATACTTCCGGTTGGCCTGGGACTCCCCGGCAAACGCCTCCTTAAGATGCTCCGTAGTCTTGCTCATGAATCCTCCTTGGGGTCAGCTTTCCACCAGTTTCATGGGGACGCCGCAGCAGACCAGCTGGCCGCCGCCCGCCTCCAGCACTTTCACCTTGTTGCCACAGATCTTGCACAGATAGATTTCGTCCACCTTGGTCGGCATACTGCCCTCCTGAGGTTAATTTTCCGGCATATCCTGGCACTCCCGGCACACCCCCCACAAGGTCAAGGACTGGCTTTCCAGACGGAAGCCGGGGGGGAGGTCCCCCGGGCCCAGGGTCACTGGCGGGATCTCCTTCTCCAGATCAAAGATGCGGTGGCAGCTCCGGCAGACCAGGTGGGCGTGCTGATGCACCTGGCCGTCATAACGCGCCACCTCGTGCAAAGGATTGACCTTGATGACCAGCCCCCGCCGGTGAAGAACCTCCAGAGTCTTGTACACGGTGTTGAAGGAGATGGCGGGGTGCTGCTTCTGGACCTCCCGATAAATCTGTTCGGCGGTAGGGTGGTCGCGCCGGCTCTCCACCACCGCCAGGACCGCCAGGCGCTGGGGGGTCACGGAGATTTTGTGTTCCCGGAGCTTCTTGATCAGATTTTCCATAGTTTTAGTTATCTCTTTTATAAGAATTATTCCTGATCTGTCAATACCCGCACGCGAGAAAATTCAAGGGAAACAGGCCGCCAGAGTCTGAGGAGGTGAGGTGCCTCCGTGAGGGCGGGGGCCGCGGTCTCTTCCAATTTATCCGGGAGAAGAATAATTTTACCCCGCCCGGCCCCCCGGTAGGCCGTTTTCCCGGTCAAAAATAGTAATTGAGGCCGGCCTGGATCAGGTGGAGATTAAAGGCGGGGTTTTCGTCGTAAAGGCTGGCATTGGAGGAATGGCGGTAACGGTAGGCCACAACCAGCGCCAGGGTCGGCCGCAGGGCCGCCTCCACCCCGCCACCGATCTGAGGGGTGAAGTTGAAGCTGTGGGGAACCGCAGGGCTGTCAAAGAACTCGCCCACCACTCCGGCCCCGCCTTCCACAAAGACCATGGCGTGCCGGCCTAGGGGGAAGCTGAGGCGCACCAGGGGTGTCAGGCCCAGCTCCACGCCGTCTTTCTCCGCTTGGGCCGCGGCGAGGAGTCCCTCCAGGACCAGGGAGACTCCCAGTCCCCCCAGCCAGGGGCTGCCGGGCCGCACCAGTACCCAGCCGAACCGGGGCAGAACGCCCAGCAGGCGGACATCCGCATCCTTGGTATTTTTGCCGTAGAGCAAGCGGAGGCCCGCCTCGTGGTGTACCCGGGACAGACGGAATTCCGCCGCGGCGCAGGTATACGCCCCCGCCAACACCATTCCCGCCAGCACCGCCGCCATGCTGACGGGGAGGTGTCGCCCCTGCCTCACTCTTCCTTCTCCCTCCTCTGTGGTCTGCGCCCCAGGACTTCCCCGGGGGCCCGGCCCCTCATGGACCTGGTACTATGGATGGCCATCATACTTTTTGGGCCGCCAGAAGTAAAGGCCTGAAACCCTAAAAAATATTAAGAACGATAGTGCATTTCCGCAAGGGCGGCTCCTCCTTTTCCCAGGGCCGGCGCAATTCCAGGCTGAGGGCCACCCGGCCGGCCCCTTTTGCGGAAAAGAGAAAGATCTTCTTCAGCGGCCCGCCCAAAAGCTCCTTCTCCACCTGGGGCCGGGAGGTGACCTCCAAAAGCAGGAGCCGCGTCTCGTCCAGCCCCCGAAGCTGCCAGAGATAGCCGGTGCCCCCCTGCTCCGGGAGAGTGAGGCGCACCCGGCTGCCGGCGGCCACCGGGATTTCCTGGCCGCAGGCCTGTTCGGTCAATTCCAGCATCGGTCCTCCCCCGGCGGCCCCCCCTCCGGCCCCGGCCAGCCACAAAGCCGCCACCGCCGCCCACCAGAGCCGCCCTTTGGTCATCCTGCCCCTCCTTTGGCTTGGCCCTGGGCCTGAAAATGCGCCACCACCGCCTCCGCCAGGGCCGGGATGGTGTAGGTGGAGGGTTGCACCTGGGGGGTGATGCCATACTCCCCCAGGGCTTGGGCGGTGATGGGGCCGATGGCGGCCACCACCGCCCGCCGGGCCAGGGTGAGGAACCGCTCCCGCCCCACCAGGGCGGCGAAGTGATGCACCGTGGCGGAGCTGGCAAAGGTGAGGATATCCACCCGGGCCTCCTCCAGGAAGGGCCGGGCCGCCTCGGGGATCTCCGGCGGCGGCACCATGCGGTAGACCGGCACCACTTCCACCTCCACCCCGGCGTGACGCAGGAGCTCCGGCAGGGCCTCCCGGGCCTGGGCCGCCCGGGGCAGCAGGACCCTGTCCCCCGGGTGGAGGAGGGGCAGGAGCGCCTCGGCCAGCCCTTCAGCCACAAAGCTCTCCGGGACCAGGTCGGCCGTCAGCCCCCGGCGGACCAGCGCCTGGGCGGTGGCGGGGCCGATGGCGGCCAGCTTCAGGTGCCCCACGGCCCGCAGATCCCGGCCCCGCTCCCCCAGACGCCGGAAAAAGGCCTCCACGCCGTTGGCGCTGGTGAAGATGAGCCAGCGGTAGTCCGTCAGATGTGCCAGGGCCCGGTCCAGGGGCCCGAAATCCTCGGGAGGCAGGAGCTTCAGGGCCGGGATTTCCACCACCCGGGCGCCCGCCTCGGTGAGGAGCCGGGACAGGGCCCCGGCCTGCTCCCGGGTGCGGGTCACCACCGCCACCTTGCCGAAAAGGGGGCGGGTCTCCCACCACTTCAGGCGCTCCCGCAGGCCCGCCACCTCCCCCACCACCAGGATGGCCGGGGGACGGATGCCCGCCTCCTCGGCCCGCACCGCAATATCTGCCAGAGTCCCGGTGACGGTGCGCTGGCTTAACAGGGTGCCTTCCTGGATGACGGCCGCGGGGGTGTCGGGGGGGCGACCGCCGGCCAGGAGTTTGGCGCAGTTCTCCGCCAGGTTCTTCACCCCCATGAGGAAGACCAGGGTGCCCGGCTGCCGGGCGAGAATCTCCCAGGGGATGTCGCTTCGGCCTTTGGTGGGGTCCTCGTGGCCGGTGACGAAGGTCACCAGGGCGGCCAGGCCCCGGTGGGTCACCGGAATGCCGGCATAGGCCGGTACCGCCACCGCGGAGGTCACCCCGGGCACCACCTCGAAGGGCACGCCGGCCGCGGCCAGGGCCTCCGCCTCCTCCCCGCCCCGGCCGAAGACAAAGGGATCCCCTCCCTTCAGACGCACTACCACCCGGGCCTCCCGGGCCTTGGCCACCAGCAGGCGGTTGATCTCCTCCTGGGGCAGGGCATGGGCCCCGGCCTTTTTGCCCACATAGATGAGTTCGGCGTCAGGAGGGGCCTCTTTCAGGAGCTCCGGACTGGCCAGCTGGTCATACACCACCACCCGGGCCCGGCGCAGCATCTCCAGACCTTTGACGGTGATGAGGCCGGGATCCCCGGGCCCGGCCCCCACCAGATAGACTTTTCCACCCATAATCTGATTTCAGCTTATCAGACTGTTCTTTTCCGCTGCAAAGGATATATTTGAAAAAGGAGACAAAGTCGGCCGGAGGCGGCTGCCTTCCGGCTCGGCCTCTCCTCCCTGGAAGTTAGAGGGGCATCAGCCCCCGTACCCGGCGGACACCTTCCCGGATTCCATTATCCATGCATCTGATCCCAGAGCGGCGGGACTACCTCATCTGTCCAGGCTGCAGCAAGGAGCTGGACCCCCGGCGCCACGCCGATCTGGTGTGCGACGGCGAGGTCTGGTGCGACCTGTGCCGCCACTACCCCCGGCTGCTCCTCCTCCCCCGGAGTCTGGAGGAACTGGAGGACTGGAACCGTCGCATCTGCGCCGCCTTCGGTTTTCCGCCCCCCGCCCTGGTGCTGGAGGAGGCCCCGCCGGAGGAGCCCCAGCTTTTGCCGCTGACCGCCAAGCTCCTCATGGCCGAGGCGCATCACGGCCAAGGCCGCATCACCTTCTATCCCCCGGGCCGTCGCCTCCTCACCCTGTGCCATGAGCTGGCCCACCTCATGACCGGCCAGGATCACACCATCACCTGGGCCCGCACCCTGGCCGCCCTGGTGGCCTGGGTCAAGGAGCACCTTCCGGAGGATCACTTTAAGGCGGGCTTCACCGTGCGCCTCCTTTGATAAATGCAGGGGAGGAATGGGGCACCGGGCCCCGGTCCTCGCGTGGAGCTGTCCCGCCTTCCGGTGGAGGGACCGGCGGAAAGGAGGGACTTGCCGCCGCCATTTCCATACTGGCGGAAGCACCCGGTTTTGATATAATACCAGCCACACCAGAAGGAGGGCTCGGTCATGTCATTCAAGGAACGCCTGTATCTGCGGAGTTTCCAGGAAATCAGCAAGTCCCTGGGGTCCACCCTGGCGGTGAGCGAGGTTTTGGATACCATCGTGCGGCAGATCACCGAGGCCATGGGTCTCAAGGGCGCCACCATCCGCCTGGTCAACCCCAAAACCAACACCCTGGAGTTGGCGGCCTCCTTCGGGTTGAGCGAGAAGTATCTGAACAAAGGCCCGGTGGACATGGACAGGAGCATCGCCGACGCGTTAAGCGGCCGGCCGGTGGCCATCGCCGATGTGGTCAATGACCCCCGCATCCAGTATCCCCAGGAGGCCAAGGAGGAGGGCATCGTGAGCATGCTGGCCATCCCCATGGTCTACAAGGGGAAGGTGATCGGGGTCATGCGCCTGCTGACCTCCGAGCCCCGGGACTTCACCATGGATGAAGTGGACTTCGCCTGCGCGGTGGCGGACCTGGGGGCCCAGGCCATCGCCAACGCCCAGATGTATGAGGCCCGCATCCGGGAGCTCAATTTCCTCAAGGGGCTGCTGGAGGTCTCCAAGGCTATCAACTCCGCCCTGGAGGTGAAGAAGGTGCTGCACCTGCTGGTGAAGACCGCCACCACCTCCCTGGACATCAAGGCCGCGGCGGTGCGCCTTTTGGATGAAAAGCGGCAGAAGATGGAGCTGGTGGCCTCCTACGGCCTCAGCGACCGCTACATCAACAAAGGGCCGGTGACCACAGACAAGTCCATCACCGAGGCCATGATGGGGAAGGCGGTGTCCATCTACGACGTGGCCAGCGATCCCCGGGCCAGCTACCCCAAGGAGCTGGCGGAGGAGGGCATCCGCTCCATCCTCTCGGTGCCCATCGCCCTCAAGGGCAAGATCATCGGGGTGATGCGCCTCTATACCAGCGAGCCCCGGGAATTCACCGACGACGAGATCACCTTCATGTCCTCCCTGGCGGAGCAGGCGGCCCTGGCCATGGAGAACGCCCGCCTCTACCAGAAGCTCAAGGGCGAATACGAGGAGCTCATGGGGGATCTCTACCGCTTCACCGGCTTCACCCGCACCATCTGAGAAAGGAAAGGGGGAGGGGCGCCGGCCGCCCTCCCCCTTCAGACCTGCCGCTCTCAGGCCGGGCTCAGAAAATCACCCGCACGCCGCCCAGGTCCTCCACGGAAAAGCGGTGCTTTTCCTCCGGCGCGCCGATGAAGATGTGGTTTTTCGGCACCTTGAGCTCCCGGGCGATGGCGTCCACCATCTCCGGCCCGAACTGGCCCTCCCGGGCAATATAGTCAATCTGCAGCTCCGGATACAATTCCGACATCACCCGCAGGCTTTCCTTCATCTCCTCCTCTTCCGCCGGGTCAAAGACGCGGTACAGGCGCACCACCGTGATCTTGCGGCTGGATTCGTTCTGGGCGATGTAGGCGAAGGCCTTGGCCAGGCGATACAGACGCCCCCCCCGGGCAAAGAGCACCAGGCGGATGTTGGTGATGTCGGTGATCTTGTCAATGATGATGCTGCGCCAGATGAAGAGGCGTTCAAAGGCCTCGTTGAGGAGGAGGAGAATCCCCTTGTAGAGGGGGATGCGGGCGTACATGATGCCCACCACCAGCACGGCAGGGATGAAATACACCAGGAAGTAGAGGATGAAGCGGTAATCGATGATGATATTGCCCACGATGCCGGTGGCGGTGGCCAGGGTCCCCAGGATCACGGTGGCCCAGGAGGCCCGGTAGGTGCGTTTCAGCTCCCGGCGGTTGACCTTGAGGAGGATGTTGCCGATCCCGAAGAGGGTCATGACCCCGAGAAAGGAGATGGTGTACACCCCGGCCAGGGACAGGAGCCGGCCCCGGGTGAGGTAGAGGATGGAGATGCACAGGCCCATGAACCCCAGGATGATACGGTGGTGGGTGCCCCGGCGGTTGGTCTTGAGGAGAAACTGGGGGAAGCACTGGTCCAGGGTCATGCGGTGCACCAGGCCGGTGACCCCCACGTAGCTGGTGAGCACCGCGCCGGAGAGCACCAGGAAGGCGTCCACCACGATGAGGTCATGGAGGAGCTTGCCCCCCAACTGCAGGCCCAGCCAGGAGAGGAGGTCATCCTGGTGCTGCCGGATGCTCCCCACCGGCATCAGCCGCAGGGCCAGCAAGGCGATGGTGGGGTTGAAGACGGTGACCGCCACCCACATGTTCCGCAGGGTCTTGCGGAAGACCCCGTGCTCCTGCTGCTCCACGAAATTGGCGGAGCTCTCAAAGCCACTCACCCCCAGAAGGGCCGCGGACACCCCCAGAAAGAGGGCGGGCCCCCACTCCATCTCCCCCAGGAGCGCCACATTCCCCTCCCAGGCCGGAGTGGAGGTCAGGACTGCGGGCAGGCTGAAAAAAATGAACAGGGTCAGGGTGGTGAGATGGAGGGCAAAGATGACCAACGCCACCCGGGCGGACTCGGTGATGCCCAGGATGGTAAGGCCGGCGAAGATGATGAGCACTCCGGCGATGGTCTCCTGGACCGGCAGAAACGGGAAGAGATTGTTCAGGTATTCCACCCCGGTCTTGGCGGAGATCACCGCGGTGGTCAGGTAGGAGAGCAGGGTGAAGCAGGCGGCCAGCGCGGCGGTGAACTTGCGGGTGCTGTTCAGAAGGCAGTTGTAGGCCCCGCCGTTCAAGGGCAGGGCTTCCACCACCTCGGTGTAGATCTTGCGGTAGAGGTAGAGGATGCCGGCCACGATGAGGAGGGCCACCGGCGCCAGGGTCTGGGCGTAGACGGTGGCGATGGCCGACACATAGAGGCAGGAGGAGGTGATGTCGTTGCCGCAGATGGCGGTGGCATACCACTGCCCCAGCCGCTCTTTTTTGGCCTCCCCTTCGATAAGCTCCTTAGGGGAGGGCGCAGGAGCCGGCCCCGTCTGTATGGCGGCCACGTCCGCATCGCTCATACTTTACTCATAGCGGAAATTTCCTCTCCTGTCGAGACCGCCCGGCGTGAGGCCGCCCCGGCCGGCCGGGGAAGTCCGCCTGCCGTCGGGAACCAGGCCACCTGATCCACCGGAAGGAGGGGAGTCTCCCCCAGGCCCCGGACCGGATCGCCGGGCCCGAAGAAAAACCTCCCGGCCGCCTAGAAATTTCCCCTGACAGTATTGGTTTTTATGCACAAGGTGGTTATAGTAAACCCTCAGTCCGCCGGCGGGCCCTCCCCGGCCCCCGGGGCAGATACTGGGAACCCTTGCTTTTCCCTTGCGATTCTGAAAATTTTTGTAATAAATATCCTCAAGGAATTTTTATAGATTCAGCAGAAAGGCGAAGCGACCCATGGCAAAGGAAGTCTGGAGCATCTGCTTCATGTGCACCGTGCGCTGCCCCATCCAGGTGGTGGTGGCCGATGACGACGTGGTCTGGATCCAGGGGAATCCCCACGTGCCCGGGATTGAGGGGGCTCTGTGCGCCAAGGGTTCCGCCGGCCTGGCCCTGCTCCATGACCAGGAGCGGCCCCAGTATCCCATGATCCGCACCGGCAAACGGGGCGCCGGCCAGTGGCGCAAGGCCTCCTGGGAGGAGGCCCTGGACTACACCGCGGAGAAGCTCAAGGCCGTCATCGCCGCCCACGGCCCCCAGAGCGTGGTCTTCGGGGAGCGCACCAACCTCAACACCCATATCAGCAAGACCTTCATGAAGGCCCTGGGCTCGCCCAACCACTTCACCCACGACGCCCTGTGCAAGGGCTCGGTGAACACCGCCTTCCGCAGCCTCACCGGCTACACCGACGCCGAGATGGGGATTGACTACGCCAATACCCGCTACATCGTCCTGTACGGCCGCAACATCTTTGAATCCCTGGAGATCCGGCCCATCAACAACCTCCTGGACGCCCTGGAGAAGGGCGCCAAGCTGGTATATATCGACCCCCGGGTGACGGTCACCGCCACCAAGGCGGACCGCTACCTGATGATCCGGCCGGGCACCGATCTGGCCCTCAACTACGCCCTCATCCACACCCTCCTCCGGGAGGGCCTGTATGACAAGGAATATGTGTCCCGTTGGGTCAGCGGCCTGGAGGAGCTCAGGGCCTTCGTGGAGCCCTACACCCCGGCCTGGGCCGCCGAGGAGACGGGCATTCCCGCGGAGGTGATCGTGCAGATCGCCCGGGAGGCGGCGGCGGCCAAGCCCCAGGTGGTCTTTCACTACGGCTACCGGGGCGCCCACCACGTGAACGAGATTTACTTCCGGCGCTCCCTCATCATCCTCAACGCCCTTTTGGGGAGCATCGAGGCCAAAGGCGGCCTCATCATCAAGAAGGGGCCCAAAGCGGCGGGCCGGGGTGACATCGGCAAGTATGTCAACCAGGAGTTCCCCAAGATCACCGCGCCCCGCTTCGACGGCTCCGGCGGGACGGTCTTCCCGGTGGCGGATGCCTCCCACGGCAACCCCCAGCGGTTGGCCCAGGCCATCCTGAGCCAGGACCCCTACCCCATCAAGGCGGCCATCTTCAACCGCATCGAGCCCCTGCAGTCCATCGCCGACTCCAATCAGATGCGCAGGGCCCTGGACACCCTGGACCTGATTGTGGCCATTGACATCAATTTCAGCGAGATCGCCTGGTTTGCGGACGTCATTCTGCCGGAGTCCATCTATCTGGAGCGGGCCGACTCCATCCAGCTGGCCACCGGGCTCAGGCCCCAGCTCTTCATCCGCCGCCAGGCCGTGAGCCCCCGCTATGACACCAAGCCCGCCTGGGAGATCCTGAAACGGCTGGCGGACCGCCTGGGCATCGGCAGCTACCTCCCCTATGAGACCATCGAGGACATCTGGCACTTCCAGCTGAAGGATATGGGCGTGAGCCTGTCGGACTTCGATGCCAAGGGCTTTGTGGCCCTGAGCAAGGACCCCATCCTCTGGGACCGCAAAGACGGCCTGAAGTTCAAGACCGAGTCGGGGAAAATCGAGCTGGTGAGCCCCTTGCTGGAAAAGGCGGGCTTCCCCTCCTTCCCGCCCTACACTTCGCCGGCCCGGCCGCCGGAGGGCCGCTACCGCCTCCTGGTGGGGCGTTGCGCCGCCCATACCCACTGCTCCACCCAGAACAACCTCTACCTGAACGAGCTGGTGCCGGAAAACGAGCTCTGGATCCATCCCCAGGAAGCCGCCCGGCTGGGGATCAAGGACGGCGCCTATGTGGAGGTGGAGTCCGCGGTGGGCCGGGGCCGTCTCAAGGCCAAGGTGACGGAGTTCATCCATCCCGAGGCGGTCTTCATGCTGCACGGCTTCGGCAAGACCGTGCCGGCCCAGACCCGGGCCTACCAGAAGGGGGCCAGCGACGCGGTGCTCCAGGAGAACATCTCCGACATGGTGGGAGGCAGCCCGGCCTACGAGGACACCTTCATCACGGTGCGGCCGGCCAAATGAGACCCTGAGGCGGCAGGATCCCTGCCCCTGTCCCAGGCCGCGGCCTTGACAGTTTCTCCAGGCGGCGGGCCGGCCCCGCCGCCTCACCCGTGGGAGGATACATGAGCCAATATTATCTCTTACAGAACCAGAAGCGCTGCATCGGCTGCCTGAGCTGCGAGGTGCACTGCAAGAGCAACAAGGGCCTGCCCCTGGGGCCGCGGCTGGGGCAGATCATTACGGTGGGCCCCAAGCTCATCAACGACCAGCCTCGGCAGGCCTTTGTGTTCATGCCCTGTTTTCATTGCAGCGAGCCCTGGTGTGTGCCCGCCTGCCCCACCGGGGCCATGCGCATGCGGCCCAAGGACGGCATCGTCTATGTGGAGCAGTCCCTGTGCGTGGGCTGCAAAAGCTGCATCATCGCCTGTCCCTGGGGCGCCCCCCAATGGAACCCGGAGACCGGCAAGGTGGTGAAGTGCGACTACTGCATGGACCGGGTGGATCAGGGGCTTCAGCCGGCCTGTGTGGCCAAATGCGTCACCCACTGCCTGAGCTTCGGCCGGGCCGACCGCCTGGACCAGAGCCGGCGGGAGCGCTTCGCCAAAACCGTGGCCTTTGAACTCACCGAACTCATCAGCGCCCGGTAGTCAGGGGATCAGACCTGGCAGGACCGGGGGTGAAGGGCCAGAGGGAGCCCCAATGAGAGTGCAGGGAATCTCCCAGCAGTTCCCCCCGACGCCCTGAAATTGTCAAGGATATGGCTCCCAATCCGCATCGACATGTGATGACCGTGAGCATCTCCACCTTCCCGGGGGCGGATCTCACCCCGGCTTTGGAAGTGGAGCGGGCCTTTCACGAGGAGATCCGGCGGCGCTCCCTGGATGAGCTGGGCGAGGTGACCGTCCGCCTGGTGGGCTGGCGGGGCGTGGCAGGCAAGGACGTGGTGCTGGAGATCCGGGACCGGCTGGGGACCCACCTCTATGAGCTGGTCACCCCGGACATGGTGCCCCGGATTGTCGCCAGCCACGTGGATGACGGCCGTCCCCTGAGCCAGTGGCTGGTGGGCAAGGATTTCCAGGAATTCTACGAATCCCAGAAGCCGTATATCTCCGAGCTGGCCGGGAGAATCGACCCCCTCTCCTGGGAGGAGTACCAGGACTACGACGGCTACAAGGGCCTGCGCACCTTCTTCAGCCAGGGGTTTGATTCCTTCCTCCAGAAGGTGGTGGCCGCGGGGTTCTGTGAATTCGGGCTCCTGACCACCCGGCCTCTGGGACCCCGGTGGTGCGAAATCCGGGTGGAGAAGGAGCACCCCATCCTGGTGGTGAACGCCGCGCCGCCCCTTCAGGGCGCCACTCCGGAGATGTTCCTCCTGGAGGCCCTGCCCCACCAGGTGCTGGAGGGCATCTTTCTGGCCACCCAGACCCTCAAGGTGGACGAGGCGGTGGTGTATCTCCACGAACGGGCGGAGCTGGCCGCCAGCCGCCTGAAGGAGGCCTGGAAGGCCTTTCAGGCCTCCCGGCTGTGGCCCGCCAAGGAGCCGCCGGTGCGTCTGCATGTGGTGCGAGGCCAGGGCACCTACCTCATGGACGATGAGGAGCTCCTCATCCGCAGCGTCAGCGGCAGCCTGCCCCCGGACTTCTGGGAGCGTCACCCCAAGCCCACCTTCCTGTGCCACAGTCTCATGGTCGTCGCCTCGCTGCCGTTCATCGCCCAGCAGCCGGTGGCCTGGTTCCGCAAGCTGGGGCTGGAGTGCGCCCCTGGCACCATGATCTTCCGGCTGGCGGGCGCGGTGGAGCGCCCCGGGTTTGTGGAGGTGCCCCTCACCGCCACCCTGGGGCAGGTGGTGATGGAGATCGGCGGCGGCTGGCGCCACGGCCGCACCCCCAAAGGCGTGCTGGTGGGCGGCCCCACCGGCGGGCTCTTCCCGGCCTCCCTGCAGAACCTCACCCTGCATCACGAAACCATCCGGGAGATGGGGGGCTCTCTGGCCCTGGGGCTGATTGAGGCCCTGGATGAGCGCCATTGCGTGGTGGACCATGTCCGGCGGCAGCTGGCCTTCATCCTGGAACAGCCCGGGGCCCACTGCCCAGGGTGCGCCCCCCTACTCACCGGGATCAAGGCCCTGCTGGATCGGGTGGTGGACGGCAGCGGCACCCGGGAGACCATCGACGAGCTGGAGCGCCGGGCCCAGGAGCTGAAGCGCAAGGGCTCCTGCCAGCTGGGGCGGCAGGCGGCCAACCCCCTCCTCACCTCCCTGGCCTACTTCCGGGACGAATACCTGGCCCACGTGGAGAATCACTACTGTGACGCCCACGTCTGCCCCAAGCTCCTGTCCGCGCCCTGCCATCTGGCCTGCCCCGCGGGCATCGACATCCCCAGCTTTCTCGCCCTCATGGCCCAGGGCCGCCACCAGGAGGCCTGGGAGGTGATGCGGCAGGACAATCCCTTCCCCTGGGTGTGCGGCCTCATCTGCCCGCATCCCTGCGAGCGGGCCTGTGTCCGGGGCAATCTGGACGAACCCATCAACATCCGCTACCTCAAGGCCTTCGCGGCCCAGTGGGTGGATGAGCACGGCCTCATGGCACCGCCCGAGCCGGCGCCCCCCACCGGCCGCAAGGTGGCGGTGGTGGGCTCCGGCCCCGCCGGCCTCACCTGCGCCTATTACCTGGCCCTCCGTGGACATACAGTGACCGTCTTCGAGGCCCATGAGGAACCCGGGGGGCTCCTGGTGGAGGCCATCCCTGTGTACCGTCTGCCCCGGGAGGTGGTGGGGAAGGAGATCGACCTCATCAGGGCCCTGGGGGTGGAGATCCGGACCGGCATCACCGTGGGCCGGGACGTTACCCTGGAGGAACTGCGGGCCCAGGGGTATGAGGCCTTCTTCCTGGGGGTGGGGGCGCACTTGGGCTATCGCCTCAAGATTGAAGGGGAAACGGACTACCCCCAGGTCATGGACGTCATCTCCTTTCTGCGCCGGGTCTATCTGGGCAACCGGGAGAAGCCCGCGGACAAGGTGGTCATCATCGGCGGGGGCAACGCCGCCATGGACGCGGCCCGCACCTGTCTCAGGCTGGGCTGCTCCGAGGTGCATGTCTCCTACCGCCGCACCCGGGCGGAGATGCCGGCCCATCCGGAGGAGGTGGAGCAGGCCCTGGAGGAGGGGGTGCAGATCCACTTCCTCACCATCCCCATCCGTATCGGCGGGGAGGGCAAGGTGGAATACCTGGAATGCCTGCAGGCGGAGCTGGGGCGCCCGGACGCCAGCGGTCGGCGGCGGCCCATCCCCATCCCGGAGAGCAACTTCCGCCTGGAGGTGGGCGCGGTGATCACCGCCATCGGCCAGCAGCCGGATTTCTGCCCCTTTCCGGAGCCGCCGGTGGCCACCACCCCCTGGTGCACCATCGTCACGGAAGAGCCCACCAAGCGCACCACGGTGCCGGACATCTTCGCCGGCGGGGATGCGGTGACGGGTCCGGCCACCGTGGTGGAGGCCATCGCCCAGGGCAAGCAGGCCGCCCTGGAGATTCACCATTACCTGTCGGGCGATGGCGGGCCGCCCCCCCGGGTGCGCTTCCAGAAGCGCCTGCGGCTGCCCTTCCAGGTGATGCCGGCCCCGGAGAAGCTGGGCAACCACCGCACCCCGGTGCCCATGCTGCCGCCGGCGGTGCGCCGCCAGACCTTTGAGCCGGTGGAGCTCTCCTACACCGAGGAGCAGGCCCGCAAAGAGGCGGCCCGCTGTCTGCGCTGCGACGTCTGCATCCGCTGCAGCATCTGCGAGCAGACCTGCCGGGACAAGATGAAGGTGGCGGCGCTGAAATTCCGCCAGATCAGCGCCACCGAGCGGGTGCTGGTGGACTACCCCCGGGCGGCGCAGCGCTGCATCGCCTGCGGCGCCTGTGCCCTGGCCTGCCCCACGCAGGCCATCGATTATGTGGAGGGGCCGGATTATCGGGAGGTGCGCCTGTGCGGCACGGTCTTCAATCACTTGGAGACCCCCCGCTGCGCCCGGTGCGGCCAGGCCTTTGTGCCCCCCCGGTATCTGGAGTATGTCACCCACCGCATTGAGAAGGTGATGGACAAGCCGGTGCTCCGACGCCTGTGCCCGGCCTGCGCCCGGACCCGCCGGGCTGAGTCCCTGGTGGCCCCCTTTCCTTATCTGTGATGCTGGGTGCTGGCGGCGCTTCCGCTCCCGGGTGGCCGGGCGGGGGCACAGGGAATTCCGGGGCCGGCACCGTTCGGGGCGCTCTGCCTCAGGGGCGGTCGGCACATCAAACCTCCGGCCGGCGGAGGCGGCCTCCCGGGGCCGGGGCCCTGGTCCTGGCGGCGCTCCTCCTGATCCTTTTGGGGGGAGCCGAGGCCGGCCCGACCCGGCGACAGGCGGTTCGGGCTCCGGACCACCAGACGGAGGCGGCCCTGGAATTCCTGCCGGAGGTGGAGAAGGGGATCTTTCGGCTCACCAACCAGGTGCGGCGCCAGGAGGGACTCCCCACCCTCACCTGGGACCCGGCCCTGGCCCGGGCGGCCCGGCGCCACAGCGCCGATATGCTCCTCCGGGGCTACTTTCAGCACGAAAGTCCCGAAGGCCGCACTCCCCGGGAGCGGCTGAGTGCCGCGGCGCCCTATGAGCTGACCGTCACCGGGGAGAACCTCTGGGGGACCAGGTCCTCCCAGCCCCTGGATCCGGAGCGGTTGCCCCGGATCATCGTGGAGAGCTGGCTGGCCAGCCCCGGGCACCGGGCCAATCTCCTGAACCCCGCCTTCACCGACCTGGGGGTGGGGGTGGCCCGGCAGGGAACCACGCTGCGGGCCACCCAGGTCTTCGGGGCCCCCCGGGCCCGGTGAGGGGTCTTTGGGGCAAGGCACCGGGGGGAATCCGGGCCCCCAGGGGGCCATGTCCGGGAAGGATCCACGGGACCCGCAGATTCCGCCGGGCTCGACGGCCCGGGGCATAGTCCCCTTGTATTTTTGTGAACAGGAAAATTGACTTTGGGGGCAGGAGAATTATATTCGGAAATAATTTTTTCCAGGTATCAGACCTCCGCCGGGGCGCTGCCGGCGGTTTTTAAATATGGTTCAAGGAGGTTCGGATGAAATCTAAGTATCTGGTGGGAATTTCCCTGCTGTTCTCCCTGGCCCTGGCCGCGGCCCCGCTGGCGGCCCAGGAAGCGGGCAAAACTCCGGCTCCGGAAGCCGCCCCGCCGGCGGTGGCGCCGCAGCCGACTCCCCCGGCAACCCCGGCCCCGGCTCCGGAAGTCGCCAAACCGGCCCCTCCGGCTCCTGCGCCGGAAGCGGCCAAACCCGCGGCCCCGGCTGCCAAGCTGTCCAAACTGGAAGAAGCCATCGCCAAGACCCCCAAGGGCACCGGCAAAGGCGAGATCAACCCCGAGGCGCCCAAAGGCTTCATGGGCATCCCCGGGGCCCCCACCCACTTTTGGCTCTGGTATATCCTCTGGGGCACCTGGGTGGGCTGGATCTTCTCCTCCGTGGGCGCTTTCGGCGGTATCATGGCCGGCGTGGGCCACATTTCGGTCTTCGGGCTGTCGGATTATGCCGCCTCCTTCAAGAAGACCAGCCCCATGCTCAACAAGCTCATCACCGACTCCATCCGCACGAGCAACCAGTATCTGGTAGCGCTCTCGGCCCTGATCTCCTCCTTCACCTATTGGCGGATGGGCCGCCTGGTGCTGCCCCTGGGGCTGTGTTTGGCTATCGGCGGACTGCTGGCCGGCTATCTGGTGCCACTGCTGACCGTGGGGAAACTCACCGTGGGGGCCTACACGGGGATCTTCGGTCTGGCGGTCTTTGCCGTGGCCTTCGTGCTGTTTTACGAAACCACCTCCCGGGGGATGGAGGCCCGCAAGGCAGCCCGGGCCGCGGCCAAGGCTTTTGAGGATGCCCATATCCGCAAAACGGCCGAGGTCTCCGCGGAGCATGCCCTGGGGGTCCAGGTGACCAAGTGGAGTCCCAGCCGCATCCACTTCACCTTTTATGGGGTGGAGTTCTCCTTCAACCCCATTTGGCCCTTCCTGGGCGGCTTCGTCATCAACGGCATCTCCGCCCTCATCGGGGTGGGGGGCGGCTTCCTCTATGTGCCCTTCCTCACCTCGGTGGCGGGCCTGCCCATGTTCATCGTGGCCGGCACCTCGGCCCTGGCGGTGTTGGTGGGCATGATCATCAACATCTTCAATATGATGGTGTTGCGGGCCGTGCCGGTAGATTTTCTCATGATTTTCACCGAGCTCATCGGCATTGCCATCGGCTCCGTGCTGGGCCCCATCACCTCCAAGAAGATCCCCGAGGTCTGGCTGAAGCGCCTCTTTGTGGTGCTGGCCCTGTATGTGGGCATCGGCTATGTGACCAAGGGATTCCTGGGCAAGTCCGTCTTCCCGGGAATGTAAGTTGGTGTGGGGCCGGGGTAAAAGCCCGGCCCCCAGCAGATCCGTGGTCCGGGCCGGGACACTCCGGCCCCCTCTTTCTCTCTCCCATGGACATGCCCTGGCCCTTTGCGGCCCTGGACCCCTACCTCATCCGGTTCTACCGTCTCACCGGCCGGGCGGTGGCGGATTTTTATCTC